>JAEEGL015070937.1_pt1 | contig 10678 bp, 5 predicted proteins | sample 9134231 | NCBI WGS metagenome assembly JAEEGL01 (sample SAMN16246548, study PRJNA631951) | gut metagenome | biome: gut microbiome; feature: rumen; material: fiber-attached | host: Bos | place: Iran: Karaj | collected 2018-10 | reverse complement strand
GTGATCATGGAATCGTAGTAGGCGCCGTTTCCTGCCTGCAGCTTCTTGTAGTCCCCCGCTCTCTCGTGGGCCTTGAAGAAGCCTTCGGTAATCTCGTCGGTCTCCCAGATGGAGGAGACGCAGGTGGTCTCGGTGGTCATGACGTCGATGCCGTTGCGCAAATCGATGGGCAGGTACTTCAGACCGGGGCCCGCGAATTCCAGCACCTTGTTCTTGACGAAGCCGCTGGCGAAGGTAGCCTTCACCAGGGAGATGGCCACGTCGTGGGGACCGATGCCCTTTCTGGGCTTGCCGGTGAGATAGACCAGAACGACTTCCGGATAATTCAGATCCCAGGTATTCTTCAGGAGCTGCTTGACCAGCTCAGGACCGCCTTCACCCACGGCCATGGTGCCCAGAGCACCGTATCTGGTGTGGGAGTCGGAGCCGAGGATCATGGCGCCGCATTTCGCCATCTCTTCCCTGGCATAGGAGTGGATGACGGACATGTTGGCCGGAACATAAATACCGCCGTACTTCTTGGCCGCGGAAAGTCCGAACACGTGGTCGTCTTCGTTGATCGTTCCGCCTACTGCGCAAAGGGAATTGTGGCAGTTGGTCATAGCGTACGGCATGGGGAATTCTTTCAGACCGGAGCCTCTTGCAGTCTGGATGATCCCGACATAGGTAATGTCGTGGGAAACCATCGCATCGAAAGTGATCTGCAGTTTCTCCGGGTCACCCGACTTGTTATGGGCCTGAAGAATGCTGTAGGCAATGGTCTTCTTCTTGGCTTCTTCCTTCGGTTCGAAACCCTGGTCGCAAGGTTTGCCGTCTACGAGGAAGACGCCCTGTTCATGCAGCTGGATCATTTCTCTCTCCTTTTCTTAAATTACCTTATAGCAAGGCATAAAAATGCCCGTAGTTCTATACGTTAATAGTATAGCACCACGGGCGCAAATTGTATACGATTTATCATATTTCGTGCAATTGATTTAAGTGGATACAATTTACATTATATGGGTATTATTCGTCCGGAATCAGCTCCTCCAGGGTCTTGAACAGCGTTTCCGGCTCCACGGGTTTGCTGAGATGGGCGTTCAGGCCGGCCTGCAGACTGCGCTGCACGTCCTCTTCAAAGGCATTGGCCGTCAGGGCAATGATGGGGATCCGCGCGGCATCCGGACGGTCCAAAGCCCTTATCCTGCGGGTTGCCTCCAGTCCGTCCATCACCGGCATGCGCATATCCATCAGGACAGCGTCATAATAACCCGGTTCGCTGGCAGAGAACATATCCAGTGCGATCTGCCCGTTTTCTGCCAGATCCCCTTCCATTTCCCGCATGTTCAGCAGCATCATCAGAATCTCGGCGTTCACGGGAACGTCTTCCGCCAGAAGCACCCGCCTGCCCTTCAGATCCGCCGTCTGCTTTGGTCCTGCGGGAGTGTCCGTTTCTTTCGCTGCGCTCTTCCGCTCAGATCTCCCCAGGGTCACCGTGACGGTAAAAGTGGTGCCTTTCCCCTTTTCGCTGGTCACGTCGATATGGCCGTTCATCAGCTCCACGATGCTCTTGGTAATGGGCATGCCCAGCCCTGTGCTGCCGTAGCGGCTTGTGGAAGAGGAATCCTCCTGGGTAAAAACTTCGAAGAGATGGGGCAGATACGCCTCGCTCATGCCGATGCCCGTATCCCGGAAGGTGAATCTCAGCACGGCCTTATTGTCGTAGCGGGTGCCCTCTTCGACCTGCAGGCTCACTTCGCCCCCCGGCGGGGTGAATTTCACCGAATTGCCCAGGATGTTGATCATCACCTGCTTCAGCTTCGTGGAATCGCCTATGTAGTATTCCTCCACCTGTCCGAGAACGCGGCAATCGTAGGAGAGACCCTTTTCCCGGCACTGTCCGCCGATCATGGTGTTCACCTGCTCCAGGCATTCCGCGAAGGAAAACTCCTCCTGCTGTATGGTCATGCGACCGGATTCAATGCGGCTCATATCCAGCATCGCGTTGATGATCCCCAGCAGGTGCTGGGCGGACGCGTCGATCTTCCGCAGATGCGCCTTCACCGTATCGCTGGCGCCAGGATCGTTCCTGGCGATATCGTTGAGCCCGATGATGGCGTTCATGGGCGTGCGGATCTCGTGGCTCATGCTGGAAAGAAAGGCCGTCTTCGCCTTGCTGGCGCTTTCCGCAGCGGCAAGGGCATCCTTCAGTTCCCGGCGGTATTCTTCCTTTTCGTCTTCCAGCACGAAGCTGTGCAGCAGGCAGGTTCCCAGCATATAACCCATGGCATAAAGGGGAAGCAGAGGATAGAACACCTGGATGCTGATGAGCAGAACCATGGCGATGCCGAAGAGACCGATGGTGCGATGGCGGCGCCGGGTCCGGCCCTCCGTTTGGGAAGCGCTCCAGAGAGTATAGACCGAAGTGAGAAGAAACAGGAGGATCTGGATCATCAGGCTCGCATAACGGGCAAGTCCCGCATGATATCCTCCTTCCCCGTCGAACCAGAACAGAACGGGGCGGAAGAAGTTGAGGACAACCGCTGCGGTCTGGAAAGAGAAAAACAATTGACCCGCCCTCGCCAGCATGTGACCGAAAGCATTGTCCTGATCCAGATAGGCGACGACATAGCGGGTCCACAGCATGACGGCAGCCGCCATGGCCACAAAATGCACTGCGGTATCCGCATAGAGTATCCCTGTCAGCCGGCGGGCTTCCAGAATGCCCCACAGCAGGTCCGTAACGTAATAGGCCATGACCCCCAGCAGAAAACGGCGGTAATTCCGCTCCGCAGGGGTAAAGTCTCTGTAGCTGTCAGGGTGCAGCACGTCCCGGTTGATGATGACAAGGACGATGGCGGCAAGGATCCCGATGCTCGAATAAGTCATGCGATTGTATTCTTCTATCCTTCGTGCAATACGTCCCTCAGCGCATCCAGCAGCTGATCCGGACGGACGGGTTTCGCCACGTGGCCGTTCATGCCGGCGTCGAAGGCGTTCCGGCGGTCTTCCTCAAAGGCGTTGGCTGTCATGGCGACGATGGGGATCCGGGCCTTGCCGGGGTCAGCCAGACCGCGGATGCTGCGGGTCGCTTCATAGCCGTCCATTACGGGCATCTGGATGTCCATCAGCACCGCGTCGAAGCGGCCGGCAGGGGCATTCTCCACCATATCCACTGCGATCTGACCGTTTTCCGCGATCTCCACTGCGAATCCGGCCTGTTCCAGTATCATCTTCGCGATCTCCCGGTTGATCTCATTATCCTCCACCAGCAGAAGAAGCTTGCCGGAGAAGTCCGCCTCCGGTCTGTTTTCCCTGGGAAGATCCCGGTCGAAGCCGGCCATATCCTTTTCCTCCGCCAGGCGCAGCCGGATGCGGATAATGATTTCCGTTCCGCTGCCCGGCGAGGTCAGGACCTCGATGGTTCCGCCCATCAGGTCCACCAGGCTCTTGGTGATGGCAAGGCCCAGGCCTGTTCCTTCCGTGCCGCTTACCGTGGAGGTGCGTTCCCGTTCGAAGGCGTTGAACATCTTCTCCGCGAATTCCCGGGACATGCCGATGCCGTTGTCCTGCACCCGGATCTCGTAAAGGCCGCAGCCGTCCTCCGTCCTTCCGTTCTGCAGTACGGAGGCAGTGATCCTGCCGCCCTGGGGCGTGAACTTATATGCGTTGCTCAGGAGGTTCAGCAGGATGCGGTTGAGGTTTCTTACGTCGCACCAGACCCAGCGGTCCTGCACCTGGGAAGTATGGACCGCAAAGGAGATGCCCTTCTGTTCCATCTGCTGGGCGAACAGATCCCGCATCTCCTCGAAGATGCGGCACAGATCCGCCGGTTCGTGATTCAGCTCCACCTTCCCGCTCTCGATTCGGCTCATCTCCAGAATATCGTTGATCAGATCCAGCAGATGCTGGCTGGAGCTCTCGATCTTTCCCAGATAATCCCTGGCCGCCGGGGAAAGTTCCTCCTTCTCCATCAGATGGGTATAGCCGATGATGGCGTTCATGGGGGTGCGGATATCGTGGGACATGTTGAAGAGGAACTGGCTTTTGGCCAGGCTGCCCTCCACTGCCCGGATCTTCTCACGTTCCAAAGCCGCATGCTTCTCCCGGACCAGCCTCTGGACGTAGAGCATGATGGTCAGACCGGCGAAGACGATCAGGATCAAAAAAATACCCTGCTTCATCAGTCCGGAGTGCACCGCTTCCAGGCTGTCCCTATTGCGGAGGGTGTGGAGAAACCACATGATCGCGGCGTAAAGCAGCAGCGAAAACAGCGCGATGCCGGAGGTGGACATGCCGCTGTATTCCGTCAGCGTGCTGCGCACCACCGTGCGCCAGTAGAAAACGAAGCCCAGCAGGCACCAGAGGGACAGAAGCAGGAACGCTTCGCTGTCCATGGCGTCGAAGGCTGCCAGGTCAGGGATCAGATGGACGATGGCAAAGGCCCCCGTGATGATGGTGCCGAGGGCGCTGAGAACGGTCATCCTGCGGTTGTTCTCCGCCTTCGCCAGCTTCCAGGAAGAGGCGCAGGTATAGCCGAATCCCACTACCGCCCCGAAGGAGGTCATCTCCACAAACCAGACCAGGGCATTGCGGCCCAGAAAGGCGACCACGATGGAGATGCCCATGATGAACAGGATGCTGTAAGTTGTCTTCAGAAAGAGATCGGAGAGAATGCGGTCCTCCGCCATGGTGGAAAGCACTCTCGTGGCTGCCCGGTAGGCTCCGATGATGCCTGTGAGAATGGCGGCCATGGCGGTGACTCCAATCAAAGCCAGCCCTCCCCTCCCCAGGAAGGAAAAGGCCGCGAAGAAGGAAGGAACTCCCTCCACTCCGCTCAGGGAATCCAGATCCGCCAGATAGGCCTGCATGGTCGGATAGCCCTCCGGCCTTGCCGCTGCGCTGATCACTGCCAGGGCGATGTATACGAAGCCTGCGGTCAGGATGGACAGAGCGACCACGGAACTGGAATGTTTCATCTCAAACTTGAAATGAGCCGTATCGAAACAGACCATGTCGAAGCCAACAAAGGCCCAGGGAGCCAGGATCACGATGGTGAACATCGCAAAGCCCCGGTTCATCACCGGAGCGCCAGGGGAAGAAAAGGCGCCGGAGGCCAAAGCCCTGGGCAGACACAGCAGGGTCAGCAGCGCGGTGCCCGCAAACAGGATGACGGCAAGCACCGTGAACAACTTCTGCAGCAGAGCCTTCGCCCGGATGAAGATCAGACCGATGATGGCCAGCACCAGAACGGAGAGCGCCACTTCTCCCAGAAAGATGTCATTTCCTGCGATGCGGTAATGATAGCCCACCTGCAGCGCCCTTCCGAACAGCGTGCGCATGACGATGAACAGGGCTGTTGCGTTCAGAAAGACGATGGTCAGATAGGACAGGCACAGAAACCAGGAAGCCAAAAAGGCATGATCTCTTCCGAAGGCGCTCTTCGTATAGGTGTATACGCCGCCGGTTCCGGGGCTGCAGTTCATCAGGAAGGAGAAGCAGCTGCCGACAACCAGGATGATCAGCGTGCTGATCGCCAGGGCGACCACGGTACCCCAAAGCCCCGCTGCAGGCAGGAAGGTGGTGCCGGGCATGACAAAAGCGCCCCAGCCCACCATAAGGCCGAAGGCCATGGCCCAGACGTCGATGCTGGACAGATACCGGTCAAATTCCTTTTTTGGGTTCTTTTCTTTCATTTATGCGCTATGCGTCTTGCTTTCGATAGGTGATCTTTCCCCCGCACATGGTGAGAACCGGGCGTATGGTCCGTATCTCCTCCTCGCCGCAGGTGAAAAAGTCCTTGTCAAGAACGGTCAGGTCCGCGTAATAACCCGGCTTCAGCCGTCCCTTGCAGCCTTCCCGGAATTCAAAATACGCGCTGTCCGCCGTATAGCAGTCGATCGCGGTCTCTCTGTCCACCCGCTCCTGAGGGTTCCAGCCCCCCTCCGGCCAGCCACTCAGATCCTTGCGGGTGACCGCAGAATACAGGTTGTCGAAGGGATTCGGGTCCACCACGGGGGCGTCCGTGCCGTAAGCGCAGCAAAGCCCCAGGTCATGGGCCGTCTTAAAGGCGTAGGAAGTGCTGCTCAGTTCTCTGCCGCAGCGGCTCTCCACATTGCGCATGTCGCCATCCAGAAAGATGGGCTGATAGGCCACGACGCAGCCGCTTTCCTTGAGAAACTTCAGCAGAGGAACGTCCGTGATCTGGTTGTGCACGATGCCGAAGCGCAGGTCTTTGCGGCCCGTCCGGTTCCAGCTCTTCGTGCAGCGCTCCGTGGCGCCGTCCCCGATGCAGTGGGTGACCACCTGCAGATCCGCATCTGCAGCCGCATTGATAAAAGCCTCGTAGGACTCGTCGGACATGGAGTCGATGCCGTAGTTGCCCGGGTCATCCAGATACTCATGGCGCATCATGGCCGTCCGGGCGCCCAGGGCGCCGTCCCGCATCAGTTTGAGGGGTCCCATGTGCATGCGGTCATTGCAGACCACTTCCTTGAAGGGAAATCCATCTGCCGTTTTGCCGTAGGATCCATCCACGTAGGCTTTGAAATCTTCCAGATCCTTGAAGGAGGTCTGGGCAGTGTAGCGCACCAGGTCCTTCCCCTTCTCGTAAATGCCCTTCAGCACCCGGTAGTTTGGGGTCCAGTTGGGAAGGAAGGTGCCCAGATCCATGCTCTGCACCGTGGTGATGCCCCAGGAGGCGCAGTACCGCATGGCGGTGAGGATGGCCTCCTCCAGCTCCCCGTCGGAGAGGTTTGGGATAAAGCCGTAGATCGCCCGGATGGCCTTCTCCTTCAGGTAGCCGTTGGGCTCGCCCTTTTCATCCAGCACCACTTCGCCGCCTTCGATCTCGTGATGATCCCGGTCCAGGCCCATGCGTGCAAGAAGCACCGAATTCACGGCGCCGGCATGCTCGCAGCCCCGCACCAGAGCCACGGGGATCTCCGTGGAGATGCGATCCACGTCGTGACGGTCGGGCAGTCTGCGGCTGTCCGACTGCCATGCCCCTTCGATCCATCCCTGGCACTGCAGTCCCCTGCAGTTGGGATGATCCTCCAGGTATTTCCGGCAGGTCTGGATGATATCCTCCAGATCCCGGCACTTCGCCAGGTTCGGCACCATCATCTGCTTGCCCAGGTTGATCAGATGCATGTGGGAATCGTTGAAGCCGGGGATGACGGTCCGCCCTTTGCAGTCGATCTTTTCCGCATCCCCGCCTGCGGCAGAGAGCACCTCGGCGGTGCTCCCTGTCATGCGGATGATGCCCTCTTCTACCAGCAGAGCTTCGGCGAAAACGCCCCGCTCCACATATACTTTTGCGTTATAAAATGCAGTTCTGCTCATGCGTCCTTACTTTCTGAAAGTAAACTTGCCGCCGCACATGGTGCACCAGGCCATCGCGTCCTTGATCTCCATGGGATCGCAGGTGAGGATGTCCTTGTCCAGCACCGTCAGGTCGGCGTAGTAACCGGGCTTGATGCGGCCCTTCACATCCTCCATGCCCTGGGCCCAGGCGCTTTCGATGGTATAGGCGTCCACCGCCGTCTGGATGTCCTCGCACTCGTCGGGATACCAGCCGCCTTCGGGCTTGCCCGCCATATCCTTGCGGGTCACGGCAACGTAAAGGTTCACCAGGGGGCTGCAGTCCTCCACCGGCGAATCGGTGCCGTAGGAGACGCGGATGCCCATCGCGCGCATGGTCTTCGGAGAATTGGAAGTGTAGCACATAGCCTTGCCGATGCGCTCCTCCAGACCGTACATATCGGTGCGGATGAACACCGGCTGATAGAAGGCCTGCAGATTGGCGTCCCGGATCTTCTGGCGCAGCGTAGCGTCCATAGTCTGACAGTGCACGATGCCGTTGCGGCAGGGATTCTCCGCCTTATCGCCGAACAGCTCTTCCTGTACGCGGGCATAGCAGTCTGTAACCTTTTCCACGGCTTCGTCTCCGATGCAGTGGATGGCGCAGCCCACGCCATGCTGGTTGGCGATCTTCACCATCTCGTACATTCTGCCGTCCGGGATGTTTTCCACGCCCCGGTTGCCGGGCTGGTCTTCATAATCCCGGCGCATCAAAGCGGAATGGCCGCCATAGGAGCCGTCCTTCAGCAGTTTGAGCGGGCCCATGGTGACCCAGCCGTCATGGAAGGAACCCTTGAAATAGGTGGGATCGTCGATCACCTTCGCCAGTTCTTCCGGCGTGGCGACGGACGTCTGCGAATGATAGCGCACCAGCCCCTTTCCCTCGCTGAACACTTCGTCCACGATGGAGAAGCCGTAATCGTGATCGCGGATGATCTGTCCGATATCGTTGGTCTGGGTGGAGGTCATGCCTCTCGCCGCAGCATATTCCATGGCCATCACGAGCGCTTTCTTTTCCTGCTCTTTCGTGATGGGCGGAACGGTCTTTCTGGCGGCAAAATTCGGAGTTTCCATCATGATACCGTTGGGCGTGCCGTCTTCGAAGCAGTCGACGCGGCCACCTTCCCAATCCTTGTGATCCTTGTCGATGCCCAGCTTATCCAGCACGTAGCTGTTGGAGATGCCGATATGGCCGCAGGAACGGTTGATGACGATGGGGATATCCGTGGCTATGGTATCCAGATCTCTGCAGGTGGGAAGAGTGGGATCGTCCCAGCGGTTCTGGTCGAAACTCTGGGAGAATACACCGTTGATGCCTGGATTGTCCTCCACGTACTTCTTGATGACCGCTACCAGCTCGTCTTTGTTGCGGACGTTGGAGAGGTCGGGCACCAGCATGCATTCCCCGGTAAAGCACATGTGCATGTGGGAATCATTGAAGCCCGGCAGCAGCAGACGGCCGCCGCAATCCACCTTTTCCGCGTCCTCCGCGGCCAGAGCGCATATGTCCTCGTTGCTGCCCACGGCCTTGATCCAGCCGTCCTCCTGATAGACGGCCTGGGCAAAGGTATCCCGCTCCACATAGACTTTTGCGTTGTAAAACAGTGTTTTGCTCATAATGTTCACCTTAATCTACTTTCTGTAAACGATCTTGCCGTCCACCATGGTCAGAACCGGCAGAACGTCCTTGATTTCCATGGGATCGCAGGTGAAGATGTCCTTGTCCAGAATCACCAGATCTGCGTAAAATCCCGGCTTCAGTCTGCCCTTCACCCCTTCCTTGAACTCCGCATAGGCGCTTTCCAGGGTGTAGCAATCCACAGCGGTTTCCACGTCCACGCATTCCGCAGGATTCCATCCCTGCGCAGGCTCTCCCCTGAAATCCTTGCGGGTGACGGCGCAGTAGATGTTGGCCAGAGGGTTGCAGTTCTCCACCGGGCTGTCGGTGCCGTAGGAAGCGTGGATGCCCATGTCGACAGCCGTCTTGAAGCAGTAGGACTGCATGGCCAGTTCATGGCCGCAGCGGCTCTCTACAATGTGCAGGTCATACTGCAGGAATACAGGCTGATAGGACACCAGGATGTTGTGATCCCTTGTAAACTTCACCATGTCCATATCCGTAATCTGGTAATGGATGATGTTGTGGCGGTACTTGTTCTCCGTGCCGGCCGCCTTGGCATACATCTTCTGGGTCACGTCGATGGCTTCATCGCCGATGCAGTGGGTGGCGATGGTGACGCCGTTGTCCTGGAAATACTGGATCATGGCCATCTGTTCGCTGTCCGCGATGCGGTCCACGCCCTTTGCGTTGGCGTCATCGGCATAGCCGCTGCGCATCATGGCGGAGCGGGCGCCCAGGGAGCCGTCCTTGAACATCTTGGCAGGACCGTACTCCATCAGGCCCACCTTTCTGCCCCAATCCTCCTTGACGAACTCCACCGCCTGCTGCATGTTCTCGCAACCGCACTGGCTTACGTAGCGCATGGGGGCTTCGCCCTTGCTGTACAGGTCCTCCAGGGCTGCCTTGACGATGGATTTGGGGGCCACGGTGGTGTAGTCGTTGGACTGGGTGGTGGTCATGCCGTGCTCCACGCCGTACTGCATCGCCTTCCGGTAATAGGCCTTGGCTTCCTCCACGCTCATCTGGGGAACGGCCAGCCGGGCTTCCGCCTGGGCCGCTTCGAAGAGATAGCCGTTGGGTTCGCCGTCCGGACCCAGAACCACTTCGCCGCCTTCGATGGTGTGATGATCCTTGTCCAGGCCCATCTTCTGAAGGATCAGGCTGTTGACCGCCGCGGAGTGGCCGCAGATGCGGCCCAGGAATACGGGGATCTCCGTGGAGATAGCGTCGCAGTCGTGCTTGTCGGGAAGCCGCTTTTTATCCGGATCGAACAGGTCGTCGTTCCAGGACTGGGTAAAGATGCCCTTGATCCCGGGATTGTCCTTGATGTACTGCCGGCCGGTCTCGATCATATCCTCCACGCTTCTGCAGGCGGACAGATCCAGCTGGGTCATGGCCATTCCCACCTGCAGGATGTGCATGTGGGAATCGTTGAAGCCCGGCACCATAGTCCTTCCGCCGCAGTCGATCTGCTCGGCATCGGCTCCGGCCAGGGCCAGGATCTCTTCGGTGCTGCCCACTGCCTTGATCCAGCCGTCCTCCTGCAGCAATGCCTGGGCGTAAACGCCCTTCTCTACGTAAACCTTTGCGTTGATGAATGCTGTTTTGCTCATGGCTGCCTCCTAATACATCTTGATCAGTTCGTCGTAGATATCGATCACCTTGTCGATGATGCTGTCATGGAAGTTGAATTCCGTGGAATGCATGTCCGGATTG
>JAEEGL014015566.1_pt1 | contig 10678 bp, 10 predicted proteins | sample 9134231 | NCBI WGS metagenome assembly JAEEGL01 (sample SAMN16246548, study PRJNA631951) | gut metagenome | biome: gut microbiome; feature: rumen; material: fiber-attached | host: Bos | place: Iran: Karaj | collected 2018-10 | reverse complement strand
GGAGAACGTTGAGTTCTCCTTTTTCTTTTTCATCTTCAGAGATATTTCATCTTTCGTGATCCCGCAGGGATTCAAACCCTGGACCTTCAGAACCGGAATCTGACGCTCTATTCAGCTAAGCTACGGGACCAATGCTTTTTTGCGAGTGCAAAGGTACAACAAAAAAGTGAATAGTGAAAAGTGAAAAGTGAAAAGTTTTGAGAATTATGATTTGTTAACGGGATGCTTTGTATTGCAAATAGTTAGTAAAAATCAAGGATTTCTATCATTTTGCAAAAATAATTGGTGTTTTTGTTTGCAAATTAATATTTATTGTGTACCTTTGCGCGTCAAAATAAATAAATTGTAAATTGTAAATAGTCAAATTGTAAATCTACGAGATGAGTCAACTGATTAAACCCATCGGCTATGAAGCGCTGCTCGACATGAAACAGACGGAGCAGGGTATCAAACTGATTAAAGAGTTCTTCCAGCAGAACCTGTCGACTGAGTTGCGTCTGCGTCGTGTGACAGCCCCGTTGTTTGTGTTGCAGGGCTTAGGAATCAACGATGACCTGAATGGTGTGGAGCGTGCAGTAACGTTCCCTATCAAGGATTTGGGTGATGCACGTGCTGAGGTTGTGCATTCATTGGCAAAGTGGAAGCGGCTGTCGTTGGCAGAATACAAGATAGAACCGAATTATGGCATCTATACTGACATGAATGCCATTCGTGCCGACGAGGAGTTGGACAATCTGCATTCACTGTATGTCGATCAGTGGGACTGGGAGGCTGTGATTACCAAAGAACAGCGCACTATCAACTTTCTGAAGAATGTGGTAGAGCGCATCTATGCTGCCATCCGCCGTACGGAATATCTGACTTGTGAGACCTATCCGCAAATCAAGCCCTTCCTACCCGAGAATATACACTTCATTCATGCTGAGGAACTGCTGCAGATGTATCCAGACAAGACGCCGAAGGAACGTGAGGATGCCATCTGCGAAAAATATGGTGCCGTATTTATTATAGGTATTGGCGGCAAGCTGTCTAACGGTGAGAAGCATGACGGCCGTGCGCCAGACTATGATGACTGGAGCACTATTGGCGAAAATGGTCGTGAGGGTTTGAACGGTGATATCCTGATTTGGTATCCCGTACTGGGCCGTTCGTTCGAGCTGTCCTCAATGGGTATCCGCGTTGATAAAGAATCGCTGTTGCGCCAGTTGAAGATAGAGGGCAAGGAAGAGCGCGAGAAGCTATATTTCCACCAGAAACTGCTGAATGACGAGTTGCCTCTGTCAATTGGTGGCGGTATTGGCCAGAGCCGTCTGTGTATGGTGCTGTTGCACAAAGGGCATATTGGTGAAATTCAGGCTTCTATCTGGCCTGACGAAATGCGTGCAGAGTGCAAGAAACTCGGAATGCCATTGATTTAGCGCATACGCTAAATGATAAATGACAAATGATAACTGATAACTGGTTAGGCCAGTTCGAGACTAAGAAGTTCCCTCAATTTCACGATTGAGGGATTTTCTTTTTCCATCAGTTCGTATTGTTCACGTCTCGATAGTATTTTCTCTTGTTCAAGACGTTCTGCCACGCGCATAGACAGCGTGATGGCCTTGTTGTGTAGGTACACCTGCAGCGTCTTGACAATGCTTCCCTTGATTTCCTCCATTTGTTGCATGGCCAGTTGATTCTCTACCACCACCTCAACGTGTGGAAAGTCTAGAATCGTCGGGTTCATGTTTTTCATACGTGTGGCGATACCACTGAACTTCTGAGGCATACGGTTACACATAGACATCCATTGCAGCTCCAGTTCCTCCTGTGTGAAAGTCAGCTCTTCTTCCTTGGCTGCAGCTTCATAAGGATTGTTAGGTCCCAATGTACCAGGAATGATGTTGATTTTCTTATTGCCTTGGCTCAGCAGATTGTTCCAAGAGAAGCCTACCTTGCTTTTTAGCTGGGGACGGGAGGCGGAACTATAGTTTGCCGTAGGTTGGGTAGGGGTATTAGAATCATTAGAAACGCTAGATGATCTAGAATCACTAGAATCTCTAGATATTTTAGATTGACTAGATGTTCTAGATTGACTAGATGTTCTAGATTGACTAGTGAGGCTTGATGGCGATTCAACAGGCTCAGCCACAGCTACCTGCGGGGCTGTGGTCTTGGGCTGAGTTTGCTGAATCAGTTGCTTAAACAGGGATTTTAATCTTCTGGGCCTACGCCCACTGCCAGGCGTATCCTCCGGCTGCGTAATCTGTGCTATCTCTATCAGCGTCAGTTCTACTAGCAGTCGTTTGTTCGATGACTGTCGATAGTTGATGTCACACTGGTTTGTCAGCCTTAGTGCCTGATATAGGAATGATGTCTCGCACTTCTTGGCCTGCTGCTGATAGCGTTCGCGCTGTTGGTCGCTGACCTCCAGCAAGGGCAGCGTCTGCGGGTCCTTGGCCATCATCACGTTGCGTACATGTTTGGCCAGCCCTTGAATGAGCAGTCCACCGTCGAAACCCTTGTTGATGACGTTGTTCAGAAGCACCATCACATCCGCCACCTTATTAATAATAGAGAGGTCGATAATCTGGAAGTAGTTCTCCGCATCCAGCACGTTCAAGTCCTCGATGACTTTCTGATACGTGATGTTGCCTTGACAGAACGAGGCCGCCTGGTCGAAGATGGAGAGCGCGTCGCGCATACCGCCATCTGCCTTCTCAGCAATCACGGCCAGTGCCTCTTCCTCGTAGGTGATGCCCTCCTTCTCAGCTACCCCTTTCAGGTGGTCTATAGTGTTTCGGACGGTCATGCGCTCGAAGTCGTAAATCTGACAACGACTCAGAATCGTTGGTAAAATCTTATGCTTCTCCGTTGTGGCCAGGATGAAGATGACATGTGCGGGTGGTTCTTCCAGTGTTTTCAGGAAAGCGTTGAAGGCTGCTGTCGACAGCATGTGCACCTCGTCAATGATAAACACTTTGTATTTACCGACCTGCGGCGGGATGCGCGTTTGTTCCATCAGCGTCTTGATGTGCTCTACGCTGTTGTTCGAGGCAGCATCCAACTCAAAAATGTTAAACGAACGCTGTTCGTTGAACGCCTGACAGCTTTCACACTGTCCACACGCCTCACCATCCTCCGTAGGCGACATACAGTTGATGGCTTTCGCAAAGATGCGTGCACAGGTCGTCTTACCCACGCCACGCGGTCCGCAGAAGAGGTAGGCATGAGCCAGTTTTCCGCTCTTCACAGCATTCTTCAGTGTGGTGGTCAGCGCCTGTTGTCCCACCACCGTGTCAAAGGTGGTAGGGCGGTATTTACGGGCTGAAACAATATATTCCATACTTTTTTGTGATTTTGCTTGCAAAGTTAGGAAAAAAAATCGTAAATTTGCACACGAAAAGAAAGAAATATATGAAAAAGGTAAAATCCTTACTGCTTCGCATCTATCATATCCCTGCCTTGAAGTATATCGTGGTGGCACTGATAGCTGTCGTTCTCATTGGCTTTGTTGATGAGAATAGTGTGTGGAATCATATTCGTAATAAGCAGCGTATCAGTGAGCTGGAAGACGAGATAGAACAATATACCGCCCGTTGGCATCAGGATCAGGAGAAAATCCGTACCTTCGACGGCAATCCCAAGGCTATTGAGAAGATAGCCCGGGAGCGTTATTTTATGAAGGCTGACGACGAGGATGTGTTCGTGTTGAGCGATGATGAGAAACCAGACCTGATGGCGACCGATGAGACAGCTCAGTAATATTGAAACCATGGTGATGCTGGCTGGTGGGCTGCTGATGGTGGTTGGCTCTGGTGCCAGCCTTTTCCTGCAGTCATGGGCGCCTTACGCGTTTGCTCCAGGAGCCTTGATGTTTGCTGCCATGCAGATGCGTCTGCGCTATGACGGAACAAACTTTAATATCCGTCGCTTGAGGAGGATGCTGTTGCTGAGTGATGCCCTGTTTTTGGTGGCTGCCCTGCTGATGTTTGCCAACACGAGTAATTTTCTGGGATTGCAGTATATTTCCTATATCAAATACGTGCATAACAACTGGATTGTCGTCTTGCTCGTGGCTGCTATCTTACAGCTCTATGCAAGCCATAGAATTAGCAACGAACTGGAAAAAGACGCAAAAAAACGCTAAATAACTGCACAAATGTTTTAAAATGCGCAAATATTTTTTCATATTTCGATAGAAGGTTGTATTTTTGCCGAAGAAATATGAATGTAAATATGTCTATGAACAAAATAATCTATGCATTTGCCGCCGTCGCAGTGTTGACGTCGTGTGCCCGTTCCTACCATGTGGAAGGCTCGTCGTCTGTGTCCGCACTGGATGGTAACAAACTTTATCTGAGAGCCGTCAAGTCGGGTGAGGTCAAGAACATCGACTCGTGTGACGTTGTACACGGCGAATTCCACTTTGCCGGTCTATTGGATACAGTACGAATGGCTAATCTATATATGGATGACGAGAGCATCATGCCCGTCGTGTTGGAAGAGGGCGATATCGTCATCAAAATCGATAATGCTAATCAGACCGTTGGCGGTACACCGCTGAACGACTCGTTATATCACTTCATTGACCGTCACAACCAGTTGACTAATCGCATGAACGAGTTGTCGCACAGACAGAGTCAGATGCTGTTGGACGGTATCGACGAGGAGACCATTGACCGACAGTTGTCAGTAGAGGCTGCGCAAATCGCTCAGGCAGAGGATTCGCTGGTGACGAACTTTATCGTTGACAATTTTGACAACGTGCTGGGTCCGGGCGTGTTTATGATGATTACCAGCCAGTATCGTTATCCCGTGTTGACTCCACAGATAGAGGACATCATGTCAAAAGCTACGAAGCAGTTTAAGAACGACCCCTATGTGCGGGAGTACTATCAGGCGGCACAAGAGAACGAGCAACGCATGAACGGACTGAGCGAGACGGCAGAGGCGCCGGCACCGACAGACACGGTGGCCTCTCAGGCTCCTGCTGCTCCGTTAGTAAACATGCCGAAACCATGAGACTGCTGATTCAAGGGGGACATATTGTCAACGAAGGCCGTGTACAAGATGGCGATATCGTTGTCGAAGACGGCATCATCTCAGCCATCAGTCCTCATACTTCCGACTTCGATGAAGTCATCGATGCTACCGGCTGTTATGTCCTGCCTGGCATCATTGACGACCACGTACATTTCCGTGAGCCGGGACTGACGGACAAAGCCGATATCGATACTGAGAGCCAGGCTGCCGCTGCCGGTGGTGTCACATCGTATTTCGACATGCCTAACTGCAATCCGCAGACCACAACACTGAAAGCTTTAGAGGATAAGTTCGCACTGGCCCGCCAGAAGAGCCATGTGAACTATTCTTTTTTCTATGGCGCTACCAATGATAATGCCGATAGCTTTGCACAGCTGCCTGCCAGTCGTATTCCTGGCATCAAGCTGTTTATGGGTTCGTCTACGGGAAATATGCTCGTCGACAAACAACAGGCCTTGGAGCGCATCTTCAAAACCTGTAAATTGCCCTTGATGGCACATTGCGAGGATACCGACATCATCAATCGTAATTTGGCTGAGGCCAAGAGCGCTTGGGGCGATGACCCTCCTGTCAATCTCCACGCTATGATACGTAGCGAGGAGGCCTGTCTGGCTTCGTCGCGCAAGGCCGTTGAATTGGCCAAGCAATATGGCACTCGCCTGCACGTGGCCCACGTCTCCACTGCCGAAGAGCTGGAGCTCTTCACTGCGTGTCGCGACTTAGTTGCGACAAAAATCACCGCCGAGGTCTGCGTGGGTCACCTCTTCTTCAGCCAACTCGATCACGAGCGTCTGGGCGCGAAGATCAAGGTGAATCCTGCCATTAAGACCCCCGTCGACCAGTTCCTGTTGCGCGAAGCCTTGAACGACGGTCGCATCAGCGTTGTGGCTACCGACCACGCACCCCATCTGCTCAGTCAGAAAGAGGGTGGTTGCGTGCGTGCTGCCTCAGGCATGCCGATGATTCAGTTCTCGCTGGTTACCATGTTGGAACTCGTCGATGCTGGCGTGCTCACCATCCAGCGACTGGTTGAGTTGATGTGTCATAATCCTGCCCGTCTGTTTGGCGTCCAGCAACGCGGTTTCCTTCGTCAGGGCTATCATGCCGACATCGCCATCGTACGTCCCAAGTCGCCTTGGACGGTGACCAAGGACTGCATCCTGAGCAAGTGTGGCTGGAGTCCGCTGGAGGGTCATACGTTCAACTGGCAGGTCGTCCGCACGCTTTGTAATGGTCGTTCCGTCTATGCCGACGGCAAGGTGGACAGCACCTATATCGGCGAAGAAATCGCCTTCAGGCATTAACAGCAAACACTCAACTGTAGACAAAGAATATGATTGCCCGTTTTGCCATTCCGTTCTTCCTGTTGATGACACTCGTCGTCGTACCGTTGGTTTTGGCGCTTTTGTTCAGATATACGTTGCCGCGCAGGCTTTGGCGGCGTACGGCTCTCGCGTGTACTATTATAATATGGGTGCTCACTGGGTATGGTTTCCTGGTTGGTTTCCAGCAGTTCGAGGTGCGTCATGTCGAATTCGCCTCGGCCGACCTGCCCGCAGCCTTCGATGGTTATCGTATCGTGCAGTTCAGCGATGCTCATATAGCCTCGATGACCGACGACATGGTGCAGCGCACCATTGACAGCATCAATGCGCAGCAGGCCGATGCTGTTGTCTTTACTGGCGATATGCAGAATATCTGGCCTGACGAGTTACTGCCACGCGTTCCCATGTTCCGACAGCTGAAGGCCCGCGATGGTGTTTTTGCCATTCTGGGCAATCATGATTATGCCGTCTATCAGAATTGTGACGAGGCTGAAAAGACCGACAATTGTGCGAAGACCGTTCAAGCCTTTCGTGATATGGGTTTCGACCTCTTGCTGAACGAGCATCGCGTCGTGCGTCGCGACTCAGACAGTATCGTCATTGGCGGTATGGAAAATTGGGGCGTCGTCAAGCGTATGCCCCGTCGCGGTGACGTGAAGAAGACGCTTGCTCTTGGGGACAGTTCCTGCGAACCGTTTACCGTTATGCTGCAGCACGATCCTACCGCTTGGCGCGAGAAGATTCTGCCTGAATGCAAAGCGCAGCTGACGCTCAGCGGTCACACCCATGGCGGTCAAATCTCCCTCTTTGGCTGGTCGCCTGTAGCTATGAAGTATCACGAGTGGGGCGGACTCTACCAAGAGGGCTCGCGTGCACTCTACGTCTCTACGGGACTGGGTGCCCTTATTCCCTTCCGCCTCGGCCTTCCTGGCGAAATCGTTGTCATCACATTGCGGGCTAAAGCCCTAAATGATAAATGAAAAATGATAAAATTATGAAGATTCTATATTGCATTTATCAGTTATTCATAGCCTTCCCCGTCACCATCCTGATGACGATTTGGACGGCGTTCCTTGTGGGTGTCGGTTGTGCCTTGGGCGATGGTCATTTCTGGGGCTACTATCCTGGTCGCTGGTGGGCTCGCGTCATCACACGCGCCTTCCTCCTGCCTGTCACCGTCGAGGGTCGTGAACACTTGGAAACCAACCAGTCGTACGTTTTTGTTGCCAATCATCAGGGCGCTTTCGATATCTTCCTCATCTACGGCTTCTTAGGGCGTAATTTCAAGTGGATGATGAAACACCAGCTGAAGAAGATTCCCTTTGTGGGCTTTGCCTGCGAACGGTCGCACCAAATCTTCGTCGACAAGCGTGGCCCCAGCAAGGTGCGTGCCACCTACGAGGCTGCGCGTCATATTCTTCAAACTGGCAATTGCAGTGTCGTCGTGTTTCCCGAGGGGGCCCGTTCGTTTACGGGTCATATGGGACTTTTCCGTAAGGGCGCCTTTGCTTTGGCCGATGAGTTGCAGCTGCCTGTCGTGCCACTCACCATCAACGGCTCGTTCAATGTCATGCCGCGCACTAAGGACTGGCATTTCGCTACGTGGCATCCCCTGCGTCTGACCATCCATCAACCCATCTATCCGGTAGGGCAGGGCGCTGACAATATCCAGGCTACTATGAATCAGGCCTACGACAGCGTTATGTCTGCCCTTGTGCCTGAATATCAAGGTTATGTAGAGAATCCCGACCAGTAAAACCCGCGCTTCTTTTGTGTGGGATTTACTTCTTGGACTGCTTTGAACGTTTCGATTTCCGTTGGCGTTTGGGTTTCACGTCTTCCTCTCCAAGGGCGTCAAGCGTCGACATCTGTTTTTCGTGCAGGTAGCCGTCGACGGTGTAGCCTTTTTCTGCCATCTTGACCAGCAGATAGCGGCGGGCTAACCACGTCTGCCTGAGGTCGGGTAGGGTGTTGTTCAGGCGGCGCGAGGCTTGCTTGTTGTTCGTTTCTATCTTCGCGGAAAGATCGATGGGCTTGGTCAGAATGTCGCGCAACTGGTCGGCAAAGTATTCTGCGCTGCGCTTGACGCGGTCAAGGAAGTCGGCATCGCGCAGAGCCGCTATCGGCATGGCCTGAATCTTCTGCTGCCACTTGACAGCTACCTCAAGAACACGCTGACGCAGGGCGATGAGCGTCTGGTCGTGCAATTGCTTCAGCGAGGCGTGACTGTGGTAGAAAAATTCGGCGAAGATGCGCACCATCGACTCCTGCAAGTCAATGAGGACGCGGAAATCAAACAGTTGCATCAACAGGTAGCGCTCGTACTCCTGCTTAAGTACGGGCAGTTGCTCGATGCTGCGCTCGGCCTCGCTCTCCTGCCGTGCGATGTACGAGTCAACGCGTTCATCGTTGATGACGGCACAAGCATCCAAGGGTGATGCCAGCACCAGCCCTTCCAGCGTACGGCAACGGCTCAGGGCAACATACACCTGACCAGGTGCGAAACTTTGGTTGGCGTCGATGATGGCGCGGTCGAACGTCAGACCCTGACTCTTGTGGATGGTGATGGCCCATGCCAGTCGCAGCGGCAGCTGTTTGAACGTGCCCTGCACCTCGCTCTCTATCTCGCGCGTCTGTTCGTTCAGTGTATAGCGTGTGTTTTCCCATTCCAGCGGCTCCACCTCGATGGCTTCCGCGTCGCCCTCGCAATAGACGGTCAGGCGATTCTCGCTGGCTTCCATCACGCGCCCGATGCGCCCGTTGTAATATTTGTGTTCGCTTGACGGGTCGTTCTTCACAAACATCACCTGCGCACCCTCCTTCAACACCAGCGTCTCGGCCGTGGGATAGGAATATTCCGGAAACGTGCCCTTCACCTCGGCGCGATACTGGTACGAACGGCCAGGCAACTTTTGCAGCTCCGACTCGTTGTAGAAGTTGGCAAGGTTGTTGTGCGTTGTCAGGCGAATGTAACCACTCCCCTCGCCCTTCGGAGAGGGGCCGGGGGTGAGGCTTCTACTATTCAGCTTCGCCAGCGCCTCTGCCGATGGATGTCCCTCGCGAATCTCGTTTAGCAGCGCGACGAACGATGCGTCCTGCTGGCGATAGACGTGCGTGAGTTGGATAGTCACGTAGTCAATCTGTTGAAGTGCCTTCGAACCAAAGAAATACGGCGTGTCGTAGTAAGGTTTCAGCATGCGCTCGTCCTCGGGTGTGACGACGGGCGTCAGCTGTGCCAGGTCGCCAATCATCAGCAGCTGCATGCCACCGAACGGTTGTCCGTGTTCGCGGAAGCGGCGCAGTACGGCGTCGATGGCGTCGAGCAGGTCGGCGCGCACCATCGAAATTTCGTCAATGATGAGCAGATCCGACGAGGCGATAATCTTGCGCTTCTCCTTGCCGAAGTCAAATTTGCTCTCCACCTTTGCGCCAGGCACGTAAGGCGAGAAGGACAACTGGAAGAACGAATGGATGGTAACGCCACCTGCATTGATGGCCGCCACACCCGTCGGCGCCACGATGATGGGTCGCTTGCGCGAGCGCTCCATCACCGTCTTCAGGAACGTCGTCTTGCCCGTTCCCGCCTTGCCCGTCAGAAATATGCTGCGCCCCGTACTTTCCACGAAGTCCCAAGCCGTGCGCAGCTCCTTGTTTTGTTCCATGTCCGTATTCGCAATGATACTGCAAAAGTATGAAAAAAACTACAAACCACCAAGAAAAGTACATAAAAAGATTGTATTGCCACACATTGCCACACTTCAATCTTTAGTCGTGCACAATGGGGTCGGTTCTCTCTGCGAGAGTGTGGCGTCGCAATCCGCTGTGTTCCCAAAAGCCAGACGAAAAAACGGAAGCCGCGATGACTTCCGTTTCCTGTTTTATTCTTTAAAAAAGAAGAGGAACCGCATGATCATTTGTCATTTTAAGGCAAGACTAGCACTAGGAAAATTATATTTTTTTTATTTCCACCCTCAAAAGTTTGGAAGTATAAAATACTTTTCGTATCTTTGCCTGCAGAAATAAAATTATACGTCTATGAATGCAGTATCAATGAACAACCTTTGGGCTTATCTCCAGGGACTTTCGCTGACTGCCAGTAATCGTAAGTGGCTGGCAGAAAAGCTGATAGAGCCAGAGAAGAAAGAGGTCATGAGCGATCAAGAAATTAAAGAAGGACTAACAGAAGCCTTCTCTCAACTTGATGGCTTAAAGCAAGGAAAGGTCAAAACACGTAGTGCCGAAGAATTGCTTTATGAGCTTTGAAATTAAGACCATCGAAGTGTTTGACCGCCAAGCAAAACGTTTGGCGAAACACTACGCGTCCT
>JAEEGL012650415.1_pt1 | contig 10678 bp, 4 predicted proteins | sample 9134231 | NCBI WGS metagenome assembly JAEEGL01 (sample SAMN16246548, study PRJNA631951) | gut metagenome | biome: gut microbiome; feature: rumen; material: fiber-attached | host: Bos | place: Iran: Karaj | collected 2018-10 | reverse complement strand
CACGGAGGTCTTCGAAATCTCCGTGACGGCTCAGGCGGTGACGGATCTCAACGATCCAAGCTACTGGAGCGATGTCTCGCTCGGCCAGTCGTTCGGTGCGGACGAACTGTACACCCTGCCTGACGTGGGCAAGGGCTGGAGCGTGAGCGGCCTCCCGACCGGTCTCAAGTTCGCGACCAAGAAGATCACGAAGAAGTCCGGCAAGAAGACCGTGACCGTCGCCGAGGCGTACACCGTCTATGGCAAGACGACGAAGGCGGGGCTCTTCAACATCACCGCGAAGAAGAAGGTCTCCGGCTACTACGAGACGCTGAAGTTCAAGGTGCTCGTCTCGCCGAAGGACGTCAGCAGTACCTACTTCGGTTCGCTTTCCGACAGGTACTCGACCGCCTACGACGACTACGTCGAATGGTATCTCGCGGATGATGTCGCGGCGGACGGCGTGAAGGTGACGAAGGTGACGGGACTGCCGAAGGGCCTCACGTTCGCGGCGTCGAACACGTACTCCGACAAGAAGAAAAAGAACCTGAAGCAGGAAGGCCAGACGATCGTGGGCACGCCCACGAAGGCCGGCGTATACACCGTCACGTTCACGAAGAACGTGAAGAGCGGCAAGAAGACGGTCGCCAAGACGGCGCAGATCCTCTGGACGGTCACTGCGAGCTCGAAGACGCCTGAGTGCACCTTCAACGACGCTGGCTCCAGCCTCGAGGTCATCTCGCTTGGCGTGAAGTTCAAGGACTGGTTCAGCTTCGTTGCGACGAAGGGTGCTTCGGTCACGGCGTCCGGGCTGCCTTCCGGCATGTCGCTCAAGAAGATCGACGATGAAACCTGGGATATCCAGGGTTCCACGACGAAGGCGGGCACGTACCTCGTCACGGTGAAGACCACTGTGAACGGCAAGACGGTGACGCAGCGCCGTGCGCTCCAGGTAGATGCGCTCCCGGCATGGGCCAAGGGCACGTTCCCGGGCCACTACAATGACGGCTCTGGCAGCGTCGCCGGCATGGGTTCGCTCACGGTGTCGTCGGTCGGCAAGATCAGCGGCAAGTTCGTGGAATCCGGCAAGACCTGGACCTATAGCGCGACATGCTTCACTGACTTCGACGGCGCCACGTACTCGACGCCCGTGACGGCCAAGTATACGTACAAGGTCAAGAGCGGCAAGAAGACCGTCACCAAGACGGATACGCGCAAGTTCACGCTGAACGTCTATCAGGGAGCATACGGCGGCGAGGTGAGCCTCGTCGAGGAGGCCGTCGACGGCGGTACGTTCTACGGGTTCCAGAACCTCTGGAAGTCCACGTACAAGGCGGTCGGCAGGGCGCTGTTCTGGACGAGCAGCAAGAAGCAGTACAAGACGTTCACGGAGACCTTGGATGTGAACGGGCAGACATGCACGCTATCGCTCAAGGTCACGTCCGTGGGCGCGGTGACGGCGACGTTGACTTACGATACCGGCAAGAAGTCGAAGGGCAAGGCGGTGTACTACAAGCCCACTTGCTCGACGGTCGTACAGCCTGATGCGCCTGCTGATCCCGTTGATTCCTTCACGGGCAATGTCGTGCTCTTCTTCGCAGCGTCGGCAGGGAACAACTTCCCGGCAACCTCGATCATTACATCCGTCCCGTGACGTGAGGAGAAAAACGATGAAAACCGATACGACAATGTTCGCAGGTGTCATTGGCCGCAGGTTCGGCGGTGCAGTGAAGCTGCTCGCCCTCGCCGCAGCTGCCGCGCTTTCGGTCTCGGCCCAGGCCGCGACGAAGAAGGTCAACGGTTACACCTGGACATACGTCAAGGTCAAGGGCGGTGTGCAGATTGGCGACGGTGCGGGCGTTGCCGTATCGCCGAGGCCTGTCGGCACACTGAAGATTCCGGCGAAGATCGGAAGCTCTGCCGTTAAGGCCATCGCTTCCTTCGCGTTCAACGACTGCGATGATCTGACCTCCGTCACTGTCCCGAACGGCGTGACGGATATCGGAATGAGCACGTTCGAAGGCTGCGACAATCTCAAGACGGTGACGATGCCTGCCTCCGTAAAGACGTACGGCGCGCGGGTGTTCGCGGATTGCCCGAGTCTCTTGAAGGCGCCGCTGCCCAAGAACCTCAAGGCGATTCCGGAGTCGGGGTTCCTCAACTGCAAGTCGATCAAGTCGATGTTGACGTCGGCCGGAGTGAAGAACATCGGGAATGATGCGTTCAGTGGGTGCGAGGCGCTCAAGTCGATCAAGGTCGCGGCCACGGTGACGAGCATCGGGTCCCGTGCGTTCGCCAGTTGCACGGGTCTCGAGTCCGCCATGATCCTATGCAAGGTGATAGGTGACGACGCATTCAGGAACTGCTCATCGTTGAAGATCGTGATCATGCGCACCGGAGTGACGACCATCGGGGTGGAAGCGTTCCTCAACTGCGCAAACATGGAGGGGCTGATCCTGCCTAGCTCCGTCACGGCCATCGGGACCGATGCGTTCAAGAATGCGCTCAAGGCGGGGGATCGCGAGGTTCGCTACGAGGTAGAAGGCGACGACGAGAGGCTCAAGACCCTTCTGACCGGTTCCGGGTATCCCGATGTCAACAGTCTTAAATTCCGCCTGTATTGCAAGCTAACCGTCACGCCGAACAACAAGAAGTACGGCACGGCGGGTGTAATAGACGATGATACTCTTGAGACGACCATATGGGCATACGCCGAAGAAGACGAGCTTATGCTCCAAGCGAAGTCCAAGAAGGGGTATGTGTTCGCCGGATGGTACCAGGATAAGGCGTGCAAGACGCCCATTGAAGACAGCGACATTCTCGATGGCGACTACCGCATGGCGAGGATACCGATCGTGATGCCGGCAGAACACGCCACCTACTACGCGAAGTTCATAACGAAGGCGGCGGACAAGAAGGCGCTCAAGTTCAGCGCCGCCACCAAGAAACTCGCCAAGACTACGACGAAGCTGACGCCCGAATCGTGCAATCCGATCAAGATCACCGCCGTCGCCGGGTCGCGCATCACCTACTCCGCGAAGGGGTTGCCCACCGGCCTCTACATTGACGAAGAGACAGGCGAGATCAAAGGCTCGCCCAGGAAGCCCGGCACGTTCACGGCCACTATCACCGTAAAAACGGCCGGCGGCAACAAGATCACGCAAAAGATCAAGATGTCCGTTGAAGCGTACAGTGGGGTCTGGGGCGTGTACAAGGGTTACGCGCGGTTCAAGGCCACCGACCCGGCGGCGAATCTCACATTCTCGATACAATCGAAGGGCCAGGTGACAGGCAAGGTGATCTTCAAGGACAAGTCTTATTCCTTCACCTCGCAGCTTTCCTATTCGACCCCTAGCTTCTCGGAGTTCTCGCCGTCCATCAAGATCGGCAAGACGACCTACAAGCCCGGCAAGGTGACGATCTACGAATTTGAGAACCTTGCCACGACCGTGGAGGCGGAAGCCTCGGGGGAGATGGAATTCTGCGCCTACAAGCAGCCACATCTGATTGTGGCGAACGGTCCGCTTGCGGATGCGGCCCAGATGATGGCCGAACTGAAGGATGAAGCATCGGCTGCGTACCTGACTGCGACGTTCAAGTTGGGCGACACCGTGCTTGTGACCGGCACCATCGGCGGCAAGCCGGTGAACTTCTCGTCCCAATTGAGCCTGAAGGGTAGCTACAACAACGGCTCCTCCGACTGCTACGACCTTGTCACCCCGGTTGTCTTATACAAGTACGGGTTCTACCGTACGCTCTTCTTCACCCTCATCAAGAATGGTAGCAGCATATCGGTTGATGTGAAGGAGATCAGGGAACTCTCCGAGATGATCTATTGATAGTTGTTAGTGGCTAGTCGTTAGTGGTTAGTGATTAGTGCTAGGGCCCTCAACGTCGCGCAACGTGGTAGGGTCGCCTCGCCGAGGCGACCGTAATCAACGTTGAATCGCTTGCCGGTAGTTCGCGGTTACGGCCCGCTCGGCGAGCGGGCCCTACCATGTGGGTTACCATTACTCACCACCCTCACCACCATCACTAACAACTGACGACTAACAACTAACCACCACCCACTAACCACTAACCACCACCCACTAACCACTAACCACTAACCACTAGCCACTAGTCACTAACCACCAACCATTGGCACCTGAAAGGAACGAACGATGAAAGTACTGCAGAAGTTGAAGGGGTTGATCGTCCTTGCGGGCGCGTTTGCGTGTGTGGCCGCCCTGCTGGCCAAGGAGGTCACGCCGGAGCAGGCGCGGACCGCCGCCGGCAACTGGATCAAGCTTGGCTCGACCCGGATGGACTCCGAGTTCCGCTCAAGCGGCGTCAAGAGCATGAAGACCGCCCGAAGCGACACCGGCCGTGCGATCTACCATGCGGTGAATCTCGACGGCGGGGGGTTCGTGGTGACCACCGGCGACACGCGTCTGCCGCCGGTCATCGCGTTTTCCGCCGAGGGGCAGTTCAGTGACGACGAGACGCGCCCGTTCCACGCGCTTCTCCTGAAGAGCCTGTCGCGGGCGGTGTCCTCACTCGAGCGTTCCGACCACATGGCCGCCGCTTCGTCCGGCGGCGCGAAGGCGGGCGAGAATCCGTATGCCGGGGCGATGGCGGAATGGGACGAGCTTCTGCCCGCGGAAGCGCCCGTCAGCGACGATTCGCGGATGGCGAAGGCGGGCGGCAGCCGGAAGACTTCCCTCTCCGACGTGCGCGTGGCCAAGATGCTCAAGACTGAATGGGGGCAAGTCGGCGATTATTCGTGGAACGCCAGCAAATACAGATACGACTATTACACGGTGTTCAACTACTATACGCCGGAAAATTACCCGTGCGGATGCGTCGCCACCGCCGGCGCGCAGGTCATGAACTACTGGAATATGCCGAAAAACTCGATCGCCCAGTTCTCCAACGAGTGCGTCGTTGACGGGAAAAAGGTCACGCGGCAATCTATCGCCGGCACGTTCGACTGGGACAACATGTTCAACGTATGGGATCAAGACGCTCCCGTGCCGTCCGCGGACAAGAGAAAGGCCGTCGGCAAGCTGGCCTACAACGTCGCCGTCGCCGTTGGAACGGAATGGGGTCGGGGATTTGGCGCCGCAGACCCGTCGGTTCTCGTTGCCGCCATGAATGCGAGGTTTGGGTACGCGTCGGGAACCTTCGTCTGGTACGAAATCGGCGCGCTCAACTCGGGTGCGGAAAAACCTTCCGATTTCACCCAAAGACAAGCCGATTTCTACAACGCGCTCTACGCCAGCCTGGATGCGAAGATGCCCGTGGTCATGGCAATCAGGGGCAATGCCGGCGGACATGCGGTCGTCGCCGACGGGTATGGCTACACGGGTGGCAAGCGTTACACGCACATTAACTTCGGATGGTATGGCGGCGACGACGCCTGGTACTATCTGGTGAACGAATCGCTGTTGACCGACGATGGCGATAAATACACGGTATTCCAGGGGGTGGGCTTCAACATCCACCCGACCGCCACCGGCGATGTCATTTCGGGGCGGATCCTCGCGGCCTCCGGCGCAGTCGCATCCGGCACCACGGTCAAACTGTATGATTCGTCGAACAAGGAGAAGGCGTCTGCCACCACCGACGCGAAGGGCATTTATTCGTTCAGGATCACGGCGGCGGGGAACTACACGGTCAAGGCCGCGTGTTCATCCGGCGAGACGACCTCCCAGAGCGTCAGCGTGCCGGCCCTCAGCCGGGGCGGGTCGTTCGACACCGACCACTCGTACGGCTGGGCCGGCTGGACCGGAAACAGGAGCGGCGTGGACTTGACGCTCCCGCGTCCCAAGTACGTCGTCACGTTCAATCCGAACGGCGGCAGCGTGGGCGAAAAGACGCGCACCGTCACGGAAGGCTCGCCTGTGGGGACGCTGCCCACGCCGACACGTTCGGGAGATTGGGCGTTCACCGGGTGGTGGACGATGGAAGTCGGCGGAAAGCCGATCTCGGCGTCGACGACGATCGGCGCGACCGTGACGTACTACGCGCACTGGAGATCGACCTCGGTGGTGAAGATCGACGCGGGCAAGTACTGGAAGGCATCGCTCGACTCGTTCTTTGACGTGCCCACGGACGGCACGGCGTACAGCGTGAAGGCGCTGGGCCTTCCGGCGGGATTGAAGCTCAAGTACAACGCGGCGGTGAAGGACAAGAAAGGCAAGGTCGTGACGAAGGCGAAGTCCAGCTGGTGGGTCGAGGGCGTTCCGACGTCCGCCACGGAATTCAAGAAGAACCCGCCGTATATGGTGATCACGGCGTACGGAAGCACGAAGACGGTGCCGCTGTCGATCGAGGTAGTGGCGCAGACGGTGACGGCGCTGGACGAGCTGGCGCTCGGCCAGTCGCTGAATGCGGTCGGCTATCTCGACGGCGTGGGGGCCGGATGGACGGTCTCCGGCCTGCCTGCCGGCCTCAAGTACACGGCCAAGGCGCTCAAGAAGCCGAAGGTGGCGGCGTACAGCGTGTACGGGAAGACGACGAAGGCGGGGCAGTACACGATCACGGCCAAGAAGAAGAAGGGCGCGTTCTACGAGACGCTGAAGTTCAAGGTGCTGGTGAGGCCGAAGGCGGTGGATTCATCGGTCTTCGGTTCGCTCGCCGACCGCGAGACGACGGCGCACGACGCCCCCGTGCTCTGGGACCTGAATGCCGAGCTGGGCGGCGGCGTGACGAAGGTGACGGGTCTCCCGACGGGCCTTGCCTTCGCGGCGAAGGATACCTACAAGGACAAAAAGAAGACGATTCTCAAGCAGACCGGCCAGACGATCGCCGGCACGCCGACGAAGCCCGGCACGTACGTGGTGACGTTCACGAAGAGCGTGAAGAACGGCAAGAAGACGGTGGCGAAGACGGCGCAGATCCTGTGGACGATCAAGCCGAACACGTACTACACGCCGGCGCTGACGTTCAACACGGCCGGTGGACGGGTGGCCGAGAACACCATCGGCCTCAGGTACAACGGGAACGACCTGATGGCGTTTACGGCGTCCGATGGCGCGACCGTGACGGCGAGCGGCCTGCCGAAGGGCATTGCGCTCGTGGACCTCGGCGGCGGCCGGTGGGGCTTCAAGGGCTACGCGACCAAGACCGGAACGTACCTTGTGACCGTGAAGGCGACGATGAAGGGGATGACCGTGACGCAGCGCGTGGCGTTGAAGGCGAACGCGCTGCCGGTATGGTCGAGGGGCTCGTTCCCCGGTTATGTCCGCAACGCGTCCGGTGAGATCAAGGGCATGGCGACGATGTCCGTGACGTCCGCCGGCAAGGTGAGCGGCAAGTTCAAGGAAGGCGGCAAGACATGGACGTTCAGCGCGTCCTGCTACACGGGCACCGACGGCAGCACCTTCTACAGCGTGCCCGTCACGGCGAAATACTCGTACAAGGTGAAGTCCGGCAAGAAGACCGTGAAGATGACGGACACGCGCGAGTTCCTCTTCAAGGTGGCGAAGGGCTCGTATGGCGGCGACGTGACGCTCACGGAGGACGGCGGCGGTTCGACCGTGTACGGACAGCAGAACCTCTGGGGATCGACGTACAAGACCGTCGGCACGAAACTGTTCTACACGAGCAAGAAGGCGCCATACAAGACGTTCAAGCAGAATGTCGTCGTCGTCGGCGCCACCTGCAGTCTTGCGCTGAAGATCACCTCCGCGGGCAAGGTGACGGCAACGCTCACATGGAACACGGGCAAGAAGAGCAAGGGCAAGGTCGTGTACTACAAGCCGACATGCTCGACGGCGGTGTGGCCGAATTCCGCCGCAGACCCGAAGACGTTCACCGGCTTGGTGTATTTCTACTTCCCGGCTTCATCGAGCAACAAGTTCCCCGAGTACTCCGACTTCGCGGAAGTGGGAAACTAGCCACTAACCACTAGCGACTAACCACTAACCACTAGCCGCTAACCACTAGCCGGGCGCGATGGCATGTTTGCACATGCGCGGAAGTTTTTGTATAATATGCGCCGATGAGACCGATAGCTACAGACACGAACGACTTTCCGTCCTTGAGAAGGGACGGGAAGATATACGTCGACAAGACGATGTTCGTCCATCGCCTGGTCGCCGATTCCAATACGAAGCTCTTCTTCATTTCCCGTCCGCGCCGGTTCGGGAAGTCTCTGACGCTCTCTGTCCTCAAGGCCCTGTTTCAGGGGCGCCGCGATCTGTTCAATGGACTTTATATTGACGGGACCGACTGGAAATGGGAGAAATATCCCGTGATCCATTTCGAGTTCAACGACGTCACGACCACAAGTGTTGAGGATTTCGACATCTCGTTCGCCGAACATGTGCGGGAACGGCTTGAGAAGGCGGGTTACGCCTACGACAAGTCGCTCCCGCCGCCGGAGAATTTTGGGAATGCCATAGAATCGCTCTCCGCCGCGAACGGCGGGAAGGGCGTGGTGATTCTGATAGACGAGTATGACGCGCCTGTCGGGCATTCGCTTGGCGATCTGGACATGGCGGAGGCGATTCGCGACAAGATGTCCGCGCTCTATTCGCGCATGAAGAACCGAACGGGCGACATCCGCTTTCTTCTGATGACCGGCATATCGAAGTTCACGAGGCTTTCGGTATTCTCTGCGCTGAGCAATCTCGTGGACGTCTCGCAACGCATTGAGTTCGCGACGTTGTTCGGCTATACGGAGGAAGAACTTTCCGCCAACTTCGAGGAACATCTTCGCGCACATGCGGTCAAGATGGGCAAGACATACGAAGAGTACCGCGCCGAAATGAAACGCTGGTACAACGGATTTCGCTTTTCGCCCGATGTCGAGACGACCGTGTACAACCCGGTGTCTGTCGCACTCACCTTGGACGAGAAGTCGGCGACAGGCTTCAAGGCCACTTGGGCGACCACGGGGCGACCGTCGATGCTGATGAACTACCTGAAGCGCGAGGACGTGGCTGGCTTGGACTACGACAACCTGCCGGAGGTGTCGGAGGCGGAGTTCGATGTGGCCGACTTGCGTAACCTCAAGCCGATTGCCATGTTCTACCAGTCCGGCTATTTGACCATAAAGGGATACGAAGATGGTCTCTACCGCCTTGGACCTCCGGACGAAGAGGTGCGGCGCGACCTCTCCGAGACGGGGACAGGGGTGATAGCCGGCGAGGGTACGGCATGGGCCGCGTCGCTGGGGGTCAGGCTGATCACGGCCCGCTGGCCGGAGTTCTTTGCAGGTCTGAAGTCGCTCTACGCGCACATGCCGTACGGTTCGCTCGAGGAGGCGCCGCACGAGGCCGCCTACCAGCGGATCCTCTGCACGCTGCTTGCCTCGCAGGGATTCGAGTACAGGGCGGAAGATCGACAGTCCAACGGACGCGCCGATATCGTCGCGAAGCACAAAAGGGGCATTTACATTTTCGAGCTGAAGGTCGATGAACCTGTTGACTGTGCCTTCGGGCAGATGCGCAGGAAAGGCTATGCCGAACCGTACATCGCAAGCGGCAAGCCGATTTGGCTGATTGGACTTTCCTTCGACACGAAAACCCGCCGCCTCGTCGATTGCGCGGCGGAGAGTTTCTCGGAAAATCCTGCCTGTTCCACCAACCTTTCCCCGCCGAGCGGGCCGAAAGGCGAACACCACTAGCCACTAACCACTAACCACTAGCCACTAACCGCGCATTGGTAATTGGCAACAATGTGAAGTTGCGCGGGACGGGGGAATTTGGTAAAATCCATGCCGTTTGAAGAAGGTCTAGCCAACGGCAGACCGGCGGAGCGGTTGTTTCGCCGGCCAGGGGCTGAAAAGGCAGAAACCGCAAGATGACAGTTGAAGAGATCATAAATACGCCGGAGTACATCTCCGTAGTGAACGACTATAGGAACATGTGCCTATGGTTCGCTCCTGCCGACTGCCGTCCCCAGAACGATGTTCAGCTGGAGCAGATACTTACGTCCATTGAGAGATATGGCGATCTTGCCGCCTACAAACGCGTTGGGAGGATCAGGAAATGGCTGTCACCCGATTTCAAGCCACGGTACTCAGACGGATTGCCCATTCACGGATAGCGTCCGGCGGAATCGTGTTCCACGAAGGGCATCTCGGCGGTGCCTGGCCGCAGATCGTGCAAAGGTGAGACTTTCTCTGCGCAAAATCGCCTTGTGGGGCAAGGCGTTTTTTGATATTCTTACATGAATCCGACGGACGAGGGACGGTCCCTCTTCAATCGGCAGATTCCACGCGCGGTTGCGATGGTCGACTGGTAGGATCACGCCGGCGCGATGGCCGCCGCAAGTGGAAAAGATGCGATTTGAAAACTACGAACGAACGAAAGAAACGAACATGAAAAGAATGATGAATGTGATGGTGGCGGGACTGCTTGCCATAGTTTCGATGCAGGCATTTGCCGCGACCATGTACACCAACGAAGTGAATGGCATAAAGTGGGTCTATACCCTCAATGGCGACAAGGCGACACTAGGCGGCGGAAGTTCGTCCCAGCGTGCGATCGTGGGAACCGTTCCCGAGAATGTGGAGGTTCCATCTTCCTTCGGCGAGACGCAGGTTGTATCCATCGCAAGCTATGCCTTTAGCGGATTTGACAATATCACCAACCTAGTCGTTCCTACGAGTGTTCAAAGTATCGGCTACGGAGCGTTCGGCGGATGCGCGTCGCTGGAGTCGCTGACGGTGCCGTTCGTGGGCACGCAACGCGGCAACAGCGGGGAT
>JAEEGL011649545.1_pt1 | contig 10678 bp, 9 predicted proteins | sample 9134231 | NCBI WGS metagenome assembly JAEEGL01 (sample SAMN16246548, study PRJNA631951) | gut metagenome | biome: gut microbiome; feature: rumen; material: fiber-attached | host: Bos | place: Iran: Karaj | collected 2018-10 | reverse complement strand
GTCGATACGGCCGCCACCCTGAAGCTGACGGGAACCGGAACGCTGACCGTCAGCGGAAACGCCGGGTCCGATGCGAACGGTGCAGGAAGCGGAATAGGACTTGCGTCCGGAACCCCCGGTGATATCACGATCAGCTACATGAACGGCCTCTCAGCTTACGGTTACGGCGAGTACGCATACGGTATCGGCGGCAGGGACGGATCAGTCTTCATAGAGTATTCGAACATCTTGAACGCACGCGGCGGGCTGGCAGGAGGTTCATCGGAAGCGAACGGAGGGCCCGGTATAGGCGGGCTCATAGTGAGCATAACGGACTCCACGATAACCAATGTGACAGGAGGGCCCAAATCCGCTGCCATAGGCGGAATCGCCAATTCGTTCACATACGTGGAGATATACGGTTCGACCCTCACGGGCATCCACGGAGGTTCGTATTCGGCAGGTATCGGAGGAGCCATCCAGACATCCTCCAGAGCGACCATCGCCGGTGCCACCGACTATGTCACGCTGATAAAGAGCAGACTCGGAAACCACAGCATCGCCGATACGATCGGAATGACGACCATCCTCATAGTAGGTTCATCTATCACCGCTGAAGGAGGAATATACGGTCCGGGAGTGGGAACTGGCCATGCAACCATCACGAGCGGTCAGGGCCTCTGTGTGATCGATATCAGTTCGGGCTCCGCCATCAACGCCACCGGAGGTCAGTACGCGGCCAACATCGGTACGGGATACCGTCACGCCAACCTCACAGGATTCCTGGACGGAACGGTCACACACCAGACCCCGGCAAGGAACAATGACGTGGATGGAGAACACAACACCTACACGCAGGCACAGGATGTAGGATACGGTGTGATAGATCCGAGCGCCGAGGGTTCGGGCCTTTTGGTGTACTTCTACATCGGGTTGCAGAAGATACCCGATCCCTCTGCTCCGTGAGACGGTTCCGATCACAGTGCCAGTCTGGAATGTAAACTGCAAAACATCCGACAGGTCTTGTATCTCCGGGTTTTTTATTCCACAGTCCAAATAACAAAAAGAGAAGAGGGTGCCGTTGAACGGGTCATCGGCACCCTGTGTGGTGTTTACAGGATCACTTCTTAGAGATCAGGGATGAGGATGTCAGTTCCATCTGCATCTCTTCGAGGATGGAATCCGCGCTCAGTGTCGTATAGTAGTATATGGCGCCTTCTTCACCGTAGGTGAGGTTGAATTGGACTGCATCCATCATCCCGAAGTTGGCTGTCACCAACTGGCTGGTGACATCGCGCTTACCGAACGTAGGGTAGATCACAGACTCGTGTTTTTCATCCCAAGTGAGCTTCTGTCCGAGCACTTCTTCGAAGTATTTGGTGAACTGATCCTTGGATATGTATCTGAGATACCATGATGCCGGGTGTTCGTCGTCATCACCCTTGATCTTGATCATGTTCGTCTCGGAATTGACGGAGGTGATCTCGTATGTGATCTCCAGATCAACAGTGCGGTCGTCGGAGTCCCAATATGTGCCGTTACTTCCGTTGAAATCCTCCATCCAGAGCTTGTATGTACCGGTACAGGTGCCAGTGCTGTGAGCGACTACCATCTCGTAATCATAGAGGACGAAACTGCCGCTGGAGATGGTCTGTGAACCGTAGTCCTTACTGAGATCGAGATTTGTGTCGCTGAGCGTGTATGTCTGTCTTCCGTCTTTGTGGGTGATGGTGATCTGGTAGATGAATTCCGTATCTTCGCTGGCATAGACTATCATATCACCATCGTTGTAAACGTACTCGTTGCACACGACGGTACTGCCTTTGTACGTGACATTGTGATGTATGGCCTGAGCAGGTATGGTGTCCACGTAATAGATGTCATTGAGCATCGCTTCCCTGCTGCAACCAGCTGCAGAGCCTTCATGTGTCATGTGGGTATCTATCTTGAACTTCATGTAGTCCCCGACCTTGAGGTCGGTCCTGACTGTATCCACCCCGTAATTGTCACCGCCATCGTCGTTATTCATGAGGATTATGGCGGTTGCTGTACCCGCTCCTCCTGCCACGACGACGGCAGCGATGATGATCGCGATTATTTTTCCCTCCATGGGCATCACTGTATCAGGGACGCTTTGATAAGATAATAATTGATTGAATCGTTCGGAAAAAAACGAGTGGAGCCACCTGCCAGATTCGAACTGGCGACCTGCTGATTACAAGAGGGGATTTTGTGTCATTTTATGTAAATTTATGTAATTTTGTATCGTTTTATGAAAAATAGTATTTAAAGAGATGTTCATTTTTATTATTTTACAACCTTTTATGTGTATTTTTGAAATGGTAAAAAAATGGCAATGGCAAAAAAATGGCAGAAGAATCGAAGGACAGCCATGGCAATTGTTTCCAGTGTCCATCAGCATGTATTTTACTAATATGGCAAAAATAAGGACATTCGAGTTTTGGCAGCTCGAAGTAATTCTTCAGAACCAACCAGCTACCATCTTTCCTTCAGTTGTAAGTCCTACAACGCGATATCTGCGATCACCGGGATCCACGCCAGTTTTAACAAGACCCATTTCTTCAAGGTTGTGGATATAGCGACCACACAATTGCTTGGACATACCAATTGTATCAGCTATGGTGCTGTTACTTTTCTCAACACCATCTGCCAGTATCTTCATAATTGATTTTTCATGATCCTTCAGATGTTTTACATCCGGTATTTTCGGTGTAGGAATTTCAAGCAGACGTTCAGAGATAGGTTGATCCGGATTGTTCGGATCAAACATCACGTAATACAATTTAGCACCTGTGAAGAAAGCAGTTGAACAAGCAGCGGCAGCCATAAGATTGGTTCCGCCTGTAATGTTGATTGAATACACAACGCCCTTTCCGTATGTTTCATCATAGATATGGTATATGATATCGACAATCTCTTGGAATTTAAACCCGTCAATTTCAATTATTTCACATTTGTAACCTTGATCTATGAAGGCGGCCTGTGTACTCTTGGTTGTGTTCGCGTATTTTTTGCTATCGAGAAGATAGATCTGATCGATATTTCCGATCCCCCTGACGCCATTCTTGACGGGTTCTGGATGTTCACCGATGTTGGCTATGTGGACGTGCATTAATAAAATTATTCAGTTTACCATATATCAACATATTGATACTATTTAGAAGACAATGATGTATGTTATGGATTGTAAGACAAGGAAGAATAAAGAAAAAGTCGGATACATGGACAAACACTTTCTGACAATGATCAATGGTACCGGAGCAGATTCCTTCAAATTGGCTCAAATGTTCGAGACCGGTACGGATACAATCCCGTTTAATCCTAAAGCTGCTGCAGCATTGTACATTCGATCAGCCAATCTTCAATATCAAAAGGCCAAGGATGTCTTTTTCTTCGATTTCAATATCAAATTCAAAATGAAAGTATCTGCTGGGAGATTGGAAACCATCATGGAAGCCGCATTGATGGGGTATCCAGATGCCCAATTTTCAATCGCAGGGAGATATCGCGCCGGAATCGGATTCGCTAAAGATTACGACAAGGCATTTGAATGGATGAAAAAGGCACATGAAGGTGGGGTGCTGGATGCCACATATTACCTGAGCACCATGTACAGAAAGGGGAGGGGAACGCCAGTCAATATGGATGAGTCACGGAAATTATTGATGATATCAGCAAAGAGGGGACATTCCGTCGCATTACACGAAGTTGGAAAGATGTATGAGAACGGGGAAGGATTTGAGAAAGATTTGGTTAGTGCATTCTCTTTTTTCCGTGTTTCCGCAGAGAATGGATACATGATGTCCCAGTATCATGTGGGAGAAATGTATCGTGATGGAGAAGGTGTCGAACAGGATGGTGAGAAGGCAATCTATTGGTTCACGAAGGCTGGAAGAAACCATTACAACATCGCTTGGTACTCCATAGGGCAGATGTATGAGAAGGGCAAGGTCGTAGAAGCAGATCCTGTGGTGGCTCTGAAGTACTACGAGAGATGTTGTAATCTGGATTACTATCCTGCACTCATCGCGGCATCAAATCTTATTGAGAATATGGGCGGAGATGATACAAAAGTAATCGAATATCGCAAGAGATTGGCTGAGAAATACCCGAATGTCTGGAATAAGATGAAAAAAAGGATAATAAATGACTTGATAGAATGATCATGAATGTTTTTATCTGATACGGAAGATGGTATACCATGGACAAACATCCTCTGAAGAATAATACGTTTCATCTTCCGACTGTGGATGAAATAGCAGATAATAGGGGTGATTTGGAATTTGTCAAGTTATTGAGCAATAATCTTAAGCAGATACTAAAGGTCATTGAGTCCGATCCAGATTCTTATAATCTAAGTCTTTATTATCACTATATTACAGAGACATTATACAAAGGATCTGTGTTGTTACGGAAACATCAAAACAATCATGTATACAAGGGTGAAGAAGTAGTTGATCCAGATGAATTAATCACACAATCACTTTATGTCTGTAGGCGGGCTGCCAATTATTCATATGATGTTTTTTTGGCACATATTGATATTGATCCTCTTGATTATTGGGCTTTTATTAACATCCATATGCTGTATGCGGATGTTTTGGGTTATTTGAACAGGCGTTATGAAGCAATAGATGTCCTACGCATTGCAAGAAGGTATTTTTTCACATATAATGGAATGAATGCACATCCCCCGGAGGACATCAACAGTATTGAAGAACGGTTAATGTTAGAGGAATATAGGGTGTCAACAGGTATTCTTGCTAAGGGGGCGGGACCGGACATTTCATTGACAAGACATCTAATAGATTGGGGGCGGCTATTGGAAAAAGAGTTCAAAAAAGACTCGCAGACCTACAATATAGTAAAAGAACTCACTGAGAATTTGAGTAAGATAGCTGGTAACAATCCACCATCATTGTATGAGGAAGATTTTGAACAACCATCGAATAAAGAGGACTATTATTATCGCAAATATTGTTGGGAATACAATCTTTTCTTGTCACCCTTCAACTCATTATATCCGTACTATGAGTTAATTGGTAAACACCCTTATGATATGATGGAGGAGTTGATCTATCTAGAATATTACAGCACTGATAAGAGCAGAATAATCATGACAGATGTTCTTCTGTCATATTGTCATTCCAGGTATCTGTGGTATGTTGATGCTAAAATCGGTACCAATAAAATATTCCCGGCCGAACGTATTATGGAACAAGATACGCTTGGATTCAGAGATATTTCTGTTGAACCATTGATTGATTGTTTTTCTAGATGTTATTCTATTCTTGATAAAATTGCAAAAGTTGTTCAGATCGAATTTGGAATAGAGATAGTAAATGACAATGGTAAGAAGGTGGATGCATACTTTTCTGGAATCATTTATAAGATTTCTAATGATGAAAAATATTCAAAAAACCCCTTCCTTAGAAATCTGGTAGATCTTTATCATGACATTAACCCACGTAGTTCAAGGGGTAAATATGATTATAAGATGTGGCCAGGTCTCGAGAACATAGTTGACATAAGGAATCACATCATGCATTCTGGGCTTGCCATTGTTGGTCCTAATAAAGTGGGAAAATCAGACAGAGATGTGGCTTATATGACAACCAGCGCTTTCATCATTCAGACAGAAAGGTTATTGTACATAGTAAAAAACGCCATAATGTATCTGAATTCTGCTGTGATTAAGAACAACATCAAGACAATCTAAATAGAGCAATAACCAAGGCAGTGTAGACTGATTTCCAATCAATAAGCCAGTCAACATTAGGCATATTCATTTCAATCAATGTGCATGCCATTTCTGCATAGTCTTCCAAAAACAATATCGATTCAATGTTTGAATCGTCAATCACACCTTCATCCCTCAGGTATAGGCAAGCTGTATTGAATTTATCAAAATCCGCACAGCCCATTGCAGAGGTCAATTCACGAACAACACAATGAATGGAATGCATCAAGAATGTAATTCCTGCAGCCACATCTTCTTTTACTAATGACCACATCGTTTCAGGGGAGGGGTAATTGTTTTCTTTAAGGATATCTAAACGTTTCAGAACAGAATTTATCTGTTTAATCAGTTCGTTATCTCCAAGAGATGCCTTGGCCCTTGCTGAAAGCAGTTTCAGTTTTCTTTCTTCCGATGTTGATATCTCGAATAATGAAAAGGTTGAACCATCAACTGAGTGAATTAGATAGAGGAATTCACCTAGGATTTCGTCTTTTGATAGACCATGGTTTTCCCATGGATCTTTCGATTCAATAATTTTGAATGTAGGTTCGTTATCGGTATTATCATCGTTCATTTCGTAGGTTATATTCTCATTTTAATATCATCTTTAAGGCATACAATAAATCAAAAATGTTTACTATTTGACCATCAGATCATTATATAATCAATTGTGCCAGATTATTTTTTGTAATAATATTAAAAAATTTTAGTTTACTATATTCCAATTATTAGATATTAATTGGCGATAATGGTCAACTATGACAGGAACAATGGGGGTTAAACAGAGAGTTAAATCTGCAAACATACATGTCACAGGCCTCTGCAACTACCACTGTGAACATTGTTTTGATAGATGTTTAACAAAAAAGTATATGAAACCAGAAGAATGGATTCCGATTTTGAACTATCTTAAAGATCAAGGTATTGAAAAAGTCAATATTGCTGGCGGTGAGCCGTTCCTATATCCATATTTGGAAGAAATGTGTATTCTTTTGAAAACGATGGGTTTCAAAACCTCAATTGTCAGTAATGGTTCCAAGATTACAAAAGAAAAATTGGATGCAATACGCGATTATGTAGATTGGATCGGTCTTTCCATAGATTCCCCCGACGAATCTGATGAGATCCTTATAGGTCGGCATGTACAGGAAAAGAATCATCTTGATAACATCAGGAATATTTCCAAAGAAATACACAGATGTGGAATCAAGGTTAAATTGAATATCACAGCGGTTAAGAGAAGCATCAATAAGGATTTTCACGCACTAATTTCTGAGATAGATGCGGAACGTGTGAAGGTGTTTCGTGCATTAACACTCAAGGGCGCTAATGACGACATCCCGGATACATGGTCAGTAACCGATAAGGAATTCAAAGAATTCAGAGAAAAGCACGATGATTGCAATAGAATCGTGTTCGAGGACAATGAAGATATGGTGTCGTCATATCTGATGTTTGATCCAGTAGGTCGGTGGATGGTGGACAAAGGCGGTGAAAAAAGATTCCTTCCTTTTGAAACTCTGATTAGAGAAGGGTTGGAATCAGAAATTGATGTTTCGAGATACTATGGAAGAAACGCAGTATACGATTGGTGATTGGATGAAAGGAACCAGGGTAGCATTATTTGGAATATCACGCAGCGGTAAGAATTACACAATTGATGATTTTCTGAAATTGGCAGAAAATGACGGGCTGTCGTTCATCCACCTGTCCCCCATGGATATGATTCGCGATAGGTTGGAATCCAGAAGATTGAAAGATATGTCTTTGGATGACAAATTGGATCTTGTAAATGAGGTCAGAAATGAAATTGACCGGATCTGTAAGAACAACAACGTTATCGTTGACGAGCATTATTGTTATCCCTCGACCTTTGGTGGAAAAGAACTCGATAACGGATATTTTGATGAGAAACTGCCACACAATATTCTGAAGGTGTGTGGTCATGATACAGATTATGAAGTAGTGTTTCCAGACACAGAATACTGCAAGTATGATCTGTTTCTCTGCATGAATATTGACCCCGATATCATTGTTGATCGCTGTAGGACCTCAGAGGGTGTGAAAAGAAATGATGATATTACCTTTGAACAGGCTAAAAAATGGCAGCAAGTGGAGATTATGGGTGCTTTTCAGAAAAGCAACATAATCGAAGATTTGTCGTTGATCGATAATCCAAAAAAATCTGGTGAACAAGTCTACAGAGCTGTATCCGAATATCTGAAGGAACATCATTTAGAGTGATACAGGACGAAATGATTAGACAATAAATAAAGTAGTAAAGAACAATGGTAAGAATGTTAGAGGAGAGGGACAAGATGGCAAAATACGATTACTCAAAATTCGAAGACCCAGATTGGACGGAAAATTGGGTCTATAAAGGCCCGTGTGGTCCTGATGATGAAATAGTAGGATATCCGTCATTGAGTGATTCTTCCAACATTGAATATTGGGGGATTCACGAATTGGAAAACGGTCGTTTGGAGATCGATGTCAGGAGATTTGAGTATGCCTGTTATCGTCTCGGAGATCACGAATATTTTCCAGAAGGGTTGCGTGGGAAAGGCGATTATTATGTGGCATCCAAAATCCACAGGTATGATTACACCTCCAATTATCTGAAGGATGAAATAGAAAACATGAGGAAGGACTGGGAGAAAGAGTACAAACCCCTGTTTGAAAAGATACGTTCACCAAAAGATGCTGAAGACTCTTACCGCACTAGTACACTGGCAATGATCGGAGACTCCGAATTGTACGATAGTGTTGAACTCGGTGCCAAATGGGCGGCATTCGAGCGGATGAAATCGTATGACCGCATAATAGCGGAGCTCTATTGTGTTTTCGTCATGAAGGTCGTTGTGGAGATCCACAGGGTCATTCTCAGATCCCTGTCTATGCAGCTCTATGAGAAACCAGATTACAATGTCTGGGATTTAGTGACATATTGTAATGGGAAAGGAGTCAGTTTCTACAAATTGAAGAATTGGAAAGTGTACCTGAAATACAACAGTATTTGCAACTTCCTCAAGCACAATTCGATTACAGCTTATGAAAAACTAAAGGAACACAATCCCGAGTGTCTGATTGAAAACAATCAACAGTATGAGAATGGGATGTTTGCTGTATATTGGATCAACCCAAAGGAAGTCAATGTAGATCAGTTGCTCAAGGAAATCGTTCCTTTCCTCATGGATTTCTGTGTCAAGGTACTTGGCGAGAATTTGACGGATTCCGTTTGGGATTATGATGATAAATTCATTGAAATAGTCAAGGAATTAGAGGATCCGGACGAGCATTTTGGCATCTATGCGGCTTGTGGGATGTCCCCCTGGGATTGATTAAAAAATACGGGTGTACAGATGACATACGAGAAGATCTACTTCGATATGGATGGTGTCTTATCAGACTTTAACAAAGGCATTGTAGAATTATGTAAGATAGAAGCCCCCACACAAAATCCCAATACTCCGGAATATGATGAAAGGATGTTCAATGCGATGAGGGGGGTGGACCATTTCTATTATAGATTAGAACCAATGGAAGGGGCTCTGGATTTATTCAGGGAAGTACGCAGGATACACGGAGAAAAGGTCGAGATATTGACTGCAATCCCTAAGGCGATAAGGAACATAATTGGTGCGGACACAGATAAGCAGGAATGGGTCAAGAAATATCTGGGGGGAGATGTGAAGGTAAACATCGTACTCAGAAGAGACAAACCACTGTTTGCTAAAAACTTCAATCACCTTCTAATTGATGATACACCAAATAATATCGATTCCTGGATTGGTGCCGGTGGTGATGGATTATTATTCATCAATGCAGAATTTGCAAGAGCCGAGTTAGTCAAGAGGGGTATTTTGCTCTGATTGACCCTGGATGCTGACAAAAAATTGCATTAACTCTTTCCCGTTCAAAATGATAGCCAGTAAAACGGGAGGGAGGGAATTGATACCTTCGCGCGTCGCGTATATATCTATATTATCCCCCTCCTGATTATCGATTATTTAGAACAACAAATCCCTTTTTGTGACTTGATGTTGATTGACATTTTCAAAATGGCCAGACAGTGTCAATCAATCAACCCGACTACCTCGCGCAGCGCATATATATCTATATTGTCGGCACCGTTTTTCAGGGTTATTTTGAGAACACATTGACGTTCATCGTTGAGAAAGACAAGATCCTCATTTAGATCAGTCTGATTCGGTGATTATTTCTTTTTAGAAATGATGATTTTAAGTAACACAAATCTGTCTTATCGCCGTTAATAAATCAGCAGATCAGTTTACTATTTTGTTGGTAGATGTGTGTTTTTGTTCACCCATTTTCTTCTATTTATGGCAATGAGATGGCAAAAAAATGGCAAAATTTTGCCACGAAGATAATTTCGGTGCAACAGAAAATTTTGTCTGATATATAAAATACTGTGATGGTCTTTAAATAGAAAGAGTGGAGCCACCTGAGGAATTCGAATCCCCGACCTGCTGATTACAAGTCAGCCGCACTACCGGGCTATGCAAAGGTGGCCTAGTAACCTCTGGAATAATGATGTTGTTTATAACCGTTTCTAGCAGGTCGGGAGTTCGAAAAAACGGATTGTCATCATGTCCAGATGATCTGGTGGTATCCCAACTTCCGCTCCTGTCATTCACTTAATAAATCTTTCTGTCCCGACAGAAAAAGTATTATAAACCTACGGAAAAAACACCGCAACCTTTATTTTATATGTAAAGATAGCCCGAATCATAGCAGAATCTCTGCAAAAGGTGAATTAAATGGCATTCAAGAAGGGCGACATCGTTCGCGTTGACTACAACGCATACATCGCAGACATCGAGAGACTCTACGACACGACATCAGAATCAGCAGCAAAGGACGCAGGCATCTACAACGAGAAGTACACCTACGCACCCATGGCATACATCGTCGGAT
>JAEEGL011089914.1_pt1 | contig 10678 bp, 11 predicted proteins | sample 9134231 | NCBI WGS metagenome assembly JAEEGL01 (sample SAMN16246548, study PRJNA631951) | gut metagenome | biome: gut microbiome; feature: rumen; material: fiber-attached | host: Bos | place: Iran: Karaj | collected 2018-10 | reverse complement strand
AGGTGGAAGTGGCCGTCAGTAATGTGTTCTTCTCCTGGATTTTCGGATTCGGAGGAAAAGTCTGGATCAATGGACCGGTAGAAGTGAAGGAACGATATAAAGAGATGGTGCTGAAGGCAGCGGCAAAGTTCTCACATTAGAATTTCATACATAGATGAAGCATAATATAATAAGAGACCTGCTACGAAGGTGAACAACTATACTATTCGTCAAATCCATAAGGAAAGAATCATAGCTGATGCAAACGAAAAAGCAGTTCGAAGTTTTTGTAACTGCCCTTTCGTTTGCATCAATTATGATTTTTCCGGGTTGAACAAAGCGCAAGCGAGGAATAAGACAAATATGCTGCCAACAAGGGAAGAGGCTGAAAAACTTCTGAAAGATGCGGAACAACTTAATCCAGGTCCTTGGGGAGATCATAGTCGGACGGTAGCGCACTGTGCTGAAAAGATCGCAGCTGCTTGTCCGGGAATGGATAGTGAAAAAGCATATATCCTTGACCTGCTACATGATATTGGCAGGTATGCTGGTGTCCGTCATCTAGGACATGTTTCGGATGGTTATCAGTACATGATGTCGCTTGGCTACGATGAAGCAGCTAAGATATGCCTGACACATTCATTCAATCGCTGTGCACTGGATGATTATATTGGGAGAGTAGATACGACTCCGGAGGAAACAGCACTGATTGAAGAAACGCTGAAAAGAGTGACCCTAGATGACTACGATCGGTTGATTCAGCTTTGTGATGCAATTTCCGGAGCGGAAGGTGTCATGGATATCGAGGAACGCATGGGTGATGTGAGGCGGCGGTACGGTTCCTATCCTCAGGAAAAATGGGATAAAAACTTACAGCTGAAACGCTATTTTGAAGAAATGGCCGACGGAACGGATCTTTATACTCTGGTCGAGAAGGATACGTTCCGCCCGGTTCCAAACGAAATGGAACCGGCTTGAAGACGGTAGTGCAAATGATTTTGCTGATGGCTGTAATGACAGAATAATTCGTTAGTGTTTGGACACTTGCAGGATAAGGAGTTGGATTGCTATGGAACTGATTGATGTTTATAATGTTCATGGTCAAAAAACTGGTCGGATCGTTGATAAGGATACCCCGTTGAATCAGGACGAATATCGTATGGCTGTCGGCATCTGGGTATCTGACGATAATGGTAATCTTCTGGTTACCAGAAGAAGCATGGAAAAACGGTTTGCTCCGGGAAAATGGGAAAACTCGGCGGGACATGTGCAGGCGGGAGAAACGCCCGAAGATGGGATTATCCGAGAACTGCGTGAAGAAACCGGAGTGGAAGTGAGCCTGGAGCAGATTGTATATTTAGGAAAAGCAGCTGTATCCTGGCCTTACCTGGGCATGAACTATGGAGTTCGTCTTAAATCCCGCCCTTCAGAAGTGAAACTACAACCGGGGGAAACGGATGCCTATCGATGGGTTTCACATGAGGAATTTGAAGCAATGCGGGACAGGGGAGATTTCGCCTCCAGTGTATTTGAACATATGAAGGGCTATTACGACGCTTTTCTTACCTTCATGGGATGGGAGAAAGAATAAACACCCGACTTTTTGTCGGTGTTGATAGGGGTCAGGAACACATAAGAGGTACGAATATCCAGCTCACACCTGGGAGCCCTTCTGGGTCATGTTTTGATATATCGGTCAAAAGTTAGTTTTTCATTCAACGTTTAAAGAAGGGTAATATACAAGGGGGGGGGTGCAGAATCGGTTGTATAGAATGCACAATCGTAAAAGTCCTGACGTTTCTTGCCTCTGTCGAACCGATTGCGCACTTTGCTTGACGTATTGAAGCAAGATAGAATATCCTGTTAGTGAAATCAAGTTAAGCAAAAAAACTGAAGGCATGAAAGGGATGATTACAATGGTCTGAGCAATTAACTGAATTATGTGCTGAATATAAATCTACTGTTTGTTAACAACCGTTATTGATGCTTGAGAGAGACATTTTTACGCCTACATTGCGAATACAATCACAAAAGAGACTTAGGAGACTAAAACTATGAAAATGAAAACTCATATCGAACCTTTTTACAGGGAGAAGAAGAAAACATTTATATTGACATTAATACTATGCATTTTGTGCTTTAGTTTTGTTGCTCTGGCCGACCATGATACAGCATACATCTCTCAAAACCAGAATTATGCACAAACAGGAAGAGTTAATTCTGCTTCAGGGGGTGTCAAGTTATATGGTGGCGCAAGTAGCAATGCGATATTTTCAATTTTAAAGTATACTGGTCTATACACTACTACAGGTGTATATCAATCATCAGCGGCAACTAGTATTACAACTTCTTGGCTAAATTATTCCGGTTGGGCGTATGCTGGATATATGCAACCAGCCGTTGGATATAGTGGGATTGAAGGCTATGTTGCTGTTGAAACACAATAAGCTGATAGCATTCGGTATTATTCTATCCGTGATTATCTTACTCTGTGGGTGCAGTCAATCTTTGACTGTACCCACTGGGGCTGAATTGGACCACAATTCTTATGTAGAGATACCTTATGATGAAGAGTATTATGCCACAAATAATCCTTCGGAATACCTATATTTCATTAACCAACTTTTTGTATCTTTACTCCCAAGTATCGACAAAAAAGCAGAATTCGATTCATATCACGAAATCCTGATTGGATCTGAGGAGCGAAAAGATTTAGACTATGACACCATATGCGGTACGGGAAGCGCTTATGTATATAGAGAAAGCATTCCTGTTTTCTATGGTTTATTGAAAGAGACAGAAAAGTATTTAGAGGATCATCAGATAAACCGAGTAGATGGTGATTATCGGTATATTAATGTATCAGATATACAATGTGTCACAGATCTTCTGCTTAAGAAAAAGGTATCATTATCGTTCCAATCAGTTGCGGGAGCGGTGTTTGATGAGGATACACAACGATTCACCTATAAATCGTTAGAAGATCCATTTCAAGAATATAGGAATAATGGATGGACGCTGGAATTTGTTTCAAGTAACCTTAGGCTATCTCGAGATAGAGTCTGGGGAGAAGGAATGAGTCCTGTATGTGAAGCCACAATGTGCTTTTGGTATGATCCATTATCTTTTTACCTATATAATATGGATGGAGAAAAAATTGGATATACACATAATATTGAAGGGTTAAGAAATGGAGATTCGCTTTTATCCTGTTGTTTTTCAACTAATCCATTTCGTATCCGAACGGATTTTGTGTCGGCTTCGTTTTCATATAGTCAGAAGACGACCTTGAATAGTCAGATAGAAAAAATAGAAATTGGAACGACTGTTCTTTCTGCAGAAGGAAGTTATAGTGCAATGGATACTTTTGTTTCTCCGTATGAACTGGAAGAAATCGGACGAACGTTTTTTACAGATTTCTATCATACAGACGATAAAAATGAAAAAAACAATGTAAGTCCGAATTACTTTCTTACCAGTTATTACATGAGCCCAAATGAGATAGACATTAGTCGACTTCCAATAACTAATGATAAGGAAGCAGACCTGTTATTACAAGAATATCTGGGCATTGGGATAGAAGATGTTGATATGGATATATCAAAACTTGGAGCAAACGCATATCAGGACATTCCATATGTATGCCTTTCTTTTGGGTCCGGGAACAGACAAAACGATATGATTGAGATCCGATATTATAATGAAATGCTACAGTCCTACGCTGTTTTAACAATAAGAGAAAAAGCGGAAGGATATGTAATCTTGTCAAATCTGCCTTATGAGAATAAAGAATAGCTCTGTCACAATATTAAGCAAAGAATTACTTCGACGTATTTTTGTCATAGTGCTGCTGGCTGGAAGTGCGTTATATTTAATACGAAGCAACATTGTTGATTTATCCGATTTTACCATAGGTTATGCTGATATTTCTGACCTTCTGTCCGTCATCTCATATTATATCTCCGTGCTGGTTTTTATAAATCTGTCCGTTTTCACTTTTCTTGCATATCTTTTTCTGAAACAGGCTAGAATAAAGGGTTTGGAAGAAACCATATCAGCTATTCCTGCAGGAGCAAACAAAATCCTGAGGGATCAGCTTTTTGTACTGTTGCTATTAGGTTTTGCTGTAACAGCCTTTTCATTATTAGTTCTGGCTGTTTCTTTTCATAGACCTTTCTATATGATTCTCCAGAAGTATCCTTTATTTGTTTCGAATCTTGTTTTTGGCTGTATTATATACTCAGGATTATCAATACTGCTGGGAATTGTTGTAGGGGCAACAGGAGCAGTTATCAATAATGATTTTTTCTTTTTATTCTGTTTTCTTGCCTTCGTATTTCTGTCAAATCCTATAATGGAAAAGCTCTATATGAGTATCGGACTACTTGGTATTGAAATAGGCGGAGTAAAGACCGGAGCGGCGTTACAAAAGGCTTTCGGGTTTTTTAATAAACTATCTCCTGTAATAAATACATTCTTTGATCCTACCATAGGAATCCAGTTAGTGCCTACCCATTTAGGCATATACTGCTTCTGGATCATACTGTTTCTGGGTATCTTTGTTATTTTTTCAAAAGCACATAAAAAGATCATTGGAATTCTATGTATTTTCGCGTCAATTGCTGTTCTGTTTATTATATCACCATACTGCTGCGAACCTATCAAAAGAATGTCGACATCTGCGGAGGACCTTTATCAGAAAGATATCTACTGGTACAGGGAAAATGTTTCTGAGAATAAAACAGAAAAAGAGACGGAAGAGCAAAACGATTTGTTTGCAATTGTGCGAGAAGAATTGACTTTTTCATCTTTTGGAAAGCTGTACTGCCAATGTGAATTAACGCTTTCAAGGACAGACCTCTATTCATACGATTTTACGCTATATCACGGTTTTACAATAACAAGAATATATGATGCTAAAGGAAAAGGACTTTTGTTTGATAGAGATGGGGATTATGTAACTGTTTATTCGTCTGATCCGGAAAATATGGGGCATATTTCGATAACCTATTCCGGTTATCATACAGACCTCTATTCCATTTGGCAAGGCATGTATCTGCCGGGGTATTTCGCCTTTTATCCAATTGAAGGAAGGGTATCGTTATGGAATGATGAAGAAGGAATTCTGCAATTACATAAGTACCCCAATCGTCATTTTGTTGTTAATATAAAAAGCATCATGCCTGTTTACTGTAATCTTCCGCAGGTAGAGAAAGGAGTATTTGAAGGTACTGCAAGTTCAGTTACCATTATTTGTGGGATGTATCGGGAAACTGTTGAGAATGGTATTCGGTACATTGCACCCTGGTGCATTTCACCTGAAAACATATCTGAATTGTTAAAAAACAGAACAGAAATAAAGACAGTTATATACTCTCCTTCATTAAAGACCCCCGTCCCGGGAAAAGAAACAGGATATAGCCTGGTCCTGGATGATACGCTATTGATTGGGACAACTTTTTCCGGAAATGCCGATAGATCCAAATTAGAGGAAGCAATAGGAGGCCAAGATTATAATGACAACGATTAGGGCAACAAACATCCATTATTCTTTCCGGGGGAAAAAAGTCCTAAATGGGCTTTCGTTTGAATTGAAACCCGGATGCACTGCCTTACTTGGGCCGAACGGATCGGGGAAGACTACACTTATTCGAATCCTGACGGAGCTTTATCACTGTCAAAAAGGCGAGATCTACATGGATGGACAGTGTGTTACGAATCAAGGAATTCTTCCCTCTAAAATCGGATATCTTCCGCAGAAATTCGGAGTTTTTTCCCACTTAACTGCCAAAGAAACACTGAAATACATTGCGGGATTGAAGAATGTTCCGTTAGAAAAACAAGAAAAAGAGGTAGAAAGATGTCTTTATTTGACTGGCTTGGAGAAGCAGGCTGATCTGAAAGGAAAAGCGTTGTCTGGCGGCATGGTACGAAGACTTGGAATTGCACAGACACTACTGGGGAACCCGGATTTCCTGGTTTTCGACGAACCAACCACAGGACTTGATCCTGAAGAAAGAATTCGCTTCAAACTGCTGATTCAAAAGGAAGCTGCAGAAGGAAGAATTATCCTTCTGTCCACACATATTGTGGAGGATATTGAAGCACTTGCCAGTCATATATTGGGGATAGCAAACGGGGAACTAATAATCAATGATTCAAGAGATACATTAAAAAGAAAAGCGGATGGAATGGTATGGCGAATCCCTGGTGATAAAACTGATCTTCCAAAAGAAGTATATATTCGAACAATGAAAGAGATAGGAGGAGAAGATCAATTGATTGTATTATCGGATAAACCGATAGGGATCGCAGTCGCACCGACTTTGGAAGATGGATATTTAGTTCAACTGAAGAGAATAGGATTTCCGGAAGAAAGCCTTGAGGATTAGAAAGATGGCTTTTTATAGATGGAAAGAAGAGTGTAAAGGGATTATTATACCGACATGTGCAATCTTTGTTATATTGAACATAATATTCCCGGTTCTTTTGTGGATGCAGATTAAAGATTATGCGCTGGATATTACGTTTAGCACAGTCAATGAACAATTACAGGCAGTTGTTCCGTTTTTATCTGCATTACCCTGCGCGTTGTTGTTGCGAAAACGCTTTGACAGCGGTATGGACGAAGCGATTCATATGCTTCCGGTTCTCCAAAAAGAAACTCCAATGCTTATTGTATTTTTGGAAATAGTTTCAGTTATCCTTTTCTGTCCATTGTTCATTTGGCTTAGACATGTCTATAAAGTATTCCTTTGGGTTGAGTTTGTCAGGACAATACTTCAAACGATCTATCTACAGAATCTTTCATATTATACAACTAACTTGATCCGTTTTTCCGCTGCAGGTGTTCTTGCACAGGTAATTGTTGGCGGAGGAATGCAGCTAAGTCTTCTCATGCCATACCAATGGACTCATATAATTGAACTATTTAATATTTATGATCATATCTCAATGGATAACCCGCGTCCGGTTTCAACGGCTCGATTATTACTTACAATAGCAGTTTCCGTTTTCTTCTGGATGGAGGCAAAAAAACGGGAAAGATTTAGTCTTTCGTCTATACAAAATTGATTTTTTTCTATGGTTTTCCCTACAATCGGGAATGCCAGCTATGCAGACTATCTAGTGTTTGCTCAACAATTGCTTTTTAGCTCGAACAGCTTGATTTTGTCTTGGGTTTTGAAACAGTCTTATCGTCCAAAATTGCACGTTTTTCCAGTTCAACTACAGCTATGCTGAAAGAGCCAAAGATGTTTGTAACCAGTATCGACATAGCAATTGTTGCAAGAGAGGTATCTTTTCTCTTTCGCATGACCAATCCCATACCATTCCGGCGCTTAGCCACACTGAAATATCGTTCGATCTCAACGCGATCTGTCTGATCTTTCTGTGCAGTACGTCGGTTTTTACGAACAGACTCCGTGCTTTTTGCAGGACGTCCCAGCCTTGGTCCGCTGATCTGAATGCCCTTTTCTTTACAAAATGCCAGGTTTTTTCGTGTTCGGTAAATCTGATCTACCAGGACTCGGCTTGGATACTGACCATTACGATATTCATAGGCATCCAATGCGTCGATCAATTGTGGACCTTCGTTGAAAGCATCGAAAGACAGTGATTCGATTCTGGCAAAACCTGTTTCGTCAATGCTTAAGTGCAGCTTTGCGCCGAATTCGACAGATTTGTTCACCTTTCCCCGTATGATTGGACGAACATATGGCTGGCTGATGCTCACAATTCTGTCTTCGACCGAATGAACCCGGTTGTCGTACATGTACTTCTGCTGTTCATAAAGATTGTGGATTGTGATGTTCGCCACTGGTTTGCACCCAATACGGGATGGATCGATTTCTATCTGTTTGAATGTCTTTTGCGATACCGCATGGGAAGGATTGTTGAATGAAATACGCAGGAACCCTTATCACAGTAACAGATATCCTATGTTATTATAATTCGGTGAAGTCACAATTTGTGAATTCATATGTTTTTCATTTCGTTGATAAATATCATTCTTGCTGTATCTAATTATTTTACAATGGTTTTCGATTAATTACAACCGCAAAAGTAATTGGTATTCAAATGATCCTCAACTGAACGATAGTCTTTTCTGTTATGAAGATCAGTTGGTTGTTGTTTCTTTGTAAGCAACAGAAAGAATCGTTTTCTGATAGAAGGCTCTGTAAGGCCTTCTATTTTTTCGATTGTATAAAATCCTTAAGTATCTTTTTCGAGGACTTTATGCCATAGCCCAAATTGCCAAAACTAGTGGATGAGCCTGTATTAGACTATGTGTTTTTGAAACAAGCAAACAAACCCGCTGCCTGTTTTTGGCGGGTTGTTTGCCAGATGAACATCTTTCTCTGATTACACAGGAATACTATCGTTGGATTTCTTCAGGAACTTCCGGTTCATAATTGTTGGTTATGGAAGGAAGTCCGGCACCAAGAGATGCGAAGTATTCGATTAACTCTGCAAAAGCATCAATCAATTCCTGCATCAAAAAAGTCCCCCTTTCGTAAAATTGGTATCATCATTAAAACAGCAACAGCTGTTATAGATGCGGATAAAATGGTAGAAAAAGAAGAGAATAAGGACAGAAAGACCCAAAGAATAATCTGTATCGCGGCAATAAAGCGAGCTGTCTGTCTTGCTTTTTTCTGGAGTGGCTCCGACAAAGGATGATGAGGATGAATGATAGGTGCATGCTTCCAAATAATAACATATGAACAAAGCAACATGAAAAATTCAGCATAACGATGGAAACTAATTACTTGAAGCACATGTCCTGTTCCAAGAGTAAGAAGAAAGAGCAGCAGAGAAGAAACATAACATTTTCCGTAAGAAGGCGCGTGATATCCACCGCAAAACGGGCGAAGTGAGCAGGTTGATAAAAGATAAACGATGGTCATGATTGATGATCGTAATACGAATCCAAGAATAAAAATACTGATGATGGTTATTCCTGATGAAAGAAGCAGCTGAAAACCATAGTCATAAACAGCGAGACTGTATTTCGGCCTGGATGCATGGTTGTAGAGGCTGGCAGCTAAATGTGCGGACAATTGCTTAATCATTTTCTGATATCTCCGGTAACTGTAACACAGCAAGATTAATATATATTCCGTTGATCTTTCTGGTTGTAAGTGTTCCTTCGTACTTTTCTGCTATTGAACGGATGATTCGAAGACCATAGCTATGTTTTTCTTCTGAGTTAATTACATTTTTCTCTTCAAATGGGTTTTCAACCTGAAATAGAATCATTTCATGTTCCTGACGAATGGAAACATTTATCCATTTTTCTGAATCATCTGTTAATTGACTTACTGCTTGAACCGCATTAGTAAGTTGGTTTGAAAGAAGAGCGCAGATGTCGACAGAATCAAAGGGCAGCGGACCACGGAAAAGAAATGAATAATTAATGCGAATCTGGCTATCCTTTGCTTCTGCCATTTTCACATTCATAACTGCATTGACATAAGGATCATCGGTTTTACAAAACTCATCCGTTCGAGAGATGTTTCCGATTAAAGAATCAATATAGTGTTTCGCTTCTTCTGGCCTGTTTGTTAGAGCCTGAATTGCTTTGAGATGATGAATATAATCATGGGTTTGCTTGTACTCTTTTTGCAAAAGAGAAGACAACCGGATTTGATTATCGGACAGATACCGATTGGCAGATGAAATCATGGCGTTTTCAGTCGCCGTAATTTGAGCTTCTTGCCGATCAATACAAAATAGTAGAGAGAGTATACAGATACTTAGTATGACAAAATAAGTAACCAGATAAACAATCTGACGTGTGAATGGAGAATCATTCAGAATTTGAGACAAACTGAAACTCATAATAATATAAAGCAAAATCATTGCTGAAGTTAGAATCAGTTGTAATCGGACAGATAAACTCCGAAGCTTCTTCATAGGATCATGAATCCATCTTATAAGTAATAACTGAGAAGAGTCTGCGATCAGTATAAATAAAACCCGATAAATCGGCTTATTATTGATGGTTACGTAAAACGTTTCTCTGGAAGAAAGCTTAATTTGATCGAAAATTACGGGAAGGAGCACGCCATACATATAATCTATAGAATGAAGCAAAAGGAAAGCAAAGATGGTTGCGAGAGCGCATAAACGAATCGGTTCTTTTGTAGTTAAATGAGAGAAGACCGAGTACTCTACGTATATTATCGCGACAGCAAGAAAAGACATTATCTGAATCTGATTTGCAATAGTTGTAATTATGAACGAAACAATATAAAAAAGCAAAAACGCGATGACAGTATCTCTTTTGGGACGTCTGCAGCGGAGGATATAGGAATAGACTAAAAATACCAGTCCGGTTTCAAGTGTTGTAGAAAAGAATTCAACAATGAAATTCGAAAGATTCATAAAGACTTCTCCTCTAAGGATAGAAGATAAGATTCAGCCAGCTTTTCCTGAATTATGGGGCGACTTCTTCGACTGACCAGAAAGCGGATATTATCGACAGAAAGAAAAAGCTGGTCTTTACTTATCTTTGAGATGTAATGTAAATTCACGACACGACTTTTATCAATAAAAACAAAGCCAGTAGGATCTAATTGGTTATATATCTGACGAATGGAAGCTTTTGAAAGCTTTATGGTATCGTGTGAAACCGTATGAACATATACGGACCGGTCTTCTTTTTCCATAAAGATGATGTCGTTAAAAGGGATTT
>JAEEGL010620031.1_pt1 | contig 10678 bp, 9 predicted proteins | sample 9134231 | NCBI WGS metagenome assembly JAEEGL01 (sample SAMN16246548, study PRJNA631951) | gut metagenome | biome: gut microbiome; feature: rumen; material: fiber-attached | host: Bos | place: Iran: Karaj | collected 2018-10 | reverse complement strand
TTCAAGGAAGAGTTTTCAGGAACAGAAGGAGCGGCCGTGCTGCAACTTGCGTCATATTCTCAATATGATTTACTTTTTTCCAATGGATTGGACACCTACTGGCACAAACTGCTTCCAAAACTCCTTTGGATGAAGTTGTGTGGTCGCTTGAAAGCTCGTTTGAGTGGCATTCTGTTAAGTACGGCCTTCGCCTATCCAGAAAATGATGCCTTTTCGCACAAATGGCTACGGAAAATATTGTTGAAATCTCTGGCTCCGCTGGTTTTCAACCACATCTACATCATTGATGAGATCGCCTTTGGCCTCCTCAAGCTAAACAGGTTGGAAAACTTTCGACTGCTTGATGATCCCGTGGAGAATCCGCCAAAAGAAAGCATGAAGGAACTGCGCCATCAGCTGGGCTGGCGACAGAACGATAGAATTCTACTAGCTATTGGTGTGATTATCCCTGAAAAGCACTTTGATTTGCTGATACTAGCATTCCTTCAAAGCCATCCCCAAAACAATCACCGACTTCATATCGTAGGAAAGTTTGCCGATGATCTTTATGATAAGTTTTCGGTCATCCTGCAGGAGTCTCCATTCGGCTCGCATGTCACGCTTGAGAACCGCTGGCTTGCGGCTGCGGAGGTTTCCCAGTATATTTCTGCAGCGGATTTCATCGCCGTGACCTATCCCAACCACTTCTGCAATGCGAGTATTCTATTTAGGGCGCAGAAGGCAGGGAAAACGGCACTTCTCTCTAACAAGGGGTGGATTGGAAGATATGCCAAGCACACCCCCTGCGGGCTTATGGTCGATACTGATGCGCCTTTGTCTTACTCGGAGGGGATCCAAACACTTTTTCAAAGCTCGCTTCCGCCCGTTGCCGTCATGTCGTCAGAAATGCATAGTGAAAGTCGTTTCATAGAAACAATTTCAACGAACGAATCGCATGATGTTGAGGAAGTTACGCATTAAATTTCTGCTTTTCCTGATGTCCTTGCCCATGTCGGGATATATACGGGCACGACTTGCTATCAAGGCAGGATGTCGTCTGAATTATGAACCAGAAGACCATGGACATTTCGATTTGTTTCTAGGGTACGGTGTGCAAATTGATTCCATACATCCCGAATACATTGAGTTTGGTAATTGGACGACAGTTGCCACTGGAGTGGTCATCCTGACGCATTTTCTCAATCCTCGGGAAAGTCAATATCCTTTCTTTTCTCATGACTTAGGATATGTCAGAATTGGACGAGGATGTTTTATCGGTGCAAACTCTATTATCTGCAAGTCAGTCACCATAGGAAATGGCAGCATTGTGGCGGCAGGTTCTGTTGTCCTAACCGATATCCCCCCTTATGAGATATGGGGTGGAAATCCAGCCAGATTTCTGAAAAAAAGAGAAATGCAGAACAACAGCTAATGCTTAGATTTTCATATTTGAAATGTTCTGCTTTGCTCACCTAAGGGTCTATTCTTCTTTCCTATCAAATATTCATTTGCACCAATAATGCCATGATTTCGATTCCTGACGAAGATAAACTATTCTATCGGCAGAATAAGGTTTTGATTTGTTTGTTTGCCATCTGGATATTCCGTTTTATATACCTATTGATGGGAAACGCAGGTGGTGTCGCTCTAAACAAGTATGTCTTGCTCCAGTTAGCACTAGAGTCGGGCATGATGTTTCTTATGATACGGAATCATTTTCCTTTTATGAATCTTTACACATGGAATGGAAGCCGTTTCTTTTGTTTACTTTATACATGGGGGTGCCTTAGCATTGCTTGGTCAGTGATGCCGTTCATGAGCTTTTATTTCGCATTTCAAAACTTCATCCTTCTAGGTGCCTCCATCATGTTGTTCACCCAATGCAAGGACTATTATCAAGCAGAGCGGTGGTATCTGTACCTCAATTTTTGGATTTTTTCCTTATACATAAGCCGATATTTCATACAGGGATTAACTCATTCTGTGACACATGGAACCATCGCAGGCTTGGTTTGCGCGTATTGCCTAGCCGAGTTTGGAAACAAAGACAGGGGAAGCTTAAATCGTGAACAGCTAAAGGTAGGTTTGATATTTAGTACAATTGTCCTTTTACTTGCTTCCAGTTCTGGAGCAATGGTCTCTGTTGCCTTTGGTCTTTTGACCATTGTGTTTTTCTCGAAAAACAACTATGTCAAATTGGGTTTGGGGATTATTTTTGCCTTAATCGGCCTACTCTATGTTTTTGGGGGAGTAGAATACATTCTAAGCATCCTATTTCCCAACAAATCCATGGCCTCAATTGAAACTGCCAATGGCCGTACATGGCTTTGGGAGCTTATTCTGAAAAAAGCCGCACAACGCCCCTGGATGGGATGGGGGTTTGCTACTGTGGAAAGAATCCTTGAAGAAATGTATATTACAGATGCTCATAACTCATTTATAGGTACACTTGGAAGCTTGGGGTATATCGGAGCTGGACTGTTTGTCCTTGCGCTCATTGGTCAAATGGTTTATCTTCTAAAAAACCTCCAATGTTTCGGATTCAGGGGAATACTAGCGGCAACTGTTGCAGCTTTCATCAATTCAAACTCCTCAAATTTCTTGGTTTCCAAGGCCACTTTATCATCTTTTTCCTATCACTTGATTCTGGCTTTGGGAGTAGTCAGTTTGTTATTCCAGAATAAACTTTTTTTGACAGAATGCCAGAAAGACTAACTATCAAAGATAGCATGGCATTGCGCATTGCAGTTACCCTTGCCACTCTCCTTGTGGTACTGCGTCATGGTTTTAATTTGCATCGCTTCTATCCCGACGGTCTTCAAGGAATGGTTATTTGCGATGCAAATGTCTTTTGCCAATGTTTCTTATCGGAATTTAGTGCTTTGGCGATTCCTGCGTTCTTTTTCATTTCAGGAATTTTGTTTTTTCAAAATGTCGATTGTTTCACAGATATCCAAGCAAAATGGAGGAGACGAGTGAAATCTCTTTTGCTTCCCTTTCTCTACTGGAACACACTCATTCTGGGAGTGCTGATACTCCTTTCACGCTTTCCACCCTGTCATAAACAATTGGTCGCCACATACTCCTTTTCTTTGGATTGGCAGTGGCTTCTTGCACGCCTAAGCATAAAGCCCATTGTAGGTCAATTCTGGTATATTCGAACACTTCTGCTCTTTTGTCTGTCAGCCCCCATCTGTCTATTGCTTTATAAAAATGCTATAGCAAGCATCTGTACACTTTGCATGCTTCTTTTTTTCTGGATGCCAGTGGATTGCGGTATCCTTTCTTCAGAAGGGATGTTCTGGTTCTTTTTCGGAGGATTGATTGGATACAGGAAATGGTATCTAATTCTTTTCCAACTTCAATCAGCATGCTGGCTTATTGCATGTATGGTTTCCGTGAACATTCTCCTGACTATATTCCATTGCCAGTGGAATATAGTCAGCTGGTATGTCCGTATCGCTTTATCCGTGTATCTTCTTTTCCAATTATCAGTGTTTCTAGAGAGCTTTCCCCGCATTTCTGCCCTTATTTGCCGTTTCGGGAAACATGCCTTTTTCGTTTATGCACTCCATGCTATTCTTCTTTCATTATCAGAGCTTCTTTTAGCCAAAAGCCTTCCCCACAATCCATGGAGCAGTTTCTGTTGTTACTGGGGGTGCATTGTACTCACAGTTTTTTTTAGCATGACTGTCAGTAGCCTGCTTCGAGACCATTTCCCTAAACTGGCTTCTTTATTGAATGGATATCGGTAGCCAACTCATCCAACATGGCAGGGAGACACAAGTTTTCTGCAAAGGAGAGAATAAGCAGGGAGACGCTGCACCCTTGCCAAGAAAACATCTTTTCTTCGTCGATGGTATGCTTGCTATCCTGATAATCCTAGTCATTCTCGGACACTGTATGATGCCTGGCTATCCATCATGGTATTTTGGACTTCACACTTGGATTTACTCTTTCCACATGGCAGTTTTTTTCTTCATATCTGGATTGCTCGTTGGCTATACATGTCCAGTGCAATGCTCTTGGAAAGAAATCTGGATGTATTTGGGAAGACGTCTTTGGAAGTTCGGACTTCCTTTTGTCCTATTAGGACTTCCCTTATGTGTAGTTATTGTCATCAGTCGTGGAGGAGATACTACTGCGGTTCTCCAATCAAGTCTCAGGCTATTTCTGGACACGATGGCATCACCAGTCATCTATTTGTGGTTTGTTGTCGTTTTAATGGAGTTTTATATTCTAACAGTCCTTTTGCTAAGAATCAATCAATGGACAATACCCCTTGCACTGGCCATTTCCCTTTGGCTTTACTATCATCCACTTCCTAGACTTCTTTGCCTCCATGCTTTTTCCAATCACCTGTTGTTTTTCCTTTTAGGCTTGCTTGTTAGCCAGCATTTTGAGCAATTGAAGAAGATTCCTGTTTGGTTTTTAACTCCTTCAGTATTTCTCTTCTTGTTTCACACTTTTCGACCTCTTGCCGAGCCGATGCGCCTAGTTGTCCAAATTAGTGCCATTTGTATGTTTGTTTTGCTAGGATATATACTAGCCAAATGCTCTTTCATTCAACCATATTGCAGCATTCTTGCACGTTGTTGCTATGAGATTTACTTATTCCAAATGGTCTTTCTCCATCTTCTCTGGCATTTCCTCGGCTGGTTTCCCATGGCAGGCACTATACGATTCATCGTTTTCCTTGCCTTGAGTCTGCCTTGTGCTATTTTACCTAGCATTGCCATAGCTCATAATCGCGTCTATCGTCAGATCATTGGGAACAAGAGAGAAGCAAAATGCGCATAACCTGGGTCACGCGTTCTTTTTTGGATTATAGGATTCCGCTATTTACTGCTTTGGCAGGTTTTCCCGATGTTGTTTTTCAACTACTGACCTCGGGTGAAGACGTGGCAACACCAGTTTCCGTTCGCCTAAATGCACACAAAACATTGGGAAATAGTGTCAAGTTTCTTACTGGAGAGAAATGCTTTGGAAAGCCATATTCGACGGAACAACGCAGTAATAGTGTCCGTCGCATCTTCTGGCAGCCAAACCTTCGAAGAGAAATCATCGAGACACATCCCGATATTGTGATAACTGATGCATTTAACCACTGGACTCTTCCTGTCCTTTGGTTGCGCTCCCATCATGGTTTTCGCCATATTCTCTGTTATGAGCGGACTGAACACACAGAGCGAAATGCTCCATGGATGAAGTTGAAGTTCATCTCCTGGATGCAACACTTTGTTGATGCCGTCCATTACAATGGTAGCCTTTGCCATGACTTTCTTCGCAAACTGGATTATCCTGAAGAAAAGCTGAAAGCAGGGAATCTCACGGCAGACATTCAAGGAATAATTGCAGCTAGAAAGAATCTTTCGGCGGATACGATACCACGATTGAAGGAGAAGTTTGGCCTCACAGAAGAAATGGTATTTCTATATATTGGGCGTCTCATTCCTTTGAAAGGACTGGTGCAATTACTACAGGCTTGGCAACAATTCCAAACAGGCAAGCCTGTAAAACTCCTTCTAGTAGGGAAAGGACCTCAAGAAGAAGAACTAAAAGGAATCTGCCAAAAGCATGGGATGACAAGTGTAATTTTTGCAGGTCCATGCAATTATGCAGACATCGTTGCTTACCATTCCATAGCTGATGTTTTTGTTATTCCTACTTTAGATGACAACTGGTCGCTTGTGGTTCCTGAAGCGATGGCAAGTAGATTACCGATTCTTACTTCATGCTACAACGGATGCTATCCCGAACTCGTAAAACCTGAGAATGGCTGGATATTTGACACGCTAAACAATGATGAAATGGTAAACACCTTGAAAGAAGCTTGGAATAAGCGTGATCAATTAAAAAGCATGGGGTACATCTCGCAGCAAATCGCGATGCAGTTTACCCCGGAAATCATTGCCAGAAAGTTTCATGACACATGTATTTCCCTTATGGAGAAACGATAAAAAATGGGGCGTATTATTCCAGCACTCATCAATCATGCGCTGTCCGCCTTTAACCATGCGTTGATGGTCAAGGTTCATTTTGGTTGTAGGGCTCATTACCGCAAGATGATGAAGCTCAACGGAATCCCCAACAGTCCAGTGGAGGGGGAAGATGAATATCTTCAAAAGTGGCGGCGGCTGTCGTCACATGTGGCACTGGAGGACTACCGCCTCTTTTCACATTATATCAAGCCAAGCCCAAACATCGTCCCCGAGGCAATCTCCCACAACATCGTGGAGGCTATCCTCAACCCAATCCGCTACCGCCTCTATTACACGGACAAAAACATGTTCGACCGTATCATGCCCCCAGGCTTTATGCCTCCGACCTGTCTGCGTCGCATGAATGGCTTCTACTATGACGCGGAATATAATCCACTCAAGGAGGACAAAATCCATTTGGAGGACTTCACGGGAGACTATGACAGAATCGTCATCAAACCGACTGTTGATTCCAGTTCTGGAAACAAGGTAACTCTTTTGAAGCGCATTGATTCAGGCTGGAATGCCTTGAATAATCCAGATGTTCCCAACAATTTGAATATTAAAGACTTGGCTAGATTATGGGACGATAACTTCATAGTGCAAAAATGTATGACACAGTCTACATTTATGTCACATTTGTGTCCAACTTCTGTCAACAGCATACGCTTGTTTGTTTACCGATCCGTAAGAAATGACGAATGTGTGGTGCCAGCCTGCGTTATACGAATTGGTCACACTGGTTCTTGTGTTGATAACATTCACGCTGGTGGTTTATGTGTCGGAGTTTATCCTAATGGCACTTTAGCACACTATGGAACCAATACAATGGGGCAACGCTTCACAATCATCAATGATATCAATCTAGAACAAGAGCATCTGCAGATACCCAATTTTGCCAAGGTTGTGGCTTTTGCAAAGCAAGTTGGAGCAAACATACGCCATTGCAGAATGAGCAATATCGATGTAATGCTGGATGAAAATAACATTCCCCGCCTCATTGAATATAATCTCAATAGCATGTCAACCTGGCTGTACCAGTTTGAAGTCTGCCCCGCATACGGTGATTATGCGGATGAGATTATCGAATACTGCCTCTCAAAACGGAAAAACGCAGAACACCTGTTGTTGGAATACTAGAATGTTACAATATATAACAAATAAGTCTATTACTCTTTATGAGGATAGAATATATAATCTTTTAACGATTTGTTCTTTGTCTTATCTATTTACGCCTGTTATCCTATTTCTTGCTGGCTGGTTGAGGGCTCCGTATTGCATTATCTTGCCAATAATAGCTGTTGTTGTACTATTGTTTGTTTTGAGAGATAACAGTCAGTTTCTTGTAAAGTCGAATGACACTGTAATAAACGTAAATGTCATTTCTTTCTGCATAGTATTTCTCATTGTTTCTATATGGTGTCTGTTAAGTGGAACAGGTGGACTTGGATTCAGTCAAGGCGATTTATTGTATTTTGAGAGTGTTCTCAAGGATTTATGCTTTCAACGCTGGCCAATGATTCTGCGCATTCCCCCTGAGTCTCCAGCATACCCTCTTGTACCAGAAAAAACACTTCATTTTGTTTATTATATTGGTTTTTGGCTTCCTGCAGGTTTTCTAGGGAAAATTACCCATAATTATACAATTGCCTGCTGGGTATTAGTCGTTTGGGGCTATGTCGGTACTCTTCTTGCTGTGGGATGGTTTTTGATGCTTTTACGCTGCAAAAATAGTTTTGTATATTTGTTAGCAGCAATTGGGATTTTTATGTTTTTTCGAACAAATTCGTTCCTCTTCACAAAATTATATCAGAGTTTTTACTGTTTATTCCACTGGGGTAATAGCACAACTTTACGTTATGGTTCACCACATCATGCAATGGCTGCCTGGATTGCGTCAGGAATGCTTTTCGCCTCGTATAAACGTAGAATTTCTTTTGCAAGTGTTTCCACTTGTTTATCGGCTTGTATCATTATTACCCCAATTGCTCTTGTGGGAGTGTTCTTTATGTGGTGCGCCTTGGTTATAAAGTGGAAAAATGATCTTTTGCAGTGCATGAAAAAAACTATTTCTATTCATCTACTATTGTTATTAACTATAGTAATACCATCATCTCTCTACATATTCAGCAATTCTTTTTCATTCCCATTTAATAGTGTTTTTTCAAATTCAAACTTTTCTTTTAAACTTTACTTATATGGGTTGTTTGTTTCAATTGGCATTCCATTGTTTCTTTTGTTATGGAAAGAGAATAAAAGTCTTATAATTGACAGGTTTTGGTTTTCCATAATTGTTTTTTCGTTATTTTTCACAACGCTCTTTAATATGGGTGTTTGCAATGATTTTGCTATCCAAACATCAAAATGTCCTTTATATGTTCTTCTGATTCTCATCGCAGACAAATTATATCTTTCATCGTTCAAGAGTGTTCCTGGGATAGGAATAGTATTTCTTACAAGTATTGCCTTCTTGACTTATTGTCGTTTTTGCTATGTCAATAGGTCTAATTGCTCAATTCCTCCTACCATGAATACACCTGGTATCATACTTTATGCTGACCCTATTGGGGTAACACAGACTTATGGGAAAGCCACCTCGTTTTTCTTTACATATTTAGCTGATGTTCATCATTCAGAATAAAACTTATGTTACATTTCACTTTTGAAATATGATATTTCAACAACTTAATTGGGACACCGAGTTTTTTGGTCACAAAGTTTATTCCTTGCATATAGAAGAAGCAGAGGAAGCAAAAAGAATTAGAACGGTGCTTGCATCATCAGACTTTGATGTTTGTTATGTATTTAGTCGTGATTATTCTTCTGAAATAATGTCTATTCTACAGGAGCATGGAGGTATTCTATTTGATAAGAAAACAACATATATGAAGAATCTAAATTCTGAAGCAACAATTCAAGTGAATGAGCATGTACATGAGATTCGACAAGCAGATGATTCAACGATTTCGTTGGCCGTTCAAAGCGGTTGGAAATCACGCTTTTATCTAGATCCTAAGTTTAATTCTTTTCAACCTGAACTATACAAGAGATGGTTATTACGCGACATTGAAAGCTCCAAATCAAAGGTTTTTGGTTTCTATAGAGAAGATGAGCTAGCTGGGCTTGCTTGTACATCTTTATCAGGGGAAAATGAAGGTAACCTAGATCTTATTGCAGTCAGCGATAAATGGCGGAAACTAGGTATTGGCAGAGTATTATTGAATTACGTGGAAAACTATTGGATTAAGAATGGAAAGACTAAAGGTAAAATCGTCACTCAAATGGAAAACGAAGCTGCTTGTAGATTCTACGAATCAAATAAGTACATATTGCATGACATGCAGTATGTTTGGCATATTTGGAGAAGTTGATTATGCCTCATAAAGAAATGATATCTATTGTCATACCATGTTATGGCAGTGAAAACACCATCGAAGGTGTTGTGACTCGAATACAAAAGCTGATGACTACAGCATTGGCAAAGTATGACTTTGAAATCATTCTTGTCAATGATGCATCTCCAGACAATGTTCGTGAAACAATCTGGAAATTGGCAAATAACGATCCTGAGCACATTATTGGTGTTGATTTGGTTCGTAATTTTGGACAACACTCTGCGCTTATGGCTGGGTATAGGCAGAGTTCCGGTGATTATATTGTGTCCCTTGATGACGATGGTCAAACACCGCCAGAAGCAATTATAGACTTACTTGATAAACTTTTAGAAGGATTTGACGTTGTGTATGCCGCATATAAACATAAAAAACATTCTATTTTTCGTAATTTAGGTAGTAAAGTTAATGATTTTATGAATAATAAACTATTGGGCAAGCCTAAAAATCTTTATATTTCAAGCTATTTTATTGCAAAACGTCTTATAATTGATGAAATTATTAAGTATCAGCATTCATTTCCTTATATGCAAGGATTGGTATTAAGAACAACTAAGAGAATAACGAATTGCTATGTATCACACCAAGAAAGGGAGTCTGGAAGTTCTGGATATACTTTAGTAAAGCTGATAAGGCTTTTACTTAATGGATTAACAGCCTTCTCAGTTGTTCCCTTACGTCTTGCGACATTCTGCGGATTAATGTGCGCTTTATTTGGTTTCTTGGGAATCATCATTGTTGTCTGCAAAAAACTGGCAGGTGTTCCTGTTCCATTAGGATATAGTGCAATAATGGTTGTAATATTGTTTTTGGGAGGAATGATTATGCTAATGCTTGGTATTATTGGCGAGTATGTCGGTCGTAGCTATTTGTGCATTAATCATTCTCCACAGTATGTCATCCGCTCTATTGTAAATAATACGAAGCATAATACTAAGTAAAATGTTGTCTTTTGATATTTCTTGTAGAGGATTAATATGACTGAAAGAATCCCCTTTAACAAACCTTTCATCGTCGGCAAGGAATTGTACTACATTGCACAGGCTGTGCAAAACGGCCATTTATCGGGTGATGGGTCTTTTACAAAGAAATGCAACGCATGGATGGAGGAGCATTTCAAGGCTCCAAAAGTGCTATTGACACACAGTTGTACGGCAGCTCTAGAGATGGCAGCAATACTGTGCGACATCATGCCTGGTGATGAGTTCATTGTTCCGAGTTACACATTTGTTTCCACTGTTAATGCGTTTGTGCTTCGTGGCGGGATACCTAAATTCGTCGATATTCGTACAGATACCATGAACATCGATGAGAAACTCATAGAGG
>JAEEGL015759620.1_pt1 | contig 10679 bp, 12 predicted proteins | sample 9134231 | NCBI WGS metagenome assembly JAEEGL01 (sample SAMN16246548, study PRJNA631951) | gut metagenome | biome: gut microbiome; feature: rumen; material: fiber-attached | host: Bos | place: Iran: Karaj | collected 2018-10 | reverse complement strand
GAAAGCTTAGAAGGACTTGGATTAGAATTCTTAGAGGCATCTGTACAAATGGTTCCATCAACAACTGTTGCATTGGATGAACATGGAGCAGAGAAGATGAACAAATTAATAGACAGCTTAAATGACTTAGATGATGTAATGAATGTATATCATAACTGGGAAGAGTAAATTAAATTTACTCTTTTTTTGGAATTTATAGCTTGATAAATATATATTTTATCATTCCGTTTGGTGTCGCAATTTTCATATGTTCAATTATATAATAAATTATATAATTGAACTATATATGTCAATTGCTCCAACCGCCCTTCGCTTCGCTACGGTTGAGCGCTTACGCACTCCATTTTAAAATATATATTTATCAAGCTATAAATTTTCATTAAAAAAGTTCTAAATATAAAAAGACCAGCATATAATAATAGTATGCAGGTCTTTTTTTATTAAATTATTAATATAAGTTTAAGTATGTACATGTTACAATTCACAGTTTATTATAAATTAGCCCTGCTTAAAGTTTATATATTTTTTTTTATGCGTAAATCCCTTTTTTATAACAAAATGTAATCAAATATGGATTTTGTTTAACGGAAGTCAAGCTTCCTAAAAATTCTCATATTTGAAAACATTTTGTAAGAAAATAGTCCCCGCACAAGTTTACTTTAAAAATAAATATATAAACTTGGCGCGGACTTTTAGTAATTTGACCGTGAATTGTAACATGTAAATTTAAAGGATGAAAAATGTTAAATGAAGTTATTGAATATTTCTCGCTGAGTATAAAGTCAGTTGTAGATTCTTATTTAGAAAAAAATAAGAATCTAGAAAATAAGATAGAAGAAATTAGAATAAGGAGCAATGGAAACCTATCTTTAAAAGTTGGACAAGATTTAATAACAATTTTTTCAAATGTATCAAAAGAAGAAATTCAAGAAATATTCGAAAATATTTGTGAAAAATCAATCTATTCATATACAAAACAAATATCAGAAGGCTTTATAACAGTAAAAGGTGGAAATAGAGTTGGAATAACAGGAAGTGCAGTGATAGAAAATGACAGGATAATTAATTTAAATTATATATCAAGTTTAAATTTTAGAATTGCAAGGCAAATTAAAGATGTATCAAATTCGATTTTAAAATACGTGATAAATATAGAAAAAAACACTATTTATAATACTATTATAGCATCTCCTCCAGGCGGAGGAAAAACAACAATTTTAAGAGATTTAGTAAGAAAAATTTCAAATGGTATGCCAGAAATAAACTTTTCGCCAAAAATTTGTGGAATTGTAGATGAAAGAGGAGAAATTGCAGCAATGTATAAAGGAGTTCCACAAAATGATATAGGTAAAAATTCAGATGTTATAAATAATATTCCAAAAGCAATTGGAATTAATATGCTTATAAGATCAATGGGACCACAAATTATTATATGTGACGAAATTGGCTCTAAGGAAGATATAGAGGCAATAGAAAAAGCAACATTAAGTGGGGTTAAAGGAATTTTTACTGTACATGCATCAAATATAAAAGAAATTAAAGAAAATCCAAATTTAAGTAAATTGATACAAAATAAATTAATACAAAAGATTATAGTTTTAGATGTAATAAATAAAGGACAAGTACTAGAAGCAGAATAATTATGTTACAGGTCAGTTAATTTAAACTTAAAGCCCGCGACAAGGAATTAATATATAAATAATTTGGGAGGTCAACCGAGTGGGAATCACTTGGAGGGGCCCAAATATTTATATATTAATTCCTTAGGCAGGGCTAAATTATTTATATACTGACCTGTAACATAATTAGTTCTAAATGTAAAATAACTTGCATATATTATATTGAGATAAATAAAAAGGAGTATGAACGTATTTATGGAATTAATTAGATACATAGTTTTAATAGCTATTATAGCATGTAGTACAAGTATTGGTTTTTTACTGTCAAAAAGATACGTGGACAGGCTGAATGAATTAAATGATTTATATGTTTTAGTAAATATATTACAAAACAAAATAAAATTCACACAAGTGCCTTTAAAAGAAGCTTTTGAACAAATTGGAAATATAAGTGCAAAAACAGATGTAAAAAACATTTTTTTAGAATGTAGTTCAATGCTTAAAAATTTTAATTTAGAAAACTCATGGAAAGAGTCTATTGAAAAAGAAAGTAAATTTTTAAATTTAAAAAAAGAAGATGTTGAAACAATAAGCACATTAGGAAGTATACTTGGAAAGTCAGATATAGATGGACAAATGAGCGAAATTAATGAATTCAAAGAAAGATTAAGTATTCAGATAAAACAAGCAGAAGAAGAAAAGAGAAAAAACTCAAAAATGTTTAAAAGTTTAGGGACAATTGCTGGTTTAGTAATAGTAATTATTTTAATTTAGATATAATTTAATTGAAGATATAATTCAATGGAAATATTTTATAAGTAGTAATAGAAATGTTCTATAAGTAATTTTTAGAAAGGAATGAATTCAAAATGAATGTAGATTTACTTTTTAAAATTGCAGCTGTTGGAATTTTAGTAGCTGTTCTACATCAAGTGTTGTGTAGAGCGGGTAGAGAAGAACAGGCTATGATGACTACACTTGCTGGACTCGTTATTGTGCTTACTTTGGTAATAAAAGAAATAAGTTCATTATTTGATACAGTAAGGACATTATTTAATTTATAATTTTTACATAAGTATAATAGCATGTTAGATAGAAGGTAATCATATAATGTTAGAAATTTATTATACGAGGATAAGGTATGGAAGAAATTGTTAAAATAATTGGAATTGGAGTAATAGCAGTAGTTTTAATAATTATTATAAAACAATATAGACCTGAATTTGCACTGTACATATCTTTAATTGCAGGAGCTTTAATTTTAATTTTTACAATGGACAGGTTTGCAAGTATTATAGAGTTATTAAAAAAAATATGTAATGAATCTGGTTTAAATAGTAAATTTTTAGGGATATTGCTTAAAATGACAGGAATTGCATTTCTTGCAGAATTTGCAATAAGTATTTGCAAAGATGCTGGAGAATCGGCTTTAGCAAGTAAAGTAGAACTTGGAAGCAAAGCAATAGTAATATCGATGTCAATTCCAATAATTTATAATTTATTAGAAGTTATAATGAATTTGTTGCCTAAATAAAATTGTCTTTTTCATTCGGGACAGTCCCAAATGAAAAAAAGGATTGTTCGCAAATGAAAAAAATTGTATTTATTTTAATTGTTTTTATTTTAATACCCAAATACGTTTTTGCAGAAAGCACTTTAGATACAGTATCTATTATAGAAGAACAAGAAAACTCATTTGGAATTAAAGATTTTTTAAAAGAATGTGAAAATTATGCTCCTGATTATATTAAAGATTTAGATATAAAAAATGTATTTAATAGTTTAGTTACTGGAAAAATTGATAATAAAAGTATTCTAAAAAAAATGTTAAAACCATTTGGCAGTGGAGTAGGTCAAGCTTTAAAGATTTTTGTAAATATCTTGGTTATTGTATTAATACATAGTTTACTTAAATCAATGACAGATGGATTAGAAAATGGAAGTGTTTCTCAAATTGTTTATTATGTTCAGTATATTTTAATTGTAACAATAATTATGGCAAGTTTTTCAGAAATTTTAACAAGTATCAATGAAACTATTGATAATATGATCGGATTTGCTGGAAGTTTAGTGCCACTTTTAGTTAGTCTTATGTTATATACAGGAAGTATCACAACAATCGGTGTTTTAGAGCCTATTTTATTATTCTTAATTGAGTTTATAGCAAATTTTATAAAAGTAATTATTATACCTGTTACATCTCTAATTACGGCTTTAATTATAATATCTAAAATAAGTGATAGAGTACAGATCAATAAATTATCGAAGTTTATGAAATCAAGTATAGTATGGACATTAGGAATAATACTTACTGTATTTATTGGAGTGGTTTCATTAGAAGGAAGTCTTACATCATCTGTAGATGGAATAACTGCTAAAACAGCAAAGGCAGCTGTTAGTTCACTTATACCAGTAGTGCGGAAAAATACTTGGAGATGGAGTAGATAGTGTTTTAGGATGTGGAGTTATACTAAAAAATGCTGTTGGAATTGTGGGAGTAATTATAATTATTGGAATATGTTTGTTGCCAATAATTAAACTTGCATTTTTTAGTATAATGTATTCTCTAGCATCTGCAACAATAGAACCTTTGGCTGATGAAAAAATTGTAAAGCTATTAGGAGAAATGAGTGATGTTTTTAAACTATTATTAGCAATTATATGTAGTGTTAGTGCTTTACTTATTATAGGTGTTACATTAATTATAAAAATATCAAATAGTGGGATGATGTATAGATGATAAGTTTTTTTAGTAATTGGATTGGACAAATTGCGGTTTCTGTAATTATTGTAACAATTTTTGAAATGATATTACCAAATGGAAATTTAAAAAAATATATAAAATCAATTTTGGGAGTCTATATAATATATTGCTTAATTTCACCATTTGTTGCTAAAGATAAATTGTTCAATTTAGATAATTTTGACCTTGAAAAATATACAGTAAATAATATTAAACAAAGTAATATTAATCAAGAAAGCATGGATAAAAGATTGGAAACTTTATATATAGAAGAGATAGAACGAAATATTAATACAAAAATTAAAGAAAATGGATATGAAATTTATAAATGTAAAATAGATGCAAATTTAAATAGTAACAAAGAAAACCCAGGAATACATAGTATAAATCTTATAGTAAAAGAAATTGATAAGAAAATACAAGTTGAAAAGGTTGAAGTTACAAATACAAAAGTGAAGCAAGATGAACGAGACAAGAATGAAATTATTGAGGAACTGAAACAAAAAATAGCTGAATATTTAGAAATTAGCAAAGACATTGTTAGTATAAAAATTAAATAATTTTTCATCGGGGACTTTCCCCAATGAAAAAAAGGAGTTAGTAATTATGGAAAATTTTTTAAAAAAATTTACTGAAAAAAATCAGCAAACAAATAATAAGAAAAAAATTGAAAACTTGTGCTTTTTTATAATAATTTTAATTATTACAGTGTTTTTAATAAAAAATATTTGGGGCGGAAATAATAAAAAATCAAAAGTTGAAGATGAAGAAATTCAGAGAAGTTCAAGTGAAGTTTTAGCATATAATGATAAAAATACAGAGAAAATAGAATTAGAAGAAAAACTAGAAAATATATTATCAACAATAAAAAATGTCGGAAAAGTAAATGTTTTTATTAATTACTCAGAAAGTAGTAGTTTAGTTCCACTTTATGATGAAAGTACAACTACAAGCACGACAACAGAAGGAGATTCGGAAGGCGGTACAAGAAATACAGTTGAAACAGAAAGTCAAAAAGAGGTTGTTTTTACAGAAAAGTCTGGGGTTAAAGATCCTATTATACAAAAAACAACAATGCCAGTAATTGAAGGTGCTATTATAACAGCAGAAGGAGCAAATGATGCAGGTGTAAAAACAAATATTATTTCTGCCGTTCAGGCGGTTACGGGGCTAACTATAGATAGAGTACAAGTTTTTGAATTAGATTAAATGTAATTTGGTGGAATTTTGGATGGCTCTTTTTTCCAAAAATAAGATGAGATGAAGGAAAGTGAAATAATTATGAATTTGAAAAAGAAGGAAATTGCAATTTATGCAATAGCATTGATGCTTGTTACTGCAGGATATTTTAACTATTTAAAATTTGACAATAGCTTTGTTGAAACATCTGTAAACACTATAGAAAATGAGGTAAAGAATAGTATAATTAATGAAAGAAAAAATGATAATGATAGTATAAGAAATGATTCTAAAAAAGAAAATAATAATAAATATAATAATAATGAAAATGATAATGATAATGATAATGAAAATGATAATAATAATAATAATAATAATAATAATAATAATAATAATGGCGATAATGATGATAGTCAAAATCATGAAGAGCAGTATGATGATAGTCAAAATGATGATGATATTATTAATAAAAAAGAAGTAGTTGCATTAAATGGAGAGGAAAATGATAAAGAAAATAAAACAAATATTGGAGATGCAGTTTTGGTAAGTAGTAATGAAATAGATGAAAATAATAGTAATTATTATGCTGAAACAAAATTAGAACGAAATAAAATGTATGCTGAAATGATAAAAAACTACGATAATCTTATAAATAACACTAATTTGTCTGAAGTACAAAAATCCATAGCAACAGAGGAAATTAAAAAGATAAATAATAATAAAAATGCAATAATGATATGTGAAAATTTGATTTTAGCAAAAGGGTTTGAAGAATGTGTAATATTAATAAATGAAAAAAGTATTAATGTTGTAGTACATATAGATGAAGGTTTAAATATAGAAAAAGTAAGTCAAATTCAAAATATAATTTCTAGAGAATTATCAGTAGAAATTGAAAATATACATATAAGTGAAAAATAATTTTTAATTTGGGACCGGGTCCTTTTTTGAAATTATAATGTAAAGAACTAATCCTGTTTAACCGCAAATCATTTTTAAAATCTTATGGTTCCCCCTTTAGGGATACCCACCATACAGATTTTAAAAACGATATGCTGACGCGGATTAGTTCTTTTTTACAATTTTTTTCAAAAAAGGACCCGGTCCCAAATTGAAATGTTACAGAAATATTACAAGAATATTAAATTTACATTACAAAAAGAAAAAAATGTTGAATTAATAATTTTTTTGAGTTAAAATAAAAAAAGAAATGTGAGTATTTTTTTATTATAGAGGAGGAAATAAATTATGGCATCAAATCCAATGCAAAGACAAGCAAGAAATTTTTTCTTATTAGGAATGGCAATAACAATTTTAATAGCAGGAGCAATAATCGCTTTATTGTTTATGCAAATGAATAGAACCAAAAATGAAAATGAACAATTAAAAGGTTTAATGCAACCAGTATATGTATTAACTCAAAATGTAAATTCTGGAGATGTTTTAACTGAAAACATGTTTCAAAAAGTAGATGCGGTAGCGACATCAATTCCGGCTGATTATTTCGAACCATCACTTTTGATTTCGGCATATTCATTGTATACAAAAGATGGAACAAAAATAACATCAGAATATTCTACTGATAATGCTTCAAATAGGGCTATTCAACATTTATATTTAAATGGAGATAAAAATTCAGAAGTATTTAAAGATGAAGCAACAGGAAATTATTATATTTTAAGAAATAATAATAAAGAATATATTGAAACTACTACAGCACCTGTAATTGCAAAGATTGATGCTAAAGCGAATACTATAATATCACAATCATTAATTGCAAGATCTAATGAAATATATACAGATGATGTAAGACAACAAGAATATAATGTTATTGTTTTACCAATAGATTTGGAAACAGGTAATTATGTAGATATAAGATTACAATTACCAAATGGACAGGATTTTATAGTTATATCTAAAAAAAGAGTTACAATTCCAGATGTTGGTGGAGAGTATTTAACAGATACAATTCAGATGAATATGTCTGAAGATGAAATATTATCTTTATCATGTGCAATTGTAGAAGCATATAAAATAGAAGGTGCAAAATTATATGCAACAAAATATACAGAAGCTGGATTACAACAAGCTTCTAGCCCTACATATGTAGTTAATAATGAAGTAGCTAATTTAATGGATTCAGATCCAAATATAGTTAGCAAAGCAAAAAGTGCATTAAGTGCAAGATATAATAGTAATAATCTAAAAGCGATGAGAGAACAATTTATAAATAATATATTAACACAAGAAGGAAATGAAGAAGGATATAAGTCAAAAGTAGAAGAAAGTATTCAATCTACAAAAGAATCTAGACAAAAATACTTACAATCTTTAACTGGTACAGTAACACCATAGAAAAACTTAGTCAGAAAGGATTTCAATATGAAAAAAATTGGATTTATAGGTGCTTTTGATAAATCAAATTTTATAACTTATGTTGCAAAATTATTAGAACAATTAAACTATAAAGTGCTTTTGGTAGACGCAACAAGTATGCAAAAATTGAAATATATAATCCCATCTATAAATCCTACTAAAGCTTATATAACAAATTTTGAAAATATAGATTTTGCTGTAGGCTTTGAATCATGGGATGAAATAGAAAAATATTTAGGAATAAAATTTGATACTAATGATGAAGAAGATAATGATGAAAATAATAAACAAAGTAATGAAATGTATGATTATGTACTAGTAGATGTGGATGAAATAGAAAAAATAAAGCAGTTTGATATTGAAAACTTTGAAAAAAAATATTTTGTAACTTCATTTGATATGTATTCCTTAAGAAAAGGCGTAAGCATTTTAGATGGATTTTTTAATAATACAAAACTTACAAAAGTTTTATTTTCATATGAAAACAACAAAGAAGATGAAGAATATTTAAATTTATTATCAATGGAATATAAAATTTCCTGGAATGAATATACAATATATTTCCAAATATTAGGAGATGATAATAAAGTCTTTGAGGAAAATCAAAAATTAGAAAAAATAAGATATAGAAGACTTAGTCTTAATTATAAAGAATCACTTGCTTATGTTGTTCAAGATATAGATCAAAAAAATAATATTGGAAACATAAAAAGGTTAATGAGAGAATAAAGGAGGAAAAAGATGGCAATAGTAACTTTTTGGAATAGCACAGATGAACAATGTGGAACAACATCAGGTGCAATAGCATTTGCTACACAGGTTGCAATAGAACATAATATAAAAGTGTTACTACTTTCAACATCTTTTAATGATAGATTAATAAAAGACAGTTTTTGGAAAGAAAAAAAGAAATCTACTTTTGGTTTTTTATCAAATAATAATTATGAATTAGATAACAATGGTGTAGAGGGACTAGATAGAATAATTAGAAGCAATAAAGTATCACCAGAAATTATAAAAGATTATACACAAGTTGTATTATCAGGAAGATTTGAAATTTTACTTGGAATAGAAGATAGTCAAGGACAATATGACTTGATAAAAGAAAGATATTCTCAAATAATTACTTTAGCAGGAAAATATTATGATTTAGTAGTTGTAGATTTGGACAATAATGTAGGAAGGCAAACTGTTGTTGATATATTAAAAGTTTCAGATATTGTTGTTGCAATGGTATCACAAAGAGCAAAACAAATAGAAAAACTTCAAGAAATGATAAAAAAAAGAGAACTTCTAAAAAAGGAAAATACAGTTATAACACTTGGAAGATATATGGAAGGTACAAAATATAATGTGAAGAACATATCTAGAAATCTATTAAAAACTAAAAATTTAATAAATACAATTCCATACAATAATCTGTTCTTTGAGGCAACTCAGGAGGCAATGGTTATAGACTTATTTTTAAATTTAACTAAAATTAAAGAAAAAGATACAAATTATTTTTTTGTACAAGAAATTAAAAGACTTTATGAAACTATACAAGCAAAACTTAATATGGATCATACTATGTAATAGCTTTATATATGGTTCTTTTAGGAGGAAAAAAAAGATGACAATATCAAATATTTTACTTATTATATTAATTATTGGTATAGCTATTGGAATAATATATTATCATATTAATTCACAAAAAAAAGCTGAAGTTGTCAATGAAATTGATATAGATGACCAAACATATACATTAGGGAAAATGATCGAGTTTGTTAAAAGAAGACTTGATGAAATTACTAAAATAAATTTATATGATATAGGATTGTCAGAAGAAGAATTAAAAAGAAGAAAAAGTAAAAAATATGAATTGAAAAAAGCATTAAAAGGTTGTACATATGGAGATGTTAATGATAAAAAATATGTAAAAGAGCTTATATATGATTTATTGGCAAAAGAATATGGTGTTACAGAAATGAATATATCTAAAGCAATTTCTTTTGATGTTCCATCTATGCTTACATCACAAGATAAATTTGATATATTGCTATTTATTTACAAAAAAGAATTTGGATATGAAGCATTAGGTGAAATAATTAGAAAATACAAGCTTGATGAATTTAAATATATTCAAGGTGAAACAAAACCTTGTTATGTTATTACAGAAGATGAGATAGACGATATTTTTGAAAAAGAAAATATTACACTTTCTTTTGCTGATAAATTAAGTATTGTTGTACAAAGAATTTATCAACAATATAAAGGATATTCAAGTATAGATGAAGTTAGAGATATGAATATAGATGGCGTATCTGGTGGTGTTTCTGGTTTACCTGAAAGCTTTATTAGCCAAGTTGCACAAACAGATTCTGCAGATTATTTAGCACAAATAGAAGAACATAAGGTTCAACGTGCATGTGATAGTATTTGGATAATGTTTCATGGTAAATCAATAAGATTAGCATTTTTATCATTTGGAACAGAAGCAGAACTTAAGAGAGTTTGCCAAAACATATATAAATATAATAATCCAGGACAGTTATCAGACACAAATGGTTATAAAATTAATGAAATGAAAGATGACTCTCGTGTCGTTGTTGTTAGACCTTCAATGTCCGAAACATGGGCATTCTTTGTTAGAAAATTTGATGTAAAGCGTGCAACATTAGAGCAATGGACAGGCAATACAGAAGGAAAAGATGATGCAATTGAATTATTAAAATATTTAGTAAAAGGTGCTAGAATAACATCAATTACTGGTGAGCAAGGTT
>JAEEGL014659884.1_pt1 | contig 10679 bp, 8 predicted proteins | sample 9134231 | NCBI WGS metagenome assembly JAEEGL01 (sample SAMN16246548, study PRJNA631951) | gut metagenome | biome: gut microbiome; feature: rumen; material: fiber-attached | host: Bos | place: Iran: Karaj | collected 2018-10 | reverse complement strand
GTCTATGCCTCCAGCTCCTCCGTCTACGGCGATTCGACCATCCTTCCCAAGCGCGAAGGACAGGAGGGAAAGCTCCTCTCTCCCTACGCTCTGACCAAGCGGACCGACGAGGAATACGGCGCGCTTTATAAGACGCTCTACGGGCTGGACACTTACGGCCTGCGCTATTTCAACGTCTTCGGAAGAAGACAGGACCCGAACGGTGCCTATGCGGCGGTCATTCCGAAATTCCTGAAGCAGCTGATGAACGGCGAACAGCCGACCATCAACGGCGACGGCCGTCAGAGCCGGGATTTCACCTATGTGGACAATGTCATCGAGGGAAATCTGCGGGCCTGCCTCGCGCCGTCCGAGGCAGCGGGCGAGGCCTACAACATCGGCGCCGGCGGCCGCGAGTATCTGATTGATGTCTACCACGATCTGTGCGATGCCCTGGGCATCGATGTCGAGCCGATCTTCGGACCGCCGCGCAAGGGCGACATCCGGGATTCCAACGCCGATATCTCCAAGGCCCGCGAGAAGCTGGGCTACGATCCGTCTTATGATTTCCGGAAGGGAATCATGCTGGCGATCGAGTGGTATAAAGAGAATCTCTGATTGCGAACCTTCAAGACCCATAATAGCTCGGCGGGCGCTCTCGCTCCGTTGCGTTTGCTCGCGTTACGTAAGGCGCCAGAATACGGCGCCTAAGTAACGAGTAACGCAAAGGCCGCCTGCGCCATCATGGGTCTTTCCGGCCCGATCAGAAGACAAAGATTACACACAGTCAGGAGGAGAGCATGAAATACCGTGTCGTGGTCTTCGGCGTCAAGGATACTTCGGAAAATATGATCGAGTTCATTCAGGGTGAGCTCTGCCCGGTGGATCTGATCATCACCATCGCCCCGAAGGTGCTGGAGAAGAATCAGGTCTCCGGCTTTAAGGGGCTGTCCTTTTTTACGGAAAAATACGGCATTCCCGTCTTTGAGGCGGAGAGCTATTTCCTGACCGATGACAGGACGCAGGCCTTCATGGCTGAAAACGAGTTTGACCTCGGCATTGTCATGGGCTGGCAGCGCCTGATCCCGAAATCGGTGCTGGACCGCTTTGCGCAGGGTATTTTCGGCTTCCACGGAAACTGCGGCTACCTGCCCTTCGGGCGGGGGCGCTCGCCGCTGAACTGGTCGATGATCCTGGGCGATGAGCGTTTCAACCTGAACCTGTTCCGTTATGACGAAAAGGCCGATTCGCCCAATGTGTTCGCCACGGAAATGTTCTCCATCAATGCGCAGGACGACATCCGCACGGCTCAGTACAAAAACATGATCTGCTCCAAACGTCTTGTCCGGAAGCTTGTGACGGCGTATCTGTCCGGAGAGCCGCTGCAGATCCGGACGGAGTCGAAGGACTTTGATTCCTGGTACAACAAGCGCACGCCGGCGGACGGGAAAATCGACTGGCACGAGCGCACGCGGAATATCTACAATCTGATCCGGGGCGTCGCCGCGCCCTTCCCGGGCGCCTTCTGCGAAAAACAGGAGAGCGGCGCGCGCGTCACAATCTGGGCAGCCCAGCCCTTTGACGACCGCATCGACTTTTCAGGTTTTGCCCCGGGAGAGGTGATCGATGTCTTCGACGGACGGGCGGTGGTCCGCACGGTCGACGGTTCGATCCTGATCAACCGCTGCGAGTGCGCGGACGGGACAGCGCTTGCGCGCGGAGATCTGCTGGTATGAAAATTGCCGTCAGAATGGATGATATTACGCCGGATATGGCTTATGCAAAATTCGACCGTTTCCGGCAGATGCTGGACCGGCACGGAATCTGCCCGCTGATCGGGGTGGTTCCGGAGAACCGGGACCGTTTGCTGCACTGTGAGGAGGCGCGTCCTGATTTCTGGGAGATGGTCGCCTCGCTTGAAAAGAGCGGCTGGAGCATTGCGATGCACGGCTGCTATCACATCTACACCACGAAAAAGGGCGGCCTTTTTCCCTTAAATCATCTGTCCGAATTTGCGGGTCTTTCCGAGGAGCGGCAGCGGGAGCTGATCCGCGCCGGGAAGGATGCCCTGAAAAGTCACGGGATTGAGACGGATCTGTTCATGGCGCCGGCGCACAGCTTCGACCGCACAACCCTCCGCGTCCTGAAAGAGAACGGCTTCCGCAGGATCACGGACGGCTTCGGCACCGCCCCCTATCAGCGGGACGGTCTGATCTTTTACCCGATTTCCTTCAGCAGAAAGAAATCCCTGTCAGGCGGAGAGGGCACGACGACGCTGGTCGTGCACGCCTCGACGATGAGCGATGCGGAATTTGAACAGTATGAGGAGATCTTCCGCACGCAGGAGATGATCTCCTATTCGGAGTTCCTCGCACAGCCGGCCGCGGAAAGAGGCGCTGCCGGCCATCTGAAGGAGTATCTGATGGCGGCGGCCAAGCGCACGCTGGTGAGTATAAGAGCACAGCGCAGCAGTTAAGGCAGAAGGAGCCACAGGAAATGTCACAGCAGGAAGTAAAGCGCGTGCTCCATGTGCTGGGTACGCTGAATATGGGCGGGGCGGAGAGCCGGACAATGGATCTGTACCGCCACATCGACCGGGACAGACTCCAGTTTGACTTTCTGGTCCACACGGCGGCGGGAAAGGGCATGCCGACGGACTCGGAATCTCTGATGAAGGCCCGTGCACCGCAGTTCTTTGATGAAGAGGTGCGCGCACTGGGCGGGCGGATCTATTCTCTGCCGCGCTTTACAGGAACCAACTATTTCGCGTACCGCAGGGCGGCGGAAGACTTTTTCCGGACCCACGGAGACTGGATCGCGGTGGAAGGGCATATGACCAGTACGGCCTCGGTCTATCTGCCGGCCGCGGCGCGCTGCAGCAGGGTCACACCCGTGACCATCGCCCACGCGAGAAGTGCCGGAACGGACAGCGGCCTGCACGGACTGGCCACCCGGCTGATGCGGCTCTCCCTTTCTGACAGGGCACAGCTTCTTCTGACCTGCTCCGGGGAAGCCGGCGTGTCTGTATTCGGTCAGAAGGCCATGGACAGCGGAAGAGTCCGGATGGTCCCGAACGCCATTGCCGCGGGGCTCTATGCTTTTGATAAGACGGTCAGAGACCGGGTGCGCGGGGAGCTTTCCATCCCGGAAAACTGCTGTGTGCTGGGACATGTGGGCCGCTTTGATGAAATGAAAAACCAGCAGTTCCTTGTGAGACTTCTGGATGTTCTCTTAAAAGAGCAGCCGGGCGCGTACTGCCTGCTTTTCGTCGGAACCGGAAAGCTGCAGGAGCAGATCCGCCGGGAGGCGGCAGAGAGGGGCATTTCGGATTTTGTCCTGTTTGCGGGGCAGTGCCCGCCGGAGCGCACAAGAGCGCTCTATCAGGCAATGGACCTGTTCGTGTTCCCGTCCCTGTACGAGGGTCTTCCGGGAACCGTCGTGGAAGCACAGGCGGCAGGACTTCCCTGCCGGATCGCGGACACGATTACGCAGGAGGTCTGTCTGACGGATCTCGTGCGGCGCCTGCCGCTGGCGGCAGAAGAACAATGGCTTTCGGAAATCCGCGCGGAGCGCGCTCTTTTATTTGACCCCACCGCACAGACGGACGCGGTGCGCCCCGCCCGGTCACAGGACGCGCTGGCGCGCCTTCGGGAGGCGGGCTATGATATTGTGACCCAGGCCGGCGTCATGCAGGACTGGTACCTCCACCTTCAGGACAGTGATCTGAAAAAATGAGTCAGCAGAACACGAATCAGCAGAGCACAAAACAGAACCTTCTCCTCGTCTCCCCGATGCTGCATCAGGGAGGCTTTGAGCGCGTCTGCGTGCGGACAGCGCGGCTGCTCGCTCCGTTTTATCACATCACCATCGCCATTTTTGACTCGGCCGATATCGCCTACGATATCTCGGGCCTCGACGTCGTGGATTTAAAGCTCGGTATGGCCGGCTCGAAAGCCGGCAAAGCGCTGAATGTGCTGAAGCGGATCCGGGCGCTGAAAAAGCTGAAGAAGGAAAAACAGATTCAGGTCACTTACAGCTTCGGCCCCACCGCCAATCTTGTGAATATTTTTGCAAAATCGGGCGACCGGATTATCTGCGGAATCCGCAGCTACATGGATTTTGACAATCCGCGAAAGGTGGCGCTGACATGCCGGCACGCGGACGAAGTCGCCTGCTGCTCCGCGGAAATCGAGGAAAAGATCCGGACAGAGTTCGGATGCGGAAGCTGTTTTACTCTCTACAATCCGATCCGGATCGATGCGGACCAGGATCTCGAAAAGACGGACTATCCGGAGGTGATCCGGGCATTTTACCGGAGTCACCCCTGTGTCATCATGAGTATGGGGCGGGAGGATGATGTCAAGGGCTTCTGGCATCTGCTGAAGGCTTTCGCCCATCTGAAAGAGGAAAAGTGTCTGCCGGACGGCGCCGGGCTGGTGATCCCGGGAGACGGAGATTTTGAAGAGTATAAACAACTGGCGGACGGTCTGGGAATCGGAGCGGACTGCCTGTTCCCGGGCGTTGTCCGTAAGCCCTTCGGTCTGCTGAAGGCTTCGCGGGCTTTTGTGCTCTCCTCGCTGCGAGAAGGCTTTCCGAATGTGCTGGTGGAGGCAATGGCCTGCGGCCTGCCGGTCGTCTCGGCGGACTGCCCGAGCGGACCGCGGGAAATTCTGCTGCCGGAGATGCTCACGGCATCCCGCGCGGACTGGGAGCAGATTCCGGCGGGCTTTCAGATTACGCCCTTCGGAATTCTGACGGCGCCGCTGGAGGAAGAAAAGAACCTGGAATCGGGCACACTGCAGGCGGGCGATCTGCGTCTTGCCGGTGCCCTGTCGCAGTTGCTGAATGACAAGGAGCTTTATAAAAAGCTCCGCACAGGCGCGCTGGCCCGTGCGGAGGAATTCGGCGATGAGCGGTATATCGAAGTATGCCGTGCACATCTGCACTTCTGATTCCGACCGGCTTTTCCGGCCGGCCCTCTCTCTTTACAGATTCATCAGGACGTAATAGGCGAACAGGTTGTGCCCCAGAATGTTGGGGTGGATCCCTTCGCGCGTGAATGCGGCGGCATTCTGTACGGACAGACCGCAGTAGTAAGTGTCGATCAGCTTGCAGCCGTTTCCGGCGGCCACCTGCCGGATAATGCGGTTGTAGTCATTGATGGACAGTCCCAGGGCGTTGACCTTTCTGCTGGGGCCGGTCTTGGTGTCATAATTCTGGAAGCTGACAAGCTCCGGGCAGGTCAGGCAGATGATCTGCGCGTTCGGGTAGAAGACGCGGTACTTGATCAGCATCATGTTGTACGCGTCGGCAAAATTATTCACAATGCCTTCCGCCGGAGCCGGCTTGCCGGGATAATAGCTGCCGAGCGGGATGTTCTGGAGCAGATCGTTTGCGCCGAGGTAGACGAAGATGACGTCAGGCCGCTGACCGCTCGCCTGCAGGTCCACCAGGCGCTTGATGCCGCAGCCGACCTTGCTGATCATATCCAGCGAGTTGCCCGCAACGGTCGTATTGTTGCTGGATGCGATCGTTCCGCGGACCGCACCCGTGTTGTTGATGACCTGCTGCCACCACATCTGGTCCACGTAGGCAGGGCTGATCGGATCAATGTCGTTTGCCGGATAGGAGAAGTCATAGGACGGCGGAATGACGCCGTAGAAGCTGGAAATACTGTCTCCGCTGACAGCGATGACCTTTCCCTTGTAATCGGCCGGCGCCGCCTTGACAGACAGCGGGCGGACGAGACCGGCAAGGATAAGAACGGCCAGAGCCGCGGCGAAGAGACGCAGCAGCTTTTTCTGCTTCAGCGGGGATAAGCGAATCATCATGATTGTAAAATCTCCTTTACTGATTATGATAAGTGGGAAATTGGACAGATCTGCGCGTAATATTGAATATGTTGTGTTTGCAGCAGATCACATATACAATAATAGCTATGCAGGGGGATTTTGGCAACCGAAAACACCTTTGGATGAAATTGGAGGAAAAACATTTGAGAAAACATCAATCCTTATGCAGAATGATCGGAATAGCGGCACTTTCCATGGTGCTTATCACAGCGGGCTGTGCTTCGAATTCCGGCGGCAGCAATGCGCAGCCGGTTCTGGAGAAAGTGGATCCCGCCGTGTTTGAGCAGCAGCTTCAGGCGGCAGAAGAGCAGCCGGAACAGAGCGCTGATCAGGTTACGGATCAGAATATAGAGGACACAATTGCGGCTGCGCTGGGAGATACTTCAGCCGCCGCGGCAGGTACGCAGACAGCGGGTGCTTCTGCTTTTGACGAGGAGCTTTCCGGTACGCATCAGCGCCGGTTTGCTCCGGAAAAATCAGATTTTGAACAGAAACTGGAACAGGCTGCGCCGGCGCCTGCCCCGGAGGAGGAGACGGATGTGAGTCAGCCCGAACCCGAGACCGCGCCCAAGGATTTTGTCCCGTACGAGGGACCGGATATGTCGGTCTGCTTCAAGGTTTACGACAGCACTGCGTCGGATTATAAGACCGTCGCCTATCAGCAGGGTTATCCGGAGACGGAGGCACAGGTGGAGGCGCTTCTTGAGCAGCTTTCCTATTACTGGAACCGCGGAGAGACAGCGGCTGTGGACGACCTGGTGCGTCTGCCGCGCTTCCGGTATATGTCCCAGCAGCTGAAGGGGACCCGGGAGTATTTCTACTGGGGAGAGGAGGACGAGAACCGCTTTCCGCACGGAAAAGGCGTCGCCGTCTATGCCAACAATCAGTATTATTTCGGCGAGTTCGAGGGAGGCCTTCGCAGCGGACAGGGTACCTGGTTCCAGATTTTCAATAAAGAAGGAGATTTCTGTAAAAAGAATAACGGCGTGTATTACCACAGCTACTCCGGCGCGTGGGAGAACAATCTCCCCTGCGGCGAGGGACACGAACATCTGAGTCTTAATAATGCCTACCTTTCCATGCGGATTGTGACCAACGTCATGGGGACCTTCCGGAACGGTCTGTATGACGGAAAGGTCTATCTGATCAGCGAAAATGTCGGCAACGATATTCAGGAGTGGGACGGCACGGCCGAGCTCGGAAAGTTCAAAACCTTTGCCGAGGCAAAATCTTATGACGTCAACCGTCTTGTACCGGTGGCGAGAAGCCGCAGCTCCAGAGACGATTATCTCTGGATGAAGGAGGATCAGAATATCCTCCAGGGCGTCACCGGCCTCATCTACTGAGCGTCTTACTGAAACGTTTCAGAAAAACCAAAAAGAGATCGGTCAATTTGTACAATTTTTTTTAAAAAACGGCTTGACTTCCCTATAATTTTGGTATATTGTTGTTTTGCGAAAACGATTAAGGCGAATGTGTCGCCGTCGTATTAACAAAACTTCAAAGGAGGACAAGAAATTGAAGAAAAAGGTATTAGCTGTTGTTCTGAGCACATCCATGCTGATGGCTGTCCTGGCAGGCTGCGGAAACGCTGCTGCTCCGGCTGCTGCTCCGGCTGAGGAAGCAGTTGAAGAAGCTGCTGAGAAGGTCGAAGAGGCCGCTCAGGAAGTAGTCGAAGAGGCTGCTGAGGAAGTTGAAACTGCTGCAGAGGAAGTTGAAGCTTCCGCTGAGGGCAAGGTTCTCAACATCTACTGCTGGAACGAAGAGTTCAAGACTCGTCTGACTGACCACTATCCGGGTTATGAGGAAGTGGACGCAACACACGGCAAGATCGGTGATGTTGATGTTGTCTGGAATATCACTCCTTCTACTGACAATGCATATCAGAACAACCTGGATGAAGCTCTGCTGAAGCAGGCGGACGCAGCTGCTGATGACAAGATCGATCTGTTCCTGGTCGAGGCTGACTACGCTCTGAAGTATGTTGACACTGATTACACAATGCCTGTTGCTGATCTCGGCATCACTGCAGACGAGCTGGCAAATCAGTACAAGTACACACAGGATATCATGACCGACTCCAACGGAAGCCTGAAGGGTGTTTCATGGCAGGGCTGCCCCGGCGTTCTGATTTACAGCAGAGAGATCGCCAAGGAAGTTCTCGGCTCTGATGATCCGGCAGATGTTCAGGAAGCAGTCAAGGATTGGGATACCTTCAATGCAACTGCTGATACTCTGAAGGAAGCTGGCTACAACGTAATGTCTTCCGCAAATGATTCCTATCGTGTCTACTCCAACAACGTTTCCACACCGTGGGTTGTTGACGGCAAGATCGTCGTTGACGAGAACCTGAAGAAGTGGGTTGACGATGCGAAGGCTCTTGTTGACAAGGGCGAGACCGGCACATGGGCTCTGTGGTCTGATGACTGGAACAAGGGCTTCTATCCGGACGGCAAGGTATTTGCTTACTTTGGACCCGCATGGCTGATCGACTTCTGCATGGCTGCAGACACTGACGGCTCTGTTGCTCATGACGGCGGCTGGGCTGCAACCGAGGGACCGCAGGGCTTCTACTGGGGCGGCACATGGATCGCAGCAGCGACCGGAACCGACAACCCGGCACTCGTAGCTGACATTATGAGACAGCTGACCACGAACGAAGAGATCATGACCGACATCGTGAAGGCCGACAATGATTTCGTCAACAACAAGCCCGCTCTGGAAGCAATGGCAAAGGATGAGTCTTACGGCGATGCTGTTCTGGGCGGACAGAATGCTCTGGCTATGTTCTGTGCAGGCGCTGACAAGATCGACCTCTCCAACATCTCCGCTTACGATCAGGGCTGCAACGAAGAGTTCCAGAACGCTATGAAGAACTACTTCGAAGGCAACTACGCTACCTATGAAGAAGCACTCGATGCTTTCTACAAGGCAGTTACTGAGAAGTATCCTGAGCTCAGCTACTAATTCGAACGGCTTATAAACCTGACGAACAAGTAAATAAGCACTGATATGACTGTGCCTGCCCGGCAGAGGCCGGGCGGGCACTTTTTCGGAAAAAGCGCCGGGCAGGAGGCAGTTTATGGAAAAAAAGCGCAGTAAGGTAGTCAGCTATAATAAGTGGGGGTATATCTTCCTTATTCCTTTCTTTGTTGTATATCTGCTGTTCCAGTTTATCCCGCTTGTCAGCACAATCTGGAACAGTTTCTTCGAAAATTACCGTTCCGGTCTGACACAGATCGGCCCGAATTTTGTAGGACTCGCAAATTACAAGACACTGTTTACCAACGGTGATCTGCTCACATATACCAAGAACACAATGATCATGTGGATCATCGGATTCGTCCCGCAGATTTTCTTCTCACTGCTTCTGGGCGCCTGGTTCACGGATCCGAGCCTGCGTCTGAAAGCACAGCAGTTTTTCAAGACCGTGATCTATCTTCCGAACCTGATCATGGCCTCCGCATTCTCCATGTTGTTCTTCACACTGTTTGCGGACAGCGGCCCGGTCAACTCGATCCTGGTTCAGTCCGGAATCCTCTCGGAGCCCTTCAAATTCATGTCCAATGTCACCGCGACGCGGTCCCTGGTCGGCTTCATGAACTTCATCATGTGGTTCGGCAACACGACAATCCTGCTGATGGCCGGCATGATGGGTATCGACCAGAGCCTGTTTGAGGCGGCTGAGGTTGACGGCGCGACAGCCAATCAGATCTTCTTCAAAATTACGCTGCCGCTGCTCCGCCCGATTCTGATCTACGTTCTGATCACTTCCCTGATCGGCGGTCTGCAGATGTTCGATGTACCTCAGATCCTGACCAACGGTACCGGTGATCCGGCGAGAAGCTCCATGACACTGATCATGTATCTGAACCGGCACCTGTTCAGCAAGAACTACGGTCTGGGCGGCGCACTTTCGGTCATGCTGTTTATCATCACCGGTATCTTAAGCCTGATTGTTTTCCGGTTTAACAGCTCGAGCACGAAATCGAAACACTAAAGGAAGGAGGAAAAGAGAATGAACGAGAATAAAACAAAAGGCGCAAGTGTTCATGCAAGACGCGCCATCGCATATATCGTACTGATTCTGCTCACCTTCCTGTGCCTGATCTGGTTCTACATTCTGTTTATCAATGCGACCAGATCTCATGCGGAGCTGACCAAGGGCTTTACGCCGATTCCGAGCACACATCTTCTGGAGAACTGGAGGAGTCTGCTGGCCGGCACGCTCCCTGTCTGGAACGGTATGCTGAACAGCCTGCTGATCGCAGTCCTCAGCGCGGTGCTGTGTGTGTATTTCTCCACCATGACTGCCTATGCGATCCATGCATATGACTTCAAGTTCAAGAGAGCGATCTTCACCTTCATCCTGGCGATCATGATGATCCCGACACAGGTCACTGCACTGGGTTTCCTGCAGTTGATCGGCAAAATGAAGCTGGACGACTCCTTTATCCCGCTGATCGTTCCTTCGATCGCGGCGCCGGTGTCCTTCTTCTACATGAAGCAGTACATGGAATCCGTCCTTTCCCTCTCCCTGATTGAGGCGGCGAGAATCGACGGCGCCGGAGAGTTCAGGACCTTCAACAGCATTGTCCTTCCGCTGATGAAGCCCGCCATCTCCGTTCAGGCAATCTTCACTTTCGTCTCGAGCTGGAACAACTACTTCATTCCTGCCCTGGTCCTGCACACCGATAAGAAGAAGACCCTGCCTGTCCTGATTGCACAGCTGCGTTCCGCGGACTGGCTGAAGTTCGATATGGGCCAGGTTTACGTCATGATCGCGTTCTCCATTTTCCCGGTCATCGTCGTCTACCTGATCCTTTCCAAGAACATTGTCGGCGGCGT
>JAEEGL014612118.1_pt1 | contig 10679 bp, 6 predicted proteins | sample 9134231 | NCBI WGS metagenome assembly JAEEGL01 (sample SAMN16246548, study PRJNA631951) | gut metagenome | biome: gut microbiome; feature: rumen; material: fiber-attached | host: Bos | place: Iran: Karaj | collected 2018-10 | reverse complement strand
TAAGCCTGATAGTAATCACCTACCTTAAGACTACCAGCACAACACCCCGGTGGACGTACAACGACATACATGCCATAATACATCGCCATCTCAGCTAAATTAAGATATACCTGCGGCAAGAATTTCTTATATCGTTCAGGATTGAATTTCTTGATATTGGCTTCACCTGATGCATCAGAAGCCTGGCCATTTGAACCAGGATATACATAACTGTCGCTTGGGTCGTTAGTCCAAGCAGGATCCATATGGAGACGGAACACATCACACTTTGCCTTTTGCATTCCCTTAAACAATTTCTCGAAATAGGCCAGGCAGTTAGCAGCTCCTGTATCATTATAATGATCCCACCAACCAAGTGCTTTAGAACCTTCCCAACGTCCACCATTAAAATAATTGCTTGGCGTGTCCATCACACCATGCAACACCACCTGATTACCATGCTTGTCTACAAGCCATCTGCCTTCAGTATGAAGTGAAGGCAATTTTTTCGCCTCTTGTGCTACGGCGCCAAGCGCCCATAAGATTGATATTAGAGCAATTATTCGCTTCATTATTGTTTCAGTTTTATTTCGGCCGCAAAAATACTCACTTTTCTTAAATAAGCCTTTTCGTTGAGTTACATTTACTTTTTTATTCGTATCATATCGCCTATATACGCACTTTTTTAGCCGTTTATTGGGGATTTTTAAAATACTTTTGTATCTTTGCATCCGGAAACATCAATGACTCAAAACGATATATGAAACAGACAAAGTTTTGGATTCTTCTGGTTCTATTTACCAGTGTGCTAATGACGGCATGTAACGAAGAGGAAAAGAAATCTCAGATAAGCGAAGCCGATAAACTGATTGAGGCTACGCAGAAGAACAAGAACTATAGCGAGCTTCTGAAGGTTGTAGACAGTCTGGAGGCAAATGGAATTATCACTCCTACAAAAGCCTGCTACTGGCGAGGCTATGCCTGCGATAAGATGAAGCGCCAACGCCTGGCAGAATACTATTGGAAAGCATCACTTGATGCTGCTGAGGAATCGACAGATGGCGACGAAATGATATACTACGCCAAGTCGGCCAGCCGATTGGCAAACATGCTATCGGTCAGAGGCGATTATGAAGAGGGACTTAACATCTCCATACCCGTGGCAAACAAACTGGAATCACTCGAGTGCGACAGCACCAGCGATTACCTTAACATTCTTATATATATAGGCTGCTGCCAGGAAGGTTTGGGTACTACCGACGGTAATGCCGATGGATTCAACAAGGCATATCAGCGACACATGGAGAACATTGAGACTTTCCATAACGATGTAGTATATAAAGACGGTATAACAGGCCTTATAAATATTGCCTATGATTATATCTATGCTAAAAAATGGCAAGAGGCACTGTTATGGACAGCCCGTTTCGGACAGGTGCTTAGCGAATACGAGCAGCGCCCAGATGCCGACGCCGACTACATTGACCGTCAGTTGGCACGCCACGACATCTATCAGGCCATAGCACTTGAGGGATTACATAAATCAGAAGAGGCTGCGAAAGCCTACGAAAAATTCCTCACCACCAAGTTTAGCAACACACCAAAGGGGCGTATTGATGCCAACGACTATCTGATTGCTGCACACCGATGGGACGAGGCCGCTGAGCACTACAACAGTCTTGACGACATGATAGGTGAGACACCAAAGAACTACTCGCTTGAGAATATCGAGAACTTTGTCCTTAAGAAGTATCGCATCAACCAACTTGCCGGTCGACGCGACTCTGCATTGAAGATTGCCTCTGAAATAAGCAATTCACTGGGACAAGCGATTGCTAAATCAAGAAAGATTGAGAAAGAAGAGCAGACTGTGATTGTTAAGAATGTAGAGAATTTAACCGAGCTACAAGCTAAAAAGAACAGAAAATACAATATTCTTATTGTTATCGCCTTTACCTTCGTTATTCTCTGCATGGTCATCTTCGTTATCATACGTCACCGTATCGCCAAACGCATGGAGGCCGAATTTGAAGATTTGAGATACGACTACGACCAACTCGAAGCCAACACCATTGTCAAAGAACGCGAGGCATCTGAAATACGTATCGCACAGAACATACAGAAAACGATTGCCCCAAGTCAGTTGCCACATCACAAGTTCTTCGACATCTGGAGTTCTACAACAGTAGGATTAATAGAGGGAGGCGGCGTGTTAGACTATACCATGCGCAATGGCAAGCTGTTCTTCTGCGTGGGTGAGGCAACGGTTGAAGGCATAAAAGCATCGCTGTTGACTACAGTAGTAAAAGCCCAGTTCCGTACGGCTGTTGCCTTCGAGGAGAAGCCTGATAGGATTGTAGAGTCAATAAACAACGCTATAGCTAAAGAAGGTGATAAAGGACTTGCCGTACGTCTGTTTGTTGGTGTTCTTGACATTAGCAGCGGCGCTCTTTTATTCTGCAATGCTAACCACGATGCTCCGCTATTGGTAAGCAACGAGCTGCACCATCTTCCAGTAGAGCAGAACATAGCCATAGGCGAGAAGCCTAACTACAAATACGAAGCACAGGAGATTCTGATGCTGCCAGGAACAATGATATTCCTGAATACCGACGGACTGATAAAGGTTAAGAATGCTGAACACAGAATATTCAACGAGAAGCGCATGCTTGGTTGTGCACTGCAGGCAATGAAACTTGATCCACGTCCAAAACCATTCATAGACAATATGCTTGATGCTGTAAACCGCTTTGCTGGCGACTTTGAGCAAAGAGATGATATTGCTTTGTTGGCTATCAGATTCAAGGGCGGCCGAAAGATGCTTCAGAATAATGCAGAGGCAGAACAGGAACCAGAGATTGAGCCAGAAACAGAGCCTATAGCACAGCCATCTATAGAGCCAACACAGGTTCCTGAGCCCGAACAAGTTGTTGTTGAAACTCCAAAGGTAATAGAAGAACCAGAGGTTTATATTGAGCCTGAGGTTATTGAAGAACCAGAAGTAATAATAGAAGACGCGGAAGCTACTGAAGTTCAATAGCTTCCCGTCCTAAATAAAAAAGGTGCCGCGTCATCACGACGCAGCACCTTCGAAATACCAAAACAATGTGTCTAATACTAACTACTATTATTTCACAATCTAATTCTGCACATCCATTCGAAAAACCATTCGGAAATCGAGTGGGAATAGCAAATTCATATACTTGTCTGTTTGATAATCGTAATATTTATTTGGTTTTCTAAAGTTGATATAAATAGAATTACATTTTGATTCGGTTGCAAATTTAACGCAAATTTATTAAAGTAGCTTCATTTAAAGTAACAAAAACAATACAAAAATGTAACATTATGCAGAAAAAGCGCTACTTACGAACGCCAAAATTCTTGCGATAATCGTCATTAATGATACCACTGGCCTTATTTCCATCGAAACGAGTAGGCATTATAATTAATTCTGGCACATTAAACGAGAGGAGCCGTTCACGGTAGAAACGGCGCGGGTTGCGCTGGGGCAGCATAAACGCCTTACTGATACCACCATCTTTATCAACATGACAGAAGTATGGTCGAGTATATAGCCCATCATCTCGACGTGAACTCAGCACGAGCCAACGTGAGTTTGTACTCCAGTTATGGAATGATTCCGTATCTTCCGAGTTAGCTGCAGTCATGGCACGGTTTTCTCCTGAAGTGAGGTCAAGCAGATACAGGTCGGCCTCATGATGCCAGATACTGAACTGTCCGTAATCTGAAAGCGTGTAGCAGAGGAAACGGCCGTCGTATGAAGGACGGGGGAAAGATACCGACTTGCCCTGCGCAACGGCGTCGAATACTGTTTCTATACTGTCACCGAAGCTGCCAGTCTCCGGATTGAAATCAACACGACAGAGATTATATCGGATTGAATCCAGCTTATAACTGCCCTCTGGAATGGATTTGGCTGCACAGAAGTATATAGAACGTCCGTCGGCCGAGAATACAGGAAAGGTCTCGTATATCGAATCCTGCTTGAGAACTGGCGACAGCAGGAGCTCGTTCTTCTCTACATCGTATACCTGCAGGTCGGAGGCTGTATCAAACACCTCAATACGATTGCGGTGAGCACTGTGGAACAGCTGACTCGTTGAGTTGGTGGAATAAGCAATATACCTGCCCGAAGGATGCCAGTAGGGATACACGCAGAATCCGAGAGTCTGATCGGTCTTGGTGTTGTAAGCAGTCAGCTGACTATCATTATGGCGCAGCAGTGTGGCGCCATGAGGTCCTCGGATATGCAGACTCATGTCGGCAGGATTGCCACGGTTGAAGCTATGACAGTTAACACATCCCTCAAACTGGGTGTTCTCTATCAGTGCACGCTCATCGAACGAGGAAAGGTCACGCTCATATATACCCATCTTGCTCCATACCTCGTAGCCCGGAGCTATAAGACGGTAGCAGAGACCATAGTCGATGCTGTCGGGACTGACATAGATAGAGAAAGGCTTGTATGTATGCCAACCGTCTTCATATCTTGCCGAAACGGTAACACTAAGTGAATCACCGCCATTCTTGCTAAGCAGTGAATGCCAGTCATCTATATCGAAATCTACCGACTCTTCTCCCTGACTGTGCAAGCTATTACCGTGGCTGTCGGTAACCACAGCATCAACAAGCGATGCCTGCTCATCGGCCATACCGAAGTTGAGAGGGGCAATATTCACAGGAACAGTCACACCAAGGTAATCGGGATATATATCAGGCCGGGCAGCCTCCTGCTTTGCATTCTCTACAGCAGTAGAGCAGGCAGCAAGCATCCAACACCCAACACCTATCACCCAACACCTAATTATATTATATATAGTTGTTTTCATCTATTCTTGGAAATGAAGTTATTATACCTCTCGCGATCACCCGTAAGCATGTAATAGGCCATAAGATACTGATAGGCCATACTATTGTCTGTGCAGCCAGAGTATAGGCTCTCCAGCATCTCAGGTGTTACATGGTCGCTGAAGAAGAAATTATCCTTGTATGCCCACTTGCGCAGTCGTCCGTATTCAGGATGCTTTGCTATCGCCACTTCATCACCTAACAGCGACAGTGTCTCATTTGCCCATTCACGATAGAACAGAGTCTTCTGCAGGGCCATCAGGTATTTTCGGGCAACCTCGTAGCTGCCGATGATAAGGTTGGTCTGTGCCAGACGCTTGTAACAGCGACCGCTCTTCTGGAAGTCAAGGATAGCCTCCTGCGCCTCGAACACTGTTCGCTGGGCAACATTTATCATACCCAGCTGATAGAAAGCCTCGGCAGTAGGCATCGGACTGACAGCATCACTCTGTACATCAGGCAGAAGGCCTGCTATGCCGTTCTGGTTATAATTCTGCATCTGGTCAAGCAGTACGCCTCGCATTGCCAGGGCCAGATTCTGTACTGTAACGCCTATCTGGTTGTTGGGTTTCTCCTTGTTGGCAGTCTCGATTATGCGGTTCCACTGCTGGTGGCTGGCCATGAAATCATACTGCATTACCTTCTCAGCCTTGAAATTGGCATTCTTCCAAACAACCGCCCCTATAACAACAGCCACAAGCACAAACGAGCAAAGACTCACTACATAACCTTTCGAGGGTTTGATCCACTTTCGGCAGACATAAGCGAGAAGCGGAATTACTATTGCAGACAGCCATGCAGCATAAAGCAGCGTTGGAGCAACATTGGGATACCTGTAATAATGGCTGCCAGTCCAGGAAGGTCCCACCATCCAATACAGGACAGGAAGAAGAAAAACAATCGCCACATATCGCTGCCACCCTTTGGGAAGTCTAACTATCTGCCATACAGCATGTAGTGTAATCATCACCGCCCATACGCCTCCCAGCAAGGCATGCTCGTCAAGCAGGAATATCCATAGCAGGAACGAAGGCACAAAACTCAAGCCGTATAACCAGCCATCGCCGACAAAACGCGACGTAAGCAGTTGTATTGCCGTGAGTAGGAGTCCGATGATAACAGCCCCCACCCAGGCGAAAAGGAAGAACTGAGTACAGAATCGTCCCAGCAGGTCGGCAACACCGCCTGGCTGTTTTATTATATCACATACGTAATTACTATCGAACAGGAACAGCTGGAACTGCTCCTGATAATGCAGGTGATGAGGGTAGGCCATCCCGAAAAACAGGATGACCGCCACACAGAAAAGACTACTTATCAAATACCTTACTGAACTCATCAACACTGATCTTTACAGGTTCAATCATAAATTCAGGACGGTTGTAGCTCTTCAGCAGGAATATATTATGCTCTGGGTCCTCCTGAGGCAAAAGGAAGGCCTTACCAAATTTTCCGTCTTTGAAATAAGCAAAATACACACGGCTGTAGTTATCATCGTCACGACGACTGGCCACCATAATCCAATGGCCGTTGCTCGACCAGCTTGGATAACTGTCAGAATAGCCATCGCTGTTAACGAGTGACATATCTACAGGCGAAGAGGTTTCTGCTGTAAGAGCTGTTCCTGTGTACTTCTCCATCGGGATACAAACGATATCGGCATCATGGTGACGGCTGTGGAAACAGCCATACTTACCTAAAGCAAACAGCAGATAACGCCCATCAGGACTGATTCGTGGTAGGGTGACACTCTTGTCAGCTGAAGCGGCATCATATACCAGTTCCTCGTCACCGAAATTATGAGTTGTAACATCGAACGAACGACGATAGAGATTGTATTGAATCTTAGGATAGGTTGTTCGGATATCCTTGTCCTTCATCTCCTCTGGAAGGGGAACGGACTTACAGTAATAGAGGTATTTGCCATCAGGAGACCAAGTGGGGTATACCTCCAACAAAGTAGAATCATTGCTGACGATACTTACCGAGTCGGTCTTTACATCATACAATATCATATCACTAGCTAGGTCATACACCTCAATCTTGTTAGGATTTAACGTGTGGAATGCCTGTCGTGTCAGATTGGTTGAAAAGGCAATCAGCTTCTCAGTAGGATGCCATGCAGGATATACACCTCCAGAGATGGTGTAGTCGCGCTTAAGATTAACTCTCGAAACCTTACCATCATTCACAATAACGGTACCACTATTCGACAGACGTACATGGAACAACATATTATCAGTCTTATAGTTCTGATAGCTGTGACAGTTAATACACTGTCCCTTAGTCTTGTCGTTCATTGTAATCTCATTGTTGAAGATTTGTGTCTCTTCAAACGTGGTAAGATTACGCTGAGCTATCTCCATATATGTCCAAGCCACATACGATGGCTCAATCAGGCGATACGACAGATACTCGTCGATGGGCTCTTCGGCTATCTTTATCTCAAACGGGTTGAACGACAGCCATTCTTCATTCTTCTGTCCCCATACCTCTACTTTAAGGCTCTTACCCTTCGAGGCATTAAGCATCTCATGCCAATCCCCTTCAGGAATCTGCACTTTCACGCCATTTCCATAAGTCTGCTGCTTGCCATCAGCAGTAGTAATACGTGCCATACATGCTGTATACTCGTCAGCCGGCAGCATAAAGTTAAGTGGTGCTATGTTGCAAGGTATGGTAACATTACAATAGTCGGGAAATATGGCAGGCAGACTCTTGGCCTCCTTGTATGAGGCAGGCACATCGGGATGACCTACACACGATGACAGCAGCAGTACGGCAAAAGCCAGAAGCTGGAAACTGGAATAGATATATCTTTTCATAATTTTACTACGAATGAACTTCATGATGTTTCATAAGAACAGCGTCAGAATACTGTCTTCCAAAGATGTTATAATACCAATAGGTGTCTCCCCATTCATCAAGCATCTCTTCGGCTACAGTTCCAAGTTTTATACCGGGCTTTACCTTTTGCCCCAATACCTCCCAGAACTTTTTGTAGCGCTCATAGATTTTCTCATCTACTGGTAGCATCATGCGTTTTGCCTCCGGAGCCTTATCCATATACAGGATATAGGCCTCCTGAGCATGAACAGGAAACTCCTCGTTCATGTGCAACTTCACGAAACTACGCAGTGCCGACCAAAAGCGGCGTGAGTCACAGCGCATCATGGAATAGAGCAGTGCCTGCTCCGAGGCAGTCTTGCTGTCGGAGTTGTACCACAGACTTACGATATTTACAATGTAACTGTCGCTGTTATCAACACCGGTAAGCTCATCAGAATAGCATTTCTGCAATTCCTTGATCTTTGCTGTAACGGGTGCTGGCTGCCAGTCACCATAGAATGGTTGATGATGCAACAGGGTGGTATAGCGCTCCACCAGTTTCTTGTCTCCAACGGCCTGAGCACAGCGGGCTAACACCTTCAGATAGAAGGGAGAGAAGCCTGACTGGATAGCATTCTCGAAATTCAGACGAATACCTTCGTTCATCATACCATAATTATAATAGGCAAGCGGCGAAGTGATATCCAAAAAACTAGAATGTACTGTATCTGGATTATGGATGGGGTATCCGATATTTCCCATCTTAAACGAACGGTCTAGCAGTCCACCCTCATTCATCAGCGCGATGTTCTTTAGAAAAACAATTGTAGTGGTAGGTTTCGAGTTCTTTTCCGCTATCTGAAGTACTTCTTTCCAGTTGTCGTCCTCTGCGTAACGCACCATACGCATCTCATCGATGTAGTTCTTATCATAGTACTTCTGTGACCATGTATAAGCTATGCCTGCAACAGCACACAACACGGGTACAAACCATTTGTTGAGATACTTATTGCACAACGGAATAAGCACCGATGCTGCACCAAGCAGCCAGAACGGATATGAAAGGTGAGGAGTACTGTCGCTTGGAGTTTCGAAGCGAGGTAGACCAGCCATCACTACATCGTCGTATTTCAGATTCGAATAGAACTGGGTATGCCAGATACTGGCAGTAAAGGCCAACAGGATGATACCCACAAACTCACGCCATGATGTCTTTTCAGAAACTGCAAGACACAATACAAAAAGCAAAGCAAACCATCCAAGTACAGGATAGATACATACACCCAACAGATACCAGATAAGGTGCCATTTTCGTGGGGTGCAACGTGCTGCCCATAACAGCAACAACATTACAAGATAGCCTACCGACTGCGAAAACCAATAGCCTCTGATGGTGGATACATAAATCCAATATCCCAAATCTACAACAGAGACGAGCAGACAGGCAACAGGCAAGAGCATCAGCGCAGAGGCGCTTCCCTGTAACCGGAATGCTTTGATTCCCACAAAGATAATCAAGGCCCAGATAGCGGCCAGAATACCGGTTCCTACAATAGGTTTACAGAAGAACTGTGTAAGCCAGGCACCCACATATTGCATCAAGCCGAAAGGCTTCGACATTAAAGTATTGAAGAACGGTGCACCGAAAATGAACTCCGAGCGATCATGCGCCGTATAAAAAACCTCCTGGTTCATGTATAATATGTATACAACGAACAGAATGAAAGCCAACAGACTTACATAGAGGGAGGTACGAGATAATTTGCTTAAATTAGTCATTGTTTTGATTTAAAGGGCCGACTCATTGAAATGAGTCAGCCCTAATTAGTTTATACTGACAAGGAATGATTATTCCTCATAGTAAACTGAATTGAGAGTAAAGCTACCGCTCTTAAGCAAGAGCTGAAGGTCTTTACCATCACCGCCCTTAGCGCACTCGCTTGCCATAACATCGGTGATCTGAAGTTCATTCAGACCTGATACAATTGCCCAATCTGAAATATAGGTATTGCTCCACCAACCGTTGTGAACCATAACATTACAATCAGGAGTAGCATCTGATACATCAACGATGAGGGTCTTCAGACCGAAGTAAACGTCATCGGGGATAGTAGGCAGGTGAGCACCTTCAGTAGAGCTGAAGCGCATATCTGCAGACTGCCATGCACCTGGCTTGAATGGGGGCTCCTCAGCAGCCTTAGCGGGATCACCATAGATATAGTACTTAACCAGTGGATCAGTGATTTCCTGACAAGTAACAGGATACTCAGCTGTCAAAACAGTACCATCAGGGCAAAGAGCTGTCAGAGTAACAACGTGATCACCCAATTTCATCTTCTTCCATGCATAGTTACTCTTGAAATCCTTGCCACCCATAGTCCACTTTGCATTAACAGGAGCAGAGGTGGAGCAGGTAATGCAGTTACCATTCAGACCGCTAGCAGCCTTGTCAACAGTAACAGTAGTCTTCGCCTTGAGCTCCTCAAGAGTGATGTGGCCAGCATTGCCAATCTTCTCATGAATAGGATCGCAAGCTGCAAAGGCGCATACTGCGACTAACATCAAAAATATCTTTTTCATATTGATTTCGAATTATATATTAATAAAGAACTTTATATGTGTACTCTGAAGCAGATGCATTCTCGTCCCATCCTGGGTTCTGCTTCAACTTACCGCTCATCAGAGTTATCTGACGCTCTGGCTTAGGCAAGAAGCCGTTGGTATCAGCATAACGCTTAGCCCAAGAGCAAGTCATGTGAGCCATAGGAATCTTAGCACCCTTCTGACCGTAGCAAACAATCATCTTACCACGCTGAGCCTCAAGAGCCTTAGCAGCGTAAGAGCTTTCGCCAGAGTCAATACCTGACCAACGACGCATATCATTGAAGCGGAGACCCTCAAGTGCGAACTCCCAACGACGCTCGTTCTGAACGGCCTTCAGTGAGTATGGAGTCTCAGGAACACCTGCACGACGCTGAACCTCGTTCATGTAAGAAGCG
>JAEEGL014557232.1_pt1 | contig 10679 bp, 10 predicted proteins | sample 9134231 | NCBI WGS metagenome assembly JAEEGL01 (sample SAMN16246548, study PRJNA631951) | gut metagenome | biome: gut microbiome; feature: rumen; material: fiber-attached | host: Bos | place: Iran: Karaj | collected 2018-10 | reverse complement strand
CCATATGATGATATTCCGGCATTAATAATATTAACTTTACCAAGACTTATTATAACATTTAATGCTTTACCAAATATTAAGGCTAAAAAAATGGCTAATAAGCAATATAAATATACCAAATCTTTCTTATAAAGAGAAAAATATACATACATCATTCCAATAATAAGTGATGATATAATAATTAGTGCATAAATTGGAAAATCAACTTTATTAATTATCATCCGTAAATAGCCATCCCACGACATGTTTCAATGCATGATATAATAAAACTCAAAAATACAATAATCAATATTGTTAATACAATATAAACAACCATTAATGATATATTCATCCTACTCTTTGGATTACTTACCATTGCTACAATCATAAGGATAAAACCAATAACATAGCAAATTATTGAAGCATATATCGGATATAAGCTATCTGTAATCTTTATAAAAGAGAATAAAATTCCAGAAAGTACTAATAAAACGTAAGATATATTTCCACTTTTACTAGAAATAACATCTTTTCTCTCATAAGAATTACTATGAGCTGAATTAATATTATTATAAAATCCACTCATTAAATTATTAGTTAATCTAATTTTAAAATAGAATACTACAAGAATTATTCCAAGTATTATAGGAAAAACAATTACCTTAACCCCTAATTCATTAGCATAAATAAACATTAATAACACTGAAATAATAGTAAAACCTATTGACATAATTTTAAAAATGCTACTATTAATGCTACTCCTATTATAGTTATCTTGTGATACTTCCAAAGTATTATTTAATAAATTACCGCATTTATTACAGTTAATAGCACTATCATTATTAACATATCCACATTTATAGCATTTTTTCATTTTATCGATCACCTATTATGAATATAGCATATATCAATCAAAATATCAAACACTATTATATTAAAAATGATTTACACAAAATAGATATATGTTATAATAATGCCCCGAAGGAGGAAGTATTAGTTTGAAAGAAAAATATGAAAAATTAAAAAGTGAAGTAATTATATTGCAAAAAACAAGAGAATGTAACCACGTATGGAATAATCCTATTTGTGAACCAGACTTATTCGATGGAATTAATATTTGGGTATCAAGCTGTAAATTATGTGGAAAAAAAATAACACTTTTTGAAAGTTTCAATATAGTAAATAATCAAATAAAAAAATAGTTTAAAGAAAATAAACTATTTTTTTTACTAATTGTTTTTTGAATGCCTTATTAATTTATAAATTTCCATTATAATTAGAATAATTAAGCCAAATAAAAATAATACAAACATATGAGTATATGGAATAGAACTAGTCTTCAAGAATTCACTTAAAATTGGTACCTCCATTACAATAATTTGTAAAAGAATTGAGCCAATAATTGTCATAACAATTAAAGGATTACTTCTTAAAGAAATATTAAAAGCCGATTCTGTTTCACTTCGACAATTAAAAACATGAATATTTTGAATAAAAACCATTAAAACCATTATATAACCTCTAGCTGCTTTTATATCAAGATTCATCTTATTTATTAATAAATACCAAACAGCAAAGACAATTATTCCTATAAATAGTCCACTAATTAATACTTCCTCTAATAATGTCCTATTAAAAATATTTTCCGTAGTTTTAATTGGTTTTCTTTTCATAATACCTTTTTCACTTTTTTCAAATGATAGAGCTATATCTTGAAAACCATCTGTTACTAAATTAAGCCATAATAACTGAATAGCAACAAGTGGCATTGGAAGATCAAAAACAATTGAAAGAAGGAAAAAACAAACTTCAGCTAAACCACAAGAAAGAAGAAAATAACAAACTTTTCGAATATTACTATATGCACATCTTCCTAATTCAACCCCAGATACAATTGATTTAAAACTATCATCTACAATAATCATTCCTGAAGTTTCTTTAGCTGTATCTGTGCCACTTCCCATACTAATACCAATATTAGCACTTCTAATAGCTGGAGCATCATTAACTCCATCACCAGTTACAGCAACATATTCTCCTTGCCTTTTAAGTGACTCTACTATCTTCAGTTTATCAAAAGGAGTAACTCTTGCAAATACTGTTTTACTTTTGATAAATTCATCGAACTTTTTATCACCTAATTTAGCATATTTTATAATGTCACTACCATTAGCTATTTCATCAAAACTACTAGAAATATTCAATTCTTTTGCAATCGAATAAGCAGTTAAAGGATGATCACCCGTAATCATTAATACTTTAATTCCAGCATCACGACATTCATTAATGGCTGACTTAGCATCATCTCTTATTGGATCAATAAATCCAACCATGCCTTCAAAACATAAATTAGGAACATCCTTAATATCATAGAATTCTTTTATTTTAAAATTTTTAACTTTACCTGAAGCAATAGCAATCACTCGATAGCCATCTTTTGACAACTCTTCATTTTGTTTAACCAATTCCTGATAATTAATTTCTTCTTCTTTGTCATTCAACATCATTTTATTACAAAAAGATAAAATAACTTCAATTGAGCCTTTAACCGTACAATATACTTCATTATTATATTTATAAAAAACAGCTGAGTATTTATTTTCTGACTCATAAGGTATTCTTTTAATTACCTCATACTCATCACAATAAGTTTTGTTTTTTTCAGAAAGGATTTTAAAAGCAATATCAATAGAATCACCAAAATATTCATTTTTTTTGGTTTTCATTGCTTCATTATTTAATTCTCCATGCAAAATTATTCGGTCAATTAAAAATCTATTTTCAATATCAACTTTTAATACTTCCCCATTTACTTTATATCCAACGCCAGAAATATCATATTTTCTTCTATTAGGTAGACATATTACTTTAGCTGTTTGCTCATTAACCGTTAGTGTACCAGTTTTATCTGTAGCAATAACTGTGCAACTACCAAGACTTTCAACATAATTTAGTTTTTTAACAATAACATTTTTCTTTACCATTTGATTAGATGTTATAGTTAATGCCATAGTAAGAGCTAATGGAAGACCTTCTGGCATAGCTGAAACAGAAAGAGCTACTACTGCCATAAATATCTCTACTCCAGATAATCCTTTACTTTTTAAAACGATAGCAATAATAAAAGCTATAATAATTAGCATAATACTAATTTGATTAGATAATTTATTCATTCGAATTGTTAAGGGGGACTTTTCTTCTTTAATCTTATCAACTGCATTGAAGATATTTCCAACAATTGTATTAACACCAGTAGCAGTTACCACACCAAGACATCTTCCTGTGACAACAGAAGAACCCGCAAATAACATATTATTGATTTCAGATAAAGCCACTTCTTTTTTTAATTTATCACTAGTTTTACTAACACTAACACTTTCCCCAGTTAACACTGATTCATCAATTTGCAAATTTGATGAATTAATAATTCTCATATCCGCAGCAATATGATCTCCCGATTCCAATAAAACAATATCACCTGGAACTAATAATGAGCTATCAATGACTATTTCTTCACTATCACGAAAAACTTTTACTTTGTGTTTAATTAAATTCTGCAAGCTATCAGCTTTCTTACCGGCTTGATATTCTTCAACAGTTCCAAGTATTAAATCTAATAGAATAATAAGGGCAATAACTATAGCATCAATTACTTCTCCTACAAATAGTGAAATAACGGTGGTAATGATAAGTAAAATAACAATTGGATCAATTAAACCACTAAAAAAAATCTTAGCAATACTTCTTTTTTTCTTTCTTGGAAGAATATTTTGTCCATATTTATCAATTAATTTATTAGCATTAATATTACTTAAACCTGTATCAATGTTAGTATTAAACTTTTTAACAACATCCGAATAATCACTCAAATAATAATCTTTATTCATACATCACCTATTCTATAAAAATATAACAATTTTTATATCACATGTCAAATATAATCGTTCAGAAATATCGTATAATGTGGTCGTTTCATTATATCTTTGCTAATTGATGAGACAATGAACATGGTGAAGTTAAATGAAGTTAAGATTAGCTGATATAAGAGAAAAGCATGACTTATCACAAAGAAAGATGGCAATAAAATTAAAAATAAGTAAATCATATTATAATTACTTCGAATCAGGAGAGAGAATTATTCCATTAGCACGACTTAATGATTTTTGTAATATGTTTCACGTTGATTTTGACTATGTTCTTGGATTAACTAATCATAATATCATTACGAAAGAGTTAAAAAATTTAGATAAACAATTAGTTGGTTCAAGAATTAAGGAGATAAGAAAGAAAAATAAACTAACCCAAAAAGATTTAGCTGAACTTTTACATACGTCACAATCCACTATTAGTTCGTATGAACACGGTACAACAATGATTCTAACTGCTTTTCTATATGAAATGTGCTCTAAATTAAATGTTAGTATGAATTATATAGTTGGTAAAACAAACACTATTAATACAATTATTAAATCTTGAAAAGACAACTTTTTTTATTTATAATAAAACTATGAAAATAATTATTAATAAACAAGAATTTAATGTAGATATAGCCAATACTTTCATAAAAAGATTATTTGGTTTAATGGGGAAAAGAAACATAAAAAATGGGTTATTTTTTCCTAAAACTCGTAGTATTCATACTTTTTTTATGAGAGAAAAAATAGATATTATTATGATTAATAATGATAATGAAATTATCTATTATCAAAAAAATGTTCCTAAAAATAGAATTATAATAAAAAGGAAAGCCTATCATACTATAGAGCTTCCTTCTAATTCTTTAAAAAATATTATTATTGGTGATAAATTAACGATAAGTTAATTTTTTTGTTAATAAATTAGGAATAGTACTTTCATAGATTTTTATATGATCATAAATAGCTAATCGATTTTTTTCATCCTGTAATAATTCTTTTAGTTTGGGATAATTGCATTTTATTCTTATCGGATAAGGTAAAGCATTTTCTTTATAATCGGATTTTCTATTTTCTAATAAAAATATATCAGCATCTTTAATGGTAAAAAGATTACATGTATCATTAATAGCATATCTTTTAGTTGTACTACTAATCATTATTTCATTATCAAGATGACTATCCATGATATCATTAAAAGTATTTAGTATTATTTTACGATTATCATCCATAAATTCTCGATTAGAAATCATATCATCAGAAGTAACTATCTCTATATCTTGGTAATCCAAAGATGATAATACCAAAATATATTCTTTTTCATTCTTTATGTACTTAATAAGAAAACTTATATACTCTTCCATCCCACTATTTAATGAAATATCAGTAATATTAACTTCTTTACCAATTTTCTCTTTTAATGGCATTAATATCTGTTCAGCCAATAAATAGCGTTTATAACATAAATCATAAACTTCCCTAGCTGAAATTACACTTCTTTTTTTATCATATTGTTCATCATTTTTGATAAGTTCTAAAACATGACGATATTTCATATTTTCCAACTCATTAAGTAAAATCATATAAGCACCTACACAGCAATTTTTTCAAGTAATTCCTCAATATTTAATGTATATTCTTCTTTCTTATTCATATCTTTTATTTTATATTTGCCACTAGTTATTTCATTTTCGCCAATAATCATAACATATTTAATATTTTCTCGTTCAGCGTATTCAAAACATTTTCCCACTTTTCTTTTGTTCATTTCAATTAAAACATTTACTCCTCTTTGACGTAATTTATTTGCTAATTTAAGCGTTTCAATATTTGTATCAAGTGGTACCATATACACATCAACAATATTTTTCTTTTCTGCCTCTTCTTTTAGAATAACGAAAATTGGCTCAAGACCAAAAGATAATCCAACAGCAGGATATTCCATTCCATTATCCATAAAGTTAGTGATTATTTTATTATATCTACCACCAGCACCTATAGCACATGAAAGACGTTTTTTCTTATCATAAAACTCAAAAACTATTCCTGTATAAATAGATAATCCCCTAGCAAGTGTTGGAGTGAAAATAGCATCGTCTGCAATGCCTAATTTCACTAAATAATCTCGTATCTCATTAAGTTCATTAACACCAGATTCAAGTAAAGAATTACTCTCTTTAATACTATCAAAATAAGCAAAATTTTTATCAAATAATTCTAACAACTTACTAATCTTTTCTTTTTCAATATCCAACTCTTCTAGCATTAATACTAAATCGTTATTACTTACTTTTTCTTTTTTATCAATAACACCAATAACCTGATCAATTTTATTTTCTTCAATACCAGAAAGAAGTATTAACCCACTCATTAATTTACGATTATTGTATTTAATAAAAATATCAATTCCTAGTTCTTTATATGTATTATAAGCCATTAACAATTGTTCTGCTTCAATAAACCTGTTATCTATTCCAACAACATCAACATCACATTGATAAAACTCCCTTGTTCTTCCTAATTTTACTGGTCCATTACGAAATACTTTACCTATCTCATAGCGTCGAAAAGGAAGAGTTAAGCCTTTAGTTAATCCCACTACCTTACAAAATGGAACAGTTAAATCATATCGAAGCCCCAAATCACGATCTGCTTGATCAGAAAGTCGATATATTTCACTTAATATTTCAGCATCATCACTATATTTATAACTTAGTAAATCAAAATAATTTATCATTGGCGTTTCAATTGGCAAATAACCGTTTTTTTCGAAATTACAACGTAATACAGCCATAATTTTATTTCTTATTTGCATATCTTCTGGCATAAAATCAAAAGTACCTTTAACATTCATTAATTTCATATTTATTCCTCTCTTATTTATTCTATTATATATTTATTAACAGAAAATGAATGCCGAAAAAAAATAAAGTCCATAGAAACCATTCCTCTCTAATAATGTTTATCTTACTACAAAAAAAAAGAAATGTCAAAAATGACACTCTTGTTAATCTAAATTATTTAGTCGATATTCAACACTTTCAATTAAATCATCTTGTACAATAAAGATTAATGATGTATTTCCCTTAGTGTAGGTATATTGATTATCATTTTTAACTTTAGACATATCAATTTTAACATTACTAACTGTTCCATATCTTACAAAATCTTTGGCTGTTATTTCATTACCAAATTCTATTTCAGCATCTTTAAACTTTGTTAAAAAATATCCACTAAAAAGAAACAAAAAAATGCCAAATATTAACCCTAAAACAAATAATACTTTATTTTTTTTCTCATCCACTCTACTACACACCTTCTAAACACAACAAATAGTATATCACTTTTATAAACATTGAGGCAAGAAAAAAGAAGCTTATTTTGCTTCTTCTTGTGCTCTTGTTTCACGAATTACCGTTACTTTAATTGTACCAGGATATTGCATTTCACTTTCAATTTTTTCTTTAATATCACGTGCTATTTTATAACTACCTAAATCATCTACTTCTTCAGGTTTTACAATAACACGAAGTTCTCTTCCTGCTTGAACAGCAAAAGTTTTATCCACACCTTCAATGTCAGTGGCAATTTTTTCTAACTGCTCAAGTCGTTTAATATAATTTTCTAGTGAATCATTTCTTGCACCTGGACGAGAAGCAGATAATGCATCCGCAATAGCAACAATAACACTAATAACACTAGTTGCTTCAGTATCACCATGATGTGATGCAATTGCATTTATTACTACCTCATTTTCATGATATTTCTTAGCTAAATCAACACCAATTTGTACGTGACTTCCTTCTATTTCATGATCGATTGCTTTACCAATATCATGCAAAAGACCTGCACGCTTTGCAAGTGTAACGTTTTCACCAAGTTCACCTGCAATAACACCAGACAAATGCCCAACTTCAACAGAATGAACCAAGGCGTTTTGACCATAACTAGTTCTAAAATGTAATTTACCAATTATTTCCACTAATGCTGGATCAATTTTGGTAATACCAAGTTCAAACAAAGCATTGTTTCCATACTCAATAATTTTTTCATTCATTTCTTTAGCTGTTTTATCATATAACTCTTCGATTCTTGTTGGATGAATTCGACCATCTTTTATTAATGTTTCAAGTGTTACACGAGCTATTTCTCGACGTAATGGATCAAAACTTGATAGAACAACAGCTTCTGGTGTATCATCAATAATTAAATCAACTCCCGTAATGGCTTCAATTGTTCGTATATTACGACCCTCACGACCAATAATTCTTCCTTTCATCTCTTCATTAGGAAGATTTACTACTGTAACCGTTTCTTGATTGGCTACATCACTAGCATATTTTTGCATCGAACTAACTAATAATTCTCGAGCTTTCTTATCACATTCAAGTTTAGCCTCAGCCTCACGATCTTTAATATAATTAGTAATTTCTTTCGTCATGGTTTCTTTAACTTTTTCCATAACTTTAGCTCTTGCTTCTTCCTTACTTATTCCTGAAATTTCATTCAATACTCTAATTTGTTCTTGTTTAATTTCTTCCACTTTTGCTTTTTCTTCATTAATGGCTTGTTGTTTTGTAAATAATTTAGCTTCTCTTTCATCCAAAGACTCATCACGTTTTTGAATTAAAACATCACGTTTATCAATATTTTCTTCTCTTTGGGAAAGTCTTGCTTCAGCATCTTTAATTTCTTGCTTACGCTCACGAGCTTCTTTTTCAGCATCCATTTTAAGACGATGAATTTCCTCTTTTGCTTCTAAAATAGTATCACGTTTACTTTTTTCAGCTTCCTTACGAGCTTTATCTAATATGCTCTCAGCTTTTTTGGTTGCATTATTACCTTTTAAATGATTAATAATTAACATGGTAACAACGCCTACGACTATTCCTGCAATAGAAAGCAAAATGGAAAGTAGTGTTTTATCCATTTCTCTCCTTCTAGTATTTTTCTATTTTTAGCAATCCCCAAAATACTGTGGTTCAGTATTATATTCACATTTCCGAAACATAATATCTATATTTATTTTAAAGTTTTATTAAAACGATGTCAATTACTTTATTTCTTTTCTTGACAAAATAATTATTGCAGATTGTTTTTATATATGAAATAAATCTAATTATATCGTTACTTTTCATTTTAACTGAATAATGTAAATATTTTTTTAAAAAACATAGAAAAAAAACAATAAATATAGTATAATTTAACGTAGGTGGTTATGTGAATTATCCAAATGGTATAAAAAAGGGATTAAATAATAATCTTACTAAAATTAAAAATCACAAGAATTTAGGGATGAATCTTGAAGATGATATTAATTCTACTAATCAATATTATGTTGATAAAGAAATTGCCTATATTTATAAAAAGCCAACTCCAATTAAATTAGTTGATGTAGATTATAAACATGGTTTAATTAAAGAAGCTTATTTTGAAAAACCATCAACAACTGATTATAATGGTATTTATCATGGTAAATATATTGATTTCGAAGCCAAGGAAACATCTAATAAAGATGGATTTCCACTTATAAATATTCACAAACATCAAATTAAACATATTAGAAATATATATAAAGAAAATGGAATTTGTTTTTTAATAGTCCGTTTTAATGCATTAAATTTAACATATCTATTAATGGCAAAAGATTTTCTATCATATATTGATAATAATAAGACGTCTCTTATACCGATTACTTATTTTAAAGAATATGCATATCGAATAAAAGATAAATTTATTCCTAGAGTTGATTATCTAGAAATTATTAGTAAATTGGAGGAAGTTAATGAAAAAAAGCAATGAAAAAAAGAAAAAAGTTGAAGATAATGAGCCTAAACTAAGACTTAAAGCTAAGCCAATTAGTATGATAATATTTTTAGTGATATTAGGTTGTTTATTTGGATTAGGATATTATTTTTTAGGATTAATTCCAACAGTAATACTTGGTATTGGATTACTATTTGTATTATTTATTGGACATATATTAGATAAGCCTAAGAATAAAGCTAAAAGCAAACGAAGAAAAATAATTAAAATAATTCTAATTATCTTTTTGGTACTTGCAATTTTGGTTATGCTAGCTGGATGCGCCTTTATTTATTATATAGTTAAAAATGCTCCAGACTTTAAGGAAGAATTATTCAAAGCAAAAGAATCAACTATTTTATACGATAGTCAAGGAAATGAATATGCTAAACTTGGTTTGGAACTACGTGAAAATATTGAATATGATGATTTATCAGAATCATTCGTTGATGCACTTATTGCAACTGAAGATTCACGTTTCTTCCAACATAATGGATTTGATTTAGTAAGATTTATGAAAGCTGCTGTTGAACAAGCAATTGGCCAAGGTGTCGGTGGTGGTGGTTCAACACTTACAATGCAATTGTCTAAAAATACTCTTACAAGTACTGAAGCTACTGGTTGGGAAGGAATAGTTCGTAAATTTACAGATATTTATATTTCTATCTTCCAAATTGAAAAGAATTATACCAAGGAACAAATTATTGAATATTATGCAAATAATCATAATCTAAGTGGAACAATATATGGTGTACAAGAAGCGAGTCATCATTTCTTTAATAAAGATGCCAAAGACTTAACCTTACCAGAGGCAGCTGTTATTGCTGGAATGTATCAAGCTCCAAGTGCATTTAACCCATTTAATAATCCACAAGCAGCTACTAGAAGACGTAATAATGTTTTATATTATATGGAAAAACATGGTTATATTACTAATGAAGAAAGAAAATGGGCAAATAGTATTCCAATTGAAAGTTTGTT
>JAEEGL014481942.1_pt1 | contig 10679 bp, 7 predicted proteins | sample 9134231 | NCBI WGS metagenome assembly JAEEGL01 (sample SAMN16246548, study PRJNA631951) | gut metagenome | biome: gut microbiome; feature: rumen; material: fiber-attached | host: Bos | place: Iran: Karaj | collected 2018-10 | reverse complement strand
TAGACCTCGACGCCCTTCGTCAGCCCCATGTCCATGATGCGGCGCTTCACCGCGCCCTCGCCGTGCAGCTTTTTCACGGTGCAGGTCTGGCCGACCCTGACCTCTCTCAGATTTGTCGTCATGCTGCTCCTCCTCTCAATTATCAATATTCAATGTTCAGACCATGATCCTCCGGGCCATTTCTTCGCTGATGGCGACGCGGGACTCCTTGACCTTGACAATGACGTTTCCGCCGATGGTACTGACCACCGTGACGGCCCCGCCGGGCACAAAGCCCATATCCGCCAGGTGCTGCTTCAGCTCCTGACTGCCGCCCACCTTTTTGATGATCTGTTCCTCGCCGACGTCGGCCAGCGGCAATGGCATCATACCTTCGCTTCCCCTCGTATCCCGGGGCCGCGCTTTTCCGGACGCCCGGGACGTTATCCGGTTGCCTATAAGCAACTCACGTCTGCATTATAGTTACCATTCGCTAACTTGTCAAGAGTTTTTCCAATTTTTTCTTTCCCGGCGGGGAGCGGCCTTTTCAGGACAGGATCAAATAAAGTCCCGGAAGGGACGGCCGCGTACGAATCGGGAGAGCTGTATCCGGAGACGAGCCCGATCCTCGGGCTCGGGAGGGCTCTCGTTCGCGCCGCCGTCGCCGCCGGGCTTGAGAAGCAGGCGTAAAGGATATATCGTCGTTTACAGATCAAATGCGCCCCATCTTTCGATGGGGCGCATTTGCGTTCGTCTTCCCGTTTGGTCGGGGCGGCGGTCCGCCTCGCTTTTTGCCATATTTTTCCTGTGCGGAAGGGTCTTCCGCGTCGTCAGCACAGGCGCATCAGCCGGATATAGAACTCAACGGCCTTCGCGACGGTCTCGACGCGGATGCGCTCGTCGTTGCCGTGGATCAGGCCCCGCTCCTCTTTCGTCAGGTCCATGGCGGAGAAGCGGTATACCCGGTCGGAGATCGAGCCGTAATGCCGGCTGTCGGAACACTGCACCATGAGATACGGCGTCGCCACGCAGCCCGGCCAGGTGGCCTCGACGGCCTCCGCCACCTTCCGGTAGGCCTCTCCGTCGCTTTGGGAGACGCGGCTCGGCTCCATGCCCTGCAGGACGGTCAGCTCCACCCGCGGATCGGCGACGGTCTTGCGGACGTATTCCAGCGCGCTGGCCATGCTGTCCGCGGGATTCAGGCGGACGTTCGCCACCATGGAGGCCTCCGGCGGGAGGACGTTGCGCACGCTGCTGCCCTGCATCATCGTGAACGCCACGGTGGTGCGCAGCAGGGCGTTCATTTCTCCGCCGCTGCGCCTGCTCATCGCGCCGAGCAGGCCGCCGAAGCACCAGAGATTCGCGAAGATGATCCGGTAGACGAAGGAGGAGCGGCGGCCCAGCCTGTCGAACATTTTTGCCGCGGGCTCCGTGATGTGCGCCGGGAAGGGGCGGTCCTCCACCCGGCAGCAGGCGCGGGACAGGATCCCCACGGGCGTGTGGGGCGGAGGCGCGGAGGCGTGACCTCCCGCGCCTGAGACCCTGAACTCCAGATTGAGCTGTCCCTTTTCCGCGATGCCGATCATGGCGCAGGGCGCTTTCACGCCGGGGAACACGTCCTCCACCACGGCGCCGCCCTCGTCCACGACCAGAGACGGCACGACGCCCTGCTGCCGGAAGTAGTCCACGATGTGCGCCGCGCCGGCGCCGTTGACCTCCTCGCCGCCGGAAAAGGCGAAGTAGACGTCGTGCGCCGGGACAAAGCCCTCCGAAATGAGATGCTCCGCGGCGGAAAGAATGCCGTTCAGGGTGACCTTCGTATCCAGCGCGCCGCGTCCCCACAGGACGCCGTCCGCGACCTCGCCGCCAAACGGCGGCATCGTCCAGCCGGCTTCGTCCACGGGGACCACGTCGTAGTGCGCCATGAGCACCGCCGGCTCGCCGGGCTCCGCGCCCGGCCAGCGCATCAGAAGGCCTCGGTCCGGCAGGCGCATCGGCGCGCCGCAGCGCGCGAACACAGCCGGGTAGAGCTCCGGCAGAAGGCCGATGAGCTTTTCAAACTCCGCGTCGTCCTCCTTCGAGGCGTCCGTGTCGGAGACGGTCCTGCACCGGATGAGCTGCGCCAGCCGCGCGACCGGCGCCTCGCGGTCGAAATCCTCCGGCGCCGCCTGCTTACGCGCCTCCGGGGCAGGACGGAACGCCGCGGCGCGCAGGAGCAGCACGGCGAGAAAGCAGACGATCAGGCCGAGAACGACGTACAGCGCGACCATAGCTTCACACCAGCCCTTTCTTGTAGAGGATGCGCGTCACGATCAGCGTGAAGATCACGCCGACCGGCACCATGATCCCCACGGTGGAGGCGTTCAGAGCCGGCACGAAGATGAACAGGACGAGCATCAGGATAAGCGGCGCGACGGCGATCTTCACGTTCTTCGAGATGAACACCACGGCCAGCCCGCCGAAGAGCGCGGGCAGGATCTGCGCGAAGGCGGGCGCCAGCGCCGGGGAGTTCAGCACCGGGGACAGCGGCATGATCAGGACGACGCCGAGCACGATGATGACGGTCGTGACGATGCTGCTGACCGCGATGGCGATGGTGGAGACGACCTCCCCCTCCTCGCTGTTGGCCTTGACGTCCGCGATCTCCATGGCGTTGAGCGCGCAGGGCAGCTTCAGGTTGGAGATGTTCCCGGTGACGAAGCCGAGATAGGCCCCGCCCGCGCCCAGCATCGGCACGTAGGTGATCACCTCCACGACGGCGACCGCCCAGTACATGGGCGCGGTCGCCACCAGGCCCAGAAGCAGGCCGTGCCAGTCGGGCGCGGCGCGGAAGATCAGCGCCAGCGCCAGGGGGAACAGCAGCAGCAGGACCATGATGCTCAGGCTCCAGATCCGCCCGGCCCGATGGACGCTGTCCAGATAAGTCGTTTCTTTTTTCATTTCCGTCGCCTCCTCAGCCCAGCCAGGCCGTGATGGGGATCGCCGAGGCCATTCCCAGAACCAGACTGATGGGCAGCGCGTAGTCGCCCATCCACTTCCAGCCCAGCTTCTTCATCGCCGTGCCGCAGAGCGCCATGATAAGCGCGCTGACCGCCATGACGCAGACGGGGATCAGCCCGGCCGCGGACCCCTTCGCCACGTCCAGAACGTCGCAGAACACGTAGCCGAGGAAGGCGGAGATCATGCCGATGAACATCGCGTTGATGAACAGCTCGCTCCAGCGCTTGTCCCGGCCCTCCATCTTGAGCATGCCGTTCTGGAGCCGCTTCGCCAGCAGCGGGCAGAGCCAGGGCCCCACCATGATGCTGAGGGTCATCACCAGCGTGATGGTCACGAACTGGCCGGCCGTCAGGCCGGAGACCTGCCCGAACACGAGCCCCATGGCGCTCTCCGCGTTCGTGGCGGCGACCGTCTCATAGGTCAGCGCGCCGACGACGCTCAGCCGCAGCCACGGCAGCGGGATGCCCAGATCCTTCGACAGCGTCATGACGCCGATCACGATGGCGACGGCGGGCGCGATGGTGAATACCGCCGCCGTGGTCATGGTCTTTTTCAGCTTCGCGGGGTCCATGCCCAGCTCCCTGCCCCGCCGGAGCGCCTTGCGCAGAAAATAAATCGACTGCGCCAGCACCGCGAGAATGAGGACGCCCACCAGTATGAAGATGATGGGACTGTTGACGGAAAATTCCAACGCCGATCCCTCCCGTTATTTTATCCTGCGGCGGACGCCGCTCACAGGCGCGCAGAGTATAATACGGTTTTCGGAAAACTCACGGCTCGTCCCGTTCCCTGCGCAGACGCTTCAGGTCGCGTTCGAGCCGGAACGTCGACACGAAGGCCACGAACAGGATGATGGACAGGACCATCGGGAGCCAGTTGTAGAACACGCGGACCGCCGAGATCACGGCCTCCGGCTGCGCGATGCCCTGCGCGGCGTTCTGACCGCTGAGGCCGGCCTTCGACATGGCCGTGGAGAACAAAAGATATTCATACCCGGTCTCGCCGATGATATGCCACTTGATGGGGCTGCTCCCCTCCATCCCCATCCAGACATAGTTCCCGTCGTACACCGGGATGTCGCTGATCAGGTCGTTTGCCGCGAAGACGGGCGATACGAGCAAAACCGCCGTCAGCAGCAGCGCCAAAACGCCCGATACCGTTTTTTTCATGCGAGAGGCCTCCCTTGCTGTTCCCGTACCGGCGCGGCGCCCCTCCGGGACGCCTGTACCTCCGGTTTGTCGGTCTTTTATACATTCTTATACGAAACAGAATAGCAGAAGGCAGCCGTTTTTACAAGACTTCCTGTCGCGTTTCTCAAATTCGCCGGCGCCGCGAACGCGCATGCAGACGGGATATATATTCATCTCCGGGCATGATGGCCGCGCCGCGGCTTTCTTGCGGAAGCTTCACTTCAAGGCTTTTCTTTCGGACTCGTCTGTAATATAATTAGAATTGGAAAATTGTTTGCGCAGCCGGACCGTCTGTCTGCATTTGACGCGTTTTCGGGCAGGCGCCGCCGCGAAGCGGCGCGACGCGGGATCAGCGAACAATGAACTGCGCAGAGGAGAGAGAGCAGGATGGAACAAACGTCCGCCGCCAACAACACGGAAAATCTGCAGCCCTATCTTTCGCCGCTGGCCGTCTGGGCCCTGTCCATAGGCTCGGCCATAGGCTGGGGTTCGCTCGTCGTCACCAGCAGCTCCTACCTTTCCCAGGCGGGGCCGCTGGGCTCCATCATCGGTCTGCTGATCGGCTTCGCCATGATGCTGATGGTGTCGAGCCATTATCATTTCCTGGCGAATCGCTACCCCGGAACGGGCGGCCTGTACAACTATGTGAAAAGCATCTTCGGCTATGACCGCGCGTTCCTGATCGCGTGGTTCATGTTCCTGATCTACGCCGCCATCTTCTGGGCCAATGCAACGAGCATCCCCCTGTTCGCGCGGTACTTCCTCCGCGGGGTCTTCAAGGTCGGATATCTCTACACGATCTTCGGCTACGAGGTCTATCTTGGAGAAGCGCTGGTGACGCTGGCCGTGATGTGGCTCATCGGTCTGCTGTGCATGAAGAGCAAGAAGGCGACGGCGCGCGCGATGGTCGTGATGGCGCTGATCTTTACCGTCGGGATCACGGTCTGCTTTGTCGCCGCGATGCTCGGCCACAAGGGCTCCGGGATGACGATGAGCCCGGCCTTTCTGCCGGACACGAGCGTCGTCCGGCAGGTCGTCCGCATCGCCTTCATCTCGCCCTGGGCCTTTATCGGCTTTGAAAGCGTATCCCATTCCGCCGCGGAGTACCGGTTCCGGCACAGCGGCATGTTCCGCGTCCTTGTGATCTCCGTGGCCGTCACGACGGCCCTGTATATCTTCATCGTGCTGCTGAGCGTTTCCGCCTATCCGAAGGGCTGCGCCGGCTGGCTCGACTACATCAGCCGGCTCGGCGAGTTTGAAGGGATCGAGGGGCTTCCCGCCTTCTACGCCGCGCACCATTATCTCGGAAACGCCGGCGTTTACATTCTGATGGCGTCCCTGCTGTCGCTGGTGCTGACAAGCCTGATCGGCATGCTGCGCACCGTCAGCCGCCTGTGCTACGCCGTGGCGCAGGACAGCATCCTGCCGAAGCGCTTTACCGCGCTCAACGACAGGCAGATCCCCGTCAAGGCGATCCTTCTGGTGCTCCTCGTCTCCCTGCCCATTCCTTTTCTGGGCAGAACGACGATCGGCTGGATCGTGGACACGACGACCATCGGGGCGACCATCATTTACGGCTTCGTATCCGCCGCGGTCTTCAAGGTCTCCGGGCAGGAGGGCGCGAAGCGGAACCGCTTCATCAGCGGCGTCTGTCTGATCATTCTGGTCGCTTTCATGGTCTTCCTGCTGTTCCCGAGCGCGTTCTCCGACTACACCATCGAGACCGAGACCTACGTCCTCATGGCAGCCTGGTCGATCCTCGGCCTGATCTATTTCAACTTCGTGATCCGGAAGGATCACAACCGGAAATTCGGCAAAGCGATCATCGTCTGGATCGCCTTTCTGGTGTTCATCGTTCTGACCGCCATGACCTGGGCGGAACGGCTGAGCGAATCCAGGCAGAACCAGATCATGTCCGAGATCGCCGCCTATATGGACGGCACGGCCGACAGCGAGACGCTCGCCGTGGACAGGCAGGTATTCCTCTCGGACAAGATAAGCCGTCTCCATGACGCGGACAACGCCAGCGTCTTTGTCATCACCGGGCTGTTCGGCCTGTCCCTCGTCGTGATGCTCATCAACTACACCACCATGAACAAGTGGGAGAAGAAGGCCGCCAGCGAGCGCGATCAGGCCCGCACCGTCGCGCTGACCGATCCTCTTACCGGCGTCAAGAGCAAGCACGCTTTCCTCCTGACGCAGAAGCAGCTCGACGCCTCCATCGAGGCGGGCTCGCCGGAGAAATTCGCCGTCGTCGTCTGCGACGTGAACGGCCTGAAGGTGATCAACGATACGCTCGGCCACAAGGCGGGCGACGAGTACATTCTCAGCGCGAGCAAGATGATCTGCGACATCTTCCAGCACAGCCCGGTCTACCGGACCGGCGGAGACGAGTTCGTGGTGGTGCTGACCGGGCGCGATTATCTCATCCGAAAGGAACTGCTCCTGGCGCTGCATGACCGCTCCGTGGAGCACATCAGCACGAAGGAGGTCGTCATCTCGGGCGGTCTTTCGGATTTCAGCCCCGGCGCGGACACCAGCTTCCACGAGGTGTTCGAGCGGGCGGACGCGCTGATGTATGAGGAAAAAAAGCTGCTCAAGGGCATGGGCGCCATCTCGCGCGAGGACGCGGAGACGGAGGGCAAGCCCCTGTTCCCGATGGATGAGGACGCGGAGATCCTGCACCTCAGGCGCCACATCCTCATCGTAGAGGACGAGAACATCAACCAGATGATTCTGGGCACGCTGCTCGGCGACGGCTATGATATCCTGTACGCCTCCAACGGCATCGAGGCTCTGGAGCAGATCAAGGCGCACAGGGACGACATCGCTCTCGTGATGCTGGATCTCCAGATGCCGCAGATGAGCGGCATGGAGGTCCTGAAGGTGATGAAGGAAGAGGAGGAGCTCCGGAGCATACCCGTCATCGTGATGACGGCGGACCAGACGGCCGAGGTGGACTGCCTCCGGATCGGCGCGATCGACTTCATCCCCAAGCCCTATCCCTCCGCCGAGATCATTCAGGCCCGCGTCACCCGCTGCATCGAGCTCACGGAGAAACGCAGCATCATCCAGTCCACGGAGCGCGACAGCCTGACGAACCTTCTCAACCTCGAATTCTTCCTGCGCTATGTCCGGATGTACGACCAGCACTATCACGAGGCGCCGATGGACGCCATCGTTCTGGACATCAACCACTTCCATATGCTCAACGAGCGCTACGGGAAGCAGTACGGCGACAGCGTGCTTGCCCGGATCGGCAGGCAGGTCCGTCAGATCTCCCGCGAGGTCGGCGGCGTGGCCTGCCGCCGCGGCGCGGACGTCTTCTTCATCTACTGCCCGCACAGGGAGGATTACGAGAGCATTCTGGACAAGGCCTCCGAGGGCCTTGTGGATGAGGACGTGTCCGCGAACCGGGTCCGGCTGCGCATGGGCGTGTACTCCCAGGTGGACAAGTCGCAGCAGATCGAGCGCCGGTTCGACTATGCGAAGATCGCCGCGAATGCGGTCAGGAGCGGCTATCGGAAGGCCATCGGCATTTACGACACCGAGATGCACGAGGCGGAGCTCTACAGGGAACGTCTGCTGGAGGACTTCAAGCCCTCTCTGGAGAGCGGCCGCTTTGTGGTGTACTTCCAGCCCAAGTACGACATCCGCACCGACAGGCCGATCCTCGCCAGCGCGGAAGCGCTCGTGCGCTGGGATCATCCCGAGCTCGGCATGATCAGTCCGGGGGTGTTCATCCCGCTGCTGGAGGACAACGGCCTGATCCTCGACCTCGACCAGTTCGTATGGCGCGAGTCCGCGGCAAGGATACGGGACTGGAAGGACCGCTTCGGCGATTCCGTCCCGGTGTCGGTGAACGTGTCCCGCATCGATATGCTCACGCCCGATCTGAAAAACATCTTCAAAGAGATCCTGGAGGAATACCGGCTCAAGCCGGAGGATCTGGTTCTGGAGATCACGGAGTCGGCCTACACCGGCGATTCCGATCAGGTCATCTCCACGGCCAAGGATCTGCGCGGCATGGGGATGGGCTTCCGCATCGAGATGGACGATTTCGGCACCGGCTATTCGTCTCTGGGCATGCTGTCGAACCTCCCCATCGACGTTCTGAAGCTGGATATGAGCTTTATCCGCAGCGCCTTCGGCGAAAGCCGGGACGTGCGCATGATCGAGCTGATCATCGACATCGCAGACTATCTGCACGTCCCCGTCGTCGCGGAGGGCGTCGAGACCGAGGAGCAGTACCTTGTCCTGAAGGCGATGGGCTGCGATCTGGTGCAGGGCTACTATTTCTCCAGGCCCGTGCCGCCCGAAGCGTTCGACCGCTTCATCCTTGAACGCGCGGAGACGAAAACGGAGATCACGCCGGCCGCCAGAAAGACCTATATGAGCATCTCCAAAGCGCTGACCGGCGACTTTGAGAGCATCTTCTACGTGGACGTGGTCACGGGCTGCTATCTTGAGTTCCATACGGGGAAGGACGGCGACCTTGAGATCCGTCCCGGCGGCACCGATTTCTTTGAAGAGGCCCGCGGGCGGCTGCTGGAGGACGTGTGCGAAAACGACGCGCAGAGGCTCCGGGAGGCGACCGGCAAGGCGAGCCTGATCGATCTGGCCGGGCGGGAGGAAGCCGCCGTCGTGCAGTTCCGAAAGCTCAAAAACGGAAGCCCCGCGCCGTATACGCTGCAAACGATCCGGACACGCGACAGCGACCGGCACCACATCGTCATCGGGATCCGGCCGGAATAACGGTTTGAAAGCGTTTCCCCCATAAAAAACGATCTCGCGCAAAGCAGCCGCTTTGCGCGAGATCGCTTTTTTATGTCTGCGGAAGGGAGCGCTTTACTCGAAGCTCCCGTAAGCCGCGACGGCCTCGTCTATGCTCATCTCGCCTTTTGCGACGTAGAACGCCGCGGTCCGGACCTGGACCGTGAGCGGATCCGTGATGCCGACCACCTCCGGGGAGATGGTGCGGTCAGCCGGCACCTGACCGAAGGGCTCGTATACCGCGTCAAAGGACAAATCCTTGGTGGGCGTCACAAGACGCTTCACGGAGGCCATCTCGTTGAGCTCCTTGGCCGTGATCAGGAAGCGCATGAACTCGTTCGTCATCTCCAGATTCTCGCAGGACTTGTTCACGGAGAACTCCACGGAGGGGCTGTCGATGAAATACCCGCCCTCGTCCGTCACCGGGATCGGAGCGTACGTATAGGCGAAGGGCGCGTTGGTGAACGCCTCGGACTGGCTCTCCCGCTTTCTGGTCCCGGACACGGTATCGCCGAGACAGATCATCATCGGCACGTCGCCCTCGAAAAAGCGCAGGATCACCTGCGTATAGTTGTCCTCGATCGCGTCGCAGGCGTCGAGATCGAGGCAGCCGCTGCGCATCAGCTCATCCACCTTCTCCAGCGCCGGACGAAGGTATTCGCCCGCCGCGGGATCCAGATCGTTGGCGAGCCTGAGCGCCTCCGGGTTTTCGGCAAGCGCGGCCACGAACAGCGGATAAGCGATGGTGTTCATGAAGCCGCTGGAGGATTTGAGGCTGTAGCCCATCATCGGACTGGCGTAGCCCTTGCCGCGGAACGCCTCGCACACGGACAGCAGCTCCTTCCAGGTGGTCGGGACGCCGAGGCCTTCCTTCTCAAACAGATCCTTGTTCACCAGCATGCCGTAGGTCCGGGAAAAGACCGGCACCATCAGCACGCGGCCTTCCGCGTCGTGGTTGATCAGACCGGGGCGGATGCAGTCCAGCTTCAGCTTCAGGGCGGGGTCCGACAGATCCTCCGCGAGCGCGAATACCGAATCGTACTTTTCGTTTCCGATCATCCCGGCGTTGGAGAAGAAGATGTTGGGTTTATCGTTGCCTTCCAGCGCCGTGGCCAGCGTGTTGCTGTAGTCGTCCAGCTTCACATAGCTGAGCCGAACGTTCGGATACATCTCGTTGAACCTGTCGAATTCCGCCTCCAGAGCCTCAAAGTTGTCATAGCTTCCGACTACGGTGATGCTGCAGCTTGTCTCCGTGTCCAGCGCCGGCTTGAAGGCGGCGTCGGTCTCCGCCTGCGTTTTGCCGCCGCAGGCCGCCAGCGACACGAGCGCGCACGCGACCAGAATGATGCAGATCCACTTTTTCATGCTCTTTTTTCCTCCTTGATTCTGCGAATCTCTTTGATGACCAGTTTAACGTCTATGGGCTTTGCGATATGTCCGTTCATGCCGGCGTTGAGGCACTCCGTGACGTTTTCCGAGAATGCGTCCGCCGTCATGGCGATGATCGGGATGGAAGACGCCCAGGGATCCTCCAGCGCGCGGATGCTCCTTGTGGCGTCCAGGCCGTTCATCTCCGGCATCTGGATATCCATAAAGATCAGGGCGTAACTGCCCTCCGCCGCCGATTGCATCTTCTCCACGCAGACGCGTCCGTTCTCGGCGCGCTCCGAGGTGATCCCGAACATGCCGAGGATGGCGGAAATGATCTCCCAGTTGACGTCGTTATCCTCGGCGATC
>JAEEGL014414186.1_pt1 | contig 10679 bp, 9 predicted proteins | sample 9134231 | NCBI WGS metagenome assembly JAEEGL01 (sample SAMN16246548, study PRJNA631951) | gut metagenome | biome: gut microbiome; feature: rumen; material: fiber-attached | host: Bos | place: Iran: Karaj | collected 2018-10 | reverse complement strand
GTCTTAACATCAAATCCATTCTTAAGATCGTTCAGGAAAAGGAATATATCTTCCCGTTCGGATTCACCTTTGAAAATAATACCGAATTCATCCCCACCGATGCGGTAAACAGTGGCATCCTTAGGGAGCTTGCTCTTGATATAAAGCCCGGTGTCAATAAGAACCTTATCCCCGACTTCTATGCTGAAATCCTTATTGATGTGCATAAAACAGTCAAGGTCGGTGAATGCGATCACTACGGTTTCGCCTTTTTCTTCATAATCGCTGTTTAGAATATCGGAAAGATCTTTTTCAAAATCGTCTCCTGTGGGGAATTTTAAAGCCTCATTAACGGCATTTATATTTCTTTTTGCATGTGCCTTTGCCAACTCTCTGTGATCATCAACAGATATCGGGCGGTTAATTTCGGTGTCGATTTTCTTTCTGGCCATATTTGCCTCCTTGTGTTTTGGAATGTGTTTTACAGATATTATTTCTGAAATAATATCGCGACTATTTATTATATAACACTTATGAGATAATATGTCAACATATGATTAGAAAATATTATGCTCAACAGTCAACCGCGGAAACACGGCAATGTATAAACCATTAACAAAGCAAAGTACGGCGAAACTAAGCAAGACAAAAAAGAACAAGGCAAAACAAGAAAGAACAAGGAAAAACAAGGAAAAACAAGGAAAGGCAAGGAAGAACAAGGAAAAACAAGGAAAGGCAAGGAAGAACAAGGAAAAACAAGGAAAGACAAGGAAGAACAAGCATATATGAATGTATAAAAGATTCCAAAAAATACGCACAAAGCCCTGATTTCAGAAACTTTGTGCGAATTAACAATTTCTTGTAAGGTAACAACAATCTGCAGTTTAGGAACTACTGGTCAGTTTTGAATTACAATCTGCATCGCCGTAACTGCGAGTCGGTTTTGTATTACAACCTGCAGTGCCAGAACTGGGAGCCTATCTCGATCACAATCTCACCCTCGGATGATATCCTGTCACTAAAATATGCCTTGATCTTTTCCGATTTTTCATCAAACAGTTTTATCTGATCGGGATAGAGCTCTTTCATTCTATCGAGAAGCTCATCCGCAGAATCGTAGTGCCAGCGGTTTTTAAGGATCACTGATTCCACCTGCTTGAAGTGCCTCTCAAGCATTTCGCGGCATGCCCGGTTTTTCTTTGTCTGCGTTGCCAGAATAGAATCAATAAAATCTGTTTTGATCCCACTCGCGTCTAACACTTCCTTGAAATAATAATTCCAGCTGCTTACAGCCTCCCCGTTAAATGAAAACATTCCATTTTCGTCCAAAACCTCGGATGCACGCTCCACCAGTGCCTCGGGGTCTTTGAGCATATAATTGATATAATGTGCAACGATCAGGCTATATTTTTTATCAGCGTCAATCCTCTCCCAGGTTGAAGCTTCTTCCAGATCATCAAAATCCACCGAAATATCTACATCAGCGGGAAGAGATGCGCGATTATCATCGATAAACTCAGCGAAATTATCCGCCCAGCTTCCGTGGATGTCATACCCGTATACTTTGGTACCTGCAGGGATTACGCTCCAGTTGTTTCTCCAGAGCTTTGCAAATCCGCATCCAAGGTCGAGTACCTTTTCATTTTCTTTTATATTAAGTGATTTAAAAATCTTAACATACCAATCTTCTTCACCTTCAGTGTGCTTAAGTGCATTCCAGTGGCGCTCGTCGGCCTTCTGATCAAGGCTGACACTCTGTACGATGAGAGCCACGTCATCCCAGTCAAGTTTTTTCTCCCTGTTACCCAAGCTGCCTTCACCACTTCCGGAAACGGTCTTTCTCTCAAGGGTGCGGTTTATCGCGTCGATCACCTTCTGAATCTGATAACGTTTTTCCTCCATGTTTTTAAGCTGGATCCTGAGTGCTTCCTCGATGTCAACCGCATCACCCGCTATTAGATTGTCCCTTATCTCCTCAAGCGAGAAACCAATCTGCTTTAACGCTACGATCTTTTCCAGCACCTGGAGCGCCGCCTCATCATACAGGCGGTAGTTACCCTCGGAATAATCCGTGGGTTTTAGCAGCCCTTTTTCATCGTAAAGACGTACTGCCTTCTGAGATACACCAGCTGCTTTTGCAATTTCACCGGATGTCATTTTTTTGTCCATGATCGGAACCTCCTTTTTTCATTATAAATCAACCTTAAGGGGTTCCCCAAGGGAAGAGTCAAGGAATTATTTAAAAATTTTTTTCCGCTTTGTTTGCAATAGCCCAAACCTATATCGAACTATAAATCCTTAGTATTAGACGATACCGGGATCCGATGATAGCATAAAAGCATAAGAACATGAACTAAACACATAAGATCCGATCTGTTTTTCCAATAAGAAAGCATTTGATGAATATATGGAGTAAACAACATGAGAAACCTACTTGCATTTGGCGATTCGAATACATGGGGACTCGTTCCCGGAAGAAATCTTAACAACAGGTATCCCAAAAACAAAAGATGGACAGGGATCCTCGAGAGCAGACTCAACAACGTGAAGATAGAGGAGGAAGGGCTTTGTGGCAGAACCACTGTGTTCGATGACAGAACAAGACCCGGAAGAAACGGAGCAAAGGAGCTGCCGGGCTTGCTGGAAAATCACGATCCCTTCGATGGCGCAATACTGATGCTTGGAACGAATGACTGTAAAACTTATTACAATGCTTCGGCGGAAGATATCGGTGCAGGCGTCGACAAGTGCCTGGCTGAGATGGAGAAATACATTAAGCCTGAAAACATCCTGCTGGTATCGCCCATTTATCTGGGGGAAGAAGTGTGGTCGCCTGAGAAAGACCCCGAGTTTGACAGAGCATCCATAAAGACCAGCAAGGCTCTTAAGAGGGTGTACAGCGATATAGCAAAGCGCAGGGGAATAAAGTTTATTGCTGCTTCCGATTATGCTGCTCCAAGCAAGGTCGATGATGAGCACCTGAGCGAAGAGGGGCATGAAAAACTAGCTGAAGCAATTTACTCGGTTTTGACACTTTAACCTCCGATATTGTATAATGACTGCCGTAGGGCAGTCATTTTGTATTATTGGAAAATTATCCTATAATACAAAAGCACCGCGGGGATGCGGCGCTTTGTTTCATGATTTACCGGGGGTAAAAAATGGTTAAGATTATTTCGGACAGCACATGTGATCTGTCAAAAGAACTGATCGAAAAGTATGGGATAAGGATAATCCCTTTGTATGTGAGACTTGGAGAGGATGAGTACAAGGACGGGGTAAATATCACCCCCGAGGAACTCTACAAATGGTCCGATGCTCATGGGGAAACTCCCAAAACGGCCGCGTCAAGCGTGGCGGATATAGAGGAGTATATTGACAAAGACGGGGATGACGAATATATCATATTCACCATCTCATCTCAGATGTCCGCAAATTTTAACAACTGTAAGCTGGCAGCGGAAGATCTTGAGATGGAGGACCGTATATTCGTTATCGATTCCGCGAACCTTTCGACCGGCATAGGACTGCAGGTGCTGCGAGCAGCGGAGCTTGCAGCGGAGGGAAAGAAAGCAGCAGAGATTGTTTCCTATATCGAAAGCATAAAGGGCAAGGTGCGGGCAAGCTTTGTGATAGATACTCTTGTATACCGTCACCGAGGAGGAAGGCGTTCCGGGCTGGGGGCGTTTTTGGGTTCTGCATTAAAGCTTCATCCGCGTATCTCGGTGGATGACGGTGCCATGCATCCCGAGAAAAAGTACCGCGGTAAGATCGACAGATGCGTGCTTGATTATGTGAAAGATATGGAACCGGCGCTCCTTAAGGCTGAAAAAGCCAGAGTGTTTATTACACACTCCGGCTGTGACAGCGCTATAGTTGATTCCGTAAAGGCTTATCTTGAAAGCCTTAACCACTTTGATGAGATCCTCGAGACCAGAGCGGGAGCAGTTATTTCATCACACTGCGGCCCCGGTACGCTCGGAGTGCTCTTTATAAGCGGAGAATAAAATCTTAAACATTTAAAAAGGGGCTTTGCTGAGGATCTTCTGAATATAATTGATCTTGTTACGAAGCAGTATGTGAGGTGCTGCTTCGTATTTTATTCCGTTATCAACCTCGGGGTCTCTCTCTACGACTTGGATCTGTGTCTGGTTATTGTAGCAGATCATTGAGATGTTCATGTAGTTCGAGATCGGATTGGTGAAGCTGTATGTGTAAGCGTGATCGGGGCCGTAGAATCCGTCGGGCTGCAGCATAACCTGAAGAATATATCAACTACACCGATCAATATCCCCCTACCTTGAGTCTTGTCATGTCAAAGCGGTGAGAAATGACATTGTCGGGAGTAGTGTTCATAAAGTTATCCAGGGTGATACCGCTGTTTACAACATCATCTACCACAAACTGATACTCGGTGACCGTTGACTCCTCCGTACCGAAGTCATACACCTGGATGATCAAAGCCTCTTCATAATCATCCGAGCCGACCCAGCTATAGTATTCATCCTTATAAACAGTATATATCTTCATACCGTCGACCTTTACTATGCTGAATCCGTTGCCCCTGTAATAATCTGTGTCATCACAGAATGTATATAACGACATGTCGTTTCTGGAGATGTAAACGTCAAGGTATGCATCTTTTGAGTCGATGCAGTAGTGGGAGCCGAGCACATTTCTGTAATAGAGAGCATCATCAAGTGACAGCGAGTAGTCCGCAGCGGTTACAGGTTTGCTGTAATATGAGTAAATGAGACTGTCCTCACCGGAAGAAACTACGCAGTAGTGACAGTTAAGATACCAGTTGCTTACCATGTTCAGCTTGGTGTAGCCGCTCGCTTTATACCATTGATAAACTATGTTCCCGTCGCGGAAATATCTGTAATAATCGCCTCCGTAACTGCCGCTCTGGTAGTTAAAACAGTCGATGGCGTTGTCTTCATTTTCAAATATATATTTTGTTTTTTTCCATCCCACTATACATCCGTTTTCATCATAGGAAGAAAGGTCATAGGACTCACATGCGAAAGACTGATTGCCGTTGTACATGCTGGCGGCTTTTTTGTACTCGACGATAAAATCATCGGTTTCCGCATAGAAGTAATCGGAATCGAGGGGGTCCTTTCTTGAGAATTTTCCATATTGATCGGCATCTTTGTAGCCCGAGGGAGCAGTGTGGTAGCCATCACCGTATTTGTAGAAGACGATCCAGGTATACTCATCTCCGCCGCAGGGTATTTTTCCGTCATAGGTGATATAGCAGTCATCGGGTTCCTTGGTATATCTGATCTCTGCATTGGAATCATTCTCGAGAGACGCGGTTATGTATGTGCCGTAGGAATAGGAGGCTTCGTCATAAGCGGTTTCTTTACCGGTGATGGTTTCGGATTTATCTCCGTAAGTAAATGTAAACTGCAGGTCTCCGGAGGACGTGGGCTCGACGGTAAGCGTTCCGTTAAAATCGTTGTATTCATCGGAAAGCCATATACCTTCCCAATCGGCGGTATAGTTTTTTTGTGAGGGGGCGGGCTGTGATGGATCATCATCACCGCCTTCTTCTATAGGCGCAAGATCTGAAGGCGTGGGGAGCACTTCGGGTCTTTCGGTATCGTCGTCTCTGCTGTTCTCGACATTGCTCTCAACAGGGTCGTTTTCGTGATCTTTGCCGTTTATGGGTCCGCTGTAACCCTGCTGACATCCCGCCAGTGAAAATATCACGCATGAAGCAAGGATAAGTGATAATACCTTGGAATTTTTCATTTATTTTCTCCTTCCGGCCTGATAAATGACTGTTAACAAAGTCATTATACTATAATTTTCCGCTTTAAGGAAACGGAAAGGTAAGGGAAAGGAATTGATAACGACAAACACTGTGAAAAGTGATAAAATATAAGTGTTTTGAAAGTACATGATGTCGATTGGTAAGAGGAAACAATTCGACACCAAATACGTGTCGAATTGCGCAATGACTGCGTCTTCGACTGCGAATTGAAGCGTTTCGCAGTCGATCGACATCATAAAGTACATGATGTCGATTGCTAAGAGGAAACAATATGGAAATTTGCCTTTTAAATGATTCGTTTCCGCCGCTTATCGACGGAGTCGCAAATACGGTAATGAATTATGCCCGGATACTGACTGAGGATATGGGTGCAAACGTGCTTGTGGGGACACCAAGGTACCCCGGTGCGGATTATACTTCGTATCCGTACAGAGTGGTTGATTATCCGAGCCTTGATACTGCGCGGGTTACGGCAGGTTATCGCACGGGATACCTGCTCTCTGTGCGGGAGATCGCCGAGATGGCGGACTTCGGTCCCGATATAATCCACACCCATTGCCCCGCCATGTCCACGCTCATGGCCAGAGTGCTTCAGTACGAAACCGGAGCACCGGTGGTATTTACCTATCACACCAAATTTGATGTGGATATCACCAAAGCCCTGGGGGACGGGTTCCTCAAGAAAGAGACACTCAAAGCTCTTGTAAACAATATCTCCGCATGCGATGAAGTGTGGGTGGTTTCCGAGGGCGCGGGCGAAAATCTTAAAAGCCTGGGCTATGAGGGCGATTACCGCGTTATGGTAAACGGTGTGGACTTTGCGAGAGGAAGAGCCGCTCGGGAAGAGGTCGGAGCCTTTTCCAAAGAATACGGTCTTCCCGGTGATGTGCCGGTATTTCTTTTTGTGGGAAGGCTTATGGAGTACAAAGGCCTGCCCATCATAATAGATGCCATGAAAAAGCTGCATGACAGGGGCATGGATTTTAGAATGGTATTTGTGGGAAGCGGCGATTACGAGAGTGAGCTTCGCAAAAAGACGGAAAAGTACGGGCTTGGGGGAAAGGTTATCCTTACCGGCCCCAGCAGAGACAGGGAGCAGCTGCGCTCTAGATACACAATATGCGATCTTTTCCTGTTCCCTTCGACATATGATACCAACGGGATAGTGGTAAGAGAGGCTGCGGCGTGCGGCCTTGCATCGGTGCTTATAAAAGGCTCCTGCGCTGCGGAAGGCATCACTCATGCGAGGAACGGATATCTTATAGACGAAAATGCCGATTCCATGGCGGCGCTGCTCGGGCAGGTGTGCGGGGATATGAATGCTGTGCACACAGTCGGCGAAAATGCCATGAATGAGATATATATTTCATGGGAGGACAGCGTCAAAAACGCTTATGCCCGTTATGAGGAAATAAGGGAGCAGGCCAGGGACGGAAGCCTTAAGAAAAAGAGAAGGCAGAAGTCGGATCTGTTTATCGAGACAGCGGCTGAAGTGACAGAGAGATTCAAGAAGATAATGGATCTTCCCGAGAAGATAAGAGAGGACCTTTTCGGGGAGGATGAGTGGATAATAAGAAGGAAACAAAACTGAAAAGAGGCGTATTTTAAGTGAAAAGAGCAGACAGGGACTGGTATAAAACCGCGGTGTTTTACCAGATCTGGATCCGCAGCTTTGCGGACGGTAACCATGACGGGATAGGCGATCTTTACGGTGTGTATGACAAGCTGGAATACATCAGATCACTTGGCGTGACAGCCATCTGGTTTAACCCGTTATATCCTTCGCCCAATGCCGATTTCGGATATGACATTTCAGACTACTGCGACATTCACCCGGATTACGGGGACCTTAAACAGTTCAAAAAGGTGCTTGATAAGGCACATGAGCTGGGCATGAAAGTGATAATGGACCTTGTGATCAATCACACTTCCGACGAGCACAGATGGTTTAAGGAGAGCAGAAAGGGAAAGGACAATCCCTACAGCGATTATTATATCTGGCGCGATGAACCCAACAACTGGGACTCCATTATCGAGGGGACGGCGTGGGAATACGACAAGACGAGAGGGCAGTATTATCTCCATCTTTTCGCCAAAAAACAGCCGGATCTTAACATGGACAATCCAAAGGTCCGGGAGGAAGTGAAAAACATCCTGCGCTTCTGGCTGGAGATGGGAGTTGACGGCTTCAGGGAAGATGTGATCAACTTTATCTCCAAGAGAGAAGGTCTTCCCAACGGAATAGGCTTCCTGCCCATAATCGGAAGCATGATGCATTACAAGGACGGGCCGCATATTCATGAATACATGAAGGAATTCCGAGAGGTGTGCGACGAGTACGGCGCGGTGCAGATAGGCGAAGGCCCCATGACCACCATCGGCAATGCACTCAAATATTTAAGCGGAAACACCAAGTCGCTTGATATGATGTTTTCCTTCGACCATATGACTGCGGACTGCCTGTTTACGGAATATATCCACAGGCCCTTCAAGCTGATCAGGCTTAAAAAAGCACTCTCCAAATGGCAGTACAAGCTGCAGGGAAAGGCATGGAATTCACTTTATCTGGAAAACCACGACCATCCCCGTGTGATCAGCCGCTACGGGAGTGAGAAGTACCACCGCGAGAGCGGCACGGCGCTGGCATTTTCCTACCTTTTCCTGAGAGGAACGCCTTTTATCTATCAGGGTCAGGAAATAGGGATGACCAATATCAGGCTCTCCTCCATCCATAAATACATCGATGTATCATCGATAAATAATTATTACAAATATCATCTTAAGGATGATGAAAAGAGCAGGCTGCACCGCATTCATGTGTCCAGCCGCGATTCTTCGAGGACTCCGGTCCAGTGGAACAGCGACAGATATGCGGGCTTTTCGGATGTAAAGCCATGGTTTTACGTCAATCCCAACTACCGGAGCATCAATGTCGAAGCCGAGGAAAAGGACGAAGAAAGCATTCTGAATTACTACCGCAGATGCCTTTCGATACGTCAAAAGAGCAGGACCCTGCTCTTCGGAAGCTATCGTGAGTACGAAGCCGGTCACCCTTATGTATACATGTATGAGAGAAAGCTGGGACGCAACGGGTATATCGTGATCTGCTCCTTTGCACAGGAAAAGATCCCCTTCGTCCTTCCGAAGCAGTTCAGAGGGAAGAATGCAAAGATCGCACTGTCGAATTATCCGGGAAAGAACCCCGAAGGAGTGTATCTGCATCTGCCCGAGACATGTCTTATACTGGAGCCCTACGAAGCGTTGCTTTTAAAGGTGAGATACAGACAGAGCAAATGATAAAGAGCGCCTGATCCGTCCGGATCGCTGAGAACAAAGAGGTTGCCATGTCAAAAAAGGGAAAATCCAAGAAGGAAATCAATTTCAGAAAGCTTACCAGAAACACATCATGGATCAGCATAGTGGTGATCGTGTTTGTGTCTATGTGCGTGTACGGGATAATAAGTGTTGCGGCAGCATCTTTTGCGGGATATATAGTAACAGAAAAGCTCGACAGTGAAATAGACAGCGCAGAGAAGATGGCCGATCTGTACCGCAGCAGTGACCTGTCAGAGGAAAGAAAATACATGCTCCTCAATATGGAGGGGAGAGATTATTACATCCTCGATACCGTCACCGATGAAGTGGTTCACAGCCGCGGCACGGTGGAGCGCTTTACGGATCATGACATAATAAAGGCGGAAGTGATAAGCCCTGACGGATTTCAGCTATACAGCCACGCAGAGTACGCCATTTTCTCGATGGATGAGGATAATTCGCTTGAAGTGGATCCGCTGGCCTTTTTCCGATATCTGCTGAATCAGTCCCGTAGTATCAATAATAAGCAGGACCTCAGGGCCGAGGTTATAAATATTCCGGTGTGGATGCGAAAACCCATAGGCGAAAACAGGGACCTTTTTTGCAGAATGAACCTTTCGCTTAACCTGAATGACTTCCTTTATGCCGCAGCGTTTCTCACCGCTCTTATGGCGATCATGCTGGCGGCGCAGGGCATAGTTATCGCAAATGCCATAGCAAGTGCGATACGCAGAAGACGGTCTCTGAACATGCTCTTTAAGGATATGGTGACTGACGGAAAAAACAGCCTGTGGTTCACTTTCAAGGGCAACCGCATCATCCGCAAGAGGAAAAACAGAGAGAGAAAGTATGCGGTGGTATCGCTTGAACTGTTGAATTATGCAAATTTCTGTCTGTGCCATTCCCTTGCGGAAGGAGAGGACGTGCTCAGGATGGTGTCCGATAAGATATCGGAAAATATCATGAAAAGCGAGATATGTGCCCGCCACTCATCAGCAACATTCGCACTTCTTCTCAAGTATGTCGACGAAGAGAGGATGAAAAAGAGAGTATCGCATATCATAGCTCAGCTCGAGAATATAAACTCCGATCACAGATTCAGCTATCATGCGGGTATTGCCATCGTCGATGTATCTAAGATAGAGGATGTGGATACAAAGGGACGAAAGGTTATAGATATCGATAAAGAATACAATTATGCCGGTGCGGCAAGAGAGACTCTCTCGGGAAGTGACGAGAGCGGTGTGGCATTTCTGAGCGATGCCCTTGTGGAGGAGCGCAAGTGGATCGATACCGTCGTTGAAAAACAGCAGGCAGCCCTGGATAATGAGGAATTTGTGGTATATTACCAGCCCAAATATAACCCTCAGACAGATGAACTTTCAGGGGCGGAAGCTCTTATCAGATGGGAGTCTCCGGAGTACGGATTCGTCACTCCGAACAGGATAATCCCCGTCTTTGAGCAGACTGGATTTATCACCTAGACCGATCACTACGTAATCACTCATGTGGCATGAGACCAGAAGCGCTGGCTCGATAAGGGGCTTAAATGCGTGCCTGTATCAGTCAATGTGTCCCGCGCTCACTTTATCGAGGAGACGCT
>JAEEGL014242281.1_pt1 | contig 10679 bp, 13 predicted proteins | sample 9134231 | NCBI WGS metagenome assembly JAEEGL01 (sample SAMN16246548, study PRJNA631951) | gut metagenome | biome: gut microbiome; feature: rumen; material: fiber-attached | host: Bos | place: Iran: Karaj | collected 2018-10 | reverse complement strand
CGGTGAGCCGGTATATTTGGTTTCGGTGTTCCATCCCGGATTTGAGGAGGTCGTGGACTGTCCCGTCACAATTTTTGACCGCACGGAAACCATCCTGCCCATCAGCCTTAATCCCACCAACGGACAAATGGAGGGCAGCGCATGACCCCTGTGATTCCCGCAACCATCACGGTGCATCTCGGAAGACCAAACGCACCCGCAGAAAATGTCACTGTCCCCTTTACCGAATATATCAAAAACGTCGCGTCCAACGAAATCTATCCTACGTGGCCTGAGTCGGCAATCCGCGCAAATATTCTGGCACAGATTTCCTTTGCCCTCAACCGCGTCTACACAGAATACTACCGGAGCCGCGGCTATGATTTTGACATCACATCCACCACCGCAAATGACCAGGCATTTGTCAAGGACGGTGAGATATTTGAGAATATCAGCCGCATTGTGGACGAGATTTTCAACAACTATATCGTCCGCACGGGCACCGTCGAACCGCTGTACGCCCAGTTCTGCGACGGCTACAATACCATCTGCAACGGGCTTTCACAGTGGGGCACCGTTACGCTTGCAAACCGGGGCATGAGCCCGATTGAAATTCTGCGATACTACTACGGCGACAACATCAGCCTTGTCTTTAACGCGCCCATCAACGACAACACACAGTCCTACCCCGGCATCGCGCTGCGCCGCGGCAGCTTTGGCGATGATGTGGTCATCATCAAGCGCGAACTGAACCGCATTGCGCAGAACTATCCCGCAATTCCCAAGATTCAATTCACCAACGGCGTTTTTGATTTGGATACCGAAAACGCGGTCAAAAAGTTTCAGGAAATATTCAGCCTTGTACCCGACGGAATCGTCGGCAAGGCGACGTGGTACAAAATCAAACAGGTATTCGCCGCGGTCAAGCAGCTCTCCGACCTGACCAGCGAGGGGTTGACGATTTCGGAGGTCTCCCGACGATATACGCGTGAGCTGAGAATGGGCAGTCAGGGGCTGGACGTGGAAGCACTGCAATACTATCTCGCCTTTATCGGGTACTTTTATCCCTACCTGCCTCCGATTCCGATTACCGGCTACTTCGGCAACATGACGCGCGACGCTGTGTTTGCTTTTCAAAACTTCTACGGGCTTCCCGTGACGGGCGTGGTTGACGCAAATGTCTTTTCTCGTATCGAGCAAGTCTACCGCGACGCCGTCTCAGAACTGCCCGCGAATTATCAGAGCGCCATCGGCGAACCATACCCCGGGCGGTTCCTCACGGAAGGCGACCGCGGCGACAGCGTCTATATTATCCAGGGCTATCTCAACACAATCGGACGAAATATACCCGAGATTCCCGAAATCGCGGTGGACGGCATCTTCGGTCCGCGCACGAAAGAAGCGGTTCTAGCCTTTCAGCGGTACCTCGATATCGAGGAAACAGGCGCAATCGGTCCTGTGGAATGGGCAGAAATCATCACGCTCGGCAATAACCTGTAGCAATAAAAGGTCGGCTCGCACGAACCGACCTTCTGTTATGTTTTTTCACTGTAGATGCTGAAATCTCTCTGCAGGAAGTGCTGCAAGCCGCTATAGCGCTTTGTCTGACGATTATTGTTCACCATAATCTCAACGGTATACGGGTTTCCGACCAGAATCAAGGTTTTCTTTGCCCGCGTGACAGCGGTATAGAGCAGATTGCGGTAAAAGAGCTGCGAGGGTCCGGGGAACATGGGAATCACAACACAGTCGAACTCATTTCCCTGACTTTTATGCACCGTAATTGCATAAGCAAAATCCAGCTCGGAAGCGTTTTCGAAGCTGATAGCGGCGCTTTTGTCAACAAAGTCAACCCATAGCCGCTTGCCCTTACGGTCTATCGCTTTGATAATGCCGATGTCGCCGTTAAAAATGCCCTCGCCGATTTCGCCATCGGCTCTCTCCCAGCGAATGTCGTAATTATTTTTTATCTGCATGATCTTGTCGCCCACACGGAAAGTGCGCGAACCGATGACCGCTTCGCTCTTTCCCTCGGCAGGAGGATTGAGCCGCTGCTGCAGCTGATGATTCAGCTCGGCGGTTCCCAGTTCACCTTTTTTTGACGGTGACAGCACCTGAATGTTGTCAAAGGGTGAATAGCCGTACGCCCGCGGCAGGCGGTTGGCGCAAAGCTCGGCAATCAGCTCCGTCACCTCAGCTTTATGATTCCTTTTAAGAAAAAAGAAATCCTTGTCATACGCGTTCAGAATCGGCATCTCACCATTGACGATGCGATGCGCGTTGGTAACGATCAGGCTCTGCTGCGCCTGTCGGAAGATATCCCGCAATCGCACCACAGGAATCACACCTGCGGTAATCAGATCACCCAGCACGTTGCCCGGACCGACAGACGGAAGCTGGTCAGAGTCGCCAACAAGAATCAATCGGCATCCCAGCGGCAGCGCGCGCAGCACGCTCTCAAAAATTCCGACATCCACCATGGAAACCTCGTCGATAATCAACGCCTCGCATTTGAGCTGATTGCGTTCGTTTTTGCTGAATACCGGCTTGTCCTGTCTGTCCCAGCCGACCTCAAGCAGGCGATGAATTGTCTTTGCCTCCTGACCTGTCAGCTCAGACATGCGCTGCGCGGCTCTTCCTGTCGGAGCGGCAAGCAGCACCTTTTGTCCTCTGCTTTGCAGAATTTTGATGATCGCGTTGAGCGTGGTGGTCTTGCCCGTACCCGGTCCTCCCGTGAGAACCAGCAAGCCCTCGGTGAGCGCCGCGGTTATCGCCTGCTTCTGCAAATCGGCATAGGCAATTCCGTCCTCCAGCTCACAAACCCGTATGGCGTCCTCAATACCCTTGAGCTGCTCGGCAGGAAAGCCCTTGAGCAGCTTGATACGCGAGGCAATATAAATCTCTGTCAGGTGCATCGCCTGCAAAAACAGATATTCTTTTTCGTCAAATTGCTCTGAAACAAGCGTGCGGTCAAAACACATGTTTGCGACACAAGCCTCGATTGCCTCAGGACTGACGCGCAGAAACCCTGCCGCCATGCTCTCCACTTTGACGCGCGGCAGACAAGTGTGACCACTTCCCTCGTTATGGCGCAGAATATAGGCGATACCTGCCCGCAGGCGGAGCTCGCTGTTCTCATCCAGCGACTCGTGCTTTGCAATGATATCGGCAGTTTCAAAACTGATGCCAAAATCTCCTTCACAGAGCAGGTACGGGTTCTCCTTCACCCGCTCCACCGCGCTGCCGCCAAGCGTCTTGAAGATTTTTATTGCAGAAGTATTGCCGATCCCGAAGCAGCAAAGATAAAGCATCAGGGTACGCACGCTCTCATCCGATTTGAGCTGTTCTGCAAACTCCAGCGCCTTTGCCTTGCTGATTCCCTTCAGCATCGCGACACGGTCCGGCTCATTCTCCATAACCTCGAGCGTCGCCTCGCCGAACTCGTCAACCAATCTGCGCGCGGTGGCGGCTCCGACTCCCTTGACAGCTCCCGAGGACAAATAACGCAATATATCTGCTGTTCCTGTGGGACGCGTGACCTCACAGGTCTGCGCGGTAAACTGTCTGCCGTAGCTCTTATGCTCGGTAAAGGTGCCGAACAGCACCACGTTATCGCCTGCGCTGACGAGCGGCATGATACCGACGGCGGTTATGTAGTCGTCGCCGTCGGCTATCTCCAGCACAGTATATCCGTTCTCGTCATTGCGGAACACGATGTTTTCCACTGCTCCCTCCATGCGGAGAAGTTTTTTGTCTTGCATAGTGACATTTCCTTTTGAAGATTGAATTCTTTTTCAGTATACCTCATCTTTTTGCAAACGGCAAGCTACAATCGCAATTCCTCCCGCAGCTCTTCTTTTGTCATCAGCCTGAGAAAACCGTATTCACGGCACACCGTTTCGCATATTCTGCGGGTCTCGTCATCAATATCGCAATCCAGACAGATTGCGCAGTCGCTTCTGCTTCTTCCCCATTTCAGACGGGACGCCGCACTGCGCAGCACCATTTCTGCGTTCTCGGCACTGTCAACAGGCGTAATCAGCAGCACCGAACAATCCTCTTTGACGCGGAACAGCCATTGCGATACCTCCTTCGCCACTGTCGCTGCGCCGATAACGGCGAGAACTACCAGAATGACAGCGGAAACCACATTCATCTCTATCACCTCGCTACAGTTTATGAAAAAAAACACGATTGGTGCGAATATCCCTGCAAAGGCGGGATATACTAACAACAAATGCAAAACGAGGTGAAATCATGAACAACAAATACGCAAACCAATGCATCGCCTGTACGGTTTCCAGCTGCAAACATCACAATGACAAAAAGGATTTTTGCTCTCTGGAGAAGATTACCATCGGTATTCACGACAAACGCCCTGCCGAGTACCCCTGTACCGACTGCAGAAGCTTCCAGATGAAGTCCGATTATGATATGGGCGAGTGTTAATGATGAAGGGGTCGGCTGCTGCCAACCCCTTCGGTTATGCGTTCTTTTCCGCAATCAGTTTTTCCAAGTCGTCCCTGGTAAAGGTATAGCGCTTGTTGCAGAATTGGCAGACCGCTTCGGCAACACCTTTTTCATCCGTCATCGTGCGGATATCGTCGTCGCTCATGGTCATGAAGTAGCGCTCCAGCTTTTCACGTGAACAGCTGCATACATAATTGACGGGGTTCTCGTCAAGCACCTCGACCTCAAAACCATCAAGAGCGGTTTTGCAGATATCCAGAATACTCATTCCCTTTGCGAGCATAGTCGTAACAGGCTCGAGCTTTTTGACATTTTCCTCAAGCTTGTCAATTGCTTCGTCATAGGCTCCCGGGAGAAGCTGAATCAGCAAGCCGCCTGCCAACAGCACCTCGCCGTTCTCTTTGTCAATCAATACCCCCAACGCGCAAACCGTGGGAATCTGTTCGGAGGTGGCATAGTAGTTCGTAACATCCTCGGCAATTTCTCCGCTGACAAGCTCCACCTGTCCGATATACGGGTCACCCGTTCCATAGTCGCGCATCACGCTGAGCATGCCGTTTTTGCCGACCGCCTGCGACACGTTGATTTTTCCGCTCCGATAGTATTCGGTCGGACAGTCGGGATTCTCCACGTAACCGCGCACGTTTCCTCTGCTGTCGCCAACCGCCACAACAGCTCCCATCTCTCCGTCGCCGAGAACGCGGAGATTGATAAATGCGTCCTTCTGCTTGAGCATGTTGCCCATCATGGAAGTCGCACAGAGCAGTCTTCCCAGCGCCGCTGTCGCACTTCGGCTGAGCTTGTGCAGCTTTTTGGCGGTGAATACAATGTCAGACGCGTCGATTGCCGAAGCCATTATTGCGCCGTCGCTCGTGATACAGCGAATGATTTTATCCATATGTCAATCTGTTCCTTCCTGTGGTTTTTTCGCTACATATACAGCGCGCTGCTCTTCTGCGGCAGGCGCCTCAAAGCTGAGGTCACCGTAGCAGGCAAGAACCTCAAAGCCTGCGTTCATCAGCATTTTGCGCAGTTCTTCATCCGTGTATGCTGTTTCCGAAAAGCTCTCGCTGTAGCGAAGATAACTGCCATCCTCCTGCTCCTCAAAAAAGTCGAGCAAAATTTCTACGGTCTTTTCATTTTCTTCATCAAGCGCGTTCTGCCACGCACAGAATACGCTGTCGTTTTCAATGGTAAAGGCATTGTTCGCGAGCACCTCGCGATGTTTGTAGACGGTGTTCACGTCAAACACAAACAAGCCGCCCTGTTTGAGATTATTGCTGACACAGCAAAAGCAAGCCAGAACCTCTTCGGCTGTGGGCAAATGATTGATGCTGTCAAGCGTACAGACGCAGGTGTCAACCGCTTCAGGCAATGTCAACTCGCACATATCCTGACAAATAAACGGAATCTCACAGTTCTCCTCAATCGACCGGAGTGACGCTTCGGCGAGCATTTCAACGCTGCCGTCGACACCAAGCACCTCTATTCCACGCACAAAAAGCTCTCTCGTCAGACTTGCCGTGCCGCAGGCGAGATCCAAACACACTCCAATCGGATGCCCGAACCTCTCGCAGATTGCAAGCAAATACGCGGCTCTGTCGCCATAGCGCGCATCCTCCATCAAAGAGTCATAGAACCGCGCAAAATCATAATAGCTATCCTGCATCTTACTTACCGTTGAGCTTGTCGAGAACCAGCGAGTAGCCGTATGTATCATTGTCAAAGAGCGAGCGCTTCACGCGGCTGATAGTTGCAGTTGAGGCACCTGTCTCTCTGACAATCTCCGTATAAACCTTTTTTTCTGTCAGCATTTTGGCAACGACGAGCCGCTGGGAAAGCGCCTTTAATTCTGCACTTGTACACAAATCCTCAAAAAAGCGGTAGCATTCCTCCTTGCTCTCAAGCGCCAGAATCGCATCAAACAAGAAGTCGGTCGCGTCGTTTTTCAGCTTGGAATTCATTTGGATTTCCTCCGTATCGCGATAATTTCATACTCTAAAATTTTACCATACAAAAGTGTTTTTGTAAAGTCTTTTATTCTGCGGCTACACAGGAATTCCAAAGCAATCTGGATTCAGATATTCTTTTTAATTGTGTTCAGCGCTCCCTTTTCGATGCGGCTGACCTGAGCCTGAGAAATTCCAATTTCCTCGGCAACCTCCATTTGGGTCTTGCCCTTGAAAAATCGCAAACCTAGTATTTTTTTCTCCCGGTCAGACAATCCACGTATTGCATCCTTGATCGCAAGCTCTTCGAGCCATGTCGCATCGTCACTCGTGTCCCCTATCTGATCCATGACATAAACTGTGTCCATACCGTCGGAATAAACGGGTTCGTAGAGCGATACAGGTTCTACAATCGCTTCCAGCGCCAGCACAACATCCTCCTTTGGAAGCTTCATCTTCGCCGCAATCTCCTCAACCGTCGGCTCACAATTATTTTCTGCGGTCAGCTGCTCCTTGAGCTGCATCGCACGATAGGCGGTATCCCGCATGGAACGCGATACTCTGACGCTGTTGTTATCGCGGATATAGCGCTTTATTTCACCTAATATCATTGGCACGCCATAAGTGCTAAATTTTACATCAAGACCCGGGTCAAAATTATTGATTGCCTTGATCAGACCAATCGCGCCGACCTGAAACAAATCATCCAGCTCCTCACCGCGGTTACGAAAACGGTGAATCACACTGAGCACCAGCCTGAGATTACCGTTTATCATCTCGTCACGCGCCTTCTTGCTCTCTTTTTCATCGCCGTTCTTGATGATGTGTATCAGCTCACGCTTCCGCTCTTCGCTTAACACCTTGAGGTTTGCGGTATTGACACCGCAGATTTCAACTTTTCCGTACTGCAAAAAAATCGCCCCCGAACATTCACTTAACACTGTTAAGTATTGCCCGGGAGCGTAATAATATTCAATCAGATACCTAATCCGATCGCGCAGAAAAAGAAAACCGAAAGCATGCCGCAAGTCGTGCCGAGAATCACGCCCGCAATCACATCCGTGAGGTAGTGAACACGGAGATAGATGCGCGAAAAGCTGATCAAGCTTGCAAGCAGAATCATCGGTACAAAGGTTATCGGTCTGCAACGCAGAATTGCAACTCCTACCATCGCAAAAGACGCAGTGGTGTGACCCGAGGGAAAAGAATAAAAACGCGGACGATTGATAATCTGCTCGTCGTCATCCAGACTGTGACACGGTCTGATACGCTTGACAACATGCTTAATCAACCCCTCTCCCATTACATGCGCAAATGCAAGTGCCACAACAAAATTGAAACCCGTGGCACGCCACTCGGGACGAATGAGGAACGGCAACGTGATCAGCCACCAAATGATACCGACATTGGCAGAACGAGACGCCGTTTTCATAACAAGGTTCAGCGAAGGTCTGTGCAAGCGGCTGATATTATTCAAAACAATGTAATCCAGTTTTTTCATTCTGGCAAACATACGTCACTTCTCCCTGATTATTCTACATAACTCAACTCTTGAATACTATATATTTTATTATAACACATATCATATTATTTGAAAAGAGGAAATATTAATTTTCTTATCGTTCGAATTCCTCTTCAAAATCATAAATATCACTGTTTTCGAGATTCATCCCATTGTCGTCATCATTATTGGTGCCACTGTCATAGGGCTTGTAATATCCGCTTCCTCTGAAATCAGATACACCGTTTTGGTTTTCATAAAATGATCCGTTATAGTAGGATTTGTAGTTATCCAGAAAAGAATCCTCAGGGTTGGCAAGCACCCAACCAAGAGCCGAATCATACTCATACCAGACTCCATTCTGATAATAGTATGTAGTATCTTGGTAGTAGTAATAGCCTCTCTCACTGTCTTGGTTCTTCTGCGTATCACCAAAGATAGTACAGCGAAAAATAAAAAATACCATGGCAACACAAACTGTCAGAACCAACAATACAACAATGGAATTTCTCAAAAAAACTTTTCTCTTTTTCGCCGTAATCAGCTTTGCGTTCCGAGCTAGTTCTTTTCCACTGTCTCCTGACATAACCGGATCCCAGTTATCGTCCATTTTCACTGTACTCACCACCCTAATACATAATTTTGCAACGGAATCTTAAATGACTGTATAGGAATGTCCCGAGAATGGAACCAGCTTTTTCAAAACATCAGCAGTACAAAGCTTGATATAGCCGGTGCGGGTTCCGTCAGGACAACAAATATATTCTGCCTCAGCAACCTCCCTGTCAATGACAAGCTGCACGTCTTTTGCACTTTCCATCAACACGCCTAATATCGTTGACGCGCCCGGAAGCACTCCGATGATTCTGCCAAGATCCTCGGCGGATGCAAAGCTGACGCGCGATATTCCCAGCGCTCTGCTGAAATCTTTTGTGACAAATGGCTTGTCTGCACGCGTCGGATATAGATAATAATTTGTCTTTTGTCGGTTACACAAAAACAGCGTTTTTGCCGTATGTACCTGGAGCCGCTCATCTATTGCGACGCAATCCTCCATCGTGAGTGTTTCGTCATTTTCAACGCGCTCAAATTTGATGTCGAGCGCAGCAAAAGCTTCATATATCTTCTCGTTCAATTCATTCTTAAATTGCTCAGGCGCCGTGGTCAGCACCTCACTGACTTGTATCATGACCGTCATCCTCTGTTTCGTTTATGCTCGGAACAGGCGGCGGTGAAAAATTCACCAAGGGCTGCAGTTCCGCGATATTCGCCGCGAAATCCCAATTCTGCATCTGCGGCTTCCAAATATAGCTTTCCCGCGTGATTTTCCCGCCGCGAACCAGTTCTCTGATTTCATCAAAGGAGTATGGTCCCGCAGATTCCCCATCGAGGACAGCAAAGTACGGAATATCCTGACGGGCATTCTGATAATGCCTTTCCGCTGCCGCCCGCATGTCCATCAGCATCCTGCTCATAGCGGTACCATATTCATAGGCATACAAGCCATTCATGGGATAATAATAAAAAAACATAGCTGTCTCCTGTTCTATTGTCTAATTATCATTATTTTATCACATATTTTTTGCAGTTGCAATTGGTTTTGCAGAAGTTGTTGAAAAAAGAAAAATCCCTGAAAACTCATGCCTCAGGGATTTTTTTCGTTTTCAGAATTTTATGCGATAATATGAACCAAATGCGCTATCGACGGAATCGTTTGATTTTGACCCGCCGTAGTCGCGCTGAGTAGCGCACCCGTCGGAATAAAAAGGATATTCTGCAAGTCACCGTTCTCCAGCTCTCTCAGGATTTTTCCGCATAATACTGTTGCGCAGCAACCGCATCCCGACCCTCCTGCATGGACATCCTGCCTCTCGCGGTCAAATATCATCATTCCGCAATCGCTGTGATTTGCGCTGATGTCTATTCCATCCTTCCGAAGAAGTTCACGCAGATTGCGGCTTCCCACAAGTCCCAAATCACCTGTGAGAATCAAATCATAGTCCGATGGTTCCGTCTGAGTATCAAAGAAATAAGCAGATATGGTGTCCGCAGCAGCAGGTGCCGTTGTCAAGGGTGAACCATAAAAATAAATGATTAATGATCCTATATAGTTGAGTTGACTTTGTCCTTTTCAGACAACTTAATTTCTTCCATTTCATCAAGAGGCCACTCTATTCCGATCGTCGGGTCATTCCACAAAATTCCTCCCTCATCCTCCGGATCATAGAAGTCATCACATTTATAGACAAACTCCGCTTCATCGGAGAGAACTAAAAAACCGTGTGCAAACCCCTTTGGAATAAAGAGCTGCTTTTTGTTCTCTTCCGAAAGAACAACTCCAATATACTGTCCGTATGTAGGGCTGTCTTTCCTGATATCAACTGCGACATCGTAGACCTCTCCCTTTATTACACGGACAAGCTTTGCCTGCGGGTGGTTCTTCTGAAAATGAAGTCCGCGCAAAACGCCCTTTGTCGACTTGGACTGATTGTCCTGCACAAATTTTGCGGTGATTCCGCCTTCTATAAACTTCTGTTCATGATATGTCTCCATAAAATATCCGCGGTTATCGCCAAACACTTTTGTTTCCACGATAATCACACCATCAATTTTTGTTTTGATAAAGTAAAAATTACTCATTCTCAAACTCCGATAGATATCTTTTTACCGCATCCTGCCAATTCGGTAGCGGAATAAATCCTGCCTCAATTAATTTGTTCTTATCCAGTCTGCTATTATTCGGTCTGGATGCTTTGCTTAGACCGTATTCTTCCGTTGTT
>JAEEGL013493541.1_pt1 | contig 10679 bp, 6 predicted proteins | sample 9134231 | NCBI WGS metagenome assembly JAEEGL01 (sample SAMN16246548, study PRJNA631951) | gut metagenome | biome: gut microbiome; feature: rumen; material: fiber-attached | host: Bos | place: Iran: Karaj | collected 2018-10 | reverse complement strand
GCAGAACATCCATCATGATGAATACCTGATTTACGGCCTGACCAAGGAATATATGAAAGCACATCCGGAAATGGAACACTGGACACGGCGCCAGCAGCTGGAAGAGGTTCACAGGGCGGGCGGCTGTGTGATCCAGGCGCATCCGTTCCGGATGAGGGGCTATATGGACCGGATCCGGCTCGGACTGCACTTCTGCGACGGAATCGAGGTTGCCAACGCAGGCAACGATCCGCTTGATGACGCGCGCGCCTGGCGGTACGGCCGGGAATATAACCTGCTGATGACCGCTGGATCCGACAATCATTGCGGGGCAAACTGGCCGCTGTACGGCGTGGTGCTTGAAAAACGATTGACAAGCATTGAAGATTATGTCAAAATAATCCGCAATAGGGATTCTGTTCAGTTGCATATCCCCGAAGGCAGGCTTGATCTGGCTGAGCCTCCGGTGATCGATGAGCGTCATCATGCTTTCATGCTGGATGATCAGGAACGGGATATCTCTGCAGAGAAGGAATGGATCGACTGACCGTTCCCTGATACCGGAAAGGGTGATAAGGCATGAATCTTGCTCTGATTTTACGGGCAGAAGTGGTTTGCCTGATCATCCTGCTTTTCATGATCTTTATTTCCCGTGCCTATCGGATGGGAAAGGATTCCCGGGTATTCAACTATGTCCTGCTTTTCGCGGTAATGCACGTTGTCATGGACATGGTTACCCTTTATACTGTCAACAATCAGGATACCGTGCCGCTCTTTGTCAACAAAGCAGCGCACGGTATCTTTTATTTGTCCGCCGTCCTTTATTCCTATGTTATCTGCCTGTATACCCTGCGGCTGTCCCGGCCGCGGGAAGCGTGCTCGAAAAAGCGCCTGGTGGAAGCTCTGCCGGTTGTGATCTATGCCGTTCTGCTGTGCACGCAGGTCTTAACAATTGAATTTGAACAGCTGGACGGAACAAAATCCAGTACGGGTACCGCACCGGTCCTGGCCTATGTGATCGCACTGGTATATTACGCCATATCGACAATCAGCATACTGATCCACTGGAAAAGAATCGGCAGCTATTTCAAGAGGATCATGATCCCGGCGCTGGTCCTGCTGTTCGTGACGGTGTTTACCCAGACGCAGATCAAGGAATTCCTGTTCACAGACTGTTCCATCACAGTGATCACGGTGGCGTTTTTCTTCACCCTGGAAAATCCGGCTGCGGTACTGGAACGCAAGGTGATGATGGATGCACTGAGCGGCCTGGGAACCCGGTCCGGCTTTGAACGGGATATGCAGGAGTTTGACAGGGAGTTTGACGATGACAGGAACACCCGGTTTATTTTCCTGTATATGGATATCAGCAATCTGCGGAGAGTGAACAGCCTGTACGGCCATCAGGAAGGTGACAACTACATCAGCGATGTGGCTGTGGCCATGATGAACGGACTGCAGAACACAAAAAACATCTACCGTATGGGCGGAGATGAGTTCCTGGCTATCTACCGGAAAACAGAAGAGGAAGATGTCATCCAGGATATCAGGCGTGTGCAGAATGCCTGCAAAAAGGGCCGCAGATGGCGTGAGGATGCACCGGAACTGGCAATCGGCTACGCGATTTCCGATCCCAAATACAACAGCCTTCGGGATGTACTGCAGGTCGCGGAGTATATGATGTACCGCAGCAAGGCGGACCTGAAACGGGACAGCGCTGAGATACCGATCCAGCAGTCCGGCGCCCGCCTGAATCTGAGCGGCCTGACGGACCGGGTGTTTGACGCCATGTGCCTGACCAGTGAGGAATTCTATCCCTATCTGTCCAACATGGAGACGGATGTAACCCGCGTGGCGCCGGCAATGAAGGAGTATTTCGGGCTGGAAAGCGAGTTTGTGAATGACTTCAGGACGGTATGGGGGAACCTGATTCATCCGGATGACCGGCAGGAGTTTTATACCGACCTGAGGACCACGCTTGAAGGAAGCAAACGCTTCCACTTCTGCCGTTACCGGGTGAAAGCGAAGAACGGGGAATATGTGGAGGTTGCGTGCCGCGGCGGTATTTATCACGGCCGGGACGGGGAACCGGATGTGTTTGCGGGGTATATTGTCAATCACGGCGCCGCAGGCACGGTGGACAGCGCCACGGGACTGAGAAACCACCATGCAATGTACGGACGCGTAAATGAACTGCTCCAGGAAAACAGGGCAGGCATTGCAATACGGCTGGAAATCCGGAACCTGAACCGGATCAGGATGCTGTACAGCGGAGAAGTCGCTGCCTCGATGATCCGGATTGTCTCAGGGGATTTTGCCCGTATGGTGGACGGAGACGGGGAAGTGTTCAGCAACCGCGGAGCGAACTTTATGGTGATCCTGCCGGATTATGACGAGGCCATGGCCAACCGGCTGTACCAGCAGATCCGGAAACACTGCAAGGCCGGTATTCCGATCGACGGAGAAGTGATCCCGGTGGATGTTACCGGAGGAGCTGTGAAGATGCCGGATGAGACCCTGACAACACCGAGCAAGATCCGCCAGGCAGCGCTGTTCGCGGCGGAAGAAGCGCACTATCACAGCCCGTCGAATCTGGTGTTCTTCGGGGAAACCGGGAAGGAAGCCGGAACAAGCGACAAGGATCTGCTGAAGGAAATCCAGCATGACTGCGTTATGGACCGGGATAACTTCTATCTGCGTTTCCAGCCGATCATCCGTGCGCAGACCGGTGAACTGGCCGGTGCGGAAGCGCTTCTGCGCTGGAGATCCGATGAATACGGTGAAGTGGCGCCCGGGCGGTTTATCAATTATCTGGAAAACGACCCGGCCTATGAACCGCTTGGATATGAAATTATCCGCTACGCTGTCAGAATTGCCGCAAAGATCCGGAAAATCATTCCTGACTTCCGGATCAGTGTGAACATTACGGCCTTACAGCTGCTCCAGGATGATTTCATTCCGAACGTGCTCAGGATCCTTGATGAGGAAAAGTATGAACCGGCCGGCCTGATGATGGAACTGACGGAGCGCTGCAAGGAAATTGAATTCGCCATGCTGAACGAGCGGGTGCTGGAACTGAAAAAAACGGGCATCCGGGTCGCACTGGACGATATGGGCACAGGCTATTCCACCCTTGATCTGCTGCTGCACCTGAACGCGAATGAAATCAAGCTTGACATGACGTTTACGCAGGAACTGCAGGGGATGGAAAAGCACGAGATCCTGACCCGCACACTGTGTGCCGCTTCCGCAAGATACGGAACGGATATCTGCTTTGAGGGTGTGGAAACCGGCGATATGGCTGAATACCTGAAGGGATACGGAAACGTGCTGCTGCAGGGCTACTTTTATGATAAACCGATGCTGGTGGAAGACTTCATGGAGAAATACTGCAGGACGGATGCCGTGCAGGACGAATAATCAACGCATCATAAAAGACGGGAATGCGCGCATTCCCGTCTTTTGGTATGCAGTCAGATCCGGCTGTTTTTTTCCAGCAGCCTTTTTCCCCAGAACCCCGGTTCTTTCCGGTCCGGGGTTTCCGGCAGGTCAAATGTCCAGGACATGCTGGCATTGATGACCGGAATGCCGTTCCAGTCCCTTTCGCGCTGAAAGTGGGATCCGGTATAAGCCTGATGGACATGGCCGTGGACCATCACGGCCGGATGCCAGGCGTCCAGAAGCGGGCCGAAGCATTCAAAACCGCGGTGAGGGAAATCATCCTGGTCCCCGAAGCCGCGGATCGGCGCGTGGGTCAGCAGGATATCAAACCCGCCGGTGGCACGGATATCCCGCAGAAGCCGGGAAATCCGGGTTTTCATTTCCTTTTCCGTATACATATTGACACTGTCCGGGCGGTAACGGATGGAGCCTCCGAGACCGAGGATCCGGATTCCCTTTACCTGGACGATTTTCCCGTCGGCGCACAGGCAGCCTTCCGGGGGTTCTTTGGCGTACCGGTCGTCATGGTTGCCGTGAACATAGACAATCGGCGCGTCGGTAAAACAGGTCAGGAAAGAAAGATACTTTGCGGGCAGGTCGCCGGCGGACAGGATCAGGTCCACACCGCTGAGCGCCTGCCTGCAGAGATCACCCCAGAGCCGGGGAGAAGGTTCATCCGCGATGGCCAGAATCTTCATGACGTTCTCTCACTTTCTGTTCCAGCTGAAGGCTGACAGCTGCGGTTTCAGCTCACCGTGAATGCCCTGAAGCCGGACAAGAGGCTGTGCCGATTCAATCAGTTCATCCAGCTCGGGAAGTGTTCCGACGATATTGTCCGCCAGGTAATCCATGCACAGGATCTCGGCAGGCGTAAGACGGCGGTCCGCTTCGCAGCGAAGAGTACCGTTCTGGTCCCGCAGTTCTCCTTCGAAGGGCGAGAAGGAACCTTCCCGCAGCTGCTCCCGGAAATGATGAATGGTCCGGGCGGCATAAGGGTCAAAACGGGAGGAGAAGGCGACATCCACAATGCTGGAACCCAGACCCCACCAGTAATTGGTCACATCGGCCCTGCTCTCTGTCTGGTTGAAGGTACCGTTCAGGATCCGTTCCGCCATCATCCGGTAGAACAGACCCCACCGCGGGACAAGCGTTGCCATATTGGTGATTTCACTGCCGTTGCGCAGGTACAGGCCGTAATCCCGCGCGTCACGGTTCGGCGCGGTGATGTCCCGGTTGCAGATCACCTGGATTTCCGGGTCCTCGAAGGGACTCTCTGAATTGAACCAGGAAGCGGAAAACCAGTTCAGGTAGATCCTGGCCTGGGGATTGACCATGCGGGCGCCGAGGGCGAAGGCATTGGCAGCCGCAGGCGCACCGTAGATCGGGAAATCGGCGATATAGCCGATTTTTCCGTTCGGGGACAGGATGCCCGCGGCAAGGCCCAGAAGGAATTTCGCTTCATAAAAACGGATGTAATAGGTGCGGATATTCGTATAGTTGGACAGCAGGGAACAGCAGAGAAAACGGACTTCCGGATGCTCCAGGGCGGGCTCGATCGCGCTGTTGAGCATAACCGGGGAAGTGGCGAAGATGGCGGTATAGCCATCCGCGATCAGCCGGTCCACGACATCGGCAAAATCCGACCGGGAAGGAACGATACAGGCGGTTGTCTCCAGTTTCCCTTCCAGTTTTTCTTCCGCCTCCAGCCTGCCGAGGTTATGCCAGTAGTTCCACGCGGAATCCTCTATCGTCCGGTTGAACAGGAAAGCGGCTTTGATTTTTGAGGGACGGAAAAGCGCGGAGATCAGCGGAACGGGAGCATCCACCTGCTCCATGACCAGGTTCACGCGGCCGTCCCGGAGCTCAAACTCCCTGGACATCAGGCGGATCCGCTCCGCGGTTTTACCCAGGTCGTCATCCTTTACATCTTCGTAGCCAAAGGCAATCAGATAGATCAGGAAGGCATCCCCGCAAGGCTGGACAGGCTTTCCGCGGGTCTGGGTCAGGTAACATTCGGCAAAATAATGATACAGCTTCCGAAGGGACATGATTTCGTCCTCGGTCCATTTTTCCCCGGCACGGATGCCCGGCAGGGAAAGCAGTTTCTGATAGGAGCCGGGCCTGGAAAAAAAGATGGCATACAGGCCGGTTTCCTTGCAGAAATCACAGTATTCATAATAAGAAACAATTTCCGGGTCATCAGACTGCGGCGGATAAACACGGGTGACATCCGCTTCAATGTCCCGGGCATTCAGGTATTTCATTACGGAAACACGCTTGTTTCCCTCTATCACATAATAGTATCCGAGATATTCCAGCACGGTGACAGGCTGGTTGACGCCCGACTGTTCCACGCTTTCGCACAGGTGCTCCCACTTGGCGGCAAATTCGCTTCCGCCTTCAAGAATGGGCATAAAACCATCGGCAAAGGCATAACTGCGTCCCTTGGATACGGATCCGATGACCCGGTCCAGCGGAATGGTGATGATTCCCAGCGACAGCCGGCTGAGGGCTGAAAGGGCAGGCACCCGCTCTTCCAGTACGGGAAGATAGGGGTCGGCATTGGCCTGGATAGCCGCCTGGTATACACGAAGGCCTTCGCGCCGGGCTTTACCGTAATGATCCAAGATATCACTTCCTCACTGTAATCGTTGCTGCAAAAGCACTGAAGGACATTATTCCGCACGAATATTTTAGCAGGTTTGAAGCAAAATGGCAAAACGGACGTTGAATATATGTTGACGATCCGCTTGTGAATCATGTAAAATTTGTAAGGAAGAAACCATTCAATTCCAGATAAAGATATAACCGGAACGTTAACGCGTTATCAGCAGATTACAGCAGACGGAAATGATACAAAACGGAGGCCTGTAATGATGAAAATGAAACGTTTGGCAGGAAGCATACTGACCGGGACGGTGATCCTGGCAATGCTGGCAGTATTATTCTGCGGTTCAGCCGCCCTTGCCGACGCCGCGGGAACCTGCGGGGAGAACCTGGCCTGGACGCTGAGTGACGAAGGCGTCCTTACGATCACAGGCGCGGGCGACATGAGCGACAATCCGGTCTGGCCTGTGGCGGAAATCCGGCAGACGCTTATCGGAGCAGGCGTAACAAGCATCGGAAGCTATGCGTTTTACGGATGCGGGAACCTGGAAACCGTCAGGATTCCGGAAAGCGTAACCTTTATCGGCGACCGCGCGTTTTATAACTGCGGCAGGCTGACGGACGTCCTGATTTACGCGGCGGATACAGAAATCGGATCGGATGTTTTTTCAAACCGTTCCGTTAAGATTTACTGCCGGCAGGGATCAGACGCTGACCGCTGGGCGAAGGAACAGGGATATGCTGTCCGTTACGAACTGCCCGCGCAGGATTCCGGCATGTCCGAGCCTGAATATTCCTGGGCGCCGGATAACCGCAGCGTGACAGCCAGGCGGTACAGCCTGACAAACACGTCCTATAAGGAAACGGAAACGGTGACAGCTGTGCCGATTATCAGCCGGGGCCCCACCTGCGAGGAACGGGGAATTACGGCCTATACCAGCAGGACGTTTGCCAATCCGGCTTTCCAGCAGCAGATCAAATATGTGGAGGACATTCCTCCCATGGGGCATATCCTGATGCAGCACGACGCGGTGGAAGCGACCTGTTCGCAGCAGGGAACGGCCGCCTACTGGACCTGCACCGTGTGCGGAAACCTGTACAGCGACCGGGAAGCCCGGAATCGGATTTACGCGCCTGTCCAGACAGCGGCAAAGGGCCATTCCATGACAAAGCACAGCCGGGTGGCGGCAACCTGCGCGAAGGCCGGAACGGAAACCTACTGGTCCTGCAGCGTGTGCGGAAACCTGTACAGCGATCAGTGGGGACGGACGCAGATTTCAGCGCCGGTTGAAATCCCGGCAAAGAGACACAGGCTGACGAGACATCCGCAGATCAATCCGACCTGCACGTCGGCCGGGACAGCCGAATACTGGGAATGCACGGTATGCGGGAATCTTTTCGGCGACGCGGAAGGGCAGACGCCTGTTTACGGTTTTACCAAGATTCCGGCCCAGGGCCATATCACCATCGCGTATAAGGGAATGGAAGCAACCTGCAACGGGGACGGTGTGGAACCGTTCTGGAAATGCATGGTCTGCCGGAAACTGTTCAGTGACGCGGAATGCACAAAGGAAATCAAGGAACCGGTCACAATCCACGCCACGGGACACGCCCTGAAGAAATTCGCAAAGGTGGAAGCCACCTGTACCAAGGAAGGTACGGAAGCCTACTGGAAGTGTGTCAGGTGCGGCGACCTGTTCGCGGACGTGCTCTGCACGAAACCGATTGACGAGCCGGTGCCGATCAAGGCAAAAGGCCATCAGCTTACCAGGCATGAAAAAAAGGCAGGGGGCTGTACCAAGGACGGATGGGAAGAATACTGGCAGTGCAGCGCATGCGAAGAGTACTTCAGCGATGCCGCCGGGAAAAAGAAAATCAAGGCCCCTGTGGTTATTCCGGCGCACGGCCATGACTGGGGCAAAACTGTTTACACCTGGTCGGAAAACAACGACAAGGTGACGGCAAAACGTGTCTGTAACAACTCTGAGAGCCATGTTGAGAAGGAAACTGTCAGCGCGTCCCTGAAGATTATCAAGGACGCAACCACCAAGGAAGCCGGCACGGGTGAATATGTCACGGAAAAATTCAGGAACGCGGCTTTCAAGGTCCAGAGAAAGGAAATTGAGATCCCGGTATTCCCCTCCAGTGTGTCAAAAGCCTCCGGAGAGTACACGATCAAGAACAACCTGACCGTCGTGTACAAGGCGCCCAACGATACAACGGAAAACTCGCTGACGATTCCGAAAACCATTACCGTCAACGGAAGAAAACTGAATGTGACAGCGATTGCCGACGGCGCCTTCAAAGGAAACAAGAGCCTGAAGTCTGTGGAAATCGGAAGCAACGTCAAAACAATCGGCGTCAACGCTTTCTACGGGTGCGAAAAACTGAGAAGCGTGACGGGCATGGACGCGGTCACAACGATCGGGGACAGCGCGTTTATGAACTGTACGGCACTGAAGAGCATTACCCTGCCCGAAAAGGTTTCAAAGATCGGACTGGACGCGTTCCGCGGCTGCAGCGCCCTGAACAAGATTGTGCTGAAGACAACGCACCTGACAGCCGATTCAGTCGGGGACAGCGCTTTCAAGGGAATCAGCAGTGACGCGGTGGTGACATGCCCGAAGGCAAAGCTGAGCGATTACAGGAAATTCCTGACCAAGCGGGGCCTGCCTAAAGAAGCAACAATCAAATAAACCGAACGTTTCTCCGGCTACAACAATGAATATACGCAATATTTGTCATATCTGGGAGTATGACTGTACAATTTGTCTGTCTTGAGAAAAAGAAAGGCGAATGATACAATATATTGGTGTATTCTTTAGTACGGAGGGACAGGAAATGCCGGAAATCGGGAAAATTTTGCGGGAAGGAAAAGGAAAAAAGATCTACGCAACGGATGACCCGGACAAGGCGATCGTCTTCTTCAAGGACGAAGCAATGGCGTTTCACGGCCTGAAACGGGGAAGGATCCTCGGAAAGGGCGAAGTTAACAATTCGGTGTGTGAACACCTGTTTCATCTGCTGCAGGAAAACGGGATCGAAAACCATTATCTCGAACGGATTGACGCGCGCCACTGCCTGATCAGGCGGTGCGAGATGATTCCGCTCTCAGTTAAAATCCGCAACCGCTCCGCCGGACAGCTGGCGGAAAGGACGGGAATTCCGGTAGGGACGAAGCTTGAACCGCCGGTGGTGGAGTTTGAGCTGAGAAACACCGGCCTGGACGCGGATCCGCTGGTGAACAATTCCCATATCTACGCGATGAAACTGGCAACGCCGGAAGAAATGGATGAGATCACCCGGGTAAGCCTGAAGGTCAATGAGATTCTGACTGCCTACCTGAAGGACATCAATATCGAACTGATTGACTTCAAGCTGGAGTTCGGGCGTTATCACGGGAAAGTGATCGTTGCGGATGAAATTACCCCGGATACCGCCCGGTTCTGGGATTCGGGCACGCATGAACCGCTGGATATCGACCGTTTCAGGAGAGATATGGACAACGTGGCGGAAGCATATCAGGAAGTGCTTCACCGCATGATGGGTGTGAGTTAATAAAACGATGATCAGAAGAACAGTCGGCCTGCTGCTGGCGCTGCTGCTCCTGTGGGGCATGGCATACGCGGCGGAAGATGGAGATTTTCCGGCATTGAATGATGCCGGTTTTCTGGATTCCGGGGAGTTTGTCTGGGAGGACGAGGCAAACGGTGTCTGGCGGTATGCCAGCCAGACCCTGCGGGTCGAAATCTTCCGCAGGGAACAGGCAAAACCGGCCAGGGTCTGGTATGAAGCCGAAGTTTTCTGCGCGGAAGGAAGCCCCGGCCCGCGGATGATCGCCAACGATCCGGAAAACTGGAAAAAAAGCACGGGATATCCCCATAAGATTGCCCGGAAAAACGGGACTGTCCTGGCGGTTTCCAGCGACTTTGCCATGTGGCGGCTGAGAAAGAAAATAAGAAGCCCGGGAATCATTATCCGGAACGGAAAGATCTGGTCCGAACGGACCAGGAAACGGAACGGAAAAGGTTTTCCGAACCTGGACTGCCTCGCGATCTGGCCGGACGGCGATATGAAAGTGTTCTACAGCGATGAAAAGAAGGCAGAGGAATACCTTGCCGACGGAGCTGCGGATGTGCTGGCATTCGGCCCGATCCTGATCAGGGACGGCAAGCTGAACGAGGAAGCCCTGAAGAAGTACGGAACCAGCCATGCGGAGCGTACGGCTGTGGGCATGGTGGAGAAGGGACATTACTTCTTCATGATGCTGGAGGGACGGATCAAGCGGAGCAAGGGAGACAGTATCCGTTTCCTCGCGGAAAAACTGCTGGACAAAGGCTGCACTGTAGGCTTCAACCTGGACGGCGGGGATACTTCCTGCATCGTTTTTATGGGCCACCAGCTCTGCAAAATGCAGAACGGGAAACGGAACAAACCTTCCCGTGCCACCAGTGATATCCTCGGTGTCGGGACGTCCGAACTGCTGCCTGCAGTGAACGATCCGTGGTAAACCGCAGAAACTGTTGCAATACAAGGAGACTTGTGATAGAATGCCATGCGGTGTTTTATGCGCACCGCTGTTTTATGCTGAAATGATTCAGTGAAAAGATCAGGAGGAAAGATATTCATGAGCCATACCTACGAGAAATTGT
>JAEEGL012659099.1_pt1 | contig 10679 bp, 11 predicted proteins | sample 9134231 | NCBI WGS metagenome assembly JAEEGL01 (sample SAMN16246548, study PRJNA631951) | gut metagenome | biome: gut microbiome; feature: rumen; material: fiber-attached | host: Bos | place: Iran: Karaj | collected 2018-10 | reverse complement strand
GTGCCGGAACGGCGGTCCAGAATGGAATCGTACTTGTGTCCCAGAGAACTGGCGGCAACCACCCTCCGGACAGTATCTTCATCGACAGCATCCATGGAGCTGCGGGGCGGCAGGATACCTGCCTTTTCAACGACTGCCGGGACACCTTTTACATCCAGAAGCGATACCAGTGCTTCACCTACGGCCAGTGTCTGAAGTATCTCCTCCGTGTTGAAAGCAGGGTTGGAACGGAAAGACCTTGCTGCAGCACGCAGTACCTTCTGATCGTTCGGCGTATATGCACGTAGAGCATGCTGGACACGGTTTCCTATCTGCCCCAGTACCTTATCCGGCACGTCGGACGGATTCTGGGTGATAAGCCATACGCTCACGCCTTTGGAGCGGATCAGACGCACCACCTGCTCCACCTGTTCGATCAGGGCTTTCGGGGCATCGCTGAACAGCAGATGCGCTTCGTCAAAGAAAAATGCCAGCTTCGGCTTGTCGATATCCCCTACTTCCGGCAGCAGCTCGTAAAGTTCCGAAAGCATCCACAGCAGAAAAGTTGCATAAAGGAGGGGATGCTGGAAAAGCTCTTGACATTCGAGTATGTTCATCATTCCGCGTCCTTCGGCGTCCCAGTCTATCCAGTCGGCGATATCCAGAGCCGGTTCACCGAAAAACGTATCACCGCCCTCATCTTCCAGTGTCAGCAGCGCACGCTGGATGGCTCCGACGGACTGCGGTGAGATGTTTCCATAGACCAGTTTGAATTCCCTTGCATTGTCACCGACATACTGTACCATACTGCGCAGATCCTTAAGATCCAGCAGGAACAGACCCCTTTCATCCGCTATGCGGAATACGATGCGCATGACGCCGCTCTGTGTATCGTTCAGATTCAGAAGACGGCTCAGCAGAGTAGGTCCCATCTCGGATATGGTAGTGCGCACGGGGTGCCCCATCTTTCCGAATACGTCAAAAAAACGTACCGGATATGATGTATAGTCAAATCCCGTGATCCCCATATTATCTATACTGCGCCGGATATGTTTGTTTTCACATCCTGGCCGGCACATTCCCGAAAGATCCCCCTTGATATCCGCAAGGAAGACCGGGACTCCCATGTCACTGAAGGATTCTGCAAGCACCTTGAGAGTAACGGTCTTACCCGTACCGGTAGCACCCGCAATAAGGCCGTGCCGGTTAGCCATGGAAGGTTCGAGATAGATCGGGATGTCTGAGGTAGCCAGCCAGATTTTATCCAAATCTTTTATGTACATGAAAAGACCTTCTTTCAGTGGCGCAAAAACACCGTTTTAGTTATATGATAATATTACCACAGGCAGCATATATCGTCCATAAAAAGGACAATTATTTTTTATTCCCGTAATGATAAGATGATAATCCTGTTGCGTATGCCTGCAAAATAATGTATAATATTTTTCGACGTTTATCCCTATTCATACAGACAGAACATTTATGCGGCAGTTTATGCGGCCTGCGGGCCGTGTCGTGCGGATTAGCGGGTCCTGTGCAATCGGACTCTGTGAACCATGTCAGGCGGGGAACCGAGCAGCATTAAGCAGTTTGTCGGGTGTGCCGCAGTAAATCTGATAATCCGTACGACACGTCTCACAGGCTTTTATTTATTCGGAGGCAGTAATATGTACCAGGCGTTATATCGGAAATGGCGTCCGGCCCGTTTTGACGATGTGGTCGGCCAGGAGAATATAACGATGACCCTGCAAAACGAAGTATCTCAGGGTCAGATATCTCATGCGTATCTATTTGCCGGTTCACGCGGCACGGGCAAGACTACCTGCGCCAAGATACTGGCAAAAGCTGTAAACTGTTTAAACAACCGGGACGGAAATCCCTGCGGAAAATGCGAGATGTGCACCGGTATCGAAGACGGTGCCGTACTTGATGTCTGGGAGATGGACGCTGCGTCGAACAACGGGGTCGATGATGTCCGTCAGCTTCGTGAGACCGCCCTGATGCTGCCCGTTGCCGCAAAATACCGGGTATATATCATAGACGAGGCTCATATGCTCAGCCAGAGTGCTTTCAATGCTCTGCTCAAACTTATGGAAGAGCCTCCTTCTCACGTGATCTTTATCCTTGCCACCACCGAGCTCCATAAACTGCCCGTTACGGTACTGTCCCGCTGCCAGCGGTTTGAATTCAAAAGGATAGAGACCGAAAAAATAGCCGAAAGGCTTGAATATATCGCATCTGCCGAAAACATGCTTCTCACCGGAGCGGCCGCATCCCTCATCGCAAAGCTTTCGGACGGAGGCATGAGGGACGCCCTTTCACTTCTCGATCTTGCCGCTTCCTACAGCAGCAGTATAGATGAGGATACAGTCAGGGCGGTAGCAGGGATAAGCAGCAGTGACATACTCTTTGATATTTCAGATGCACTTATGCAGTACGACAGGGAGAAGGTCCTTTCAGCCGTGGAAAGGGCATCACAGTATACTCCCGATTATGACAGACTGTGCATGCAGCTTATCGAGCACTACAGAAACCTGATGATCGCAAAAGTGGCCCCGAAGGCTGAAAACCTGATCTCTCCCATGGGAGATGAATATATAAAATATCTTGAAAGATCCGAGGATCTGTCGCTTGACCAGATAATGTCTGCGATCTCACAGCTCGGAGATGCGGCCCAGCGGATCGCCAGGACCACTCACAGAAGGACGGAGCTGGAGATGGCACTTCTCCGTATCTGCATGACCGACAGGACCGTACATCCGGACGATGAGCTTGCCAGAAGGGTCTCACGGCTTGAAAACATGCTGTCGGGAAAGACGCTTCCAGCAGAGCAGGAGAAGCCCCGGATACCCGAACCCGTTCAGCAGACCCGCAGTGCATCCGAAAACAAAGCCGTGGCGGAACCGTTCGGGCAATGGGATCAGGTGCTTGAGATCATACAGAAAAAGAATCCGATGCTGCATGGCATGCTTTCCCAGTCTAAAGCATATCTTTCCGGCAGATATCTGCTGATAGAGTGTCCAGATCCCATATTTACAAGGATGATGAAAGAGAACAGTTTTACCAAAGAAACACTCAGGGACTCCATCGGACAGGTCACGGGCAGGAGCTATAACCTCGGACCTTATAATCCGGAAAAATACGACCTGCAGAACAGAGACCTTTCCCCGCTCGATAAAATGCTGGAAAACGCAAAAAACCTAGGTGTGGATGTCAGAGAACAATAGGATTTGAAAGGAAGAATAGAAGATGAAGGCAAGATTACCCCAGGGTTACGGAAAAAGCAGTCAGGGCAATATCAACAACATGATCAAGCAGGCTCAGATCGCTCAGGAAAAAATGAAGGAGAAGCAGGCAGAGATCAATGAAAGGGAGTTTTCTGCCACTGCCGGCGGCGGAGCCGTTGAAGTCACTGCAGGCGGCGACAAAGTACTGCATAAAGTCACCTTAAAACCTGAAATAGTCGATCCTGACGATATCGAAATGCTTGAGGATCTTATAGTTGCCGCAGTAAACGAACTATTAAGGAATATAGACGATGTTACCAATAATGAACTTGAAGAGATAGCCAACGGCTTTGATCTTCCGGGAGTGGTGTAATAATGGCAGGACAGGCATTACCGCTTATACGATTGACGGAACATTTTGAGCGTTTGCCCGGTATAGGGAAAAAAATGGCTCAGCGTCTTGCCTTTGCGGTCCTCTCCATGCCTGAAGAAAATGCAAGGGATTTCGCGGATTCGATAATCCAGGCAAGGGAAAAGCTGCACAGATGTCCGACATGCCAGAATCTTACCGATGAAGATGAATGTTCGATATGTTCGGACGTCAAACGTGATAAGAGCACATTATGCGTTGTGGAGGATCCTCGGGACGTTATAGCCTTTGAAAGGACCAAGGAGTATTACGGCCAGTATCACGTCCTGCACGGACTGCTTTCCCCGATGAGCGGAATAGGTCCCGAACAGCTTTCAATAAAGGAGCTTCTTTCAAGACTTTCGGGCAATGATATCTCGGAAGTCATCATGGCGACCAATCCAACCGTTGAAGGCGAGGCAACAGCTTTGTATCTGGCCAAACTCATAAAACCCATGGGATTCAAAGTGACCCGTCTCGCTTACGGCATACCCGTTGGCGGGAGCCTCGAATATGCCGATGATATCACGATATTCAGAGCTCTTGAAGGCAGAAATGAGATCTGATAAGAAGCTGCGGGACACATGGCCGCTTACCGCGGTTATATGCTGAAAAACGGCAGATATAACATACGGAGATTTTTTATGCAAAAAGGAACGAAAACGATAGCCGTGAACCGCCAGGCCCGGCATGAATACTATGTCGAGGAGACCTTTGAGGCGGGGATCGCCCTCAAAGGTACCGAGATAAAAAGCCTCAGGGCGGGAGCGGTTAACCTTAAAGACAGCTGGTGCGAAATAAAAAACGGTGAGATATATGTAAAGCAGATGCATATCAGCCCTTACGAACAGGGCAATATCTTCAACCACGATCCCCTGCGTCCGCGGAAGCTGCTCATGCACAAAAGAGAGATCATTTCTCTCGAAAGCAGAACGGTCAGGCAGGGCTTTACCCTCGTACCTCTCTCCCTTTATTTTAAAAACTCAAAAGTTAAACTGGAGCTTGGCCTGTGCAAAGGAAAAAAGCTGTATGACAAGCGTCAGGATGAAGCAAAAAAAGATGCTCAGAGGCTTATCGCGCGTGAAATGAAAACATCGTTCAGATAATTGGGGAACGGTGTTGATTTTGTTATCGACATGTAGTATTATTTATTTTCCGGATAACGGGGGCGTAATGGTTTCGACGGGGATCATGAAGCATGAATAGCGAGTAGAGGGGGCGCGGCTTCTATAATACGCGCAAGTTTCAAAAGAAACGACAACAATCAATTAGCATTAGCTGCTTAACTTAGCAGCTCGTTCCGTCTGGAAGGACCACGAGCCGGAACGGGGCGTTGTTTAGTGGTGAACGTCAGTCGGAGCTGCCGCGTGCCTGCTGATGTATTATACGGCTACCGAACGTTAAAGCCTGTTTGCCGGCGTTAGCGCAAGGGAATGTAAAAAGACAGACTGCACTCGGAGAATTTTGTGTGGATCGGTTTTCGGACAGGAGTTCGATTCTCCTCGCCTCCACCATACAGCCGCAGGTATTCAGATGCCTGCGGTTTTTTATTGTCTGAGCCATATGGAGCGGGTCAGTATACATACCGGCCTTCATCTGCAGTTTCATCATGGTTAAGATACCGGATACTGTTGGCAGGTTCCAATATATGCACCGCGGCATAATATGAAATATCCCGTCTGAAAATTGACAATAAGTCAGGCGAGGAATATAATGATGTATCATCGGTTTTTAAAGCTGATTCATCATTTTTCGGAGGAGTTCCGCCATGTCTGAGGGAAAAAGCTATACTCTGCTTGTCATTAATCCCGGTTCCACCTCTACCAAGGTGAGCGTCTATGATAACGAGGTCTCACGGTTTGAAAAAAGCGTAAAACATGAAGCTCAGGAACTGCTCCAGTTCCCGCACGTAAACGATCAGGTACCCATGCGCTGCCGGGTGATCGAGGAGATGCTGGCCGCAGAAGGTGTTAATCTTTCCGATATAGACGTATTCGTCGGACGCGGGGGCAGTGCCCACACCCAGCCCGGCGGCGTCACGATGATCGACCGGCGTCTGTATGATGACACCGTTGCCGGGGTCGGCGGGAGCGAACATGCAGCAAAGCTCGGTGTGATGATTGCGTGGGTATTCATGAACCGGTACCGCAAACCCGGCTATACGCTGAATCCGACCAATGTTGACGAATTCTGTGACTATGCCCGTCTTACCGGCATCAAGGGCCTGTACCGTACGCCGCATTCCCATGTTCTGAACCCGAAGGCTGTTGCGGAACACCATGCCGGGGTGCTGGGCAGACAGTATGAGGACTGCAATTTTGTCGTCGCCCACATTGACGGGGGCGTAACGCTTACCGCACATCAGCACGGACGCATCATCGACTGCACTCTCGGTGCCGACGGCGACGGTCCTTTCGCTCCTACGCGCATAGGTTCTACCCCTGTACTGGCTCTGCTGGACTATCTGGAGACACACAGCCTGGACGAGGTCAGGCTGGCATGCTCCCGTGCCGGCGGATTCGTCAGCCTGTTCGGGACCTCTGATTCGGACAAGGTGCATGCGCTGGTAGAACAGGGCGACCGCAAAGCTGTGATCGTATGGAATACGATGATCTATCAGATCTGCAAGTGCATCGGTTCGTTCAGCTGCGTACTGGAAGGCAATGTTGACGCTATCCTGCTCACAGGCGGTCTGATGCGTTTTGATGACATAACGGAAGGTATCCGGAGACGCTGCGGCTGGATAGCTCCGATAGCAGTTTACCCGGGCGAGATGGAACAGGATGCCATGGCACTGCCTGTCATGAAAGTGCTTCGCGGCGAACGCAGGGCCATAGTTTACAGCGGCCATGACGTCTGGCAGGGTTTTGGCGACTTGGACCTTTGATTCTGAGATGGATAACATATTATAACGTGATTCTGCTGTCAGGACGCTGCAGGCCGCTTACCGCTTGCGGCGTCTTTCCATGATATATCAAAAAATATATATAACTGAATAAAACATGGTCTGCATATCCCGTAAACCATGTTTTGATAAGATGACAATGAGGTTGTCTGTATGATCAAAGATCACTATCATACCGTAATCATCGGTGCGGGACCTTCCGGACTGGCATGCGCTCTTACACTGATGCAGCATGGCATCGATGACCTTCTGGTAGCCGAACAGTACACCTTTCCGAGAGATAAATGCTGTGCCGGATACATTACCAGAAAAACAGTAAAAGAATACAAACGTTTCGGTCTCGACCCTGCTGACTGCGGATATTCCCATATCGAGGATTTCAGACTGTACTTCGGTCTGAAATGCAGACAGAGGATTGAAAACCGGTTCCTTTTTACGAGCAGGGAGATCAACCGTGTCGCACTTGATGATGCTTTCTTCCGGCTTGCAAGATCCCGCGGCGTCTTCATTGCAGAAAATATGCCGATCACTGACCACCATCCTGAAAATAATACCGTGATTCTTGGGAAAACACACATCGTCGGATATGACAATCTTGTCTTTGCTGACGGGACTATGGGTTTCGGCAGTACCTATCAGGATCCCAAACACTTTAACCTTGCAATGCAGCTCATCTTCCCCACAGACCGGCCTGACAGTATCGAGATACATTTCGGGATCACGAGCCGCGGCTACTGCTGGGTGAGTACTTTCAACGGGATTACTAATGTCGGTATGACTGATGAGTACTGCAAAACAAAAGAATACAGACATCTCTTTGAAAGTTTTCTGTATTCTCTGGGACTTCATCCCAATCTTTCATCCCTCTATGCAGCCTTCACGCCGATCGGCGTAAGAAAGCCGATTATCGGGAATAATATCTATTTCGTCGGTGATGCGATGGGTGCATGCGACCCCTTTACCCTTTCCGGTGTCAGTTACGGGCTGGCAAGCGGGGAAAAAGCTGCACTGGCAATCGCAATGTCTGATCCCCGTATACTCAGGCGCTATGCTTCCTCTCTGAGAATCCGGTTTTTCTTTATGCGCCTTCTCATGAAGCTTTTTTACGTCTCCTGGATACGCTGGCTCGTATTCCATGTGGGATGCCGTTTTTTCAGCGGTATAGTAACATTTTTCTTCAACCGATTCCTGAACAAGAAATAAACGGCACTTTTCATCCTCTGACTGATCAAACCCGTTGTCTGATCTGTTCTGCCTTTTTTCCCTTTTTCCACAAAAAGCGCACAGGCTTATGAACTGTGCGCTTTTTTATTTTCATTATCCGAATGGATCCGCAGAATATCACAGCCGCAGAAATCCTTCTAGTTTTTCGCCGTGTCCGGCAGAATGTATGAGCCTTCCCACACATCGGGCGCGCAGAAAGCGCAATGCCTCCGACCGAGCCACTGCCATACGGTAAAGAGGATTTCCATCGATCTGCCTGTCAGAAAAATATATCAGTTCTCTATGTGTACCGCTTGCCTCCGTCGCCTCCCTCAGCCTGGTTGAAAACAGTTCCCGAGGCTCTGAAAACCGGTAAAGATAAGTTGCTGCATCTTCACCGGTGAATAACTCCATGGCACACGTGCCAGTCCCGAAAGCAGCATTCCAGTACCGGTCAGGCTGTTTTGTCCTGAATAGTCCTTTTTCCGTAAAGGGTTCGTTACAGGAGATCGTTTCGAGTCATCTGGCTCTCTGTTCTTTGGTCTTTCCGGCAAAAAACATCGCACGCTCGGCAAACGGCCTCGTATCATAACCCATCCTTCCCACGGTATAGCTTGCTCCGCTGCTCAGACTGATTGTTATCAGATATCCTTCCAGGTCTATACTGTCGGCAAAGCATAGCGGTATCCGCACGGCATGGCTGCTTTGAGGCAGGATACATACACTGTCCGGATATAATGCAATCTTTCCCCGTCCGGTTTCTTCGGACATGGTGTATTCCCCTTCGCACAGCATCTGCTGTTCTTCCTCAACAAACAGCGCTTCGAGGGATCGTTTCCCGAAGGATTCCGTCAGCTCCTCCCAGAATCCGTCAAATGAAAATCCGAGCATGGATATCTCGACCAGTTCACCGGTAAGCATGCCGATGATCACACGGTGGTTGACCGGGCGCAGTAAGACGAAATCCGCATAATCGAGGAACCGGCTGCCGATACGAAGTCCTTCCCTCTCCACTGAAAGGGCGGTATCATTTCCAAGAGCAAATCCCTTATATTCCATCAGAGTTTGGAACCGCAGTTTCCGCAGAATTTCATTCCGGGCTCGTTTTCAAAACCGCAGCCGGGACATTTTCCGCTTTTCTGCATCGGAGAGCCGCATTCACCGCAGAAACGAAGTCCCAGTGCGACCTGTGCACCGCAGTTCGGACACCTCTGCGTCCCGAGCGGGGCACCGCAGTAGCTGCAGAATTTTCCGGCACCCGCCGGCTTGCCGCACTGCGGACAGACCGTTGTGCGCGCCTCGATCTTGCCCTGCCAGACCGTAGCCGTTTCGGCCGCTTCGTCAATATTGCGTCTCATTGCCTTGTTGCGTGCCTGTGCCACATAGCTGGCCTCACGCGGTGCGCAGTCGGTACAGAGCCCTTCGTCCTCATTCCAGCAATCGGCACAGACCCATTTATTGCAGGACGGACAGCGGCGGAAATTCGGGCGTACCTCCTGCTGTGCCTCGTCAAAAGCCTGTTCATATTCCCTGCGCCACTGTGGCGACTGTCCGCCCATGCGATCCCCTACAAGATCGCTGCCGCGTTCCATCGCCCATCCGAGATCGCTTGCTTTTCCGCCAAGGAAACTGCCGAGGGTAGAAGCAAATCGTCCGACCTGTTCGGTTTTTTTACGCTGGCCGTAGGTGCTTGAGGGCACAAAGGTGCTCTTATATCCGTTTCCGCAGCAATCGCAGAAAAATTCGAACTGGAATCCCGCTTCGCTAGACAGATCGTTGTGGTTGCGCGTAAAAGAGTGCAGCATGGTGATTATCTCCTTTTATGTTTATCATAGGATGCTGTTTCAGTGATGTTTTCGAAAACATATCCTTCCGCCTTAGGCCGCAGACGGATCATTATCCGTATTTCATACTATCAAAGTTCCGAAACGATTGCAAGGAAAACACAAGAAGAACCTCAAAACGGCATATGTGACATAAGACCGAGAAGATGCTCCGTTCAGACCCGTCCACGCCATGCAGAAACAACGGGCAGCTGATAGGCTGCCCGTTGTTCATAAACATATGTTTCCCGGAATGGTTCTGCGTCTTACTGCGCATCGCCTTCCGCGTCTCCCTGTACTGGGATATATACCTGTTCCGCATAGGACAGCAGATCCAGCTTGCTGAGATCATCTCCGACGGCACTTAAGGAATACATAAGGCCCGGCGTCTTATCATACCAGAGACATACCTTCGCATCCTTTTCTTCGTCTCCCTCTTCTCTTAAACAGGTCATGGTCGTGACCTGACTGGATCCGATAGTTCCTTCTTCGTCAGTCTCTGTCCACTGATGATACATTCCCGAAATATCTTCCCACTCCTGTGCCGGTTTGATACGGGCCGTATACTGGTTTTCACTGCTGTCGGTAAAGCGCATCTCAGCGATCTCATCGCTGATGGTAAAATACATAAGGTCCTTTGCTCCTTCAGGGATGCCGAATTCCAGCCCCAGCGTCTTCATGATCCCTTCAGCGTCTGTCTCTTTAAGCGGATTGACCACCCCATCCCCTAATATCTGAGAGGATTGCGATGTATCTTCCGAGGTCTCGGGCTTAGTATCGGCCTTTTTTGAGGTGCAGCCTGCAAAAATGAGCAGTACCGACAAAACCACGATAAAAGCGACTGTCTTATCCATTTCTACTCCTTTCCCGGATGCCCCTGCCCGTTTTATGTTGGGCAGGACCGGCGGCATTTTTTTGTTTTACTTGTATAAACTTACGGCGTACCGTCAGGTGTTTATTCACTGACCGGATCTCCCGGGGCCACACTTTCCGTACAGCGGGCCGGGATGAGCTTAGGTCAGGCGCTCGTCTTTTCGCAAAAGATAAAACCGGAATACAAGTTCTTATTCCGGTTTTATGCTGCTTATTCCTGTTTTTCCTGTGAAAATGATACCAGAGCTTCTATGAAACTT
>JAEEGL012632968.1_pt1 | contig 10679 bp, 9 predicted proteins | sample 9134231 | NCBI WGS metagenome assembly JAEEGL01 (sample SAMN16246548, study PRJNA631951) | gut metagenome | biome: gut microbiome; feature: rumen; material: fiber-attached | host: Bos | place: Iran: Karaj | collected 2018-10 | reverse complement strand
TTTATGGTTGAAAGACGCCAGGCAGAATACTTTGAAGGAATCATGCATATGCCTCATACCTAACAAGAGGTGAAGCTATGTGGCTGGCAGAAATAGTCAGTTAAACATGCCTGATGCTCAAATTGCAGCCGAGTATATGAAGTGGATTATTGCGTTTTCTACGCATGGTGAAGAGCATTTTTACCATTATAATTTGATGGAAATGCTTCAGAAAATTCCCTTTGATTGGTACCACCATAGGGACGGAAATCGTGCAATTGACGGTGTTGATTTGCGTGATTTGTTCAGTTATGAGACCGGAATTATGGATTGGTACCATGCTCTCGGCGGGCCTTGCAGCGTTCTAGAAATGCTCCTGGGCTTAGCTCATAGGATCGATAAAGAAGTGATGTACGACCATGAAATTGGCGACAGAACGAATATTTGGTTTTGGGAAATGCTCCATAATCTTGGTATAGATGTGTTCGATGATAGCAATTTTAGGCCGGATATTGTGGCTCAAAAAGTCGATATTTGGCTTAAAAGGAAATATGATCGGGACGGATTTGGTGGTATTTTTCCGCTTAAAAACGCTCAAAAAGACCAGAGAAAAATCGAAATTTGGGCTCAAGCTCAGGAGTATTTTCTTGAAAATTATGGCATTTAATGGCAAAAAATAGGCTAAAAAAGTGTTACGTTTTGTGTTACAAAAATGTAACAGTGTTACAAAAAAGTGTAACAAAATTGAAAAAATCGACTCGCAAAAATGCGAATTTTTTAAAAGTGTTACAAAAAAGTGTAACATTGTTACGTTTTTTTTCAGTTTTGCACGCCCAAAAAACCTAGTGTTTTCAACGGTTTGCGGGTTTTTTGTTACGTTTTTGCAAAAAAATCACTAAAACTTTATTAAGAAAAAAATTTAATTTTATAAAAGTTTTATTTTTGCAAAATTTTTGCACTTTTGTAACAAAAACGTGGATGCTTAAGTTTAGGCAAGGAAGGAGGCTTAAAGATGTGGACTTCTACCGAATCAAGGAAAGAAGCGTAAAGCGTGGCACTACCGAAGTATATCCTGACTTCATAGTTGGGAGAAGTAAAGACCTGATGGTTCGAGGTAGGAGCTTCTATGCAATTTGGGATGAAGCCCGCGGCCTTTGGAGCACGGACGAATATGATGTTCAGCGCCTTGTTGATACTGACCTGTATGACTACAAGGATAGAATGGTTACTGAGGACATGGTTGTGGTTAAGACACTCGGTGATTTTTCTAGCAACATGTGGATTGAGTTTAGAAACTATATTTCGCATGTGAGTGATAATTCGGTTCAGTTAGATGAGGTGCTGACATTCAGTAATACGGAGGTCAAGAAAAGTGACTATCGATCAAAACGATTGGGATACCCTCTCGAGCCAGGAAGATATGACGCTTATGAGGAGCTCATCTCAACTTTATACGATCCAGAAGAGCGTCGAAAAATTGAGTGGGCTATTGGTGCAGTTGTCTCAGGCGATTCAAGAAATATTCAGAAGTTTCTTGTCTTATATGGAGAAGCTGGAACCGGTAAGTCAACAATTCTTAACATCATTCAGCAACTGTTTGAAGGGTACTACGTCACATTCGAAGCGAAGGCAATCACTTCTTCCAGCAATGCCTTTGCGACCGAAGTATTCAAATCAAACCCGCTTGTCGCGATCCAGCATGATGGCGATCTCAGCCGCATTGAGGATAACTCCAAACTCAATTCTATTATCTCGCACGAGGAGATGACCATGAATGAGAAGTATAAGCCAAGTTATACTTCGAAGGTTAATGCTTTCTTATTCATGGGCACAAATAAGCCTGTTAAGATTACTGATGGTAAGAGCGGTATTATAAGACGACTTATTGACGTAAGACCTACAGGCAAGAAGATTCCAGTTGCAAGATACCATACACTTACAGAGCAGATTAAGTTTGAACTCGGTGCGATTGCAAGTCATTGCCTTGATGTTTATAGGGAGCTTGGTAAAAATTATTATATGGGCTATCGACCTGTTAACATGATTCTGGAGACTGATGTTTTCTATAACTTTGTGGAAGATCAGTATTTTCAGTTCAAGGAGAATGACGGAGTTTCACTCAAAGCTGCTTATGCGTTATGGAAAGAATATTTGGATGAAGCCGGAGTTGAGTATAAGCTTCCTCGGCATAGGTTTCGAGAAGAGCTAAAGATATATTTTCGAAACTTCGAGGACATGACAAGGATCGACGGCAAACAAGTAAGAAGTTATTATTCTGGGTTTATTTCTGAGAAGTTTACGAAGTTTGAGGAAAAGAAGCCAGAACCTCCGCCTTTAGCGCTTGTAATGGATGAGAAAGTGTCGTTGCTCGACAAGGAACTGGCAGATCGGCCTGCCCAGTATGCTAGTAGTGCTGGAACTCCTCTGGAGAAGTGGTCGAATGTTAAGACCAAACTCGAGGATATTGATACAAGTAAACTTCATTACGTTAAACTTCCAAAGAATCATATCGTTATAGACTTTGACTTAAAAGACGAAAACGGAGAAAAGTCATTTGAACGAAATATCGAGGCTGCTAGTAAATGGCCGCCTACTTATGCTGAACTGAGCAAATCTGGGAAAGGAGTACATCTGCATTATATTTATGATGGCGATATTTCTCAATTGTCTCACATGTATGATACCGATATTGAAGTAAAGACTTTTACCGGTAACAGTTCTCTTCGCCGTATGCTTACATTTTGCAATGCGATTCCTATTTCTACGATAAGCTCAGGTTTGCCGTTGAAAGGAGGAAAAGCAAAAGTGCTAGATGAAAATTCAGTGAAAGATGAAAGACATTTACGAGCTCAGATTAATAAAGCGCTTAAACGAGAAGTGCATGCTAACACGAAACCGAATATTTGTTTTATCGACAAAGTTTTAAACGATGCATATAATGCTGGATTTAAGTATGATGTTAGTGATCTTAAGAATCGGATTATTGTGTTTGCAAATAATTCTACTCATAATGCTCCTTTCTGTCTTGATCTGGTAAGCAAAATGAAGTTTAAGTCTGAAGATGAGATTGAACCAGGCAAAAGCGACGATTCTCCGATTGTCTTCTTCGACGTTGAGGTATTTCCTAACTTATTTGTGATTGTTTGGAAGAAGCAAGGTGGACAAAAGGTAACTCTTATTAATCCATCAGCTGCTGTAGTAAGAGATATGTTTGGAATGAAGCTTGTTGGATTTAACAATAGGCAGTACGATAATCATATTTTGTATGCAGCTGGCGAACTCGAGTATACAATTCCTCAGTTGTATGAATTGTCTATGCGAATTATTAACGATGAGAAAGATGTAAAGTTCGGTAATGCATATAACTTGTCTTATACGGATATTTACGATTTCTCGTCCAAGAAGCAAGGTCTTAAGAAGTGGGAAATTGCTCTTGGCATTCATCATAGCGAACTTGGACTTCCTTGGGACCAGCCTGTGCCTGAAGAACTTTGGTCTAAAGTTGCTGAATATTGTGGAAACGATGTTGACGCAACTGAAGCTGTATTTGAGGCGCTTAAGCAGGACTTTGTTGCAAGAGAGTTGCTTGCCGATTTAAGTGGAATGACTGTCAACGATACTACTCAGCAGCTTACCGCAAAGATTCTGTTCGGTAATGAGCGGAATCCGCAAAGTAAGTTTATTTATACTGACCTTTCTCAGATGTTTCCTGGCTATAAGTACGAATATGGTAAAAGTACTTATCGAGGAGAGGTTACTGGCGAAGGTGGATATGTATATGCTGAACCTGGTATTTGGCAGAATGTTGCGCTTATTGACGTAGAGTCAATGCACCCAAGTAGTATTGAGCTTCTTAACTTATTTGGACCTTATACTAAGAATTTCTCGGATCTTAAAGCGGCTAGACTTGCAATTAAACATGAGGATTATGAAACCGCAAAAGGAATGCTTGACGGAAAACTTGCTCCATATTTAGGAAGTAAGGAAGATGCTGAAGCATTGTCTTATGCACTTAAGATTGTAATCAATATTGTTTATGGTTTAACATCGGCTAGTTTTAAGAATAAATTTAGAGATCCTAGAAACAAAGATAATATTGTGGCAAAGCGTGGAGCGTTATTTATGATCGATCTTAAGAATGCTGTGCAAGAGCAAGGATTTACTGTTGCACATATTAAGACCGATAGTATTAAGATTCCAAACGCAACGCCAGAGATTATTCAGTTTGTTATGGATTTCGGTAAGAAGTACGGTTATAACTTTGAGCATGAAGCAACGTATGAGAGAATGTGCTTGGTTAACGATGCTGTTTATATTGCTAGGTATGATACAGCAGAAGCTTGCCAGGCTCGATATGGATATATGCCAAAGAATAATCGTAAACATGGTGGCGAATGGACAGCTACAGGAGCGCAGTTCCAGAAGCCTATTGTATTTAAGAAACTGTTTTCCAAAGAAGAAATTACATTTGATGATCTTTGCGAAACAAAGAATGTCACAACTTCGATGTATCTTGACATGAACGAGAAGATGCCAGAAGGCGAACATAATTATGTGTTTGTCGGAAAGACTGGATCTTATTGCCCGATTACACCTGGAGAAGGTGGCGGCGAACTTCTCAGAGAAAAAGATGGAAAGTACAGCGCAGTTGTCGGCACAAAAGGATATCGCTGGTTAGAATCGGAAGTCGTTAGAAACAGGCAAATGGAAGATAAGATTGATATGTCTTATTACCAGAGTTTTATTGATGATGCTATTGCGGCAATCGATAAATATGGCGACTTTGAATGGTTTGTTAGCGATATTGATGACGATTTGCCACCTTGGGATATTTCCGAGGTTGCATAAATAAACTATATTTCAAAAGGAGTATTAATCATGGAAAAGAAAATTGGCAACATCACTATTGAGAATGCACGTCTTATTCACAGGAACTTTTCTGGCGCAGCAACACAGTTTAATCCCGTCGGCAACCGTAACTTCAGTGTAGTGCTTGATCCTGATTTTGCGCAGCAGCTTATGGACGATGGATGGAATGTCAAGTCTAAGCCGCCTCGTGATCCTCAGGATGATCCGCTTTATTATCTTCCTGTCACGGTGCGCTTTGATCCGATTGCCCCGAATATTTTCATGGTGACTTCGAGGGGTAAGACTCGTCTTGATGAAAGCAATGTTAATCTTCTTGATTCTGCAATTATTCGCAATGCGGATCTTAAGATTCATCCTCGTGCTTGGGAGACTGCAAATGGGAGCGGCATTAAAGCATATCTTCGCACGCTTTATGCTACGATCGAAGAAGATGAGCTTGATCTGAAGTACGGAGATATTCCGACTGCCGGACGTTAATTATATATGGGCATAAGGCTTGATGATTACCAGCTCGAAGCAATTGATAAGCTTAGCAAGGGAAAGCTTCTTTGCGGCGAGGTTGGCTCTGGTAAAACTCGTACAGCCTTAGCCTATTACTATCTCAACCTTTGTAAAGGTGGTATACAGGTCAACGGTGAAGGTCGTTTTCGCAAGATGCGGTCTCCCGTTGACTTGTATATTATTACAACTGCACAGGTTCGAGATAAGAAAGGATGGGACCACGAACTTATCCCTTTCTTTTTGGCTCGAGGCTACAATGAGAAGCATAACGTAAATGTTACAATTGATTCCTGGAATAATCTTCACAAGTATACTGAAGTAAAGAACGCTTACTTTATATTTGACGAACAGAGATTAGTTGGCTCTGGTGCTTGGGTCCGAGCATTTCTAAAGATATCCAAGTTTAATAATTGGAATTTGTTAACCGGAACGCCAGCTGACAACTGGTCTGATTACATTCCAGTATTCATAGCAAATGGGTTCTTTAGAAACAGAACTGAGTTTGAACGAGAGCATTGTATATTTAGGCCATTCGTTAAGTATAAGCAAGTCGATCGGTATATTTCGACTGGAGCGCTTGAATGGTATAAAAGGCAGATAGTTATTCCGATGGATTACCATAAGCCAACAAATTGTCATCATGAGTACAAATATGTTGGATATGATAAACCGAAGTACTTATTTGCTTGGAGTAATCGTAAGAATCCAGATACACTAAAACCATTTAAAAACCGAACAGAAATGTGCATGGCGCTTAAAGAGATAATGTATAAGGACCAGTCTAGGATTGATGCAGTCGAGCATTATTTGCTAACTGTTCCGAAGATTATTGTGTTTTATAATTACAACTTTGAACTTGATATTCTGAGAACAATTTGCCAAGAGAACGATCTTGTATATGCAGAGTGGAATGGAACGTTTCATCATCTTATTCCAGAGACTGATCAATGGGTATATTTGGTTCAGTATAATGCTGGAGCCGAAGGCTGGAACTGTACTGAAACAGACACAATCTTATTTTACTCTGAGAACTATTCTTACAAGATCATGCACCAAGCAGCTGGCAGAATTGACAGAAGAAACACAGAGTTCAAAGACTTGTATTATATTCACATGCTGTGCAGAGCACCGCTTGACCTAAGTGTAAGAAGAGCAATTATCAATAAGAAGAACTTCCAGGAACGCAATTTCATAAAGGATAATGATTTTTCAGAAAGGAGCGATGCGGCATGAAGAAGTATATTTACTAAGAATTACTTGTTAGAGGGGGTTTAACTTCCCCTCTTCTTTTTTCTAAAATTCGCGAAAAAAAGTTGCCCTATATGGAGGGGAAGGATAGAATATGACTTTCCTTCCCTTATTTTTCTGGCTTAGGAGAGATTATAATGCGAGAAAACAAGTTCCAGGCAAAGCTCATAAAAGAGATTGAAAGCAGACTTCCTGGATGCTTAGTGCTAAAGAATGACGCAAATTACATTCAAGGAATTCCTGATCTTAGTGTTTTTTACAAAGATCGTTGGGCGTTTCTTGAATGCAAGAAGTCGAGCACAGCAGAGCATCAGGATAATCAAGATGATTACATTGAGTATGCTCAGCAAAACTCTTTTGGAGCTTTTATTTATCCAGAGAACAAGGAGGCAGTACTAAATGAACTTCAACGAGCATTGGGAGCTTAAAGGCAAGCACTCGTTCCTTTCAGCAAGTGGTTATTCGTGGAGTAACTATACGGAAGAAAAGTTCAAAGAAGTTTATAAGAATCAGATTGCTAAAGTTCGTGGAACCAAATTGCACGAGCTAGCAAAAGATGCTATTAAACTTAAAGTCCATCTTCCTCGTTCTCGACGAACCCTTGACTCATATGTTAATGATGCAATTGGCTTTGGGTTAATTCCAGAGCAGCCATTAGCGTATTCTAAAAGAGCTTTCGGCACAGCCGATGCTATTGGAATTCATAAAGACGTACTTAGAATTCACGATCTTAAAACTGGAGTAACTCCTGCTAAAATGCGGCAGCTTGAAATCTATGCGGCATATTTCTGTCTTGAATACGACATTACGCCATTTGAAATTCCAATGGAATTGCGTATTTATCAAGGAGATGAAGTTGCTGTATTAAATCCAGATCCTGTTGCCATTAGTGAGATCATGAAAAAGATTGAACTTTTTGATGCCATAATGGAGGAGATGGAAAATGATGCCGCAATTTGACGAGCTTTATCACGAAGGAAAGAAACGCAGATCCGGACGATATCCTTGGGGTTCTGGCGAAGTTCCATATCAGCATGAAAGCTGGTTCATGAAGAATGTTCGTGACTATCGAGCTGAAGGCTTAGACGATAAAGAGATTGCTAAGCGTCTTGGGATGACCAATACTGAATTCAAGCGTAAGTATAGTAATGAGCAGAACATGATGAAGCTCATGGAGCATGACTTTGCTGTTACGCTTCGTGACAAAGGCGTTAGTACTTCTGAAATTGCTCGTCGTGTTGGAAAGAACGAGTCTACAATTCGTTCATGGCTTGACGAAGAACGCGCTAAGCGTGCTGAGAAAGCATTCGATATTGCCGATCAGCTTCAAGATGAAGTAGACAGTGGCGCATATTTGGATATTGGCACTGGTGTTGAAAAATATCTTGGCTGTACGCCAACTAGGTTCAAGCAAGCTATTGCTGAGCTTGAGGATCGTGGCTATACTGTTGAAAATCTTTACATTGAGCAGCTTGGTCGTAACGATGGCGCCAAAACTACAGTTACAGTTCTTGCTCCTCCTAACATGACCGTTCAGGAACTTTATGAGTCAACTGACAAAATTAAAGTTGTGAACACGCATATTGATGCGGTAACTGGCGACAAGAAAGTTGGCGAACTTCCAGTTAATAATATCGATTCTAAACGTATTATGATTCGATATGCAGAAGATGGTGGCGCAGATAAAGATGGCGTTATTGAACTTCGACGTGGTGTTGAAGATATTTCATTAGGTAATGCCAAGTACGCTCAAGTTCGTATTGGTGTCGATGGAACGCATTATCTTAAAGGTATGGCTGTTTATGCAGATGATCTTCCTGATGGTGTGGATATTCGATTCAATACTAATAAAACAAAAGACAAGCCAATGCTTGGACCAGATAGTGATCATTCTGTTCTTAAGCTTCAGAAAAGAGATGAAGCGACTGGCGAGTTATTGCCGAATCCATTTGGCGCATCTATTAAGCCAGAAGAAAATCTTAGGCTTGTCCAAAAAGAGTACATTGGTGCTGATGGAAAGAAGCATGTATCCGCACTCAATGTTGTGTCAGAGGAAGGCGATTGGTCAGAATGGTCTAAGACTTTATCTTCCCAGTTTCTTTCCAAGCAATCTCCTGTACTTGCTAAACGCCAGCTTGACATTGCTGCTGCAGAAAGAGAAGCTCAGCTTGAAGCAATTAAAGAGATTGACAATCCCACAGTAAGAAGGAAAATGCTTATCGATCTTGGCGACGATTGCGATGCTGCCGCTGTTCATCTTAAAGCAGCTGGTCTTCCTCGTCAGGCATCATATGCTATCCTTCCTGTTCCTGAGCTTAAAGATAACGAGATCTACGCGCCTAAGTTTAAAGATGGCGAGATTGTGGATCTTGTTCGGCATCCTCATGCTGGTCAGTTTGAGATTCCGCAGCTCGTGGTTAATAACAAGTCTAAAGCGGCCAAAGCTTTTATGAACCAAGCAACGGATGCAGTCGGTATTAATCCTAAAGTTGCTCAGCAGTTGTCTGGTGCAGACTTTGATGGAGATACTGTTCTTGTTATACCCAATCCAAACGGTAAGCTTATTCAGTCTAGGCATCCGTACCAAGAGCTGTTAGAGTTTGAACCAAAAGTTAAGTACGCAGCTTATGAAGGTATGCCTCGTGTTGGAAAAGAAGACCACTTTGATACCCAGATGCAAATGGGTGTCGTGTCTAACCTTATTACAGACATGACTATCGCTGGTGCGGATAAGCCAGACATTATCAAAGCGGTTAAGCATTCAATGGTTGTCATTGATGCAGAAAAACATAATTTGGATTGGCAAAGATCCGAGCTTGATAACGACATTGCACGCTTAAAGAAAGAGTATCAAGGCAAAGAACAGGGCGGAGCGTCAACTATTATCTCTAAAGCAAAGTCTCCTGTGTATGTAGATCAGCGTAAGTTATGGGACAAAAAGTCCAGTAAGTCTATTGATCCTGAAACTGGCGAAAAGATTTACAAACTTACTGGCAAGACTTATAAAGAGAAAGAAAAGATCATCGATCCTGTTACTGGTAAACAAGCAATCGATCCTGAAACAGGCAAGGGTTTGTTTAGAGAGACTGGCAAAGTTCTTAAAAGGCAAACTAAAATTACGAAGATGGAGAGCACAAAGGATGCAAGAGAGCTTCTTTCTGATGCACCTGGACGCATGGAGATGACTTATGCGGACTATGCTAATAGAATGAAGGCCCTTGGAAACAAATGCCGTCTTCTTGCCCTGAATACCGAGGATAGAGAGTGGGATACTAGTCCCGCCACAAAGCAGAAGTATGCCAAAGAAATTGCCAGCCTTGATGCAAAGCTGTCTAATGCCGAGAAGAACGCCCCCTTGGAGCGCCAAGCTCAAATTGTTGGCAACATTAACGCTAGAACCATCATTAAGAGTAACCCCGGGCTATCTAAAAAAGAAAGTGACCGCATCAAAGGACAGCAGATAGCCGCTGCTAGAGTCGCTGTTGGCGCTAAGAAGCAGAGAATTGACATTAGTGATTCAGAATGGGCAGCCATACAAGCCGGTGCTATCTCCCCTAGCAAATTAACCCGCATCCTAAACAACGCTAACGAAGATAGAGTAAAGGCGTTGGCCATGCCAAAGGCTGCGTACAGTCTTAATCCAGCACAAGAGAAACTTGCTAAATCAATGGCTAGAAATGGTTATACTCAAGCTGAGATTGCAGATCGTCTTGGTGTGTCGGCAAGTACTGTTGCAAACTTACTTGTAAAGAACTGATTGGAGGTTTTGTAAATTGGCAAAGTGTCGAATTACAACAGCTGACAATCCTTTCAATCCGTTTACTCAATTTGAAGAATGGCTTGCATACGATAGGGATAAGGGGTACTTTACTTGCGAATACCTTGCAAGAATTGCGAAGACCTCTACGGATGTCTCAATTTCTATCAACGAGGCCGAAATAGAACGTGCTATTGATGAGATTATCAGCTTGAATGGCGCAAATGTTTACAAAAAAGTTTATGAAAATGAACAACCAGGCAACCACTAGAAAATAAAAAGACATAGAGGGGGGTCAGGATTGAAACCCACCCCCCTCCACATA
>JAEEGL012572068.1_pt1 | contig 10679 bp, 8 predicted proteins | sample 9134231 | NCBI WGS metagenome assembly JAEEGL01 (sample SAMN16246548, study PRJNA631951) | gut metagenome | biome: gut microbiome; feature: rumen; material: fiber-attached | host: Bos | place: Iran: Karaj | collected 2018-10 | reverse complement strand
ATAAAATACCTGAATTTCTTTGCGGATATTTTCGGCGTAGATACGGCGAAAAGGCAGGCGAAAATACACGAATACGCCTCCGCGTTTGAGATAGAAGCCGATCTTGCAAAGCCGATCTCCGCGTATTCCCACGGTATGAAGCAAAAGCTTGCCATAATCTCCGCGTGGCTGCACGAGCCTGACCTTATAATAATGGACGAGCCGTTCGTCGGGCTTGACCCGAAAGCTTCGCATCTGCTCAAAGAGATGATGAGACAGGTATGCGATAACGGCGGCGCTATATTCTTCTCCACTCACGTGCTTGAAGTCGCGGAAAAGCTCTGCGACAAGGTCGCCATAATAAAGCAGGGCAAGCTCATACGCTCCGGCACCATGGAAGAAGTCAAGGGCGACGAATCGCTTGAAGAAGTGTTTTTGGATCTGGAGGCGTAAAATGTTCCGCGTACTTCTCAAAAAACAGTTTACGGAGATCTTCAAGTCGTATTTCTACAACCCGAAAAACAACACGGGCAGAAGCGGCAGATCCACCGTCGTTATGTTTATCATTTTCGGCGCGGCTATGGTCTTCGGTCTCGGCGGAATGTTTACGATGCTGTCCGTCGCGCTGTGCGCCAGCCTTCACGCCGCCAGCGCGGACTGGCTGTATTACGCCATACTCGGGCTTACCGCCATGGCGATGGGCGTTTTCGGCAGCGTGTTCAGCACTTATTCCGGTCTGTATCTTGCAAAAGACAACGACCTGCTTTTGTCAATGCCGATACCCGTAAAATATATAATCGCCTCGCGGCTTGCCGGCGTTTATCTTATGGGACTCATATATTCCGGCACGGCGACGGTCCCGGCGTTTATAGTTTACCTGATATTCGGCTCGCCGTCGCTTAAAGCCGTAATAGGCGGGATACTGTTCATCCTGCTCATATCCGTCATAGTCCTCATACTCTCCTGCATCTTAGGCTGGGTAATCGCGAAAGTCAGCCTTAAACTCAAAAACAAGAGTTTTATTACCGTCATCATCTCCGTTTTATTTATCGCCGGATACTATTTCGTATATTTCAAAGCAAGAGAATGGATCAGCACCTTAGCCGAAAACGCCGCGGAATACGGCGCGAAGATAAAAGGCGCCGCGTACGGGCTTTACCTTTTCGGCAGCGCCGGCACGGGCGACCCGCTGACGCTTGCGATATTCACGCTGGCAGTCGTTTTATGCGCCGCCGCGGTATGGTTCATACTTGAAAAGAGCTTTATAAAGACCGCGACGTCCGCAGGCGCGGTAAGCGGCAAGGCGTACCGCGAAAGATCAGTCAAAGCCCGCGGGAGCGGCTCCGCTCTGTTTGCAAAAGAAATGAAAAGATTCACGTCAAGCGCGAATTATATGCTCAACTGCGGTTTCGGCGTCATTATGCTGGTCGCCGCCGCCGTCGCGCTGTTCATAAAAGGCGACTGGGTAACAGCTGCTTTGAGCGGCTTCTTTAACGGCAGGATGACGGCGGTCATCGCGTTTTTCGCGTTCTGCTTCATGGCATCGGCAATAGATATCGCCGCGCCGTCCGTCGCGCTTGAAGGCAAAAGCTACTGGATAACAAGATCCATGCCGGTATCGTCTTATCAGATACTTTTATCAAAGCTGCAGCTTCAGCTCGCCGTCTCCGGCGGCGCTTCCCTGCCGTTAATCGCATCGGTCATCGTTGCGCTGCGGCGCACGCCGCTTGACGCGGCGGCGTTTGCGGCGGCGGCTCTGTCGCTTCTGCCGCTTTACGCTCTGTGGCAGATGTTCTGGTCGCTCAAAAACCCGAATCTGAACTGGACCTCGGAGATTATACCCATAAAGCAAAGCATGAGCGTCGTCGTTTCAATGTTCACCGGCTGGGGCTACGCCGCAGTCCTCGGAGGCGTTTGCATGGCTGTCGGATATTTTACCGGCGGCGCGGTATGTCTTGCCGCGGCCGCTGTCATAAACCTTTTGCTTTCGTTCTTCTTATGGAAATGGCTTAAAAACAAAGGCGCCGCAAAATACGACGCTCTGTAAAAAATATAAATCCCGCCGTGCTAAAACACGGCGGGATTTTTTTATTCCATAAATATCTCAAAATCGCCGAAAGCGGTCACTTTCTGAAGCTTTACGTCGGGAAACGACGTAACTTCCTGAATTTTTATAATCTCCGCTGCGAAAGCCTTTGAATCCGTTATCTTTACTTTATAGTCGCCGAAAGCGTTAACGAACTGTATTTTAAGATCCGGAAACGACGTCACTGTCTTGAATATGACCTTCTTACCTTTGAATTTGTTCAAAAAAATCTTGTCGTAACTCATTTTATTATCCTCCTTGTTTTTTTCAGTCAAATACCGCGGGGCGTATATAATAGCAAGCGGTATATTTTTCTGTTTTTTCAAGCTTTATCAGATCAGACTGCTCTGCTATATCGGTAATTACGCCTCTTTTTGACGGAAGCGAGGTCCACGGCTCGATACATACGTACGGCGCGTCGGTTTTCGGTCTGTGCCACAGTCCGAGATACGTAAAATCACGCAGACCCACTGTAACGCCGCGTCCGCCGCGCTTCGGCTTCAGAACGACTCTGCCGCCGTGGTTTTTAAGTATTATCGCGTCGTTATCAAACAGATTATGCTCCATATCGAGTCTTTGATCTTCGCACAGCGCAAACGGCTCGTAAGCGTCAAGGAAAAAACAGTCCTCGCTGAATACTGCTTTCTCCGGCGCGGCGTCTTTGCAGAAATACAGCGCGTAGTCTTCAAAAACGTGACCGTTATCAAGCGGCAGATTTATGCCCGGATGACCGCCTAAGCCGAAATACATAGTTTTTTCGCCCGTGTTTTCGACCTCGTACGTTACGTAAAGCGCGTCGTTTTTTATCTCAAAATTTACTTTGTATAAGAAGTCAAACGGATAAATTTTAAGCGTTTCGTCGCTGCTTTTCAGCGCAAAAGACGCGGCAGCTTCAGTCACGCTTTCCGGCTCAAGCACGCTGTTTTTTACAAATCCGTGTATGTCGAGCGGATATTGCCGACCGTCATATATATACGTTTTCTGCCACAGACGCCCGACGTACGGAAACAGGTTAGGCGAGCGGTCTTTCCAGTATTTTTCATCGCCCTGCCATATTATCTCCGTCTCGCCGCATTTAAGCGATAACAGCTCCGCGCCGCGAGACGATATTTCGGCGTATAAAATATCGTTTTGTATTTTATATGTTTTCACGTTATTTTACTATCCTTTGACGTATTGATAGAGGGGTTGATATTTTTATGAGATCGTTCGCGTTCGGGAATCCCTGATACCCGCCGTCGCGGATTTCAATCGGGCGCTGCTCAACACTCTTCGCCGTGCTTATTTTCGTAAACTAAGCGCGGTCACGCGTCCGGTAAAACGATCTCGCCGTCCGAACAGCGGACCGTGATCTCCGGCGTCGCTCCGGAGTTCCAATGCGGGAGCTTCTCAATTTCTTCCCACTCGGCGGCGGTCCCGGCGAAATTGATCAGGGTAAGGTCTCTGCAGTCCGCGAACGCGTTTTCACCGATCCTCTTCAGACTTGCCGGCAGATCGGCTTCTCTGAGCCAGTCGCAGTATTTGAAGGCGTCGAAACCGATCTCCGTTACGCCCTCCGGAACCGGAGCCTTATACATAAATTTGCAGCCGAAGCAGGCGTAGTCGCCGATCTTCGTCATACCGTCAAGGAAAGAGAAGGTCGTCGTAGGATTTGAAGGCGGATAGAAGACAAGTTCGGTCTTATCCTTGGTGTAAAGAATCTTCCCCTCGTCCGAGTAATAGTTCTTATTGTTCTCATCGACGGTCAGATGCTTCAGCGCGGTGCAGTTCAAAAAAGCTGTCGGAGGGATGTTTTCGACGTCGGCTGAAAAAACGAACTGAGTTATGTTTTTTGCGCAGACAAACGCGTACGGAGCGATATCCGTCACGCCGTCCGGAATGTTGTAGAACGTGTAGGGCTTGCCCGCGGGAAACCAGACGATCCTCTTTCCGTCCTTTGAATAGACCACTCCGTCAACGTCCTTGAGCGCGCCGTTGCCGTCGCCCACCTCCACCACCATAAGGCTGTAGTCGTACCAGAAGGCGCCGTCGGCGACGGACTCCACGCCGTCGGGAAGCTCGAATTTGAGAAGCCCGGTGAGGGAGCAGTGATCGGCGGGATAGCAGACCAGCGTTTTCCCGTCCCCGGAGTAAAGCACGCCGTCGACGGATCTCAGATACGGATTATCGACGTCGACTTCGATCTGCGTAAGCCCGATCTTCGTCAGCGCGCAGTACGCTATCTTTTTGACGCTCGCCGGAAGCGTGACCTTTCTGACAGGTCCGCCGGCGTCGGTAAGCGCGTAACTCCAGATCCCCGTCACGCTCAGCCCGTCAACATCGGCGGGAAAAACGACCTCCTGATCGCTCCCCGTATAAGACAGCGCGTAAGCCGTTTGATCGCCGAGATCGAGAAACTTAAAATCACCGCTCTCGAAAAGTCTGCCTGCCGGCATTGGTTCATCGGATCTTCCCCAAACCTGCCCTGCGCCGCCGTCGGTCCGGGCCGGCTCCGTCTCAGCCTGATTTTCCTTCGTGACGGACGGGCGGCTTCCGTCCGTGTCCTTTCCGCCTCCGCAGGCGCAGAGCGAAAGGATGATCGCCGCCGTCAGCAGCAGTGAAGCGATTTTTTTCATACGTCATCCTCCTGATAAGAGTTGGATAATTCATCGTTACGCATTTTATTCACCTCCGATGATATGATAACATATAATTGTGACAAAATCAAGCAAATGAGAAAACGGGAGTTAATGAAGGCGTCGGCGTTCCTTCATTAGCTCCGAAGGAGCGTCTTCAATAGCGTTAGCGTCTTCATTTCTTCATTAGCCCCGCAGGCCCATTCCCCAAAACTCGACAAGCTCGTTTCGGGGTCCCCGAGGGCGGGGCGACTTCATTGAAAAATCCGTCCTTTCGGACGGATTTTTTTGAGCTTCGCGATCAATTTAGATGCGCCTTTATCTCGGAAAACCAGAATTTGTCAAATTAGTCTTCCAAAGTGAAAATGTTAGTATAAATATCAGAAGAATCCAAATATGAGACTTTTAGATTATATTCTCCGCTCGGAGCATCAAGAGGAATCAAAAAGTAAAATGTATATGTTTTGCTTTCATGTGCATTGATAATATGATTTCCAATATCGGTTGTTGAAGGAATGGGCTCTGCAGGAATTAGATACTCCGTTTCACCATCAATACAGAACAACTTGGGTATAGCTCTATAATCACTTTCAGCTCCTTCATATGAGTATTTCCTGTTTGATGAATTTATTAATTCGACTGATATTTCTATTTTTTCACCTCTGATGATATCATTAGCGTTTATCGAATACGAAAATGAAAAAATATTAGAAGAAGTATTATTGCATCCCGCAAGAATTGTCAGTGCCATTGCGCACAAACACACGATTATAACCACCCTGATTGTTTTCATCACAGGCCTCCTCAAATTCGAGCTTGTTAAGTTCATTATAGCACAAAAATATGAATTTTTCAATTATCATTATTTTCTTTCGACGTATTGATCGAGGCGATGAGCATACGGCGGATAGCACCGCGAGTATTAGTGAAATCGCGGCGGTGCCGCGGTGAAATCCTCAGACTTCGTCCTCGGATGAAATCGTTCGCGTTGCTCACGATGAAATTAAATCCACCCACCCGCCGTCGAGGCGGATTTCATCCACGTTAGTGGATTTCATCGGCGTCAGCCGATTTATCCCACCCGTAAGGGTGGATTTAGTTGAAAAGCCTCGCTTTCGCGAGGTTTTTCATGCGGGATTCTTCTTGGATTTTGCAAGGCATAAGTGCAGACTTCTTTGTGTGTGCCTTGCAAAATCCTTCGGTCACCGTTCAAAAACGATCCACCGGATCGTTTTTTTCACTGCTTCGAATCCCGCACATATATTATATCTCCATGCGGGATTCTTCTTGATTTTTGCAAGTCATAAGTGCTAATGGGTTCTTTGGTGACTTGCAAAGCCGCTTGCGGTGCCCGAAGAAATCTGCGCGCCGCTGCCGCGGCTGTGCTTGATTTCTTTCGACCGCTGCGCTTTCCTCGCCTTGCTTCATCTTCCACAGGAAGCGCAAGGCTCGTCAACAGTCACCGCTAAAAACGCTCCCCCGGAGCGTTTTCTTAACGCTGCTTCGAATCCCGCACATATAGTGAAGCGCCATAGAAAAAGGTACCTTGCGGTACCTTTTTCTATGTGCTTAGCGCCCGAAATCGCAAATAAGCAAAAAATCAAAAAATCGCGCCAATTATCAAAATTTCACATTCTTTTGTTTAGTATTAAGTTCTAAACGCTCGAAATCACAAAAAACTTTGATAATATTGTTATATTTTCTTAAATCACATATATCACTATTTAAATGATTGATATTAAAAACTACTCTTTCTGGTATTATTTTTACATCGATGTTAGAAACAAGATTACTCGCCATTACACCATGTTTTATCTTAGAAAGAGTTTCAACCCATTCTTTAAAATGAATCCCAGTGTTCAATGATAAACAGGGAAAAACGATTTTTATTATTTTATATGAATCTTCATATTGTGTGCATTTTTCAAGAACAAAGCTGCGAACAATATCTATATTTTCCATGTAGTCATCACTAATGTCCGGATCAGATACGAATAGATCGCAAATATGTATATATAGCTCAATCCTTAGGTGTGAGAATCTTTCGTCACGAACGGTAAGACAATAATACCTCATTTCACAACGTTCGGAGAAAACTATGTAAGTCGATTTAAAGATATTACTATTGAAAGCATCTTTAATGTTTTTGTAGTTTTCATTAAGTGGTCTCCTTGCATAGAGTTTAATTGTTTACAATCATCCATATTAGAATTATGAAAAACATAGTACTATTATTTGCTAAAACCATATGTTTTTCTTGTTCAAGTCCTGTATTCACACTTTTATTTACTGTTTTTTTGCATTTTTATAGTTGAACAGTATGTATATAAAAAAAGCAAAAACCCCTGATAAATCAAGGGCTTTCACTCTTTTTGCCTTTTCGGGCGATAATCATGGCGCGCCATGCGGGATTCGAACCTGCGACCTACCGGTTCGTAGCCGGGCACTCTATCCACTGAGCTAATGGCGCATACACCGGCTTTTTTCCGGTGCCTTGATATAATATCACTTTTTTCCCTAAATGTCAAGGGTTTTTGTGCGATATTTTTATTTTTTTTCTTTGTCGATCTTCAGATATTCGCGCACGAGCGTGTTCAAAAGCTCGTCGCGGTCTATTTTGCGTATGAGGCCGCGTGCGTTCTTATAGTTGGTTATATACGTCGGATCCTCCGAAAGGATATAGCCGACTATCTGGTTTATCGGGTTATAACCCTTCTCTTTCAGCGCCTGATACACCTGTACCAGTATTTCTCTCGTTTCCTTTTCTTTTTCGCGTACGAGAGAAAAAGTAATTGTTTTATCTTTTTCTGACATTTTGCGGCTCCTTTCGGTTAAGTATATATATTATACCACATTTTTTTAATTTTGCAAGTGTTTTTGAGAAGAATTCAGTAATTTATATTCATAACTGTCCTGAAGCGCCTGCAGACACGCCTCTATTATGTCAAACGACACGCCTACGGTGGTCCAGACGCCTTCTCCGTCCGTTGATTCCATAAGCACGCGTACCTTTGCCGCCGTCGTCGTCGTCGCGTCTATGACCCTGACCTTGAAATCGAGCAGTTTCATATCCTTTACCTCGGGATAAAAGACAGACAGCGCGCGGTTCAGAGCGTTGTCCAGCGCGTTTACCGGGCCGTTTCCGAGGGAGCTTCCCATCTCCGTCTTTCCGCCGACCTCTATCTGCACGACGGAGCACGAAGTAAGCTCGCCGTTTGCGGACGGAAAATCGTCCGTGGTCTTATGCAGGATTATATTGAAATGCGGTTCATATTTGTAAAGCGCTTTTCTCAAAAGCAGCGAGAACGACGCCTCCGCCGCCTCGTAATGATAACCGAAAAGCTCCTTTTCTTTTAGCACGGCAACGGCGCGCATAAGCTCCTCCGAATCCTTATCCGCGTCCGGCACGAGCTGGCGCACGCGGTCAAGCAGAGTATTCCTGCCGGAGATCTCCGACAAAACGAGCTTGCGTTCGTTTCCGACGAGCGACGGGTCTATATGTTCAAACGACGGCGGATATTTTTTGACCGCGTCTATATGCATACCCGCCTTGTGATAAAACGCGCTTTTGCCTATGTACGGTTTGTTGTTTCTTATTCTGGTATTCGATATTTCGGATATCGCGTTTGCGGTCTTTTTCAAAAACCGCATATCGCAGTCAAACTCGTATCCGAGCTTGAATTTGAGGCTTGGGATGATTACGGAAAGATCGGCGTTTCCGCATCTTTCGCCTATGCCCAAGAAAGTGCCCTGTATCTGCGCCGCTCCCGCTTCCGCGGCGAGCAGCGAATTCGCGACGGCGCAGCCTATATCGTCGTGAAAATGCACCGCGACGCTTTTATATCTGTTTACAGCCTCTTTCGTGAGCCTTTCCGCGTCAGACGGCAAAACCGCCCCGGTCGTATCGCACAGGCACAGCGTATCCGCGCCGGCGTCCGACGCGCAGTCAAGCACTTTGTACGTGTACTCTCTGTCCGACATAGCGCCGCTGTAAAAATGCTCCGCGTCGAATATCACTTCTTTGCCCTTGCTTTTAAGGTATGAAACGGTATCGCGTATTATACGCAAATTTTCATCCGCGCTTATTTTCAGCACTTCTTCTACTAAAATTGACGATGCCTTGCCGAATATGACGACTACGGGAGTTTCCGCGTCAAGCAGTTTTTTCATAGCTGCAGACTCCTGTGGCTTTTCCCCCGCGTGAACGGTGGAGGAAAACGCGGCGAGCTTTGCGTGCTTGAAATCTACCGATTTGAGCTGCCCGAAAAGCTCCTCGTCCTTCGGATTGGACGCCGGAAATCCGGCTTCTATTATATCAACGCAGAAGCCGTCCAGTATTTTTGCGATCTTTACCTTATCCTGTACGGAATAAGCTATCCCCTCGCTCTGCGCGCCGTCGCGCAGCGTAGTATCAAGTATCTGTATCTTCTTCATATCCTCATCCGTTTTCGTCAAGCAGTCTGTTCACGGCGTTTATATACGCTATGATGCTCGCCTCGATTATATCCGTTGATAAGCCTCTGCCGGTGACGGAGCCGCCTTCGACCTTGAGCTTTACGGTCACCTCGCCCAGCGCGTCCTTGCCGCCGGAAATGGAGTGTATCGCGTAATCGTACAGTTCGTGCGGCGGCGGGCAGATTATTTTATCCACCGCCTTGTACGCCGCGTCCACGGGTCCGTCGCCTATCGCAACGTCCTCAAACTTTACGCCGTCCTTGATCAGCCTTATGACGCAGGTAGGCGTAGATCTGTTGCCCGCCTGCACCGCAAATCTGTCAAGCGTGTAGTGCGGCGTTTCACGTATATGCTCCGACGCTATGGCTTCAAGGTCTTTGTCCGTTATATCCTTTTTCTTGTCCGCTAATTCTTTGAAAACCTCAAAATATCTGTCAAGCTGCTCTTTGTCGGGATTGTAGCCGAGTTCAACGAGGCGTTTTTCAAACGCGTGCCTGCCGGAATGTTTCCCGAGCGCCATGTTGTCGCGGTTTATGCCTATATCCTCCGGCTTCATTATCTCATAAGTGCGTCTGTCGTTCAGCACGCCGTGCTGATGTATGCCCGCCTCGTGAGAGAACGCGTTGTCCCCTACCACCGGCTTGTTTTTCGGCGCGTGATCGCCGGTTATGCCGTATATAAGGCGGCTCGATCTGTATATCTGCGTGGTGTCTATGTCCGTATATATACCCATTACGTCGCCTCTGACTTTTATGCCCATGACGACCTCTTCAAGCGCGGCGTTGCCGGCCCTCTCGCCTATGCCGTTTACGGTACATTCCACCTGTCCCGCCCCGGCTGACAGCGCCGAGAGGGAATTCGCGACCGCGAGGCCTAAATCGTTGTGGCAGTGCGCAGCGATCACGGCGTTTTCTATGCCTTTCGTATGAGCTTTAACGTATAACACGAGCTCCGCCATTTCCGCCGGGGTGGTGTAACCCACCGTGTCCGGTATGTTCACGGTCGTCGCGCCGGCGGCGATCGCCGCGGACAGCACCTCGCATAAAAAATCTTTATCCGACCTTGTCGCGTCCTCCGCGGAAAACTGAACGTCGGCACATTTGCTTTTTGCGTAAGCGACGTATTCTTTTACGGCGGAAAGCACCTGCTCTTTGCTCAGATGGAGCTTATGCTCCATATGTATTTCCGACGTGGCGATAAACACGTGTATGCGCGGGTGTTCCGCTTCTTTTAACGCTTCCGCCGCCGCGTCTATATCGGACTTCAGGCAGCGCGCGAGCGAGCAGACGGTAACGCCTTTTACGTTTTTCGCTATCGCCGCTATCGCGTCAAAGTCTCCTTTTGAGGACGCGGCAAAACCCGCCTCGATAATATCGACGCCGAGTTTTTTCAGCTGTTTCGCCGCGTCTAACTTCTCTTGCAGATTCATCGAACAGCCGGGCGACTGTTCCCCGTCGCGCAGCGTTGTGTCAAAAATTTTGATTTTTCTCATTATCAGTTTCCCAATCTGAAAGCGATATTGCTTATATATACCGGGCAGCCGT
>JAEEGL012485555.1_pt1 | contig 10679 bp, 12 predicted proteins | sample 9134231 | NCBI WGS metagenome assembly JAEEGL01 (sample SAMN16246548, study PRJNA631951) | gut metagenome | biome: gut microbiome; feature: rumen; material: fiber-attached | host: Bos | place: Iran: Karaj | collected 2018-10 | reverse complement strand
TGAGAATATTAAAAGAGACAGAACTACAATGTAATGATTCTATTGCTGAATTATTATATATGGGATTAGTTTCTGATTCTAATCGTTTTCTATTTAATAGTGTAACTTCTGATACTTTTAAATTAGTTTCTGAGTATTTAGAAGAATATAGTTTTGATCTTAACAGTACTTATAGTAAGTTATACTTAAGGCCACTTAGTGAATTAAGATTAGAGGGATATATATCTTCTAATATTAAGGTTACAGATAATCATCTTGGATATATAGTTATTACTGATGAAATTATTAATAAATATGGAGTAGATAGTGCTTCTGCAGGTAATATGGTTAATAATTATAATTATGTTAAAGAAATGGTTGTTTGGGCAACTATTACAGAAGATGTTAAAAATAAACAATACCGTGTATCTATTAGATCACGTGGTCCAGAAATAAATGGAATAGCTGAAAAGCATAGTGGCGGTGGTCATAAAATGGCTGCTGGAGCTAGAGTAAAGACACTTGAAGAAGCTTTAAAAATAATGGATGAATTAGATGAATATCTTCACGATTATTTTGAAAGTATAAGTGAGGGGAATAAAAATGATAATTAGAGAAGCAAATTTAGATATTATTGCAACTAGAAGAAGTCAATATCCTGATGGAGGTAAACCTGAATTCTTATTAGTAGGTAGAAGTAATGTTGGTAAAAGTAGTTTTATTAATGCAATACTTTCTAGAAAGAATTTAGCTTATACATCATCAAAACCTGGTAAAACTCAAACATTAAACTTCTATGGTGTTAATAATGAGTTTTATTTAATCGATGTTCCAGGTTATGGATATGCTTCTGTAGATAAGAAAACTCAAGCTAAATTTGGAATGATGATTGAAGAATACTTGGAAAAGAGAAGTCAATTAAAGAGAGTATTTATGTTAGTTGATTTTAGACATAAACCAACTGAAGATGATCTACTTATGTATAATTTCTTAAAGTATTATAATTTACCAGTTACAATAATTGCGACTAAAGCTGATAAGATTACTGGTGGTAAGAAACAAAAGAATTTAAAAGTGATATTAGATACTTTAGATTTAGTAGTTGGAGATGATTTAATAGTATTCTCTAGTGTTACTAAGCTAGGAGTAAATGATGTATTAGATAAAATAGAGGGGTTAGTAAAAGAAGATTTAATTTAAGAATAAATTCTAGTGTGGTAGGTGTTTTAAATGAGTCAAAAGAGTAAAACTATTCTAACGATAATTGTAATTGTTTTTGATATAGTTCTATTAATTAGTATTTTATGTATTCGTAATGCAACTATGAATAATAATTTAAAGAAAGAAACAAGGAATTTAATAGCTTTAGATTTTACTAAAGATAGATATAATACTAAACTTAAAACTAGTGGTAGTTATGGCAAAGTAGAAGATGCTATGAAGGATTATTTAGATGAATATGCAGTTTTATTACAAACAGTATTAAAAGATATTCATGATGAAAGATTAACTAAAGTATTATCCTTTGATAATTATCAAAAAGATGGTCCTGAATTCAAAGAATCTTTAGAGTATTTAACTAGTGCTAAAGAGACATTTAATACTAATGTTGATAAGCTAATAGCTGATTCTTCAGAAGCAAATATTATTAAATATGGTGAGAATAGACTAAATAATAAACAATTAAAGTTATATAAGGAATTAATGTTAAGTAATGGCATGATGAAAGACTTCAGTGATACGCAAAAGACTCTTCAAGAAACTAAACTTAGAGTTAATAACTTATATGATACCAGTACTAGTGTTATAAATTTCTTAATTAAAAATAAAGACTTATGGAAACTAGAGAATGGTGAAATTAAGTTTAAGAACCAAGCTTTATATAATGAATATACTGCTATGATAAAGAAATTAGATACAAAATAAAAAGGAGTTAACTCCTTTTATTTTTGTCTTAATTTATTTAGTTTGTTACATTGTTTAGTAAACTCTTCAAGAGATATTAATCCATTAGCATATCTTTCTTGTAACATAGCAAATGATTTATCTGCCATATCATTCTTATTCATTACATTCGCATTAATCTGAGCTGCTTTTCTCTCTGGTAGAGCATGAGGTTTATTATTACTACTACCAGGATTATTTGGGACATTTTTCATAAAGTTAGAATTACTTGTTGGATTATTATTTCCTATTATCATTCATCACCACTCCTATTTTTAAATTGTAATACAATTGGCGTGCCTGTAAAATCAAAATTCTCTCTTATTTTATTCTCTAAATATCTTTCATACGAGAAATGTACTAAACCTTTATTATTTACTCTAAAAGTAAACTTAGGTGGATTAATACCTGTCTGACTAGTAAAGTATATTTTTAATCTTTTACCTTTATATGAAGGTGGAAGATTAAGTTGATAAGCATCTTGAATTACTTCATTTATAATACTTGTTTTAACTTCTCTTTTGATGTTTTCTGATACTTTAATTATCTCTGGCATTAAAGTATGAATTCTTTTCTTAGTTAAAGCTGATAAATAGACTATAGGTGCATATGTTGCGAATTGGAATTCAGCTCTCATTAACTTTTCAAATTCTTGAATACTTGTATCAGTTACAGTATCCCATTTATTAACTACAAAGATTAAACCTTTTCCTTTTTCAATAGCATATCCAGCAATATGTTTATCATGCTCTTTAATACCTTCTTCAGCATTTATTACTACTAAACAGATATCACTTCTATCAATAGCTTTTAATGATCTAAGTAAGCTATATTTTTCTACTGATTCAAAGACTTTACCTTTCTTTCTCATACCAGCAGTATCAATCATAACATATTCTTCGTTATGATATTTTAATACTGAATCTATTGAATCACGAGTAGTACCAGCTATATTAGAAACAACAACTCTTTCTTCATTTAGTAGAGCATTCATTAATGAACTCTTTCCTACGTTAGGTCTACCAATAATAGAAAATTTAATACGATTATCTTCTTTTTCTTCTACTTCTGGGAAATTCATAGTAATAGTATCCATTAAATCTACAAAGCCAATATTATGAATACTACTAATTGGAATATAATTATCAAATCCTAATTCATAGAAATCATAAATATTATTATTAGCTTCTTTAACATCCATTTTGTTTATGGCGACTATTACTTTCTTATTACTTTTTCTTAGAATATCTCTAACTATTAAATCATTAGTAGTTAGACCTTCTTTTCCATCTACTATAAATACTACAATATCTGCTTCATTGATTGCGACTTCTGCTTGCATCTTTATTTCTGTATTAAAGTCAATCTTAGAAGCATCTATTCCTCCAGTATCTATTAAATAAAAACGTTTATTGTTATAATTTGCTTCTTGATAAATTCTATCTCTAGTTACACCAGGGATATCTTCTATAATTGATACTTTCATCCCAACTATTTTATTAAAAAGAGTTGATTTACCAACATTAGGTCTTCCAACTAAAGCAACAGTAGGTAATTTCATAATATCCCCTCCAATCCAGTGTATTATATCACATTTTGTTTAATTTTTCCTATTCTAATTATAACATAAATAGAAAAATGTTAATATTTATATGTGATTATAGTGTAAAATAATGTTATAATAAAAGAGGATGGTGATGATATGAGAAAAAATATAAATAAAGAAGAAAAATGGTATAACCAAGGTGGTAAAGTAGTTAATTTAATACTTTTAACTATCTTATTAATAATAGTTTTTAGTCAATCTTTCGCAACAGCAGAAGGTTTTTCAATAACTTTACTTGGAAGTATTATTAATCATAATAGTATTTACTTATTTGTATTAATATATTTTGTTTTATTAAAGTTTAATTTTGGAAAGAAATATTTTAATTATTTAAACTTAATACTTTTACTTTTATATGGTATTACTACAGTTACATCATTTATTACTTTAGTACAATCATTTTCTCTAAATATTGTATTAGAATTTACTATTAATTTTGTATTATTAGTATATTTATTCCATACTATGCTTAGAGGTACTAGAGCATGGAAAGAGTTTAAACTTAGTGGATCTCCATTTAATGAACTTACTAATGAGACTTTATACTATATTGTAATAGTTATAAGTGTATTTATTCTAATTGTTGATTTAATTAGTACTGAAGTATTACGTGGTATTATTATTTCTTTATTAGATGCAGTATTCTTAGTATTATTTGGTAGATATATCTATTTATATCGTAAATTCTTAGATGATAAGAAGATAGATGTTGACAATGAAGGAAACTTCGATGAAGTTAGAAAAGCTGTAGATGAAGCAGTAGATACTGCTCAAGATAAAGTACATGATGTAGTAGATGCAGCTCAAGATAAGGTGCAAGATGTATTAGATAAGACTGATATTGATGAAAAGATTAAAGGTGCACTTGATAAAACTGATATAGATGAAAAGATAGTAGAAGCAAAAGATATGGTAGTAGATGAAGTAAAAGAAGCTGCTGATGTGACTACTAAGTTTGTTAAAGAAACAGTAGAACAAGTTAAAGAAGAGCCTAAGGTAAAAGAAAAGAAACCTGCTAAGAAAACAACTAAGAAGACTACTAAAAAGGCTGCTAAGAAGGGAGAGAAGAAGTAATGGAATTTTTTGAAGAGATTAATAATAAAAAAGAAGATTTTCCAAAACTTCACTCAGTAACTGATGGGGTAAAAGAACAAGAGCTTAATCTTTATCAAATATTTGCCCTAGGTATACTTGTTTTAGGAATATTCTTAGGAATAGTTTTTGGTAACTTATTCTCAACATGTGAAGCTACGTCATACTTTTATTCAGATGCTTGTCTAGTATCAGAATTTAACTTCTCTTTAATGATAAGTATTTGGTTTATTAGCTTACTTGTATGCGTTGTATTCTATGCGATTGGACATATTATTGCGCTATTGACTGAAATTAGTCAAAAACTTAGTAATTTTCATTGATAATTGTTGATTTTATAAGAAATATATGATAATTTTAATATGTAAGCACGATATGATGCTTAAATATAGGGAGGTAAATAATTATGAAAAAAGTTGAATTAGTAGAAGCTGTTGCTACAGCTACAGGATTAACTAAGGCTGACTCTGCTAGAGCTATTGATGCTACTTTTGCTGCTATTACTGGAGCATTAGCAAAAGGAGATAAAGTACCACTAGTAGGATTTGGAACTTTTGGTGTTTCAAAGAGAGCTGCTCGTGAGGGACGTAACCCAAGAACTGGTGAAACTGTTAAAATTGCTGCTAGAAAAGCTGTTACTTTCAAAGCAGGATCTGCTTTAAAAGAATCTGTAAACTAATTTCATAGTAGTTTAAGAAGAACCCATATGGGTTCTTTTTTTTGTCTAAGTTGCAAAACAAATAGAATATGCTATAATATGTACTCATATGGGGGAACATTATGGAAATAGACAATAATAAAATAGAAAAGTTTGCTTTAAAAGATATGACTGAAGATATAAAGACAATAATTACTAAAAAGTTTGTCCAAGAACTTACAAGTTGTGAAGAACTTGTAAAAACAGGTATGGATGAAAGCGCTCGTAGAAAATTAATACGTTATGATAAAGGAATAGAGAAAGGAACTAGAATCTATAATAATGTAAAGAAAGATTTATTAGTAAATGAATTACCATTGAAAATAAAAAATGCTAGTGAAAGACTAGCAGTACTTGAATTACTAGAATCTAATATTGATATTATTAATGAAAAAGTAGATGAAGTAGCTGACTTAGTTGCTGATAATAATGTAAAAGAAATACCAGGATTACTTACTACTAGGTCTTTAGAATATATTAGAATGATTCATGATTTAATACCTAATAATTATGCTGAGAAAAGTTATATAACATATATTGATATCATAGGTAAAGTAGCAGATATATTATATAGGCAATCAATTGAAGAAGCTGTTACTAGAGCTATTAAAGATAACACACAAGAAAAAGAAGATTTAGATCAAATAGAGAGTAGAATTAATGCATTAGAATCAAAGAAAAGTCAATTATTAAACGAAGTAAACAGTATAAATGAACAAATTGCTTCATTAAGAAAACAAAAAATTTTAGTTTATACTAAGAATAAGAAAGAGATTTAATGTCTTTTTCTTTTTTTATGATATAATGATACTAGGAAGGTGATTTAGATGCTTGAAGAAGCACTAAAACTACTGAAGAAGATTACTGATCATTCATATAATGCCTATATCGTTGGTGGTTTTGTACGAGATTATATTCTTGGGATTGAATCTAACGATATAGATATAAATACTAATGCAACGCCTAAACAAATTAGGGAAATATTTGAAGAAAGTTGTTTGCCTAGTGAAGATTATGGATCTGTTACAGTTATATATAAAGGGATAAGGTTTGAAATTACTACTTTCAGAAAAGAAATAAAATATATAAATAATAGAAAACCTGTTGAAATAGAGTATATAAATAATCTATATGAAGATTTAATTAGAAGAGATTTTACTATTAATACTTTATGTATGGACCAAGATGGAAATATTATTGATATGTTAGAAGGTAGAAAAGATATAGATAATAAGCTTATTGTTACAGTAGGAGATGCGACTAGTAAGTTTGAAGAAGATGCTTTACGTATCTTACGTGCAGTACGTTTCGCGACTATTTTGGACTTTAAACTATCTGATGAAGTTATTGTAGGTATTGAAAATACTAAAGAATTACTACATAATTTGTCATATTTTCGTAAAAAAGAAGAGTTAGATAAAATATTTACTAGCTCAAATTATAAAAATGGTATAAAATTATTATTAGAATTAGGATTAGATAAAGAATTAGAAATACCTAATCTTAAAAAGGTACTAGATTCTAATACATCTAGTTTAATTGGTATATGGAGTATCTTAAATGTTACTGATAAATATCCATTTAATAAAAATGAATTAGAATTAATAGAGATGATTAATCAAGCTGTTGAGTTTGATAATTTTAATCCAATGAATTTATATAGATATGGATTATATGTTAATAGTGTTGCGGGAGAAATAAAAAAAGAAGATATTAAAGCAATTACTGAACAATATGCTAAATTGCCTATTAAAAGTAAACATGATATTGATATTAATTCTGAAACAATTATGAAATTATTAAATAAAGGACCTGGTAAATATTTGAAAGATATTTACGAAGATTTAGAGAATAAAATTATTAATAAAGAACTTATTAATGATAAAGAGGAGATATGTAAGTATATTCGTGAAAAATACTAAGCGGGTGGTGTGCTATGAGAAAAAAGATAGGTTATCTGTTTTTTATAGTAGTAATGTTCACTGTAGTAATACAAAATGTGTATGCAGATGATTATAAAGTAAATACTTTAATACCTGTTAATACAGTTGCTTCAGTAGAAACTGATAAATTTGATTATAAAAACTTTGTTTATAATTCAAATGTTGATTCTAAGGGTAATGCTACTATTAAGTTTGAAGGTATTCAGAATAATACCTTGAGTAAGACAGCTATTAGTATTAATGTTTTGTTATTTGATGAGAATAAGAAAAACATTGGTTTTCTTACTTATTGTACAGATAAAGATGTAAGCAGTAATAATGCTGGTTTTAAAATTCGTGCTAATCAAGTAGTTCCTTTCACAATAACTGTTACTAATCGTTATTTTGTAGAAGGTAAATTACCTAAAGATGTTAGGTTTATTGCTGTAAGAGATGAGAATAGATATTGTCAAATAGGAGGATATAGTAATTTTAAGGGATTGACTATTGAAGAAATTGTTAATGGTGTAGAAGAAGAGAAAAAGAGTTTTTCTTTTCCTGATTTTTCTTCATATATTAATATGACTTTAATTATAGTTTTAGTTGCTATTATAGCAGTTATCGGAATGATTTTTGGAGCTATAAAGCTACTTAAAACAATGAAAGAAAGAAAGTTTACACGTAGAACTATTGTTGATAATACTAGTAATACTGTTAGTACAAGTAATAATGATACAAGCAGTTTAATAGATAGTGAAGCAAATAAACCACTTGATTTAAATAATTTATATAAAGATGATACTGGAGATACAGGAGTAATTAATGTACCTGATACAGGTAATGATCAAGTTACTTCTATTGAGGATATTTTTACTCCATCAACTTCAACACCTCCACCAGTAGCTCCTCCACCAGCACCAATAGAAGATACTAGTAAAACTGATGAGGAAACAAAAGCTGTTCCAATTGAAAGTTTATATAATTCGATTAATGAACTTCCAGAAGAATCAGGTAATTCTTCTGAAGATACAGATAATTCAATCAATGATTTATATAATTCAATTAATGGAGTAAATGATTCTAATGATAATACTGGAGTATCAGTAGATGATTTATATGAATCAATTAACAATGATGATGAAGATGATGATGATAATGATGAATAAGAGAATCTAGTGATTCTCTTTTTTGAGATTTACTGATAATTATGATATTATAAATACATTAATGGAGATGATTTTGATGAAGAATTCTAAATTAATAGATACTTTAAAAAAAGGTAATATAGTTATTCCTCTATATTTAATTCAAAATTATAAGAAATTAAATGTTAATTTAGAGGAATTTATTTTTCTTGTTTATTTATATAATCTAGGTAATAAATGTTTGTTTGATCCTGGTAGATTTGCAGAAGACTTAAATATTGATAATAAAGAAGTTATGAGTCATATTAGTACATTATCAGATAAGGGTTTAATTACTGTTGAGACTTTAAAGATTGATAAAGGTTTAATGGAAGAACATATCTTATTAGATAATTTCTATGATAAATTGTCTTTATTAGTGATGGAAGATGTTAATGATGCTGATAAGAAAGAGTCAGATATTTATGAATTAATTCAAAAAGAATTTGGTAGAACTCTTGGTACTATTGAGATTGAGATAATTGGGGCCTGGTTAGAGAATAATATTAGTGAAGAGTTAATTAGAGAGGCTTTAAAGGAAGCTGTGTTTAATGGAGTATTTAATCTAAAATATATTGATAAGATTTTATATGAATGGGGTAAAGACGGAGTAAAGACTGTTAAAGACGTTGAGGAAAGAAGAAAGAAAAGAAATAAAAAGAAGGAAGAATCAGATATAGATTTGGATATAGTAGATTGGAATTGGTTTGATGAATAGTAAATTAATTGAGGAATATTTAGACTATTTATTTCCTAATCCTAAATGCGAGCTTATTTATCATACTGATTATGAATTATTAATAGCTGTTGTTTTAAGTGCTCAATCTACTGATAAAAAAGTTAATTCAGTTACTCCTATTATATTTGAAAAATATCCTACCTTGAAAAAGCTAAAAGAAGCTAATTTAGAGGACTTAGAGAGTATTATAAGACCAGTGGGGTCGCAACATAAAAAAGCCTCTTATATTAAGGATATAGCTACAATGCTAGTGGATGAATATGATGGTATTGTTCCGAAAGATAGGGAAAAGTTAATAAAGTTTCCTGGAGTAGGTAGAAAAACTAGTAATGTTTTTTTAAGTGAATATTATAATGAGCCTGCTATCGCAGTAGATACTCATGTAGAAAGAGTTTCTAAGAGATTAGGATTAGCTAGTAAAAATGATGATGTTTTAAAAATAGAGAATAAGTTAATGAAAGTCTTTCCTAAAGAAAAATGGGCGAGATTACATTTACAATTAGTTTTATTTGGTAGATATCATTGTAAGGCTATTAAACCAGAATGTAGTAACTGTAAGTTAATAGATATTTGTAAAGAAAAAAAGAAGAACATATAGTTCTTCTTTTATTATGGATTTTGTTCTGGAGTTTCAGGTGTCTCTGGTGTTTCTGGAGTTTCAGGTGTTTCAGGTTCTGGGACTACTACAGGTTCACTCAGAGTGAATGTTGCAGCTGAACTTTGAATATCATTATATGATTTATAAGTAGCAATTACTTTATATGTACCATATGGACTACTTGGACTAAATGTATAAGATGTTTTATTTGTCCAAGCAATTAGTACACCATCTTTATAAACATTATAACCAAATTCTCCATGATCATCACCAGTTTTTAATGGAGAAACTGCATTCCATGACATTGTAACACTTCCACCATTATTTACAACTTTAAAATTACCAGGAGCACTTATTTTATAATTACCTGTATCATATTCAGTTGGTTCAGTTCCTTTCTTGAACAACTCAGTTATTGATGGACCTCCAGGAACAGCTAATTTAGCTGGATTAGAATAAGGAGATACATTAACTTTAACAACACTATTAGGTTGTTTGAAATCAGCTCTATTTGATTCCATAGCCCCAGAATTAACTAAAGCAATGAATAATCTATCTTTTTGAATAGTAGCAGGTACATTGTGTAATACATATCCTTGAGCAATAGATTCTTTAGTAAAGTCATCATATCCATACCACATACCAATAGTAGTTTTAGAAGAGAAACCAATTACCCAAGAATCACGAATTGCATCACCAGGCATATTGTATCTATCCATTGTATAATCATCAAAGTTAGTTGTACCAGTCTTACAAGCAACATTATATGGTTTTCCACCAGTTAATGCTACGTTTTGTAATACACTAGCAATCATATAAGCTGTAGCATCTGACATAGCTTGTCTTCTAACAGCTTTATGCTCAACAGTTTTACCAGTTTGTCTAAATACTATCTTACTTACAGCATATGGTTCATTA
>JAEEGL011766148.1_pt1 | contig 10679 bp, 12 predicted proteins | sample 9134231 | NCBI WGS metagenome assembly JAEEGL01 (sample SAMN16246548, study PRJNA631951) | gut metagenome | biome: gut microbiome; feature: rumen; material: fiber-attached | host: Bos | place: Iran: Karaj | collected 2018-10 | reverse complement strand
TGCCAGTTTCCTGTAGTAAACAGGGAGCATTGATTCCTCTCCATACAGCAGAGCAAGATTTATCTGCGGAAGGGAATCACCTTCTTTGTCATTTCCATACTTGGCCTGCTTTATCAAAGTCGAGTATGAGGAGATAGATGTTGTATCAAAAGCGAGGTATTCATCGCAGGAGTGACGTTTTGCCTGATATTTGAAGTAATCCATCTTGGATTCTTCAGTGATCAGTCCGAAAAGTTCACTGCTCCTCTAGGAAGGAATATCCTTGCCATAAGGATGCCTGTGGGTACTGCCCCATTTGGTGAAACGGTATAATGGCAGCCCTTGTCAATGTAAGCATAACCGCCCTGGCAGTGAACTTTACCGGTTATCCACGGTTCATTGATCTTGATTTCCATAACTCACTTCCTTGGTATAATTACGCCAAGGAATTAACGGAATATCAAGCAATGCCTGTGTTTTTGATACAATATTTTGTGCTTGCGAGCATGTTGTGGGTGTAGCTGTTAATGTTTTATACCTGCGCCTTGGTATAATTTCACGGGAGCGTAGGATGTATATACTATCAATATTCCAATTTTCCTCCATAGTTATCCACTGAAGCTATCACTAAGTATTCTCAGTAAATGCAAAGGATATTATTCAGTCCTGTATCGGAGCGCAGCCTCGATTGATGCTGTAGCTCTATCTTCACCTTCTTAGAGGAACTATTTGTGTTAATGATACAATATCGCAATTACTATTGCTGAAGCTTGCAAATATCAATATCGGTTTTCTTATGTGCCCCATTAACATTTTCTTTGCCGATTTAAATAACTCTTCTTTTTCAAAATGAAGATATATTTTTATTTGTTCTCCTGCCTTGGATGGGTATGAACAATACATTATGGAGCTTTTAGCAGAGTATCCCGTATACTCTGCATACACTAAATGAAGTCCATTGATATACTTTGTATATAAAAATAGTGTACTAATACCACAGTATATATCTTTTACTTTTGTGCCTGGATACAGTTCATCATCTGGCAATGATGAAGCCAAAACATTAAAGAGCTGACGAACAGTTTTAATACTTTTAGATATAGAAGTAGAGGAGGTTTCACCTCCTGTTTTGGGTGCAACAGAACCCGTACTAGCTTTTCTCCTTGAAGATGATGGTACTTTTACGCCTTCTGTTATGAGCGTTTCAAGGAATTCTGCTAAGCTGTTCTCTGACAAGCTATAGCTTCTTACCGTACCATCTACATCGGATGTCAAACCAATATCGCAGTATTCAGCATGCTTTCCTGCAAAATGTGCAACTCTCCCATTTGAACTAGCAGATTTATGATACATTTTGCACCTGCAAGAAGGGCAGAAAAAGTCATCATCAAAAGTGACACCTGGCGGAAGTGAATCTGTAGATGCTTCTATGGGAATTCCTGATTTAGTGTATGCCCACAGAGACATTTTAATATCCTTTCAAAACTTTTTAGCAATATTTTACATTATTAGTAAACACTGTCGAGTAGAATGAGGCCTTCCAACCCAATTCCCTCACGGAACCGTACGTGCGGCTTTCCCGCATACGGCTCTTCACAGTAACATTGACATCAATATAGCAAATAATAAATCTTGGGTTGTGCTAACGGATAACATTTCTGCATTTCCTTAAAACCTTCCCAATCATATGGCCTTCTGGAACTCCTTCGATTTAATGCTTTGAAAAGACGCCGCTGAACTTAATTATAAAAGTTTCTAAGCTTACGAGCATTATAGGAAATCCCGTAGTAGTGGTAGTACTGTCTCCAATCTATTTTTCTAAACAAATCCTTCACTTTGAAAACATCTTGTTTTTCTGTGCGAAGGATAGCATCAAGCGCATACTTTAGCAATATTTCAGGTGAAGCTTTTATTATTGTACAATGGGTATCATCTAATATCATAACTTATAGTGCTCCTTTCATGCCTTGTTGATTGTTGATCAAAGTGCAACTACTTAACCTGGAGCGGAACCGTTGTCTGGAAAATCGTGGAATACCGTAGCGGCAGAGCTGCGAGGATATGCCGCGAAAGTTCCTGGACATAAGGCTCACAAATCATCCTGATACATTGGTCAGCAAGTTTGCTTGCTGGCCCTTTCATTGTCAATAGTTCATTTAAGCTTTTAGCTCACTGTCTATCCCATCCAAATTCCGAAACTGCTTTGAGAATAAACGCTTCCACTGCTTGTTTCTGATATTCCGGCAATATCTTATCCCTGTTCCTTTTTATAGTTTCTACAGCTTCAAGTATTTGTTCAAGTGCCTTTTGCTGATCTGTAGGTAAATGTTTCCAATTATTTTCTCGTTCAATTATACATTGCGAAACCATACTTCTAATAACATTTTCTACAAGTTCTTTTTCAAACATATTCTATATTTTTTCTTGACCTCCCAACGATTTTTGATAATTCCTACCGCCAAATGAGACTACTGACGGCGCTCAGCGTATCGAAATAGTTCCATGCCGATCTCCTCATTAGTATCAGTAACAACGCCAATCTCATCAAAACCGGCATCGCATCCCCATTTACTGTTTCACTGGAATTTAAAATTTCAAGTCAACCCACTTAACATCTGTATAATTGTTTTTGCACCTTCATCGCTGTTTTCAAGTTTAATACCTAGCACATCCTTAATATATTTATTCGCCTCTTGGTTACATTTCTTCTTATCAGGTCTAGTACCATAATCGCTATCATCGGATATGATATGTTTACCTGCATTTAATGCCGCTGCAACAAATGTCTGATCTTCCGGTTCATGAAAATGCCGTTTATTTAAATCATTTTCAGTTTTAATAGGTAACTTTCCATTTGTCTTATGTATCCTGCTTTCAAATTCCAGTTGAAGAAATATCTGCTGATAATCTCGACTCTTACCCAAATTGTCATTATATTCTGCTTTCATTACGTTGTCATAATCCAAAACCAAAGCGCAGTTCCTAATTTGCATAAATGAATATATTATGAAGGAGCAATTCATCATATACTCTGGATTTTTCACAGTTCCCAGAGCGTTTACCCATATATTTGTATCTATTACAATATAGTTTGTTATCACTATAAATCACCTAAATCCCCTTGCTCAATATATCCTTTCATCATCTCCATAACATCCTGATATGCCGATGAGAAAAACTGCGAAAACTCACTGTCAGTATTTACAAAATTGCCCTTACTATCTAACTCACACAAATCGCATACAGCATTTCCATCTTCTTCAAAAATGTAATATACTGCAACCCGATTATTATCTATCTTTTTCTCCGAAATTCGTCTTCTAATCCTTTGAAGTAAATATTCACTGCTTGACTCAATAGCTATCATATTATTATTTTCAGCAGCTGCTATGACGTAATCTGCAATTATAGATTGCATCTTTGTCTGCAAGAATGCCGCCGGAGAATCAATAAACACATTTTTTGATTTTGCAGTTGCCATTGCCACAATGACCGGCAAGCTCTGCCCAACACCAAAGCCGTTATCCACAATATTGGATTCAATACCGTTCCTATCATCCACTAACATTAACATCCCTTGATTCTGTCCAGTAGATTTCCATTTAAACCTATATCCAAATTCGCCGACCCATCTTTTTATGTATTCATTCTGCAACTCCCCATCTTTTAACATTGAAAACAGCATATTATACGCGTTCTCACCATAGATTCCCAAATCATTAATATCTTTGCCAGAAAAAGTAAAATCTCTTCGGGGAAGATCACGTATTGGTGCCATAAATACATAATTTTCAGCAAACATCTTTAGAGCAGCTATTATATTTGCCAACAGTAAAGCTCTGCCATTATCACTTGAATCAATAATAGATGCAAAAAAAATATTGGAAACAGAACAAAACTTAGTAAGATCTTGTTCTTCTCCATCTGCAGTCAAGAAAATCTGTTCATTCTCTACACCATTTTCTTCATAAAAATGCAACCTATATACATACTTTTTTCCACCATCATCAATTAATCCAAAGCATATATCCATTCCTTCATCAGAAAACCTATTATTTATTACGTCACTAAATTGTGGCTGAGAATCGTCCAAATCTGTAATGCTATCAGCAATCCTATGAGTTTTATCATTCAAAAAAGCATTTCTCAACATCATAAGTGGTTGGAAAATTGCTGTCTTTCCAGCTGAATTTTCACCATAAAATAAAAGAATCTTATTAAAAACAATCCAACCAGAATCATGAAAGGCTTTATAATTTTTTATTCTTAATGAATCCACTCTCATATTTATTGATTCTTTGATAAGCGGTTCATTTATATGTGCTTCTTTTTCATCAACAACAAATTCAAATGGAAATTCGGTAGGAAATTCAATGCCCATATTTATTTCTCCCAAAATATTGTATACTGAACAACTCTTATTTTCTCTTTTTCACCTTTCAGAGATGATAAAATGTGCATACTTATCTTTTTATCATTTAACGTAGCCACTTGAAGTAGCTCAACTGTAAAGTTTTCCTGTAGTTCATCAAAATTCACACACATCAATTCTAAATAATCTGAATGTGGTATCTTTTTAATATCTTTCTCTTCATCTGGGTTATTAACAAAGCTTATCATTAACTGCCCATATGCAACTCCATTCAGTTCGATAGGTATAAATAATTTTGCATCTTTTCTGTCTAAAATAACAGAATTACTACTGATAATATAATTACTGTCTGTTTCAAGATTTAAATTCTTTCCCTCTTCATCTGAAGTTATTGAATCAAAAAAAAGAGAAAGTTCAACCTCATCTTTTATATTAATATAGTTATTATGTGGCCTAATTCCTCCATCATTCACGCTAATCACATCTGAAAAAACAGTATTTCCTTCGGCCTTATTTTGTATTTTTCTTAAAAGTTCACCTTCCACAGCTGCTATCTTGGATATCAATTCATTTTTAGCAATCTTAACTGGCACATCTGTAAGTACGCATATTTCTTTTGAAATACCATTAACCGTTAATGATGAATATACACGTCTGGTATCAGTAAATTCACCTAATCTTGATGTAAACGGAACTCCAATAACACTATCATCATTTATTTCAACAATTATAAATGGCCGCTTGCATGCCTTAACAACTCTACCTATACTGTGTTTTAATAAATATGTATATACATCCCCGACTTCTATCTTCATATCTTCATCCTTTACATTTACCAAACTATACATCATGCAACAGCGTTATTATTTCAGTTAACGCTTTAATTTTTTTCGAGTTATAATTACTATTCATTCCCTTGAACAGATCAAACCAAAAAGATATTATTATCGCAACCATAAGAATCACACAAGCCTTATTTAATCCCGTATACATTCGTACCGAATCACTAAAGGTTTCTATAACATTGTAATTCACACCATTTTCACGGATAAACTCATAGTATTGCATCATAGCTGATGGTCCAAATTGCCCTTGCGAAATAGTCGTCAAAGATATTATCATAGATACAATTGGCAACGCCAATACTATCATCTTACTAATATCTTGTATTTTCTGTTCAATCTCCCTATTATTAGTCAGATACAAATATATAAACTCTTGATGTTCTTTGTTTAACCGCCTATATACTTTTTCAACTCCCTTTTTATTGGCATCAAGAGACTGAGAAAAATCAATTTTCTTTAATAATATTGGAATATATTTTTTTATTGGTAGCGAATTAAAATCCATGTCATTCTTACAATTTGCAAATCTGATCTTTCCTTTGAATCCAGCCTTGCGCAGTCTACATATAAATTTGAATCTATCCTTATTGTCATAAATAAAGATATGCCATGTAACTTTTCTATTGTTTAGTTTGTCACATATTTTTCTTATATATGGCAAGTCGACACGCGAAAAAGAAAACCCATATGAATATACGTTATGTATGTTGCTTTCTTTTATTCGTTCAAAAAAAGTTTCATTTGAGAAAATAGCCATTTCTGTGTTCTTTATTAAGTCACCACGAAAAGTAATATATGGGTCTTTTCGAGGATGTTTTGGTTCTGGTCCTCCCACAACTAAACCTGTCTTACCTTCTCCAAAACTCCACATATACTGCTGTTCATATTCTGTTGGAGGATTTTGGGTTCTTTTGCCATGGATATAACAAATGTTTTGTTGTTTAAAGCCATATACTTTTTCAAGCGTTTCTGTGTAATTGAAGTTTATTGCAATATCTGAATCTACGTCAGCAACTTGGCATATACTTGTAAGCATAGGCAACTTTTCATCAATATTAACTGTCTTTGAAATCCATTCAAAAAACATTCCAGAAAGATCTGTTACCGTTTCACGAAGAGCATGCATATCATATTCTTCTTTTACATTTACAGAATCAAAATCCATTTTCATTAATACTTCTTCAAAATCAGCCCAATCCTTGATTCCATTCCTTTTATGCTTTGCCGCTCTTTCAATAAGCCAGTACAGCACCGCTGCTTCGTGTTTGTAATCTGCTAAAACATTTCCATTTCCCTCTTTGTCAATGTAATGAATCTGTGGTCCTGGCAAATCGGGGCATTTCTGTTTTAATTGTCCTTTATCATCATAAACATTGCGACATGCATCACATTTTTCTTTAAGAAACTCCTTAAAATCTGAATAACGAGTAGGCAAATTATGTGCAAGATCAAAACCATTTCCTATGACAAAAAGATTAACAGCGTTGTTATTCAATAAAATATCTCCTATTTTTTACTTTAATACTAATAATGTTTACCACATATAGAGTAGAATCAACTTAGTAGCATTCCCATAATTCCAGATGCCTTGTTGAGCACATTATCAGTCTTAACCATGTCCGCAGCTTCTTTAGCAAAAGCAGCAAGTGTAACCGAATCCATAACCGTTCTCCTCGCAATATTCTATCCCAAATCATCAATATATTGACTACTATTCATAAGGCATTCATACAATGCAGTTGTATACGAATTATTATCTGCCGCTAAACTACTCCGATATCGGCCTTCCATATCTTCTTTTACCAATTCTATAGAGCATGCCTTAAGTTCTGTCATTCTTACTCGTATGTCATTAAGTAATTCTATCGCTTGTGCTCCATACAGCTCTGCCAAATGAAAGACTACGAAGCTATTCCTAATTATTCGTGATTCATATGTATCTTCATACTCAGCAGGTATTACTACACTGTATTCAATTTGATCATATTCCAAGTACTCAGCGTGAAGCCATCTAAACGAAATCGGCCCGTCATAATACGGATGCCATACGACTTTGTCTTCACCCATTTTATGGCTATTACAATCACGACATGAAGGGATAAGATTAATAGGTGTAACTGTCGTCCCTAAACTTGTAGTTTTTTCCAAGTAATGATCCAATGTCTTAACTATCCCTACGTCACAATAGGGACAACGACGAGAAAGGGCAATTAACTTGTTATACCAATGCCTTCCTTCCCATTCTGGTTTTAGCATGCCGCCCTCATATATATACACCATATCTTTTTTGCTAAGATCATATTTTTTCAAATAATCATCAGTAATTATATCAAGTTCTTCTATTTTTCTGTCACATGCTAAACAATCATACTTTTTTTCATGTAATATCAAATCCGGCAATACCTTTTCCATATCGTGTCTATTTCTTTTGTGTCTGATACAATCCGGATAAACATCTTCAACTCCAAACTTTGGTTTATCTATTCTTTTCACGCTTTTCCCTCTCATAGATAAACATTCTCAATATACTTTTTGCTTCATCTCCTATATCAGAAGTGAATTCTTCTAGTGCTTGCTCATAGCGTTTATTACCATTGCCAATATCACGGAGTTTCTTATAGTGCCCTGTTTCCTGTAGTTCGTGTTCAAACACCTTTCTGGTTATTAAACTTATATTTTCTCCGTATGTAGCTATTGTAGGCTTTGTCACTTTAGCTCCACCATCTCTTCTTTCCATTACATACACACAGGATGATGGTATTTCTTGCAGTATCACTGGAGAATGTGTTGCAACTATCGCAAATCCATTAATAACATTCAGCAATTTACTAATCAAATCAATGAATAATGCCATAAGCGGTGGATGCAAATGCATCTCAGGCTCATCCATTAAAACAAGTGTTTTTTCATCAGCATAGGCAATTAGCTGCGCAAGCGTAAGCAATACAATTTTATGTCCACTACTACACTTTGAGAAATATTCCTTGGAACTACTAGCAAGTGGAATAGGCGATTTTTCTATTTCCGAAACACTCATACTGCCATTATCAATAATGTGTGGAAGGATTGCTACATCTTGAAAGGTCTGTGAATTATCCAAATCCCTCATAATATCAATCCACAAAAACAACTTACCAGATTTACAGCAATCTATAATTGCTTCATAATAGTCGCCATTTAAGTCCTCATCAGTTTTATTCACCGTCATACCAGAAACTTTCTTCTTGAGTCCAATGAACTTACACCTGTCATTGTCATCAACAATTAAGTCTCCTGAATCGAATGCACTAAATGTAACAAATATCGCTTTGTTTATTGCGTTGTTTTCATCATCCATTTTCAGCTTCATAGCTAGCGACGGATTGCTTTCAGCAAATGATTTATATATTCCTCTGAGACAATGGGTTTTCCCTGCCCCATTCTTTCCGATAATAGCATGAATACTAGTCGCCGGAATACTCTCAGGATCAACATTAAATTCCATTTCACACTCGCTTCCATCAGGATTACTAATCTTATACGAATAATGAAATGGTGTAGGAATGGCCTTTCCTTCTGCCAATGGCTTAAACTTTCGAAGAAGATCAGCTGGTGTAATAAAGCGAAAGAAGGAAGTGTAAACAACAGGCTGACTAGAATATTTTAAATATATGTCCGTATTGTACGCCATATCGTTAAGAGCAGATAACACTTCCTTTCTAAATGCATCTCCTCTGTCTTTTATGGCTTCATAATAGTCTTTATCTCCTAGAGTGAAATAGTTGTCTGGCAACGAAACAAACTCGCTTGGTATTATAGTATGTCCTTTTCCCTGCCCTGCATAACCAATGCTCAAGCTTCCAAGGCGATGTTCATTGCCATTTGTATCAACAAATGATACTTGAAACAATGTCCTGTATCCAAAATCATCCCAATTATCCTCAATAATACAGATAGAATCATTAACCTTGCGATTTTTGTAGAAATGCATACTCTCCCTCAATAGAACGAAAAATTTTATAAAACCTATCAGAAGTATTATTAGCTTATTAGCCTTATGTTCAAATAATATCAAATAATATCTATTGCCTCAATCGAAAACAATCTCTTCCTGGCTTGTATTGTACAGTTCCACCCTGTTGCTTACATCAATTTCATTAACTATGTATCCGCGAACCATACATGCTGCAACAAAATCCTGAATACGATTTCTTCCTGTTATTTCCTTAAGAGTTATAATTGCACCAAAGTTCAACTGCTTCCCTTACTGTTTTTGATTCTACGTCATTTAAACATACATACTCCAAAAACATATCTGATATGCTTCTTGCAGTGTCCACATAAGCCAACCTTTCCGTTATATAATACTCGTTTGAAACCGTGTTGTCATATCCAATAAAAACGTTATCTATTCCTTTTACATAATATACAAATATTTAATCTTTTTTTAATTATACAATTAATGCGAATATGATATTTTATATCTGTGGGACATATAACTAAATCCCATATTTATTCATGATAATGCGTAGGCTAATTCTCTTTCAAGAGGTATATCCATGAGAAAAGAGTCCAGAATAAATAATAAATGGGAAAATATGCAAAGTAAGAAAAAAATGTGGATACTATATTCCATTATTCCCACAATATCTCCCGTCATAGTAACTATCCTAATAGATTTATATTACGGATATATGCAATGAAATGATTACTAAAAATCCGACAGCTTTGACAGAAGGACCAAAGATTAAAGCTCATGACGTAATCCAGATTACAGACTCACAGGTAACAGCGCTTTTAAATGCGATTAAAAATCAAGATAAAATGACAGCGCATGCAATCAGATATAATGAACGCATGGTTTCAAGGGATCTCGCTATTATGATGACTCTACTTGGAACCGGTATGCGTATTTCTGAGCTTGTTGGCTTAAATGTTTCCGATATCGACAAAACTGATGAAACTAAGCGCTATCTACGAATAGTTAGAAAAGGTGGCAATGAGGACAAAGTTCGCGTTATTATGCCTGTATTTAATGCGATAACTGATTATCTAACGAAATCAAGACCGCAGTTGGTTAAATCATCCAAAGATAATGCCTTATTTATTTCAACCAGGGGAACTCGTATGTCTGTAAATGCCATACAAAAAATGCTTGAAAAATACTGTCAAAAAGCGGGGCTTCCTGACAATGTTTCACCGCACAAGATGCGTGCGACCTTCGCTACAAAGGTATATGCCGAAACTAAGGACATATGCAATCAAGGATGTTCTTCATCACAGTACAATCGATACTTCTAAGCACTATATATCAGATAAGGTTGCAAGAATTGATGCAGCTGCAGAGGCGGTAGCGTCATTATTTAGATGATCAAATAAGAAGGCAAAAAGTCGGGCTCATTAGTTAGTGGGATATCAGTCGCTAAGGGATTTTGCAACAGAAAAAACCATCTACAAGCAACTTAAACTCTCAATGATGAGGTTCTATATAGTGTAATGTGCAT
>JAEEGL010236579.1_pt1 | contig 10679 bp, 9 predicted proteins | sample 9134231 | NCBI WGS metagenome assembly JAEEGL01 (sample SAMN16246548, study PRJNA631951) | gut metagenome | biome: gut microbiome; feature: rumen; material: fiber-attached | host: Bos | place: Iran: Karaj | collected 2018-10 | reverse complement strand
GTTATTCTTATAGGTCAGCTTGTAGTCTTTGTTTACCTTGAGTTTTGTCTTTTTATACTTCAGTGTCAGGGTCTGCTTTATTTTCTTACCGGTGTAAGTCTTGTCCTTGAGGCCGGTGAGTTTAACGGTCGTTTTGCTGCTTCCCTTGGTTATTCCGGTATCTATGGTGCCGTAGTTTATTGTAGCGGCCTCCACCGTATCGGCGGCGGTACCAGATGCGTCGTCTGTTGCCGAGCCGGGGGCGACGGTGTTTACCGTGAAAGTGATGGTGTCATATTTGGAATTGTCATAGTTCGAGTAAGCTTTGGCCGTAAGTGTGGTCGCGGTCTCATCTTTTGCGACTTTGAGCACCCACTGGCCTTCTGCGCCGTTCGGGTTCGGGATTATCTTGGTGTCCGCGGACTTGTTTCCGGTGAGGGTCCAGCTGATCGTCTTGTTCGGGTGGCTTCCTTCAGCCACGGCCCAGATCTCGGTATCCGCACCCTTAAAGGCTTTAGTGGTGAAGCCTGCGCTCACGCCTGCGACGACGCGATCGATGGTGAGGCCCTCTCTGACTGTGACGGAAGTGCTCTGGGATTTGGTATTATCGTACGTGGAGGTGGCAATGACCTTGATGGCTCCGGTGCTGGCAGGTTCATCTGAAGCGATGGTGAGCTTGCCGGTTGTTGGATCCATCGTAGTTCCTGTCTTGGATGCGCCGGTGACAGTCCAGCTGACCTTCTTATATGCCTCATCGTCCAGCCTTAATCCGTTGACTTCGGACGAGAATGTATATGTGTCTCCCGCTCCCAGCTCGATAGTCTTCCCGGAAATATCTTCACCGTTCATGTCAAAGATCTTTATCTCATTGATCGTGGGCTTGATCTCTTCTGTGGAAGGTTTGCTGTCAAAAGGTACGAATACAATTAAAGCTCTGAGGTCTTCCGAAACCTGATTATAGTAGATTGCCGCATTTTCTTTTTTTGCGCCATTTACTTTTATTGTGAGTTCCGGGAAATCGGATATCTTTGCGGGTTTATAAACATCGTGCCCCGTATATGAGGTTACTGAAGACGGAAGATCATATCCATCCGAGATATACATGCCAAAACTGAGTGCATAAACAAATCTGTCATCTAGATAAGCATCACTTGCTACAGCTCCCCAGGTGCCTTCTTCTGACCACTCACGCATAAGGGTCGATTCCCCTTGTATAAGCTCTACTCCTTTAGTCGTGGTCCCCATGGTTTCAAGGAAAGCATAGTTCACTTCAGCCTCGGTGAGATGTGTGTTGTTTACCACCTTATCAGCGTCATAAGTCAGATCGATCGTGCTGATTGTCGTGGCCGCGAAGGCCTCTTCAGCAGGCGCCCCTGGCAGCCCGGCCGGCATAAACGCTATGACCAGCATGATAATCAGAATGCTTAGTGTTATTCTTTTCATAACAGTCCCCTCTCGTAAAAATATATCAAACTACATTTCCATACTTATCGTTAAAGCTTCCAGTTACACTTTATCATGCTGACGCAATAGAATCAAGCATGATTCGTCTTGTTGTCATGGCTTCCCGCAAAACATTCCAGGCGGCGCTGATTCTTTCACCCCAACTATTGCGCTCTTCCCCCGTATTTTATCTGCTTTTTTCATCGACAAACCCTTTGGTTAGTGCTATAATATGTATTTACTATTGCTGTTGGCTCAGCAGAATAATTCATTACATCAAAGGAGTTTCATCATGAAAAAAGGCAACCCCGCCGCACTATTACCAATCCTGGTTTTTCTGGTCCTTTATCTGGGACTCGGCATCATTTTCGAATACGTACTTAAGATCCCCATGGGCTTCTATAACATCCCCATCGTCGTGGTCTTCCTGATCGCGCTTCTGGTGGCTTGCATCCAGAACCCCAAGCTTGGCATAAACGAGAAGATCGCCCTCATGGGCCGTGGTGTGGGGGACCCCAACATCATGACGATGATCCTTATTTTCATGATGGCAGGTATCTTCGTAGGAGTCGTAGGCAGATCCTCCGCTGAGAGCGTCGCTTACTTCATCCTTTCACTGATCCCGCCTCAGTTCGCAGTTGCAGTGCTTTTCATAGTCAGCTGCCTTGTATCCATCGCTATGGGAACTTCCGTCGGCACTATCACGCTGATCACTCCGATCGGTATCGCCGTAGCTCAGGCTTCCGGTTTCTCCGTGCCCATCTGCATCGGCTCCGTCATGGGCGGCGCCATGTTCGGCGACAATCTGTCATTTATTTCCGACACCACCATCGCTGCCTGCCAGGGACAGGGCTGCGAGATGAAAGATAAGTTCCGCGAGAATTTCAAGATCGCTCTTCCGGCTGCTTTGGTCACCCTGATCTTGATTCTGGTGATCACTTTAAGCACCTACACCGGCGGCGCTGTTCTTGAAGAATACAACCTGATCCAGATAATCCCTTACATTCTGGTTCTTGCCGGCGGTATCATAGGCATCAACGTTTTCGTAGTACTTCTGATCGGTATCGTATCCGGTGCGATCATCATGCTTCTCACAGGCGCCATCGCTCCTACTGAGCTTCTCGGCAACATGGGCTCCGGCGCAGCAGGCATGTTCGAGACCACCATGGTAGCTATCCTGGTTTCCGCCATCTGCGCTCTTATCAGAGAGTACGGCGGATTCGACGCTCTGCTTTCTTGGATCAAAACCGTCTTCAAGGGCACCAAGAGCGGCCTGCTCGGCATGGGCCTTCTGGTTGGCGCCATGGATATCGCCACCGCCAACAACACCGTAGCTATCGTTATGGCTAACCCCATCGCTCGTGAAATGGCTGAGGATTACGGCATCACCAACCGTAAGACCGCGTCCATCCTGGATACCTTCTCCTGCGTTTTCCAGGGCGTGATCCCTTACGGCGCCCAGATGCTGGTGGCTCTTTCCGCTGCCTCATCCCTCGGCTTCGAAGTGAGCGCTTTCGACGTAATGCCTTATCTGTACTACCCGTACATGCTTTTGATCAGCTCCCTCGTATTCATATTCTTTATCAAGGACAAGTCCTCTAAGGCTGCTTGATCCTTGACATCCTCTGCAAAACATTTTTTGCGGAGATCGATCCGGAGAACTAAATGTTTAAATATATCCTAATAATACTGGTCATATGGAACGTCTTTGCCTTCTTCCTGATGGGTCATGACAAGAAGCAGGCTGAGTGCGGAGGGCAGAGAGTCCCTGAGAAGGTCTTGCTCCTGGTGAGCTTCCTTCTGGGCGGCCCCGGGATCCTTCTGGGCGCTGTCCTGTGGCACCATAAGACCAAGAAAACTAAATTCAGACTGGGCATACCGCTGTCTCTCATAGTCAACGTCCTGATCTTAGTGATCGGCCTGAACTGTCTGATCGTGGCTTCGACCGCAGGGGATATCGCGTATAAATGCGTGGGCTCTTCTGAGATAAGTGAAGCCACCGTGGACGAGCTGAAAGCCGGAGATTATCAGTGCGCGCTGATCCTGGGCTGCGGCGTCTACGCTGACGGCACGCCGACCCCCATGCTCCGCGACAGATTGGAGGTGGGGATCAGCCTTTACAATTCCGGCGTCGTGCCCAAGCTGCTCCTTTCGGGAGACCACGGCCAGGTGGAATATAACGAGATAGGCTGCATGTACCGCTACTGTCTGGAAGCCGGAATCCCGGAGGAGGACATCTTCCTGGATCATGCAGGCTTCTCCACTTACGATTCCATGCACAGGGCATCCAGCATCTTCTGTGTGGAGCGTGCCATCGTGGTGACCCAGACTTATCACGAGTTCAGGGCTCTCTACATCGGCGAATCCATGGGCTATGAAGTGACCGGCATCTCGTCTGATCAGCAGCGCTACAGAGGTTCCGTATACCGCGAGATAAGAGAGGTCCTCGCCAGAGACAAGGACTTTTTCAAAGCCCTCTTCAAGGCTTCTCCCACCTACGGCGGCGAACAGATCCCCATCACGGGTCCCGTGGACAAGAGCCACGAGTGACGCGCCTCTAAAAGATTTTTTATAATAAGCAAAAAACTTTCACATTTACGAATAATTATGTGCTATAATAGTTTCATAATTTAAGATAATAAAGTAACTCTTTTTTAGCGATCTATATAGGAGGAGATTAAATGGGATTTTTTAAGAAATTATTTGGTGGATTATTAGGTGGAGCTGCTGTAGCAGGCGGTGCTGTCGCTACAACTAAAGTGGTTCAGAAAGTTAAAGAAAACAACCCCGATGGTATCGGCGACGTAAACGAAGATGGTCAGGTAGATTACAAGGATTACGTAGAAGAAGTCAAGAAGGCAGCAACTGAAGTCTATGCTGAGACTTCCGATAAGGTAAAGGAATCCGCACCTGAAGTAAAAGAAAAAGTAGACGCTTTCGTAGGCGATGCCAAGGAAAAGGTCGGCGCATTCGTAGACGATGCCAAGGATAAGGCTATCGACGCTTATGCCAACGTTTCCGATAAGGTCAGAGCTTCTGCTCCCGACGTAATGGACAAGGTAAACGCTTTCGTGGATGACGCTAAAGACAAAGTAGGCGACTTCGTTGAGAATATCAAGGATAAGGCCGGCGACCTCATCGATGGCGATGAGATCGAAGACGTAGTTGAAGAAGCAGCTGAAACTGTCGAAGAAAAGGCTGAAGAAATCAAGGAAGCTGTAGAAGAAAAGTTAGAATAATAATTACTTCTGATCTTACCAAAAGACCCCCGCGAGTGATCGCAGGGGTCTTATTTTTATCTCTTTTAATTTGTTTACTGCTCGTTATAGCATCTGTCGACCTCGATGGACATGTAGATGACCGTGTCCTCTTCAGAGATCTGCTGTGAAACCAGCGATACCACGATCTTATCGGTATAACCTTCGCCTTCCTTTTCGATGGTCTGGTTCATTACGCAGGGATATCCGCCTTCGAAGTCTCCTTCTTCATCAGCAAATACCAGATCGTTCATTTCATCTTCTGAAAGTTCATAATATTCCTCGTCGTCTTCGTCCTCTCCTTCGTCTTCTTCCGCATCGGAATACTCTTCATCATCCTCTCCTTCGACTTCTTCCAGATCTTCGCCTTCTTCCTCTTCGATCTCTATGTCGTCCAAGTCAATGGCATTGCCATCCTCATCAACGAATACCAGATCGTCGGATTCCAATTCCTCAGAGTCGCCGTCCTCAGTTTCTGCGTCTTCGCCTTCCAGCTCTTCAGCTTCTTCGGCCGTTTCATCCTCCGGGATCGGCTCCATGGCCTTGGCTTCGATAGCCTCTACTGCCTTCTCGAGTTTGGCCTTATCAATTGTCACTCCATAAGTCGTTTTGAAGGTCTCGATGATCTCGTCGAGGTTGACGTTCTTTGCACCATAATATGATCTGCTGCTGAATAAGGAATACTGATAATATTTACCGTCCATGGGATTATTGTATACTCCTGATTCGAAGGCCGCCAGATCCATGTCGTCTTCTTCCATGCCGGAGCAATATACCAGATCTCCTACTTCATACCCTTCTTCCTTTGCTTCTTCGACAGATTCCTCCATCTCCTCAAAGTCAGTGATGAATTCAAAGCTACCCAGACCTGCATCGGACATTCCTGTTTCTGCAGTAGACTGGAGTGACTCCTGAAGCGCGTTAAGATCGGAATAGTCCAGTTTATCGAGCGTAGGAAGAAGAACACCTTCGTCAGAGGTCTCCGCACCAAAATCATAGTCGGCCTCATAGCCGTCTTCTGTCAGTTCCCATTCTATTCCTGAGGATCCTGACCCTGAACCGGAGCCTTCCCCTCCGCAGGCGCTCAATGTAAATACCATGCTGAGTATCAGTAATGCGATAAATATTTTATTTCTCATATGTCTTTGACCATTCCTCTCTGGTAATGGAATAGAGCCTGCTGTCTCTGTCCACTCCTGTATAGATATGATATGCTTTTCTTAACGTGCCTTCATAAGTGAAGCCACACTTTTCGATGACTCTCTGGGACCTTACGTTTACCTCTGAGGTCCTGATGGCCATTATGACCAGGTCATATTTATTGAACGCATAGTCCATGATCGCCCGGCAGGCTTCCGTCATGTAGCCTCTTCCCCAGCATTCTTCCTTGAGTGCGTATCCGATCTCCATAGAGGCCACGTCTTCTCTGGCGGTATCCTCATAGACCGAGATGTTTCCTATGATCTCGCCGGTTTCCTTATCTCTTATGGCATAAGCGTCCCGGCTTGTCATGAACACGTTCTCTATTATGCTTCTTGATTCTTCAAGGCTGGCATGGGGTTTCCACCCGGCGTGGGGCCCCACGTTGGGACTGGATGCCCATGCATAAAGGCCTTTCACGTCCTCTTCAGAATTGGTCCAGGGGGTGAGCCTCAGCCTCTCTGTCACTATGTCTTTTGACTGATCCATGATATCACCTTTCTTCAAGCAAAGCATCGCTGAGCCTTGCGTACTCTGTAAGATCCAGGGTCTCTCCTCTTCTCACAGGATCGATCCCGGAAGCGGCAAGCGCTGCTTTTATCTGATCCTTTGAATATCCCTCAAGCACGCTCAGCGCATTTGATAAAGTCTTTCTTCTCTGTCCAAAGCCAGCTTTGATCACTCGGAACATGAAGTCCGGATCTCTCACTTCAACGGCAGGATTCTCTTTGACATCCAGCCTGAGCACCATGCTGTCCACCTTGGGCTGCGGTACGAAGACCGTTTTCGGCACCTTCACGATCTCAGTTATGTCGGAGAAGTACTGGACCATGAGAGATATGGCTCCGCAGTCCTTAGTTCCCGGACCTGCCTTCAGCCTGTCGGCAACTTCCTTTTGCATCATAACGGTTATCGTATCGATCCCCGGAGCGTCCTCCAGAAGTTTCATTATGATCGGTGTTGTTATGTAATATGGCAGGTTTCCGATGACTCTCACCTTGCCGGGGAAATTCTCTCCTTCGATGATCGCTTTAAGATCGGTCTTCAGCACGTCTTCATTCAGCACCTTAACGTTGTCGAACTCTCCCAGCGTCTCATTTAAAATCGGCAAAAGATTCGTATCGATCTCAATGGCGATCACCTTGTGAGCGATCTCCGCCAGTTCTCTCGTGATGACGCCGATCCCGGGTCCTATCTCTATAACCAGATCATCAGCAGTCACTCCTGATCCTTCTATAATGCTGTCTATGATATTCTTGTCCGTCAGGAAGTTCTGTCCGAGGCCCTTGGAAAACCTGAATCCATATTTATCTCTTATCTCTTTTATGGTTGACGGTTGATACAGCTTCATTGAATTCCTCTTTCCCTATGCCGAAACCCTTTAATTTCTTAAGCATTCCTCCGGCATTGGCATATCCTATGCCAAGTTCTTTTCCTACTAACGATCTCATCTCTTTGGAGTCCGGCCTGCCGGCAAGTCCCGCGTCGAAGAGATCTTTTTCTGTCACGCTGTCCGATGTGGCTTCTTCATTCTTTGCATGGCATTTGCTCAAAGCATCCAGAATGGCCTTGGGCTCAGCGTTCTCAATTCCTACGTCTCCTTTTTTAAGGGCATCTTCCCTCAAAAGATAAGCCTGCTTGGCGTTGGGAAACTTCTCGGTAAGCCTTCTTCTGATCTCAGATCCGCTGTAATCCGGATCCGTGAAGATGATTATCCCCCGCTCATTATAGGCCTTCTCTATCTCCTGCCAGGTCTCCCTTCTGATGCCGAAGCCGTGGGTCTCTATAGTGTAGCAGTCCACGGCTCTCTTTAGGTTTATGGTATCGTCTCTTCCTTCAACTACTATGATCTCATGGATCTTCGGGAGGGATTTATCAGTTTCCTTCATCCTGACCTCCGTCGTCCTGAGTATCGCCTTCTTTATCGTCTCCGCTTCCGGAAGAGCCTTCGTCTCCGTCCTTCTTCTCTCCGTCATTATCTCCGGCTTCTTCCTTGGAGTCATTATCTTTTTTGTTGGCTTCTTCCTCGGCTTTCTTGGCTTCTTCTGCCTTCTTGGCATCCACCATTTCCTGAGCCTCCTTCTGAGCCATGTCCGTAGGGCCTACCTCTTCATCTTCTTCATTCGTCCTCAGATTAGGTAAAATGAAAAGGATCTCATTGCTTCTTACGAGTTTGAGTTTCTTTCTGGCCAGACGTTCCATGTACTGATCGGAGTGGATGATGTCCAGCTCCTGGTTCATGTCTTCGATGGTCTCCTTGAGCTCTTTATTCTTTTGCTCAACTTCAGCCTTCTCGTTATTCAGCTTCACTATCTTAAGCGCTGATATAACAAAATACGCTATGACCAGAACTACGACTATCAGAAGGAACAGCCTCAATTTATTGATTTTTCTTTTTTTGACCTTGAAGTGGGTCACTTCCCCTTTTTTTGCTGACATCTTTTCCCCTCGATGTATGAAGTCATATGCTTCTTCGGGAAGCCCGGAGCGGGCTTCCCGTCATTGTTATAAGTATTTCTTAGGATCGACTGCCTTGCCGTTTATGTGTACCTCGAAGTGGCAGTGTGATCCTGTGGATCTTCCGGTGCTTCCTGCCTTGGCAATGACCTGTCCCTGGTATACCTTGTCTCCTACTGATACGTTCAGACTGGAGTTGTGTCCGTACAGGGTGGAGAATCCGCCGCCGTGATCGATAACTACGCAAAGTCCGTATCCATAGTACCAGCCAGCTATTTTGACGGTTCCTCCGTCAGAAGCATGTACCGGAGTACCTGTTGGACATGGCATGTCAACACCTTCGTGCATCCTTCCCCATCTCCAGCCGAAGCCCCAGGTGATGGCTGCGTTTACAGGCTTGATAAACGTTCCGGTACCCTCGGTCTTCGGTCTCTCCTTGGTTCCCTTGATGATTATCTTATCAACTACCTCCTGGATGACTTCTGTATCCAGATCTACTCTTTCGACCAGTTCGCCGTTAAATCTGGTGACTCTTGCGGTAACTTTCTGTTTACCGTTCTTTCCTTCTGTCTGAACGAATTGTTCACCTTCGTAGTAGCTGTCGCTCTCGATGGTCTTTGTCTCATACTTGATGGTCTCGGCGAAGGTTTCTTCTCCCACCGTCTTTACGGTGAGTACCGGAGCTTCTCTGTCCGCTATGAGAGTCTGTCCGGCCTCGATCTGGCCGTCGTCTGAAACGACTATTTCGGGGTTCATCCTCTTGACTTCTCTCTCGGTCACTTCAAGCTTCTTGGCAGCAGACTTATAGGTCTCGCCCTCTTCACTGATGATCGTGAAGGACTTGGTTGTTCCTGCATCTATGATCTTCATGACCGCAGACTTACTGTTGATCTTAGCAAGAGTAGTATCGATCTCCTGGATCTTGACGTCTTCTACTATGCTTACTTCTTCATATTTGCTTCTCTTCTTGACGTATTTGCTGATAACGCTGTCGATTATCTCATTTCCGACTTTCTCTGACTGTACAGTACCGATCTTGACGTCATCCACCATGATTCCGTAGCCCTTGGTCTGTATATCGCCCATGTAGGTGAACTTCTTAAGGACAGCATCTGCATCATCTATCTCCTTGCCATAGGATATGATCGGAGAGAAGGTGATATCTTCATTTCCGTCGATGGCAATGGGGGACCCGTATTCCTGAGTAAGCTCTTCAGATATGAGATCCAATATCTCCAGAACGTCCCTCTGTTCTTTAACGATACCAAGAGTCCTGCCGTTATAAGCATAGGAATAGTCCACAAAGTGGGCTATGACCCAGAGCATCAAAGCGCCTCCTATGATCATATACAGCGCGCCTCCCAGGAGCTGCCTTCTGTATTTCAGAAGCTCCATCCTGCCCTGATGTATCTTTCTTCCTATGGTGACACCGAAGAAAGACACTCCCCAGGATATCAGGTCTGCTATCTTATCATAAACTACAATGATGCTTCCGGCCAGATCCACTATCCACCAGGCACCTGCAGTTATCAAGTCGCCGATGTCATCCAGCAGTCCGTCCAGTCCTTCTATTATTATGGCGCCTATAAACCAAAGTTTCTCGATTATTATAGCTTGCCATTTTGCCATAATTCTGCTTCTCCCATTCTGTCTTTGACGCAGCTGCAGCGCTGACCGTTCTCATCGATCCCTGTATCGCTGCACTTCGAGCAAAGATATTTTATGTCAGTATAGTCCAGAGCATAGTTGTTCTCTGTGAGAAGTATAGCTCTGTCCTTTTCCAGGTTTCGGATCTCCTTCTTGACGGAATCGATCTCCTGCCTGGTGGAGCCTCCCAAAAGCCCTCTTGATATTTTACTAGATAATTGCTGAAGATTTATGTCGATTTGACGAATTTCAGGTAATTTATTGTACACTTCCTGTCTTCTGCCCTCAGCTCTTATCTCTGCCTGATTCCTCAGGTACTCATAATATTTGTTAAGCGTGTTCTGGGTGACGGTTACTCTCTGGTTAACGTCTCTTCCCATCTCATCCGCTTCCTGCTTCCAGTTTTCAAGGATCTTGTTTATGTACTTCAGATTGGGGCTCTGTGTGAAACTTGCTTTCTCGCAGGCTTCCAAGATCCTCTCAAGTGTGAAGTGCATATCATCGAACCAGGAATCCACCATGCGCCTTTCAGCCTCGGTGATATTTCTCTTAAGTCCGATGGTATTCAGGATCCTCCTGTATATGCCCTGACGTTCAGACACTCTGTCCTGATAATCCCTCACGTCGTCGGAGGTGCGGAGCCCTTCTTTAGTCCAGCCCAGTATCACTTTCGAAATGTAATTGATGCTGGTCTTT
>JAEEGL010082338.1_pt1 | contig 10679 bp, 6 predicted proteins | sample 9134231 | NCBI WGS metagenome assembly JAEEGL01 (sample SAMN16246548, study PRJNA631951) | gut metagenome | biome: gut microbiome; feature: rumen; material: fiber-attached | host: Bos | place: Iran: Karaj | collected 2018-10 | reverse complement strand
GAGCGTGAAGCCGGGACGCACGATGAGCGGCCACGAGCCGATCGTGCGCGCGATCGCCTCCGCCTCGGCGAGCGAGTGGGCGCTGCCGGAGCGCGGCATGTCGAGGCCGAGCTCGCGCATCGCCTCCTTGAAGAGGTTCCGGTCCTCGGCGCGGGCGATCGCCTCCGCCTTCGCGCCGATCAGCTCCACGCGGTAGCGCTTCAGGACGCCGCCCTTCTCCAGCTCCATCGCGAGGTTGAGCGCGGTCTGTCCGCCAAGCGTCGGGAGAAGCGCATCCGGCCGCTCGCGGCGGATGACCTCGTGAAGATAGTCCGCCGTCAGCGGCTCGATGTACGTCCTGTCGGCGCGGTCGGGGTCGGTCATCACCGTCGCCGGGTTGGAATTGACGAGCACCACCTCGTAGCCCAGACCCTTGAGCGCCTTGACCGCCTGCACGCCCGAATAGTCGAACTCGCAGCCCTGTCCGATCACGATCGGCCCCGAGCCGATGATGAGGATCTTCCTCAAATCTGTGCGTTTCATATCAGAGGAGCATTAGCACAACCCGTGCCAACGCGGCGTTTGCGGGAAAAACGCCGCAACCATTACACAATATGTAACGTCCTGCCCGACGGCATTACATTCACGCGACATGGCATTCACGTGAATTTGCCATTGCATCCGCCGCACGAGTGTGATACACTATCCGCGTCAAAGGCAAGACAGCGACATGAACACGAACCTTCTTCTTAACGGGCTTCTTCTCCTTGCGCTTACGAAGCGCGGGGCGCGTTTGCTTGTCTAGAAAGGTTCGAGTTCAGGAAAAAGGCAAACGGCTCCGCGCGAAAGGCGGGGCCGTTTTTGTTTTGCCTGGCAACGAACAAAGGAAATGCAGATGAATGCAATACAGATATTCGATACGACGCTCCGGGACGGCGAGCAGGCCCCCGGCTACGCGATGAACATCGACGAGAAGGTGCGCATGGCGCTCCAGCTCGAATCACTCGGCGTCGACGTCATGGAGGCCGGCTTCGCCGTGGCCTCTCCGGGCGACTTCGCGTCCGTGAAGGCAATCGCCGACGCCGTGAAGTCCTCCGCCGTCTGCTCGCTCTCCCGCGCGCTCGAAAAGGACATCGACGCCTCGGCGGCGGCGATCAAGGGCGCGGCGCGTCCGCGCATCCACACGTTCCTCGCAACGAGCGACCTCCACCTCAAGTACAAGCTGCGCATCTCGCGCGCAGACTGCATCAAGCGCATCAAGCACGCCGTCGCGTACGCCCGCAACCTCTGCGGCGACGTGGAGTTCTCGGCCGAGGACGCCTCGCGCACCGACATCGACTTCCTCTGCAAGGCGCTGGACGCCGCCGTCGCGGCGGGCGCGACCGTCGTCAACATCCCCGACACCGTCGGCTACTCGACGCCGGACGAGTTCGCCGCCATCGTCTCCGCCGTCATGAACCGCGTCAGGGGAATCGAGAACGTGACCGTCTCGACCCACTGCCATGACGACCTCGGCCTCGCCGTCGCAAACTCGCTCGCGGGCGTCCGCGCCGGCGCCAGGCAGGTGGAATGCACCATCTGCGGAATCGGCGAACGCGCCGGCAACGCCGCGATGGAGGAGATCGTGATGGGGCTTCGCACGCGCCGCGACGCATACGACGGGCTCTCCACGCGGATCAAGACGGAGGAAATCGCCCGCACCGCGCACCTGCTCTCCACCATCACCGGCGTGCGCATCGCCCCGGGGAAGGCGATCGTGGGGGCGAACGCCTTCGCGCACGAAAGCGGCATCCACCAGCACGGCGTGCTCTCGAAGGCCGAGACGTACGAGATCATGACGCCGGAGTCGGTCGGGATGAGGCAGACGGAGCTCGTCCTGGGCAAGCACTCCGGACAGCACGCCCTCGAGACCCGCCTGAAGGACCTCGGCTACGACCTCGACGAGACGAACATGGCGGAGGTGTTCGCCGCGTTCAAGGCGCTTGCCGACCGCAAGAAGAAGATCACGGACCGCGACCTCGCGGCGCTCGCGGAGTCCCGCGTCGCCGCAAAGCCCTCGGACGCGAAGGAATGGAAGCTCGAGTCGTTCGTCGTGAACAGCGGCAACCACATGAGCGCCACCGCCCAGATCGCGCTTGTGCGCGGCAAGCGGCGCGTGCAGGACGCAGCCATCGGCACAGGCCCCATCTACGCCGCCTTCCGCACCGTCGAGAAGATCATCCGCCACCGCTTCAAACTGGAGGACTACCGCATCGAGGCCGTCACCGAGCGGCGCGACGCCCTCGGCGAAGTGCTCGTGAAGATATCCGACTCAAAGGGCACGTACCGCGGACGCGGCGTTTCCACGGACGTGATCGAAGGCTCGATCCTCGCGCTGCTCGTGGCGGTGAACCGCATGCTGGAGGCCGGAAAATGAAGATGACGATGTCGCAGAAAATCCTCGCCGCGCACGCGGTCGGGAGGGCGCGCAGACCTCTGGGCACAGACGGCGGTCGCGGGGCGACCGCCCTACCGGTCCAAAGTCCACCAACCTTTGTCTTTTGTCATCTGTCCTTTGTCCTCTTTGCTTTCGCTACAGGGAGATTGGGAGATTAGGAGTTTCGGAGGAATTATAAAAAACCTCAAAGCCTCCAAGACTCCGAAACTCCCAGCAGCGAAAGCAAATATAAGAAGCCACAAGGAAGTTACAGGCAAGGAGCGATCGGCGAAGTCATCGACGATGATCTCCAATACGGCGTGGGCGACCAATCGCATGTGCACCTATTTGACGAAAGCTTGATTAGGTGCACATTTGCAACGGGCATTTGGCGTGCACCTATTTGATAAAAACTCAATTAGGTGCACATTGTTGTTGCGGTACGAAAAAGTTTGTGCTATAATGACGGCCAAAAGGATAATTTTATGAAATTCTTTGGTCGAGATCAGGAATTGACTGAACTTGCTTCTCTTTGGGGGAAGCGGACAGGTTCGCTTGTGACTTGCCGTGGACGCCGTCGGATTGGGAAATCCACGCTTATTGAACGTTTCGCTGAGCAATCCGACGCGTTGTTCATCAAAATCGAAGGATTGCGTCCAAAACCAGGCTACGACAACAAGACGGAACTTGCCGCATTTGCCGCGCAGCTTGCGTACCAGACCGATGCCGATGACGACCCTCCGTCAAATTGGCTCAAGGCATTCATGCGGCTTGACCGAGAGATACCTGACGACAGACGGACTGTTGTGCTATTGGACGAGGTTTCATGGCTTGCGTTTGACGATCCGACTTTTGCCGACATGCTTAAGATCGCATGGGACAACCGCTGGTCGAAGCATGACAGGCTGATCGTGGTCGTCTGTGGCAGCGTATCGGGATGGATCAAGGAGCATTTCATCGACAATGGTGCCTACTTCGGAAGGCGCTCCCTTGATGTCATCCTCAAGGAACTGCCGCTTGCACAGTGCGTGAAGTTCTGGGGAGATCAGGCGGAAAGGATCGAAACGCGCGAAATCGTTGATGTCCTTGCCGTGACCGGTGGGGTTCCGCGCTATTTGAAAGAGATCGATCCGGGACTGTCGGCCGCAGACAACATCCGCAATCTGGCGTTTCGTGCGAAGAGCGTTCTGCGCGAAGACTTCGACGAAATGTTCTCGGACGTCGTGACGAAACTCCCTACTCTTGCCGGGAAGGTCATTCGCGCCCTCGTCGGCCCGACGTTGTCCGTATCTGAGATCGCGGAACACCTTGGCATGGACAAGGGCGGCAGATTGTCCGAGGCGCTGGAGCAGATCGAGGAGGCGGGGCGGCTGTGCAGAACGAGACGTGCCGCCTCGTTCTCGCCTACGGCGCGGAGGAGGGAGACGTTGAGCTCTCGTCGTGGGAGAACTGCGTCGTTGTCGGGACGGTCGCGCCAGGTGAAGACTCTCTTGAATACAACCTTCCCGCCGGACTGATCACAGGTGCGTTCAAGTACCGCTTCTATCTCGTGGCGGAGGGCGATTCGCTCCCGGGCGTGACGGGCGTTCCGTACATCGAATCGACCGGTCGCGAATGGATCGACACGGGCTGGATCGGCTCGTTCGACGACGAGTACGACATCTCGTTCCGCAGCCTGAAGCCGCCGTCAGAGTGGTTCATGCTCGGCTCCTACGGTCCGACGATCAATGGCCGCTACACGGTGATACAGAGCGCGGGGGGCAACGTTTTCGCGCTTTATTTCAATGGTTCGGGTAACAACAAGGGAATCGCCGCGAAACAGAACGTCGATTACCGCATGCGCGTGTCGTTTGCATACGGTTCGCAGACATCGTACGTAAGTGAAGATGGCGGTGCATTCGCGCTTGCGGGCGAGCTTGCCTTGGCGGCAAATCCCGACAACACGATGGCACCGCTCTACCTGTTCTGCCGTAACTGCGCGAACTCGAGCGTCGACAACGTCGCGATGGCGCGTCTCTACGCCTGCTCCATCACGCACAACGGCACGCTCGTGCGTGACTTCGCGCCGTGCGTGAAGAACGGCGAGGCAGGCCTCTACGACCGCGTGAGCGGACACTTCCACGGCAACATCTCCGGCGCCGGCGCGTTCATCGCGGGTGAAGGCAGCGCAGCGCCCGCCGCAGTCTATTCCTACACCGTGCCGACGAACGGCGTGGGCGTGGCAACGGACCACGCAAGCAAGGCGGGCGCGGTGACGGCCATCTCAGCAGTCGGGCAGCGTGTCTCCGCCACGGCATCCATCACGGCGCTCGGCCTCGGCGACACGTATCCCTCCTTCGAGTGGTGGGTCGAGGGCGGTACCGTCACGAACGCCATTGCATTCGCCGCGATTCCGGAGAACGACACGGCAGCGTCCCGCGAGTACTCGACGACGTTCGACGCGGGCGACGCGTGGGGGCAGACCGTCTATTGCCGGTTCGCGGTTTCCAACGTCTATACAAGCGCGGCGGGTGGAACGTGCGTCTGGACGTACAAGTCCGGCGCAAGGACTGTTGCAATTGTAGATGACTGCACCTACACGTGGCAGGACGACAACGGCGACTGGAACGGCGACTGGACGAACGCGGCGCACTGGGTGAGCGACCGTCCCGGCAACTGCGTCGGGACTCCCACGGCCACTTCGTCCGTGTTCTTCCCGACAGGATCGACCTCGCGCGTGACGATGCCGGATGGGCTTGTCGAGGTGAACAGGTTCGGCATAGACGCGCCAGGGCTTTCTGTGGAGTTTTTCAACGCGTCCAACGCCACGACGCTCAAGCCGGGCGGGTTTGCGATCGCAGGGGACACGACGGGGGTGTCGTTGAACCAGAACATCGTGTTCGACGGCGTGAGTCTGGAGAAGAAACAGCCGTCTTCGGCGGTTTTCGTCTGCAGCGCATCCACATTCGCGCTGCGCGGCGGCGCGACGATCAACTCCACTGCTGTCGATATGATCAACACGCAGAACACCGGATACACCGGCAGACTTGAAGTCGGCGCGGGGGCGCGCTGGCCGACGGAGGGAGAGGTCTCGCTGCTGCGCGTCGGTGGTGATGGCGTCGTGCGTGTTGACGGCACGCTCAACGTAAAGGAATTCAAGATCGGGCAGTACGGCAATTGGGGCGGCGGCACGCTTGAGATCGGCGGTACGAATCCCGTGGTGAATGTGAGCAAGCTGCTGCGCTGCTGGAACGGTAATACCTACGTCAACCCGTCGTATGTCACTTTCGACATCCCGGCGGAAAGCTGGACGGCGGCTCCGCTGCGGGGCGGCGCGGCGGCGGATCCGCTCGCCGGTTCCGCGGCGGACAGTGCGAGCGTAGTGGCAAAGATGATCATTTCCGTTCCGGGGGATACGGCGATCATCGCGGCGCGGAAGGGGCACAGGAGGCCGTTCCGCGTGCCGCTCATCTCGTGGCCGACCGGCATCACAGTTGACCGCTGCGAACTCGCCAACGACAATCCGAATCATATCCGCTACGCGTGGACGTACGGCGGTACGGATTCCGAGGTTGACGACGGCAATCCGCCCACCGGCCTTTCCGCCTACATCACCGGCTCCGGCGGCATGATGCTGATTGTGAGGTGAGTTAGTGGCTAGTAGTTAGTGGTTAGTTGTTAGTAGTTAATGGAAATGCAGATGACGAGAAAAGAATTCATTCTTGGCACGGGGGCGTTCGTGGGCGCGGGTGCTATGGCGGCGGCCGCGGAGCGACCGCTTGTGCGGTTTGGCGTGGTGACGGACGTGCATTACGCCGACAGGGCGCAGACCGGAAACGTTGACTACCGTGGCGCGCTCGCAAAGCTCCAGGCTGCCGTCGCGAGGCTTGAAGGACGCGGACTCGATTTCGTCATCGAGCTGGGCGACTTCAAGGACGATTCGGGATCGGTGTCCGCCACGCTTGCAAAGCTCGACGAGATCGAGGCGGCATTTGTCGCGTTCTCCGGCGGACACTACCATGTGATGGGCAACCACGATACGGACGTGCTGACGAAGGACGAGTTCTTCGCGCACGTCTCCAACACGGGGTTCGCCGCCGCGCAGGGGTATTACTCGTTCGTGCGCGGCGGGGTGAAGTTCATCGTGCTGGACGCGAACTTCAACAGCGATTCCGACTCTGACCATTACGCGCGTGGAAACTGGACATGGAGTGTGGCGTACATTCCGCCGGCGGAACGCGCCTGGCTGGAGGCGGAACTCGCCGCCGCGACGGGTCCCGTGGTCGTGTTCTGCCATCATCGGCTTGACGGGACGGGTTCGTATTTCGTCAAGAACGCGGCGGAGGTTCGTCGGATCATCGAGAAGTCGTGCAAGGTGATCGGCGTGTTCGCCGGACACGAGCACGCGGGCGGCAGAAACTGCATGAACGGCGTTAGCTACTACACCCTGCGCTCGCTGGCAGAGAGCGGACAGAGCTTCGAGGTGGCGTGTTATTCGAATGGCGTATCCGTTTTCGGGCGAGTATAGTTCACAAGTCACAAGTATAAATTGCGAACCCCTCTGCCATTTAAGATTTTTGTTTTGAGTCGATCGTGTGGAACAAGCCTAGGCAGGCCCCCAGTTTTTTCGCCATTTATGCGCGTTTTATGATATAATATTAGTGAATGAGACCAATAGAGACTTCAACGAGCGACTTTGCCGACCTCCGCAGGAACGGCACGATATACGTCGACAAGACGGCGTGGTTCCACCGCCTTGCCAGCGACGTGGGACGGAAGATATGTTTCCTTTCGTGTCCGCGCCGCTTTGGCAAGTCGTTGATGATCACCGCCCTCAAGGAGATCTTCAGCGGCAACCGCGAGTTGTTCGACGGGCTTGCCATTTCCAAGACGGACTGGAAGTGGGAGAAGTGGCCTGTCATCCATTTCAACTTCGGGGATGCCGATTCCACAAGCGTTGAGGCATTCGACCGCGATTTTGGGCCCAATGTACGGAGACGTCTCGAAAACGCCGGGTTCGAAGGCTATGATGACGCGAGGTCGCCAGGTTTCAACTTCGGCAACGCCATTGACGTTCTTTCGAAGGAGAACGGCGGGCGCGGCGTCGTGATACTCATCGACGAGTACGACGCGCCCGTCTCGCACGCCCTTGCCGACCTGCCGCGCGCGGAAACGATACGCGACAGGCTATCCGCCTTCTACAGCGTCATGAAGGACCGCACGGGGTCGATCCGCTTCATGATGATGACGGGCGTCTCGAAGTTCACCAAGATGTCGGTATTCTCGTGCCTGAACAACATCGTCGATGTCTCGATGGACGAGGAGTTCGCGACGATGCTCGGCTACACGGAGGAGGAGCTTGAGGCGAACTTCGATGAGCATCTTCGCGCCCACGCGGAGAAGATGGGGAAGTCCTACGAGGACTATCGCGCCGAGATGAAGCGGTGGTACAACGGCTTCAGGTTCTCGAAATTCGGATGCGAAACTGTTTACAACCCGATATCCGTTGCCTTGACGTTGTACAAGAAGGAACCGGTGTTTTCCGCTACCTGGTCGTCCACGGGCCGCGCGTCGTCGCTGATGAACTGCCTGAAGAGGTGGGACATGCTCGCAATCGACCCGGAGCGGACGAAGTACGTGACGGATCAGGAGTTTGACGTCACGAACCTCGCCGACCTGAAACCGATAGGGATGCTCTTCCAGACTGGATACCTGACCATCAAAGACTACGACGCCGGGCTTTACACCCTAGGCGTGCCGGACGAGGAGGTACGCCAGGACCTCAACCTGCTCATGGCCGGCGTGGCGGCGGACGAGAGCGTGGCCTGGGCATCAAGCCTTGGCGCAAAGCTCCGCGGATGCGACTGGAACGGTTTCTTTGCGGGCCTCAAGTCGCTCTACGCGAAGATGGCGTACGGCTCCACCGAGTCGTCCGTCCACGAGAACTCCTATGCGCGCTGCCTTTCGTTCCTTCTTGCGGGGAGCGGCTTCCGCTTCACGATGGAGGACGTGCAGGCGAGCGGGCGCGCCGACATCGTGGCATCGCACGTCAACGGCGTGTTCATCTTCGAGCTGAAGGTGGGCGAACCCGTTGACCGCGCCTTTGCGCAGATACGCAGGAAGAACTATGCCGAGCCATACCTCGCCTCCGGCAGTCCCATCTGGCTCATCGGCCTTTCCTTCGATCCCGGCTCGCGGCTTCTCGTTGAATCCGCCGCAGAACCGTATTTCACCCCCAAAAAGGAGGACAGACAATGAAACTGAATGCGATGATTGTAGGCAAGTCGCGGCGAATCGCCGCATCCCTCGTCGCGCTTGCGGCGATTTTCGCGACATCCGCCGCAATCGCGGATGTCACCAATCTGGAAAACTACCGTTTCCGCTACGACTTCTCGAAGGGGAAGAACAACTTCATAAACTCCCCCACGCAGAGTGTGGTCGGTAATTTCGTGGGGACCAGCATCGTTGCCGTAGAGGGGCCAAACGGCGCCAACGACGCCGTCCACGTTTCGGGCACTCCCTGGTCGGCATTCAATAACCAATCTGTGCTCAATTCGGACTGGACGTTTGCCATGTCGGTCAAGTTCGGCAATACGGAAGGCGGCATATTGATGGGTATCGGACGTCTGCCACAAAACGGAGCTCTTTAAATCAACCCGCCCGCAAGGGAAAACTTCGAAAGGAAAATCAAAATGAGCATGAGAAAACTGACTGGGAAAGCCGCCATCTTGGCGGCGGCAATCGCGGCAGGTGCCGCAATCCCGATGGCGGCGAATGCCGCGAGCATCGCCATCAACAACGTTCAGCAGCGCTGGCCGTGGAACAACAAGGTCGATATCACCTACACCGTCACCGACGGACAGAACCGTGCGGCGGGCGTGTACTGCGGCATCGAGTTCAACGTGTCCGTGCCGGGCTATGGCGACATCCTCGTGCATGGCTACTCCCTCGGCGCGAGCGCGGAGGGTGACGGGAACGGAAAGCAGCACACAGTCACGTGGACCGCGCCGTCGGGCCTCAAATCGACGGACTGCACGATCTCCGCCACGCTCTTCACCACGAACGTCCCGAGCGGCAACGACTACATGATCGTCAACCTCTCGTCCGGCGAAGTCTATTACGAAGGGCTGATGACCACGCAGGAGGCGTCCAACGAGCGCTACAACGTCGCCGAGTACAAGACCTCCAAGCTTGTCCTGCGCAAGGTCCCGAAGTGGGCGGACCATGGTGATCTTCCCAACGCCGAAGCGCTCACCGCCCTCGGCGGCTACCCGACGGGCGACAACGTGAACTATTCATCGACCAACAGCAGAAAAAACTGGCAGACGGCGAAGGATTACTACGTCAGCATGTTCCTGGTGACGCAGAAGCAATATACGAATCTTGGGCTCTCGAACCCATCGCAGATGAAGAGGGAGAAGACTGGCGATACGGTTGCCCATCGTCCGGTGGATAGGGTTGCGTGGCAAGATCTGCGTGGAAACATCAATTCTCGCGACACTATTCCTACTGTCACTTCCAATACTGGCAATTTCTTCCAACGGCTCAACTTCAAGACGGGGCTTTACTTCGACATGCCTACAGAGGTGATGTTTGAGATTGCACAGCGCGCGGGCGCGACAACAGCCTATTCATGGGGAGATTCAAGCGATGATCTGCCGAATTATTGCGTTTGTTCAAGTAACTACGGCGGTACGGTGCAGGGCAATAACAGTACTCCAGGAGACTATACGTGCGCGGTAGGTTCGAAACTCCCGAACAACTGGGGATTCTACGACACTGCTGGCAATGTGTGGGAGTGGTGTCGTGACTTTAACAAGAATTTGCCGCAGCTTGCGAATGTAACTGATCCGTTTACGCCGTTGCAGTCAGGCACCAAGAACACCACAGGTGTATATAGTGCGAGAGGCTTTAGTGCGGCGAGTTCTTCTCCATCCGATGCAAGCTTCCGTGCATCGTACCGTCTGGCAACAAGTAACGGCGCGGGCTGGAACAGAAGCTTCCGCGTGTCCCATGTCGTCGAAGATTGATCGTGCGGGAGGGCATACGACATGAAAACCTGGTACATGATATTCGCGGCGGCGTGTGCGGTGGCGATGCCGGCGTTTGCGGACGGAGAAGATCCGGAAGAGCCCGTGGAGCCTGCGGCGATCCGCGTGACGTCGGAGGCGGTCACGTTCAAGCTGCGCACGGGCAGCGGCACGGCTACCATGTCGTCCGCTGACCTCGCCACATGGCCCGTCACGTACAGGGCGGGCGAGACGGTGACGCTCACGTCCCCGGCGGGCGCATCGACGACGCCGGT
>JAEEGL017010398.1_pt1 | contig 10680 bp, 13 predicted proteins | sample 9134231 | NCBI WGS metagenome assembly JAEEGL01 (sample SAMN16246548, study PRJNA631951) | gut metagenome | biome: gut microbiome; feature: rumen; material: fiber-attached | host: Bos | place: Iran: Karaj | collected 2018-10 | reverse complement strand
TAAATTATCTATTAAAGATATTAGAAAAACTAGTTATGATCCTATAGCTAAGAAACTAAGAAAAATGATTAAAGATGAAAGAATAAAAGATAAGATCATGGTAATATCAAGTGAAGAAGAACCTAAAATAAAAGGTAAAGTTGGTTCTATATCATATGTTCCATCTATAGCTGGAATATACGCTACTTCATATATTATTAATGATATATTAAGGAGTTGATTGTATGCCTAATGAATTATATGTATACATGGTAATTATGTATTTTGCCATTGTATTTGCGAGAAAGAAAGTAGAAGTTAAAATTAGTCTATTTGGAGCTTTTGTAGTAGCTACATTAACTAAATTAGATTCTATTGGTAATTTAGCGTTTTTTCATACGGTTTTATATGAAGTAATAATGCTTGCGATATCTTATTTAGTCTTGGCATTAACATATAATTATACTAAGATGAGTAAATTAGGATATTTAGTAGAAATATTGGTAGCTATTTTATTGGTATATGTATACTATAATTTAGGAACATATATATTTAATATAGGTGAGATATGAAGAAGCTTTTAATAATAATATCTAGTATATTGGTTATACTAGTAATAGGGCTATTATGTTATTTTAAGTTTAGATTTAAATTAGAAGTTACATTAAGTGATGAATTAAATGTTATATCTGGTGAAGAAGTAAATCTAAAAAAATTCATTATATCATCAAATGGTATCTTTGAAGATAAAAATATAACTTTTTATGAAACTGGTACTACAGAAGTTGTATTAACGTATTTAGATAAATATGAAAGAAGAAAAGAATTTAGATTTAATGTTAATGTAATAGATAAAGATATGCCATTTATATTATCTAGTGGTTCTATTACGACATATGTAGGTGAAGAAATAGACTTATTAAAAGGTGTTATATGTGCTGATTATACATCAAGTAATGTTGAATGTATTGTTGAAGGAGAATATGACATCAATGAAATAGGTAAGTATTATCTTAAATATAAGGCTACTGATGAAAGTGGTAATAGTGTAACTAAGGATTTTACTTTAAATGTTATAGAAAAGCCTAAATATACACCTTATGTCAAACCATCTGAACCTAATTATGTCTATTTTAATGATGTTTTGGATACTTATAAAAGCAATAATACTAAAATAGGTATAGATGTATCTAGATTTCAAGGAGATATTGATTTTACTAAGATAAAAGAAGCAGGAGCTGAATTCATAATTATAAGATTAGGTTGGTATATTGATGAAGAATTAGGCTTAGATTATAATTATGAGAAATATATTGAAGATGCTACTAATGCTGGATTAGATATCGGATTATATTTCTATAGTGAAGCAAGAACTAAAGATGAAATAGATGCAATAGTAAAATTTATAAAAGATAATGTTAAACATGAAATAAAGATGCCTATCGCGTATGACTGGGAAGATTTTAAAAATTATAATTCTTATAAATTAAGTATTTATGAATTTAATAATTTAGCCTATAGATTTATGGATGGTATTAAAAATATAGGTTATAATTCCATTTTATATGGTAGTAAAACATATCTAACTAACATGTGGATTCCTAGTAATTATCCTGTTTGGGTAGCCCAATATTATAAAGAAGTTACATATACTGGTGACTATGATATGTGGCAACTTACAGAGGATGGAAAAATCGATGGGATTGCTGGTACTGTAGATATTGATATTTTCTACATAAAATAGCAAAAAAATAGTAAAAAAAATTTAATCTATTATATATTGTTTTATAAATAAAAAAGGTAATATTTTCTTATAATACCTATGAAAAATAAAGAAAAACTATTGCAAAGCCTTTAAAATAATGGTAATATGTAATTGTAAGCAAGATAGATGACTTGCTACTAAGACATAACAAGGAGGTAACAATATGTCAAAAACTGATTTAGTAACTTATGTTGCAGAAAACGCAGGATTAACTAAAGCTGATGCTTCAAGAGCTGTTGAAGCTGTTATCGCTGGAGTTGAAAAAGGATTAAAAAAAGAAGGTAAAGTAACTATCACTGGTTTTGCTACTTTCACAGCTAAGAAAAAAGCTGCTAAAAATGGTAGAAACCCAAGAACTGGTGAAACTGTTAAAATCCCTGCAAGAACTGCTGTTACAATTAAAGCTGGCTCTAAATTAAAAGATGCTTTAAACTAAGAGGCTAAGGTCTCTTTTTTCTTGGAGGTTCGAATGTATAAAACTGCTTTAGAATTATTAAAACAAATAAATAGTAATGGATATAAGGCTTACATAGTAGGAGGATATCCTAGAGACTTATATCTTAATAGAGAAAGCCTTGATGTAGATATATGTACTAATGCTACTCCAAAAGATTTAAGAAAGATCTTTGGAGATATAATGTTACCAAAAGAAAGTTATGGTTCAGTAACAGTCGTTAAAAATAAAATAAGATTTGAAATAACAACTTTTAGACGAGATATTAAATACACAAATAACAGGACACCATTAGAAATAGAGTATATCAATGATTTAGAAGCTGATTTAAAAAGAAGAGATTTTACTATTAATACATTATGTATTGATAGTGAAGGTAATACTATTGATTTATTAGACGGTAAAGAAGATTTAGATAATAAGTTAATTAAGATGGTAGGAGATCCAGATGTTAAACTTATGGAAGATGCCTTAAGAATATTAAGAGCTATAAGATTCGCGGTTACTTTAAATTTTAAAATAGATAAAGAATTAAAAGAATCTATTAAGAAGAATAGATATCTATTAAAAAACTTATCATATTTTAGAAAGAAAGATGAATTGGATAAAATATTTACATCACCTAATGTAAGTTATGGTATAGATTTAATTAAGGAATTAGGTCTAGATAAACCATTAGATCTATCTAATATAGATAAGTTAGTAGTAACTGATTATTCTATTGGTATATGGGCACAATTAGATGTACTTGATAAATATAGTTTTACTAATAATGAGAAAAATACTATAAATAAGATAAATGAACTTAGTGATAAAGATGTATTAGATATAGATATATTATATAAATATGGTCTATATGTATGCTCAATAGCTGGTGATATTAAGGGTATTGATAGGACTTTAGTAACAGCTAGTTATAATGCATTGCCAATTAAAAGTAATGTTGAAATAGTTGTTCAGCCAATAGATATAATGGGTATTTTAAATAAGGAGTCAGGTCCATATTTAAAAGTGATTATGACTGATTTAGAATATAAAATATTACATAGTGAATTAGAAAATGATGAAAATGTTTTAATTGATTACATAATTAAAAATTATAAATAGGGAGGTTTTTATGTGTACGTTTGAAAAAGGAAAGTATTATGGTACTGATACAAATTATTTAAGAGCTAGTTTTGTTAAAGTTAAAGATGATGGAACATCAACAATAAAACCTATATGTAGTTATGTAGGAGATAGTTGTGTAGTACTTCTTAGATGTATTAATGTATTAGATGACGAAGTTATCTTTAGGGAACCTGGTACAGATATGTTAATATATGGTTATAATGATTTAGGTAATGTATCTACTAGTTATGATACATTAAATGATACTAATTATGAAATGATAAGAACAGATTTATTAAATGAGAAAATGATATGGGTATCATTAGAAAATGTTCATGAAGCAAATATCGATACATATAAAAATAATATTGAAGTGGTTAAATCTATAAATCATTTATGTGATACAGCAAATCAAAACTTAGTAAAAGGATTTGAAAGTATGTGTGCTGCTGCAAATTTATCTCATAAAGATGCTAAACGTATACAATTAAAAAGGTAGTTAACTATCTTTTTCTTTGTATTTATGATAAAATAACTTTAGGTGATTCAAATGAGTTATAAAATAGATAGAATAGAAAGCAGTATGGTAAAAGAAGTAAGTTATATTTTAATGACTGAAGTAAAAGACCCTAATGTTAAGTTTGTAACAGTTACAGCTGCTAAAGTAACTAGTGATTTATCATATGCGAAGATATATGTAACAGTATTAAATAAAGAATATACAAAAGATACATTAAAAGCTTTAAATAACGCTAAAGGATTTATTAGAAATGAGTTAAAAGAAAGAATGGATATAAGAAATATTCCTGAATTAGAATTTGTTTATGATGAATCTATTGAATATGGTAATAAGATAGAAAAAATTATTGAATATATTCATAAAGATGATAATTGATTTAATATATAAAATATGTTAAACTTATGTTGGTGAAGCAAATGATTAATTTAGAACTTTTAACACCAAATTTAGATAAAGTAGAAAAAGTATCTAAGATAGAAAAGAAAAAAGAAGATAAAAAAGATCAAGACCTTTCTAAAAAGAAAGATGATGATAAAGGTTTCCAAGAAATATTTGATAAGGAAACATCTAAATATAAAAGTAACAATGAAAAATCTAAGTAGTTATATTATTAGTAATTAGAAAAATAGTGGTTGATGGAAACTATTCAAGATAATATAATAAAATACATATTTTGAGTTACAGCGTATACCGCGTTAAGGAATAAGTGCATAGATATCTATGAAATAAGGTGGTACCGCGTTAATTCGTCCTTATATCATGGGTATTTTTTTATTAGGAGGTAATCATGTATAAGAGAATTATATTTGATTTAGATAATACATTAATTGAATGGATAGATGAATATGATGATGCGTTAAAAGATACATTAATCAAATATAATATTGATTTTGATTATCATGTATTAACTGAATCTATAGATGAATATGACTATAATAGTGAAATATATAATAGTTATGATTTATTAAATTATTTAAATAATAAGCATAATTTGAATTTAACAATTGATTTTATAAATGATTGGTTAGATAAATTAGGTACTAAAGGTGATGTATCAAAAGATATAGTAGAATTATTAAAATATTTATCAAGTAAATATGAATTAGTAGTTTTAACTAACTGGGAAGGTACATGCCAAACAAATAGATTAAAGGCTGCTGGGATATATAAATACTTTAAAGAAGTATATGGTGGTGAAGTATTAAAAAAACCTAGTGAAGAAGCATTTAAAAAAGCTATGGGGCCATATAATATAGATGAATGTATTATGGTAGGAGATAGTATGAAATTTGATATTGAACCTGCTAAAAAGTTAGGAATCAAAACTTATATGGTAGGTTATGATATAGATAGTATATTAGATTTAAAGGAGATGTTATAATGAACGAATATATTGATTCAACATTACTTAGAAGTGATGCAACAATAGATGATATTACAAAGTTATGTGAAGACGCTATAAAATATCATTTTGCTACAGTATGTGTAAATCCATACTATGTGCCACTTGCTAAGGAATTATTAGAAGATTCTACAGTAGAAGTATGTACAGTAGTAGGTTTTCCATTAGGAGCTAGTACATCTAACGTAAAAGTATATGAAGCAGTTGATGCACTAGAAGCAGGTGCTGATGAAATTGATATGGTTATCAATATTGGTGCTTTAAAAGATAAAGAATATGAATATGTTAAAAAGGAAATTGAACAAGTTAGAAATGTATTAGATGGTAAAGTATTAAAAGTTATTATTGAAACATGTTATTTAACTAAAGAAGAAATTATTAAAGCAACTGAAATATGTAATGAGACATTTGTTAATTTTATTAAAACATCAACTGGATTTGGTAGTAGAGGAGCTTCAATAGAAGATATAAAAATAATAAATGAACATAAAAATGAAGTATTAGAAGTAAAAGCATCAGGTGGAATTAAAACAGCTAAAGAAGCAGAAGAATATTTAAAATTAGGTGTAACAAGAATTGGGACATCTAATGGTGTTAAAATGATGGAAGGCTGTCACTGTGGTGATGAATGTCACTGTGGAGATAACTGTGAATGTGGTGATGACTGCCATTGTGGCGAACATTGTCATTGCCATGATAAGGAGGATTAATATGAAGTGTTTTGAAGATTTAAAATGGAGAGGACTTATTAAAGATATCTCAAGTCCAGAATTAGAAGATAAATTAAATAATGAAGAAGTTACATTTTATATAGGAACAGATCCAACAGCTGATTCTATGCATATAGGTCACTTTTCAAGTTTTTTAATCGCGACTAGATTAGCTAAATATGGACATCATCCAATTTTATTAGTAGGTGGAGCTACTGGTCTTATTGGAGATCCTAAACCTAGTCAAGAAAGAAAGATGATAACTAAAGAAGAAGTTATGCATAACGTTGAAGGATTAACTAATCAAGCCAAAAAGATATTTGGTTTTGAAGTAGTTAATAACTATGATTGGATTAAAGATATTAATACTATAGATTTCTTAAGAGATTATGGTAAATATATAAACGTTAATTATATGTTAAATAAAGATATTATCGCTAGAAGATTAGATACAGGTATTACATTCTGTGAATTTGCTTATACTATTTTACAAGGGTTAGATTTTGTACATTTATATGAAAATAAGGGTGTTACATTAGAAGTAGCTGGTTCAGATCAATGGGGTAATATTACAACTGGTATAGAATTAGCTAGAAAAATGAAAGATGTAGAATTATATGGTCTTACTATGCCTTTAGTACTTGATGCCAATGGAGTTAAATTCGGTAAGACAGAAGGTAATGCTTTATGGTTAGATATTAATAAAACATCTAGTTATGAATTATATCAATATTTAATTAATTCTGATGATAAATGCGTTATTGATTACTTAAAGAAATTAACATTCTTAACTAAAGAAGAAATTGAGGCTATCGAAAAAGAACATAATGAACATCCAGAACTTAGAATGGCTCAAAAAACATTAGCTAAAGAAGTTATAACATTCTTACATGGTGAAGAAGAATATGAAAAAGCAGTTAAAACATCTGAAAACTTATTTGGTGGAAACATTAAAGATATAGATATCAAAGATTTATTAACAGGTTTAAAGGATGTACCTCATTTTGATATAGAAGAGTGTTCATTAATTGATTTATTAGTAAATAATGGAGTAGCTTCATCTAGAAGAGAAGCAAGAGAATTCTTATCAAGTAATGCAATATCTATAAATGGTGATATCGTAACTGATGAAAATATGATGATTACCAAAGATAATTCATTAGATGGAGTAGTAATCATAAGAAGAGGTAAAAAGAAATACTTTGTAGCAAGTTTTAAATAACTTGCTTTTTTATGCACAAAAAAAGATAGGAATTAATCCTATCTGTTGTAGAATTCTACGATTAGTGATTCGTTGATTTCGTTATTTAATTCGCTTCTTTCTGGATATCTTACGAAAGTACCAGCCATTTTCTTTTCATCGAAACTAACAAAGTCAACTCTATTCTTTAATGCTTCTAATGAAGATTTAACGATAGCTAAATCTCTATCAGATTCTTTAATAGAAATAACATCACCAGCTTTACATCTATAAGATGGAATATCAACTTTCTTACCATTAACAGTAACGTGACCATGGTTAACAAGTTGTCTAGCTCCTCTTCTTGTAGTAGCAAAACCGATACGGTAAACTAGGTTATCTAAACGGCTTTCTAATAATTTTAAGAAGTTTTCACCGTGAACACCTTTCATTTTACCAGCGTCTTCAAATGTAATTCTGAATTGTTTTTCATTAACACCATACATTAATCTAACTTTTTGTTTTTCTTGTAATTGAACACCATAGTTAGATAATTTTCCTGCTTTCTTTTGTCCGTGTTGTCCTGGTGCGTATGGTCTTCTTGCTAATTCAGTACCAGTTTCAAGGATAGAGAATCCTAATCTTCTAGATTTACGTCTAACGGGACCTGTATATCTTGCCATAAGTGTCTCCCTTCTAGCACCGAAATCCTTTTGCCAATAATTTTGATGTTTATTTAAATTATGTTCACATAGCAGCTAAGTAAAAGTTACTTATAACCCCTATAGGTAATAAACATATAATTATTTCAAAAGATGCTGCTTCAATGCACTATTAATTATATGTTAAAATGCTTAAATAGTCAATATAAATAAGGAAAAAACATCAAAATTCGACAAATATCTACTAAAAAGGTCAAAAATATGGTATCATTATAATAGGTGATGGATATGGGTAGTAACATTATATTAACAATAGTCGCAACAACCGCTATTACTATGTTCTTAGTAATAGGTATGCTTTTTATTATTCAATACCGTAAAAATAAGAAATTTAAAAAGATGATAGAAAATCTTGAAATAGAAAAAAATAAATTAGATTCATCTCCAATTACACCAGAATTAAATAAGATTGAAAGTTTCTTAAATAATGAAGCTTTATCCGAAAAATATGATGAGTGGAGAGAACGTTTAGAAAACATTAAAGAAAAACAAATTCCATATATTAATAACATGTTAATAGAAGCTGATTATTCACTTTCTAAAATGGATTATAAAAGTACAATGTACAAAATAGCTAAACTTGAAATGGAAATGTATAAAGTAAAAAGTAATTCAGAAGTTTTACTTGCAGAAGTTAAAAAAGTAACTGATAGTGAAGCTGAAAATAGAGAAAAAATTACTTCACTTAAAGCTAAGTATAGAGAATTATATAATCGTTTTAATGAAGAAATAAAAGAATTTGGTGGAGCAGCTAAATATGTAGGATTACAATTTGAAAACATATCAAAAAGATTTGAAAATTTTGAAATCTCTATGGATAAAAATGATTATTTAGAAGCATCTGCTATTGTAACATCTATAAAAGATATGTTAGAACATATGACAGTTGTTATAGAAGAAGTTCCTTCAATCGTTTTATTAGCCGATAATGTTATTCCAAAACGTATTGATGATTTAAAGAAAATCTATAAAGAAATGATAGATCAAAAATATCCACTTGATTATTTAAATGTTGAATACAATATAGATGAAGCAACAAAGAAAATTACTGATATTAAAGATAGACTTAAAATACTAAATATTGAAGATAGTTTATTTGAACTTAAGATATTAATGGAATATTTTGATGGAGTATTTAAAGATTTAGATAAAGAAAAAGTTAATAGAAGTACATATGAAGAAGTAAGTAAAGGTTTTAAAACTAAATTAGATTCAGTTAATTTATTGGTTAATAATGTATTTAGTCAATTAAGTGAAGTTAAAAATTTATATGATTTAAATGAAAATGATATTAAATTACTTAATGATGTAAAAACTACATTAGATGATATAAATAAAGATTATAAATTATTATGTTCACATACAAGTAATAATACATTCGCATATTCTAAATTAATTGAAGAAATAGAATCTTTAGCTAATAGATTGATGGCATTAGAAGATAGACTAGATAATAGTTTAAACGCGATTGGTAATATGAAAGATGATGAATCAAGAGCTAGACAACAATTAGAAGAAATTAAAATTATCTTAAAAGATTCTAAATATAAAATTCGTGATTATAGTTTTCCAACTATACCTGATAGTTATTTTGTAGAATCAACAGAAGCTACAGACGCGATAAAGGAAATTATAAAAGAATTAAATAATAAACCTATTAATATAGCTACTTTAAATACAAGAGTTGATACTGCTAGAGATTTAGTATTAAAACTATATTCTAAAACAAAAGAAATGGTTAAGAATGCTAGACTTGCTGAAACAGCTATTGTATATGGTAATTTATATAGACCATTAGATAAAGATTTAGATAAGTCACTTAGTAATGCTGAAGTTTTATTCTTCAAAGGTGAATATAATAAATCATTAGAAATATCTGTGAATGCTCTTAATAGAATAGATTCAGGGGTATATGATAAATTAATGGCTATATATGATAGTAAAGTAACAGAAAGATAAAACTATGTTAAATACATAGTTTTTTTGTGTACATTTTTCTTTATTTGCATAAACTAAATTGAGAGGTGAATATATGGCATTTAAAGAAATAGTTACTAAAGCTATTATTGGTAAAGGTAAAAAATATTTTAAAAATAATTATGAGATAGAACCTGAAACAATTCCTACAACAATATTAGGATGTTGGGTAATAAATCATAATTTCAAAGGATATAAAAAGGGTAGTGAAGTAGGTGTAGATGGATCATATGATGTTAATGTATGGTATTCATATGATAATGATTCAAAGACGGGTGTAGCTACTAAGACAATTAATTATAATGAAAACTTTAATGTAAAATTAAAAGAAAATGCAGAATTAAATAGAGATACAGATATTATTGTTAGAAGTCTAAAACAACCTAATGTATCAAAAGTTGATATTAAAGATAATAAAATAATTATTGATGTAGAAAAAGAATTAGGTGTTGAAATAGTAGGTGATACCAAAGTAAAAATAAATATATATGATGATGAAGAACCATGGGATATAATAGAAGATGATTATACTGAAGAAGTTGATAAAGAAATAGATTCTATTAATGAAGAATATTTATAGGTGTCAACCAAAAAGTGTTGACACTTTTAATTGGTTGTGATATACTTAATATCAAGAAACGGAGGAATAATAATGGCAGTTAAATTAAGATTAAAAAGAATGGGAGCTAAAAAAAGACCATTTTATCGTATCGTAGCAGCTGATTCAAGAAGTCCAAGAGATGGTAGATTTATTGAAACAGTAGGTACTTATAATCCAATTATGCAACCAGCTGAATTAACTATTAATGAAGAAGTTGCACTTAAATGGTTAAGCGTTGGAGCAATCCCAACTGATACAGT
>JAEEGL016976431.1_pt1 | contig 10680 bp, 11 predicted proteins | sample 9134231 | NCBI WGS metagenome assembly JAEEGL01 (sample SAMN16246548, study PRJNA631951) | gut metagenome | biome: gut microbiome; feature: rumen; material: fiber-attached | host: Bos | place: Iran: Karaj | collected 2018-10 | reverse complement strand
TAATTCTAACCAAGTAAAACTAAGCAATATTAATACTGAAGCAAAGAAACTTATGATAGTCGCACATCCCGATGATGAAACTTTATGGGGAAGTCATGCTCTTTATAGAGATAAATATTTAGTTGTATGTGTTACATGTGGAGTAAGACATGATAGAGTAATAGAGTTCAAAGAAGTAATGTCATTTACAAAAGATGACTACATGATGTTAGGATTTCCTGATTTAGTAAATGGTAAAAAGAGCGATTGGAAGAATGAGCTTGGTGAAATAAATAAACAATTAAAGAAAATAATAGACAGTAAAGATTGGGAAATAATAGTAACACACAATCCAGAAGGTGAATATGGTCATATTCATCACAAGATGTTAAGTCAAGTTGTAACAACTCATGCTGACTATAGTATTCTATATTACTTTGGTAGGTTTTATACTAATTATATACCAAATGAAGACAAATTATATAAGCTAACAGATGAAGAGTTTAAATTTAAAACGGAAACACTAATACCTCTATATGAAACTCAAAAGGGAGCAATAGACAATTTGAAAAATATGGTTCACTATGAATCTTGGGTTAGTCATGACGATTGGTATGTTATTTAATAAAAGAAATTAAAGCAAAACATTTTGATTTTGCTTTTTTTAAATACATAAAATTTTGATTTATTATTAAATATATGTTACCCTATATAGTGAAGTGTAAGATTTTAGTATCACTTTTAAAAATTATTGATCTATTTATAAATAGAAATAGGAGTAAAGTATGAGAAGTATATTAAAAATGATTTTACAAAAAATAAGACAGATATTTTATGTGGTATTTTATAAACTGTTTTGTATATTATATAAACAAGATGATAAAGGAGTTTTATTCTTATCTGCATCTCGTCCATCTTTAACTGGTAATTTTGAGTTTGTATATAATGAAATAAAAAAACGTAATAAATATAATATTAATATTATGTTAAAATCTAATTTAAAAAGTAAATACACTTTCAGTCAAAGGTTTGAACTTATATATTTAATTGCTGTTTCAAAATATATCTTTTTAGATGATTTTTATCCAATGATATATGCCCTAAAGCTTAGAAAAGACACTAATCTTATTCAATTATGGCATGCGATGGGAGCTTTTAAAACAGTTGGTTATAGTAGAATGAATAAAGAAGGAGGACCTAAATCCACTTCGCTTACACATAAAAACTATACTGGAACTATTGTAAGTAGTGAATCAATTAGAAAAAACTATGCTGAAGCTTTTGGAATTTCAATAGATAAAGTACATGCTCTTGGAGTACCTAGAACTGATATATTCTTTGATAAGAAATACAGTGACAAAGTAAAGGAAAGAATATATAAAAAATATCCACAATTAGTGGGAAAAAAAGTAATATTATTCGCACCAACTTTTAGGGGAAATGGACAAAAGAGTGCATATTATAATTTTGAATGGTTAGATTTTAAAAAATTTAGTGAAAAATTTAACAAAGAATATGTATGTATTTTTAAACTACATCCATTCATAAAAGATAAGCCAGATTATAAAATTGAAAATGATGAATTCTATGTAGATATGACTGATGAAAGAGAAATAAATGATATTCTATTTATAACAGATATTCTAATCACAGATTATTCTTCAGTAATATTTGAATATTCTTTCTTTAAAAAACCCGTTATATTTTACACACCAGATTTAGAAGAATATAAGAATAATAGAGATTTTTACTATTCTCTAGATAAATATACATATGGACCAGTAGTAAGTAGTTTTGAAGAATTAATGAAGAGTATATCAACCGCAAAAGTAGATAATAAAAAACTTAATGAATTTTATGAATTTTTCTGTTCTTCTTGTGATGGAAAAAGCACCAAGAGAGTTGTTGATTTCTTTTTAGGAAAGTAGGGAATATATGAAAGTATTAATTATTAAAATTGGTATTTTTATTCTTAATATAGTTTACTGTATCATTAAACTCTTTAAAGTTCAAAATAAAGTTACTTTTATATCTAGACAACATAAAACTAAGAGTGAAGATATTATTCTTTTAGAAAGGGAACTAAAAAAGAACAATATAAAAACAGTAGTATTATGTAAGATGATAGAAAATGGAATTTGGGCAAAAATAAAATACTTTTTTCATATGTTTACTCAAATGTACCATTTGGCTACAAGTAGAGTAGTAGTATTAGATGGATATTGTATTACGGCTAGTACTCTAAAAAAGAAAAAAGGTACTACTATAATACAAATGTGGCACGCTGTAGGAGCGTTTAAAAAGTTTGGATATAGTATACTTGATATGGAAGAAGGTACTAAAAAGGATTTGGCGCTGGCTATGAAAATGCATAATAATTATGATTATGTATTAACTAGTAGTGAGTATACAAAAAAGTATTTTAAAGAAGCTTTTAATACAGATATTTCAAAACTAGTTGTTTATCCATTACCTAGAGTAGATAAACTAACAAGCATTGAATATAAAGATAGAATAAAAAATAAAATAATAGAAAAATATCCACAATTAAAAACAAAGAAAACAATAGTATATGCTCCAACATTTAGAAAATTAGAAGATAATAAAGATAAAATAGAAGAACTTATAAACTTAATTGATTATAAGAAATATAATTTAGTAGTAAAACTTCACCCATTAACAAATATGAAGTTATATCAAGATAACATAATAGTGGATAAAGTTTTCACAACAACAGAAATAATGACTATCGCAGATTACATAATTACTGATTATTCTGCAATCGTTTTTGAAGCAGCTATATTATCAAAACCACTTTTCTTTTATTGTTATGATTATGATAATTATTATAAAAAAAGAAATTTCTATATTGATTATATGAAAGAAATGCCAGGTGTGATTAGTAATAAAGCTAGTGAAATAATTAAAGCAATAGAAAACAATAATTATGATTTAGATAAAGTAAATTCTTTTTCTAAAAAATATGTAGAAATAGTTGGTAAAAGTTGTACACAGAACTTAGTAGATTTTATATTAAAAAATATGAATTAGTGATAATAAAAATAGTAGAAATACTATTTTTATTATTTACTATATAAAATGGTGTGATATAATAAATTAATGAAGTGGGTGGTTAAATGGATCTTTCAATAGTTGTTCCATGTTATAACGAAGAAGGAAATGTGGAAATATTCTATGAAGAAATATATAAAATATTTAAAAATAAAAAATTAAAGTATGAGATAGTCTTTGTAAATGATGGAAGTACTGATAAAACAATATATAAATTAAATGAATTACTTGATAAAGATGATCAAAATATTAAAGTTGTTAATTTCTCAAGAAACTTTGGAAAAGAGGCTGCAATGTATGCAGGTTTAAAAGAAGCAACCAGAGAATTTGTTACTATAATAGATGCTGATTTACAACAAAGACCAGAAATAATATTACAAATGTTAGATATATTAAAGACATCTGATGAATATGATACAGTTGCTGCATATCAAAAAGAACGTAAGGAAGGCAAAGTATTAACATTCTTTAAAGATAGTTTTTATAAGCTAATTAATTCCATATCAAGTGTTAGATTTGTAAAAGGTGCTAGTGACTTTAGAACATTTAGAAGAGTAGTAGTAGATGCTATTCTCGAAGTTAGTGAATATAATAGATTCTCAAAAGGAATATTTAGCTTTGTTGGTTTTAATACATATTATTTACCATACAAAGTAGAAGATAGAAGAACTGGTAATAGTAAGTGGAGTTTTACTAAACTATTTAATTATGCAATAGAAGGTATTGTAGGATTTACAGTTTCACCACTTAGAATTCCTTTTATATTATCATTTATTCTTCTTTTAACTTCATTAACATTATTAATAGTATTCTTAATAATAGGAATTGGTGCTTTAAAGACTCTACTTATTATAATTCTATTCTTAATGGGATTATTATTCTTAACTTTAGGAATAATAGGAGAGTATTTATCTAAGACATATTTAGAAACAAAAAATAGACCTGTATATATAGTTAAAAGTATAAAGACAGCAAAGCAAAAGTAGGTATATTATGTTAAGTTTAATTTTATTGGTAGTAGAAGTAGAAAGTCAAATTGATAATCCAACTATACCAATTGTGAGGAAGATTATGAAGTTATATTATAAATACAAAGAAATAATAAATTATTTAATAGTTGGTGGTCTAACAACTCTAGTAAGTATAGGAAGTTATGCTTTATATAGAGTATTTATACATAGTTATGTAGTATGTACTGTTTTATCTTGGATAACTGCAGTTTTATTTGCTTATATAACTAATAGAATATTCGTATTCGAAAGTAAAGATAAAAAGATATTCATTGAATTTATAAAATTCGTTGGATGTAGATTACTTACTTTAGGGAGTGAATTACTAACAATGTGGATTTTAGTTGATCTAATAGGTATAAACGATATGATAGCAAAGATAGTAGTTCAATTCATAGTAGTAGTATTAAACTATGTATTTAGTAAAATATTTGTATTTAGAAAACCTAAAAAGTTATAACGTGTATATTGTAATTTAAAAATTATAATATATGTGTTATAATTTTTTTAGAAAGAAGGTATTATATGGAAACATTATTTAAAAAAATATATAGAATGTCACTTATATCATCTATCGTATTCTTAATATTTGGGTTACTTCTTATATTTCAAACAGAAAGTATTATTAAAACAGTATCTATAATAATAGGATCAATACTATTAATAATTGGAATATTCCCAATAGTAAATTATTTTAGAAATCGTGATCAAGGAATACTTTCAAGTGCAGGACTTTTATATGGAATATTTAGTGCAGTTGCAGGAATAGTAATAATAGTAAATAATAATTTATTATTAACAATAGTTCCAGTATTAGCTGGAGTATGGATGATTATTAATAGTGTAAATAAGATACAAATAGCAATGGAGTTAAGAGATAATAAAATAAGTAGTTGGTTAATTAGTTTTATATTTGCAATTATAATACTTATAGTCGCAACTCTATTAAATATATATCCTGCTAGAGGAGCAATAATAGTAAGTAGAACTGTAGGTATATTTATAGTTATATATTCTATTCTAGATATTGCTGATAGTGTACTAATAAAACTAAAAGGGAAACAAGTTAAACAAGAAATAATAGAAGCACAAATAGTTGAAAAAAAATAAGAGATTCAAATGAATCTCTTATTCTATTGTAAATGGATCTGCTTGAGTACCCGTTCCACTAACAAGTCTAACTGTTGATTTTAAATATACAGTAGGTAATGCAACGAAATTGTAAGTAACGTCATCTCCATTAGTATTTACTGTTTCAGACACTGAGTTAGCCTCAGCATTTATTATTATTTTATTATAATTGATGGCAAAGCCTTCTGTAGATTCATTATAAGCAGGATTTATTGCCCATTTAATAGTATCAGTTGCATTAGTAAGATAATTATTATCTAGTGTTAAAGAATCAACCGGTTGATTCAATGTATTACTAGTTGGATAAATAAAATCACTTAATAAAGGAAGACCAACATATCCTACATATGAATCAGCTGCTTCTTGCGTTAATACATCTGTTAAAGTGGTATCATGATCCATATCAATTGCTCCATAATAAAATGTATGTTCAGCTACTAAAGCTTTAGTTTCGCTACTTAAGGAATTATAAAGTGTATTTAAATAAGAATATATAGAACTATCATTTTCTACTAACCCTTCTAATTCACCATTAGTATAAGAATTTTTTTGAATTAAAGCATTACATCCAGTTGTTAAGTCAGTACAATAAGTACTTAATGCAGTTCTATTACCAACCTCATCAAAAGCTTTAATAAAGTTTCCATCTAACATAACAATTTTAACTGTATTATCACTTTCAACTGAAATTATTCTCCAAGTCATACCATCAATAGATACATAATTGTTTGGAGAAGAACCTGTAAATATAGCTTTTTTAGAATCATAATTGCTAGTACTTAAACCAGTTGGAGTATTTGATTTTAATTGTCTCCATAAGTACATATTAGATGAATAAAGATTCGCAGTACCAGAAATTGTTATTGTTCTACTTAATAAAGAATAAGCAGATGCCATAAATACAGCTACAATGAAAATTGCACTTAAGGTTAATGCTTTTTTTATTTTTGCTTTTGTAGTTTTTATATTTCTCATACGGATTCCTCCTATTGTTCATACATATATTTTAACACAAAATAAATAAATTTGTATATATTTTAGGAAAATAATGACAAATATGTATAAATATATATAGAGCAGTCGAAATTTGTATATCAAATATTTTGATAGCTTTTGTCGAAACTGTATAAAATGAAAATAATATGTTCTATATTAGACAAAAGAGGTGATTAATTGTTAAACATAGATTTAGAATACAAAAAAGGAATTCTCTTTTTAAGATTAGATGGAATACTAGATAAAAACACATCTTTTATATTAAAAGACGCTATTAAAAGGATAGTTAATAAAGCGGGTATAAAGTACTTATTAATTAATTTTGAACACTTATATAAAATAGATAAATATGGAGTTTCAAGTATAATAGATAGTTATAATGAATATTTAAAGAACAATGGTAAATTAATGGTATGTGGATATAATGATAATATTAGATCTAATTTAGAAAAAACTAAATTAAAAGACTATGTATTAGAACTTAATAATGAACTTAGTGCATTTAGTTTAATAAATATATAAGGAGATAATATATGAATACAATATTAGATTATGAGAAACTAGTATATAAAATAATAAGAAGATATAGTTATAACATAAATGATATAGAAGATTTGTATCAAGTAGGTATGATAGCATTAGATAAAGCTTTAAAAAACTACAATAAAGATTCAAATTGTCAGTTTTCTACATATGCATATTTATATATAAAAGGAGAAGTCTTAAAATATATTAGAGAAAATAAAGTAATAAAAGTTAGTAAAGATACTATAAAGTTAAATGCACTTATAAATAAAACAAAAGATTATTTAGAACAAAAATATTCAAGAACAGTATCAATAGATGAAATCGCATCCTTTTTAGAAATACCAGTTGAAAAAGTAAGCGATACTATTATATCTAATGAATACGTTAAAAGTTTAGAATATACCTTAAATGAAGAAGGAAAAGAACTTAATTTATATGATACTTATGGATATAATGAAAAAGAATTAAACGAGGATATAATGGATTTAAGAGAAGAATTAAGTAAATTAGATGAGTTTGATAGAAGATTAATAGATTTAAGATATTATAGAGGATTAACTCAACAAGAAACATCAAAAGAATTAGGTATTAGTCAAGTACAAATTTCAAGAAAGGAAAATAAAATCCTAACAAAACTAAATTCAAGATTATCTGTATAAAAATGTAAAATATTGGAAACCTAATATTGGTGATTAAATTGAATAAAAAAGAATATCAAAAGTTAGTAGATAGACATAAACCAAAAGAAAATAGGAAATTAAATTGTTTTATAGCTTTTATAACAGGAGGATTAGTAGGAATGTTAGGTGAATTAATGATTGAGTTTTATAGTTATTATTTAAATATTTCTACTAAAGATGCATCTACTTTTATGTTAGTAACTCTAATATTTTTCGCATCTCTATTTACAAGTTTAGGTTTCTTTGATAAATGGGTTAATTTCTGTAAATGTGGTTTAATTATACCAATTACTGGTTTTGCTCATTCTATGGCAAGTACAGGTATAGAGTATAAAAAAGAAGGACCTATTTATGGACTAGGATCTAATATTTTTAAATTAGCTGGTTCAGTTATTTTATATGGAGTTGTTTCAGCTTGGATTTTTGGCATCATTAGATATTTAATAGGAGGAAGTTTATTATGACATTTAAATATAATAATGTTTATGTAGATAATACCTCAACAGTAACTGGTCCTTATGAATCTAAAGGTTTAATTGGAAATGAGTTTGATAAATATTATGATGATTTATATATAAAAGAGAAATCATTTGAACAAGCAGAAGTAAGATTATTACAAGATAGTATAGATATTTTATTAGAAAAATCTAATAAGAAAAAAGAAGATATAGATGTAATAATATCAGGGGATTTATTAAATCAAATTAGTGCTTCTAGTTATGCGGTTGTGGATTATAATATTCCGTTTCTAGGAATTTATAGTGCATGTTCAAATAGTACAGAAGGAATTATTATAGGTTCTACTTTAATCGATTCTAAAAAAGTAAATAATGTTATTGTATCAACTTCTTCTCATAATATGGCAAGTGAAAAACAATTTAGAAACCCTACCGAGTATGGCGCACCAAAACCAAAGACATCTACTTTTACGGCAACGGGAGGTGCTAGTATTTTACTGACAAACAAAAAGACAGATATAAAAGTATATGCTTCTACAATAGGTAAAGTTATTAATATAGGACAAAAAGATCCACTTCATATGGGAAGTATTATGGCACCAGCCGCTGCTGATACAATATATAGACACCTAAAAGATTTAAATAGAACTATTGATGATTATGATATGATCTTAACTGGTGATTTAGGTCTTATAGGAAAAGATATATTAAAAGATTATATGAAATCAACTTATGGAATAAGTTTAGGAACTAATTATAATGATACTGGTACTATGCTATATGATTTCAGTAAACAAAAGTATGTACATTCAGGTGCAAGTGGGCCAGTATGTTGTCCACTTGTTTGTTATGCAAGTGTTTTACCTAAACTAAAGGAAAAAAAGATAAAGAGAGTTTTAATAGCTGCTACAGGAGCATTATTCTCACCAACATTTGTATTTCAACATAAAGAAATATATGCAATAAGTCATGTTATAAGTTTGGAGGCAGTATAATGAAACTATTATATTCATTTTTATTCTGTGGATTTATATGTTTAATAGGTCAACTTATATTAGATAATACTAAATTATCCGCAGGCCATATAACAAGTTTATTTGTAGTAATAGGTGCTTTCTTAGATATATTTGAAATTTATGATAAGATAATTCAAATAGTAGGTGGAGGTAGTATGGTACCAATAACAAGTTTTGGGCACTCTTTAATACATGGTGCTATAGCTAAAGCAAATGATTTTGGATTTATGGGACTTCTAATGGGAATGTTTGATTTAACTGCTACTGGTATAACTGCTGCTATAGTATTTACTTTTATATTTAGTTTATTCTTTAGCCCAAGAGATTAAATTGACTATAATATTAAAATATGCTATACTATAGCAAGTTTTTGGGGGGTAATACAAATGAGAATAATGTTACATTTAACAGATAAAACTATCAATCCATATGATTTTGATATTCAACCTGCATTAATTGGATCTGATTTTGAAATATATATGGTAATTGATCCAAATAAATCTTTCTCATCACAAATAAGAGATAAATCTCTTTTTTACAAGTATATGGAAGAGACTGCTTATTTTAGTAAATTTGATGAAGACTTTAAATCAAAAAAGGAAACTAAATTTATTGATGAAAACTATAATTCTATATTTAAATATGTAAATTATATATCACCTGATATTGATACTGATACATTTTTAAAATATTTAAAATCCAATCCAGAATTATTAACTAAAAAGATCTATCTAGGACATGTTGAAATAACTGAATTTGATTCCATTGTTAAAGAAATAGAAAGATATTCTAGTGTTATCGATAATGTCTATGTTTCTTTAGAAAATGATGATAATCCTACTAAACTTCTAGATTGTTATAAAGTAGTAAAAAAAATAAAAGAGACAGCAGAAGTTGTTAAGAAATTAAACCTATCTCCTATAGAGAGAATAATGTATATATATGATTTATCTAGAAATAGAATTTATACAAAAGAAGATGATTATGAAAGTCCTTATAAATCAAGAGAGTTAACCAAAGTTTTATCAGGAGATAAAATTGTATGTGTAGGATATGCTAAAATCTTTAATGTTTTATTAAAATATGCTGGAATTAATAGTCGCTTAGTAGACTTAGAACCAAGAAATTCAAATGAAAAAGTAGGGCATTGTAGAAATGTTATACATGTTGTAGATAAAAAGTATAATATTGATGGAGTGTATTTTTTTGATCCTACTTGGGATAGTAAAAGAAATGAAAACGATAATTATTTAGGAAGATATAACTTTTTTGCTAGAACAAAAAAGCATATGGATGATTATGAAAAAAACACTTTATGTGATATTGATCTAAGGTATTACTCAGAAGATTTATTTGATAGAGTAAAAGAATTAGTTGATTCAGGAAATATTAAACAGTTAGAACCTCTATATGAAACTATACGTTGGATGTTTGTTACTGCTGATAAGAAATGCCCATTAAAAAAATATCATTTTGGAGCCATCGATTATGATTTTATGCCTCAGGCTATATTAAAGGTTTATCCTCCATTAGATAAAGTTAAGTTTTTAAGAAACTTTAAAACTGTATGTAAAAAATATAAAAAAGAAATAAAAGCAGAAACTTTTTTCCAAATAGCTCAAAACGTTAGAAAAATAGAGTATTATATTGATTCAGATTCATTTCCATATAATGATGATACACTATTTAAGATGTCATATATGTATGCTAAACACGGAGGGATAGAACCTGAAATGAATGACATGATTGGATTAATAATTAAAAGTGATAAATCTAAAAAAGAAATTGAACAAGTAAAACTTGCTAAAAC
>JAEEGL016023308.1_pt1 | contig 10680 bp, 3 predicted proteins | sample 9134231 | NCBI WGS metagenome assembly JAEEGL01 (sample SAMN16246548, study PRJNA631951) | gut metagenome | biome: gut microbiome; feature: rumen; material: fiber-attached | host: Bos | place: Iran: Karaj | collected 2018-10 | reverse complement strand
GTCCTGGAAGTGCATTCCTGCCAGGAGCATCATCTTCCATGAGAAGTTGGCCAATGCTTTCTTGGAATCGCTTCCCATGACTCCTCTGAGCATGTCGACGAATTTCTTCTTCGTCAGTCCCTCGGGCATCTTGCTCTCGTCGATACAGCTGTTCAGGAGCTTGATCAGCTTTGCTGCGTAGAGCTTCTTGAACCTTGCGTTCTCCATCTTGTCGGAGATCTTGTTGAGCTCCTTGGAGAACCTGTCAATATCGACGAACCTGGGGAATGGAACAACGTTGCCCTTATCATCTTGGAAGAGATATGTCGCCAATCCGCAGTGGGGATGTGTTGTGAATGTTACCTTGGTCTTTCCGAGAAGGATGGAAGCGAACTTAGAGATGGGTGCGACAACAGGGACGGGGTACCAATCGTCCTTGTTTGCGTAACCGGTCTGCTTCTCCACCCTGTCGACGAGGTCGGTGAGGGTGAACCTTCCTGTCTCCAGCTCCTCCTTGGTCACCCTTCCGGTGAATGCCACGGGCTGGAAGTTCACGGCTCTGATAATATCAGAGTTGTCGAATGCGAATTTGACTATGTCCCCGACGAGGTTGTCGTTAACCCCGTTGATGATGACGGGAACGAGAACTATGGACGGGCTGTGGAGTCCGTCCTCCTTGAGCCTTCTGCAGTTCTCGAGGACCTTCTGCTTGTTGGCCCACATCTTCCTTCCCCTGACCCTGAGGTAGATCTCGTCATCCATTCCGTCGAACTGGAGATAGATTGTGTTGAGACCTGCTTCCTTGGCAGCCTTGAGGAACTCGTAGTGGTATGCGAACTCCAATCCGTTGGTGGCCACCTGGATCTGGGCGAATCCCAGTTTCTTGGCGTCGGCGATAATGTCGACGAACCTGGGGTGCACGGTGGGCTCTCCTCCGGCGAACTGAACCGCGGTGTTCGCGATGGGCTTCTCCGACCTGAGGGCGACGAGCATCTTGTGGACCTCCTCGAAGGAGGGCTCGTAGACGTATCCCTGGTCGTTGGCGTTGGCGAAACAGATGGGGCAGTGCATGTTGCATCTGTTGGTCAGGTCGACATTTGCGATCATGGTGCATGAGAGCATGTCGATCTTCTGATTGTCGATGACTATGCTTGCGGTATCATCGTTGCCCTGGATTGTCTCGTTCATGGCGTTGTGGATTCCGATTCCGTCCGTCGCGAACTTCTCTGCCTTCAGGTAGAGGTCTACGTCGGTCCAGATCTTATCACTGAAGTGTCCATGCTCTGGACAGTCCTTCTCCATGACGACCCCTCCGTTTTTCTCCAGAAGGTTAGCCTCGATGATCTTTCCGCATTCCGGACAGATCGACTGCGTCTTCTTTGGAAGACCAGTGTTTGCCGTGTATTCAATTGACGTTCTAGTCATGGTACCTTGCTTCGTACCATACGATTATAATATAAAATGGGTGGCCACACAATCGCGCGCGTTCCGATGTAATTATAGGAGACGGCTTAATTCCGTTTGTTGACCGCAGTAACCGTGTTTTAAATATCGTCAATGGAACAAGGCAGAACATGATTGACGATCGCAGAGCGAACATGCCCTTCTCTGTGCTGGCCGTCGCCATACTCCTGATGGCATCCGTCGCTGGTGCGGTGATTGCCGACCACAGCAGATCCGAAAGCGGAATCGAGCAGACCGCCGATTCGACAGCTGGACTTGAAAGATCCGTGGATGACATCGTTTCCTATGTGGAGCAGGAGCTGGGCGTGATAATCCTGGACATCTCCAGGGACGGTTCGCTGGGAACCTTGGAGGACAGGGCAGAGGAGTTCGAGAGGAGAGCATACGCCTGGACGGATGAACGCTTCCCGATGAGGAGCGGTGACATCACTGCGGATCTCATCGACCGCGATTTCGGGCTAAAGGCGGAATCCATGGAGATTCTTCAGAACGGAGAAGAGGTAGGCGGTTTCACCCCAGCATACCTCCGCGGGACAGGGACGATCGACCTGAAAGTCCACTCTGATTTCGGCAGTTCCGAGAAGAATGTCGAGATATCTACGGACGGCAGCTACGCCCTTCCTTTGGCATCGGAAAGAGGCTCAGTCTTCGAAAGGATGGCGGAGGACGGAGGCATACCGATTTCGCAGATAATGTCGTACGAATTGAGCTCTCTGGCACAGTACCGTGTACTCAACGGATACGGGGCCTTGACGAAGTACGGTTCGAAGGGTACGGAATCCATAATCACGACTGAGGATGTGAGAAGGGCGTACGAGAATGCCCTGAGCCTGATTGGCATCGTCTGCTTCAGGGACTCGGACGGGAATATCGCCTCGGACAGGGTCGATCTGGCCGACATGATGGCTGGAGATACCGTCGTGATCGACAGGGCATCGTTCTACGGACAGGTCATGATGTCAGTCGTCGACGACATCGCACTGAAATGGTTCGAATATCTCTGCGGAAACTACATCCTGGACGAGCTGGATAGGAAACTTTCCATGGAGAGATGGGCACTGGATGCGCTCATCCACTTCTTCACAGGCGATGACGTGTTCGGGGCCGGCAGCTACATCAAGGAGGTCATGAAGGAAGCCGGAATCAAGGAATCTGTGTACCGTTTCCCGGGATCTGGTAAGACCATACTGACTGTAGGAGGATTCACGGTCACCGTGGACAACCCCACAGTAGATGTGCTGGACAAGAACTGGATAACATACTTCAACATCCATTATCACATGGGCAACAGTTACATTCAGGATACCATCAGACAGATTCTGAACTCGGCTGCCATCTCGCTCTTCGAATCCGATTATCCGCCGATAGTGCTTCATCTTGATCCCTCGGACGGCAGAGCATTCATGGACCAGATCGCGGAAGCGTACTCCTCGATGTCCGATGAATGCATCTCGGCAGTGGACTCCGCTGTCCTGGCCTCCATCGAATCAGGGACGTACAGCGACCCGTTCTACGCGGAGATCGCTGAAGAAGTGATGAGGCATGCCGCCGAACTGGCCGATACGGAAGAACTGAAGAATAGGATAGAGAACAGCCTCAGAGAGCTGGCTGGCGATGATACTGATTCACAGATGGCCTCCCCGGAGGTAGACCGTGCGATCCGCGGCTACGTATCCAAGGTCTATTCGGACCTGTCTGTATACGACCGCCTAAGGGAGATCGAGGGTTCTGGCCCCGGATTCCTGGAGCGCGTAATGATCGACATCGTCTCATTCGGGTTGGGTACGAGCGGGATCTCCGATTCCATTCCGAAAACGGTCGGCATCCTCCTCAGTGAGATAACCGCAGAATCGTCCACTAGCCCTTATTTCGGACCAGTGGACCTGCCAAGTGCAAGGAGCTTCATGCTGAAGGACGGGGAGGACAACATCTCCATGGAATACCTGTCATTGACCTATGAGAATTCCCCGATCATCTATGAGCCCAGGCTGCTGAAGGACAAATGCACCCACATAACCGGACTGATGGAGGATGTCTGTGCGGCGTATTCCGCAACATACGAGATCAGATTGTCTGACTCGATATCCTATCGCGTGGAGGGCATCAGCTCGCTGTCGTCAGCGATGGGTTCGTCTATCACATCTGCATGCTGCGGTTCCTTCACCAATGATATCGTCATCGAGATTAGCGTCGCCAGCGCATGGGGGCTGACAGGCATAGACTATTCTCCTAGCAACACTGTCCTCAGCGATGCTCTGGCGACCATCGAGAAGTATCTGGAGCCTGTCCTCGAACCTCTCCGCAGGATGATGGAGCTCGTCAAAGACTTCATAGACATCGTGAGCGGATGCGTTATGGAGATCGCCAGATACGTCTCCGATATCATAATCGAACTGTACGAGAAGATGATGGAACCCATCTCCCTCGTAGCGGAATGGATCGAGAAACAGCTCACAGAGATGCTGGGCGACGGGGTGCTGGACATCTTCTACAGCCTGAATCTCAGCAACCAGAACTTCGGATTCGAGTACCTGGGATACAGATTCGACCTCAAACTGGACCTGGGATCGCTGATGACAAACGTCAAGACACTGTTCACCGCGACCCTTTCCGGACCCATCGCAGGGATGGATGTTGTGACAAGCATAACCGCGAAGGTCAACGGCGAGATAAATGCGAACAACGTCTTCGTCACCGGGAAATCGACGATATCATCCGACGGCTGGAAGGTCAAACTTACGTTGGATCCCCTGATGAAGAGCAGCAAGCACCTCATCACAGTGTCCGCAGACATCGGGGACACGGACATCTCGATCGTGATGCCCGATCTGGATGATTATAACGAATTGGGCTTCACGCTCAGCAAGATCCCCGGGATCGGTTCCGCCATAAGCAACATCCCGGTCCCCGGAATCGGTGTGAACCTAGGTCTGGATGCTGGTATCAGCATCAAGTACACTGCACCCTTCTCCAAAGGACTCGTCATCAACGAATATGAGACGAATCCGAAAGGTGACGACAGCGGGCACGAATGGGTTGAGCTGCTGAACAACTCCGACAAATCCATCGAATTGGACGGTTACACCCTGATGGCCGCGTCGGACCGCAAGAAGACCATGAAACTCACTGGAACGATCTCCCCAGGAGAGTTCATGGTCATCGACACCACGTTCACAATGGTAAACTCCTCGGGCAAGGTCACCAAGAACGGAGACGGTCTGACCCTGAAGGATCCCGAAGGGACCGTTGTGGACAAGACCGGGACCCACAAGGACGAGAACGATGACAACAGGACCTGGCAGAGGTCCTACGACGGTGCGGGTGATTGGGAGTTCAAAGAGGCCTCCATGGGAAGGACTAACGGCTCGTTCATGACGGCCAAGTTCATGACCGCGGAGGTGGCCAAGGATCTGGTGATCCGTTCCGTCCAATCGGCTTTCGACGAAGTCGGTTCCATCACGGACCTGGAGAGCATGCAGGAGGTTGTGAGGCTCACCGTGAAGAGCGCTGTGAACACCGTCATCAAGAAGGTCGCGGGTTGCCTTGTGGAAGCTTCCGTGTTCGTCAAGGTGGATGTCCTTGACCCCACATCCTCCGCTTCCGCCGGGATCAGGATAGCCCTTAGATGCGATTCCGATCTGGTCGAGGATGTTCTGAAGTACATCGCCGGTAAGATAGAATCCGTGGCCCTCTCAATGAAGAATCCGTACAGGATCAACGGCATTGCCGCCTTCACCGACAACATCGACCTGGAGGTGACCTTCGATGCCAAGGTGCAGTACCCCGGCATCCTTGCCCGTTCCGTGGAATCCGTCCCCAAGGTCGATCTCGGAGTGACCTTCAGAACCAACATCTCCGCCCTTAGCAGGCTGATCGGAGAGAATGTGGGGACTCCCGGGGTGGAATGCGGCATTAAGATAATCGACTGCCCCGCAGCGATAATCCCGTCCAAACTGTCCCCGAAGAACGGAATGACGCACGACATGTGGCTGGTGAAGGTGGGTATAGAATGGAAGTGAACAGCGTGCTCAGGACACGCGCGCACATTCTTTATTTATCGGTATGGAATGCCTATGAGCATGGTCGGAGTAGATTTCAAGATTCCCACTGTCCTTACATCGGACGAACTCATGGAGAAGGCTTTCCACAGGGCATCCAAGATCTACAAGAATGGTACGAACACATTGGATACCCGTAAAAAGACGGCGTTGGCCAAAGTCACTGCCGCAGGGGATATCGTGGTCACCGCTCTGGCCGGCTATGTTGACAGATTCCCGAGGATGGACAAGGAGCAGGACTTCTTCCCAGAACTAGTGGACATCGTCATAGGCATCGACAGGTACAAGAAGGCCCTCGGAGCGGTCAACTGGTGCGCGACGAAGGCCGAGAAGCTGAAGAACGATACCCTCAAGGAGATCAGGCGCACGAAGGATCCTGAGATCATCGAATCCCTCAGGAGGGGATTCTACGGGAGGCTCAACTCGTACGTCAAGAGGATCTCCGACGACCTCCTCTTCCTGCAGGAGGCCAAGAACAAGTTCAGGAAGCTCCCGGCAGTGGATTCCAACGTGCCGACCATCGTGGTCGCGGGATTCCCCAACGTCGGAAAGAGCAACCTTGTCACAGTCATGTCCACAGCGGAACCTGAGATCGCTCCCTACCCGTTCACCACCAAGGGAATCATCGTAGGACACATCCAGGACGACTGGAGGAAATATCAGATCGTAGACACGCCCGGTCTTCTGGACAGGGAGTTCGAGAAGAGAAACGACATCGAGAAGCAGGCCGTACTGGCCCTAAGATACCTCACCGACGTCATGCTCTTCGTCATCGACCCCTCGGAGACATGCGGATTCAAACTCGACGTGCAGGAGAAACTCCTTGCCAACGTCCAGGAGAACTTCGAGGGTGTGAAGATCATCGTAGCCGAGAGCAAGTCCGACATCCTCAAGACAGGGAACGGAAGACTGTTCTTCTCGGCCCAGACCGGAGAGAACATGGATGCCCTCACCGAAGCTGTCATCAAAGAGATGAGGGAGATCAACCGCAAGAAAGCCGTCGAAGCGGAAGTGGAATGATGGCGGGCCCGGTCTACAGCCAAGAGATGGCCAATTACTTCTCGGAACTCAATGCGAAGAAAGATGAGATCTACGAGCTGGCCACCAAGGCCAGGGCCATGGGCTTCGACCCCGAGGACTATGTGGATGTCCCTCAGGCAGAGGATTTGGCATCCCGTTGTGAGGAACTTCTCAAGGATTACAATGTAAAAGGCGTCGCCGAGATCATCAGGCAGAAGACGCTCGAGGCAGGGAACCGTGAGGTCGCATGTCTGCTGACTGCAAAGGAAGTGGCCACATGGCCAGCTGAGAGCTTGGAACAGGCTCTGGACAGGGCCACAAGGGTCGGACTCGCCGTTCTCACAGAAGGTATCCTGGTCGCACCGCTGGAAGGAATCGCGGAGACCAGGATTAGAAAGAACGAGGATGGTACGGATTACGTCGACCTCCTGTTCGCAGGACCTATCCGTGCCGCGGGAGGAACCGCACAGGCAATGAGTGTCCTCATCGCGGACGTCGTGAGGACCGAGCTTGGAATCGGCAGATACATCGCCACCGATGCCGAGATCGCCAGATTCGATGAGGAGATCCCTCTTTACAAACAATGTCAGCACCTTCAGTACTCACCTACATCGCAGGAGATCGACCTGATTGTCAGGAACTGCCCCATATGCGTCGACGGTGAAGGTACAGAGCAAATCGAGATATCCGGATTCAGGGACCTTCCCAGAATCGATACCAACCGTGTGAGGGGAGGTGCAGTGCTCGTCATAGCGGAGGGAATGTGTCAAAAGGCCGCCAAGCTGAAGAAGCACGTCGACAAACTCCAGATCCCCGGATGGGAGTTCATCGGACAGTATTTGGACGCCCACAAGATGAAGGAGCCCGAGAAGAAGGAGGACGACAAGCCCGTCGAGAAAAAGGTCCAGCCTCTGGACAAGTACCTCAGGGATATCGTCGCAGGACGTCCGATCTTCGGACATCCCTGCAGGGTCGGAGGATTCAGGCTCAGATATGGAAGGGCGAGGACATCGGGTCTCGCATCACTAGCATACAGCACCGCCAGCATGTACATCATGGATGACTTCATGGCCATCGGTACACAGCTGAAGATCGAGAGGCCGGGTAAGGCATGCGTCGTCACACCGTGCGACATCCTCGAAGGACCTACGGTCCTGCTCAGGAACGGCGATGTGGTCTACTGTCAGACCAAGGAGGATGTGCTGGCAGTCAGGGACAGGGTAACAGAGATTCTGGACAACGGAGAGATCCTTGTCCCCTTCGGAGAGTTCTGCGAGAACAACCACACATTGGTCCCCTGCGGATACCCTATCGAGTGGCATAAGCAGGTGCTGAAATCCAAGGGAGAGCTCCCTGCGGATTGGATCGACCCCACATACGAGCGCTCCAAGGAGATGAGCGCACAGCTCGGCGTCCCTCTACATCCCAAATTCAACATATTCTGGTCAGATGTGCCGCTGGACAGTATCAGGCTGCTCAGGGCCCATGTACTTGCTACAGGATCGTTCGACGGGAAGAACCTCGTCGTGGACCTCGAGGACGAATCCAAGAAGGTCCTTCAGAACCTGTGCGTCCCGCACCGTGTGAAGGACAAGAAGGTGACGATCGACGAGAGGTATTCGGAACCCATGCTCGACTGCATGGGGATCAAACATGATTCCAATGTACTGTCTCCCGGACCCGAACTCGAAGGGGACAACACCCTCCAGGCCATTAGCAAAGCGGCCGGTTACGAGGTACGCGCAAGGGCGATGACCCGCGTCGGAACAAGGATGGGACGTCCCGAGAAGGCGAAGGAACGTGAACTGTCACCCAAACTGCATTGCGTCTTCCCCGTAGGAAAGGATGCCGAGACCGGAAAGGAGGTCAAGGCCACGATCCTGAAGCATCCGAAGTACGAGGAGGTCGTCGCCAACAGGCTGTGCAGGAACTGCAACATCTACACATTCCGCAACTGGTGCAGGAACTGCGGCGGACATACGGTCTATGTGCCCAAGAAGAACGAAATGGGAGCAGACGGGCCTGCACCCATGAAGATCGACCTTGCAGAGGAGTTCGACTTGGCATGCAAGTATCTCGGCATAGCGAACCCAAGCGAGGTCAAATGCCATGACACGCTCATCTCGAGGACGAAGACTGTCGAGACATTGGAGAAGGGAATCCTCAGGTCGAAGAACGGCATCTCCGTGTTCAAGGACGGAACCGTCCGTTTCGATATGACCGACATCCCGCTCACACACTTCAAACCGAGGGAGATCGGACTCTCGATAGAGAAGGCCCACGAACTCGGATACACCAAGGATTGGAACGGCGATCCCCTCGTCGATCCGGAACAGATATGCGAGCTGAAGGTCCAGGATGTCGTACCCGCGAAGGACTGCGGGGACTATCTCGCAAAGGTCGCCACATACTTGGATGATGAGCTCGAGCTGCTCTATCATTTACCACGCTACTACAACGTTCAGAACAGGACCGACCTGATCGGTAACATCGTCTTCGGTCTCGCACCTCACACATCCGGATGTATCCTCTGCCGTATCATCGGTTACGCCGATGTCCGCGGATGCTACGGACACCCGTTCTTCCATGCAGCGAAGAGGAGGAACTGCGACGGTGATGAGGACTGTCTGATGCTAGGGCTCGATGCACTGCTCAACTTCTCAAGGAGCTTCCTGCCCGACAGGAGGGGAGGACTCATGGACGCACCTCTGGTTCTGACTACCAGACTGGACCCCAACGAGATCGATAAGGAGGCCCACAATGTGGACTGCCTCAGGGAGTATCCGTTGGAGCTATACGAGGCCGCGATGGCGATGAAGGAGCCTAAGGAGATCGAGAAGAAGATGGACCTCATCGCAGGGCGTATCGGTACCGAGAAGCAGTACGAGGGAATGGGATTCACTCACGATACAAATGACATCTCGCTCGGTCCCAAGTACTCCGCATACACCACCTTGGAATCCATGATGGATAAGATGAACGCACAGCTCGAACTCGGCAGGAAGATCCGTGCCGTCGACGAGAAGGATGTTGCGGTCCGTGTCCTGAGCAAGCACTTCATGCCTGACATGATCGGAAACCTGAGGAGCTTCTCCACACAGTCCGTAAGATGCACCAAGTGCGGAGAGAAGTATCGCAGGATGACATTGAGCGGAACATGCTACAAGTGCAAGAACCCGCTGAACCTCACCGTTCACGAGGCGTCGGTGAAGAAGTATCTCGAGATCTCCAAGACCATCGGCGAGAAGTACGGACTCGATGCCTACACCAGAGAGAGGATCGACATCCTAGAGATGAACATGAACTCGGTGTTCAACAACGACAAGGTCAAGAAGTGCAAGCTGTCGGACTTTTTCTGATTGTTTCTAAAACAGGCGGCCTCACGGCTGTCCTTTCTTGATCTTGACTTGGACAGTTGACTTTGCCTCTTTAGCCGCTTTTTGATGGATCAACCGGATCCGCCCTCAAAATATGCTTATCAAATCTAACTATCCGGAATGAATGTACGGCGGTTGTTTCCGGCATTTCCGCAGAATTCGAAAAATGAGGTCATTGGACAGTTGCCCATTTATCAGGTGTTCAGCCTTGCCCGAAATGTAAAAAGGGACCCGATCACACTTGACATTCTCTGAAGGATGTCCATTTTCGGTGGTTTTCAGCGTGAATCGCACGAATGATCGTCCTCCACCTTTTGTATCGGTCAGAACTGTCCAATGAAGCAGATTCCCGAAAACCGTCCTTTCAGAGTTACCGCAATCGATTCCCTGTTCTCCCGAGGTTCATGCATTCTCCGAACTCCGAATTGAACTGCAGTGGACTCTTAGTCCAGGCTAAAACCAACGGCGCGGGAATACCATTATATTATGATGAGAGGACTCATCCGACGATGTGCTATAAAGTCTTAAAGATGAGGATCGAGCCCAATTCCTCTCAGAGGAAGGTGATAGACGATACGATCGATTACAACAGGTACGTCTTCAACTCCCTGCGAACCGCCAATAAGCTGTTCTTCAGGAAGCACAACAGGTTGCTGTCCGAGTTCGAAATGAACAATCTATGTACTGTATTGAGAAGGAGATGGTCATGTTTTCGCGTCATGCACAGCATGACGCATAACGATGTATCGAGGAGGGTGCACCAGGCATGCGGGAAATGCATG
>JAEEGL015690434.1_pt1 | contig 10680 bp, 5 predicted proteins | sample 9134231 | NCBI WGS metagenome assembly JAEEGL01 (sample SAMN16246548, study PRJNA631951) | gut metagenome | biome: gut microbiome; feature: rumen; material: fiber-attached | host: Bos | place: Iran: Karaj | collected 2018-10 | reverse complement strand
CTCTCTGGGAATGAGCGATCATCATACCGGTTCTGTCCAGAATAAAGATCTCCTGACCATCTTCTGCGGTAGAAGCCAGCACTTCATGAAGGGTGTCAATGTTTACGGAACGGAATACGATACCTACCACATAACCAAGAGAGTCGGTGATGGGTACTGCGGGCATGATGGATCTTGCGCCTGTGGTCTTGGAGATATTTACATCAGACAGGTAAGTCACACCGTTCATGGCCTGCTTAAAATACTCACGCTCAGCAACGTTGATCAGATCACCTTTGGATCGTACCAGCTGCTGGCCGTCTCCGGCAACGATAACGGTCACGTTACCGTCCGCCAGTGCTGCATCTACGTTTACAAGGAACTGTATCATCTCTTTTTCAGAGGGGGCACCGAGCTGCCCTTTTACGTATCTGACAACGGAAGGATCCGCTGCTACGGACTGGATCGCCATAAAACTCTTGTCGATCATGGAAACATACTCTTTTTCCACCAACTGAACCTGCTTGGCGTTCATATCCTCAGCGTTCTCTTTGGACACTCTGGAAAAGTTCGTTGCGCTGACGATGATCGCCACCACCAGTGGGATCAAGCTCAGCAGGATCATACGGGATAAGAGTGCTGCCGTAACCCCTTGAAAAATGTTGCGTTTTTCGTTTTGTGTTTGCATACTTGCATAACCTCCGTGTAATTGCCCCGGGATCTTCTCCTATGGGTCTTTTATTATCCTATTTATTATAACATATACGCATTTTTGTTAAAACAGATCGAGATACAGTCGAACCAATTTTATGCTATAAAAAATGGTCTCTCTTCCGAAGAAGAAAGACCATGATAAAACATGGGACCAAGGAGGATCGAACTCCTGACCTTTCGCGTGTGAGGCGAACGCTCATCCCGGCTGAGCTATGATCCCGTACCAGCAAATTATATCACGTGTACAGGAAATGTCAAAGATAAATATACAATTTTATCAATTATAAATGCCTCTTTTTCTCGTAAGCCTGGCGGGCCAGTTTGGTGATCTTTCTGCGTTGATTTTTTCAGTCGGCGAAAGCATAAGAATCCTGCAATGTTTTCACCGTCAGTTCCCGTTTCAGATCCTCCAGAGTCAGTTCCCTGTCTTTTGCAAACAGGTCATTTTTCTTCAGGGTCACTTTTGTTTTTTGTTCCGTCAGATAAAGCATATTGTCGGAAAAGATACCGTCGGCATGTTCCATATCCAGCCAAACGTAAGGTGCGAAAGCCTCGGTGGATAATTCAATCTCGAAACTCTCTGTTTTCTCGGAGATTTTCACCTGGAGCTTTGGATCCCTCAATTTCAGGTATTTATAGGGTTTCAGCGTCTCTACTTCCTGAAGATGCTCTTCTCCGATCTTTACCTCCGAAAGAAGGTATACCTCCCGTTCATCCAGACCCGCCAGGGCCGCTGTCAGTTCCTGGGACAGGATCTTCATGGCACTCCGTTCTCCGATCCGCCCGGAACGCCGGATGGACCAGAGTTCCTTATTATCCAGAGAACGGACAGAAAGCACAGCCGAGTATTTCTGCTCTTCCAAACGGTCATTCACAAGATATACATCCGCCGTCTTGTCATTCAGGAGAATGCTCTGCGCTACCGGTGCAAAGAACCGTTTTGCGGCATACTGCAGCATTTTCCATCTGCCGAAATAATCGATGGAGGACCAGGATGCCACCGGCCAGTTATCATTGAACTGCCAGTAGACTGCTCCCATGCATCTGCCATAGTTTCGTCGGCAATGATCCACTGCCGTCTTGATGGCCAGTGCCTGAAGGATCTGGGTCACATACAGGAAACTTTCAAAATCCTTGGGATACAGGAAATACTGGTAAAAGTAGTTCATGAACTTCTCGTTGGCGTTGGAATCTTTTTCATGAGAATCCATTACCTCCGAGAAAGGATTTCGATCCTCCGGTAAAGTATAGGAGGATACGGTTTTGAGTCCCGGATAGGACTGGAAACCAAACTCCGAGAAAAACCGGTAGGTATGATCCCTGTAGGCGCTGAAGGGCGCTTTGGAGTGCCATACTTCCCAGTAATGCATGTCACCGCGGTTCTCGTCATTGGGATCATCAAAGCAACCACCTGATGACGGAGAAGACGGCCAGAAGAAGGTATCCTTATCCGCCTTTCTGACTGCATCCGGCACCAGCTGTTCAAACATCTTGATGTAATCGGCGCGAAGATATGCTGTTTCCTTCTGGAATTCTCCCCATCCTACCCAGGCGCCTTCCAGTTCGTTATTACCGCACCAGAGCCCAATACAGGCGTGGTGACGAAGCCTTTTCACATTCTGCTGGATCTCATCGTAGATATTGGCGGCGAACCGGTCATTGAAATCATAAACATTGCAGGCAAACATGAGATCCTGCCAGACCACAAGCCCCAGTTCATCGCAGATATCATAGAACTCGTCGGAGAAATAATAGCCGCCGCCCCATACGCGGACGCAGTTGAAATTGGAGCGTTTACAGCTCTCCAGCAGATACCGCTGTCTCTCGGGGGTAATGGTGGTGAGCATACAGTCTTCGGGAACGTAATTGGCACCCTTTGCAAAGAACTTGATACCGTTTGCGGTCATGGCAAATTCTTCACCATATTGGTCCTTGTCCCGGCTTACCGTCAACGTCCGGAGCCCGATCTTTCCGGTCTCTTCCGACAGGACTTTTCCCTTTTGCATAAGGCGGACGCAAACGTCATACAGAGGCTGTTCTCCCATTCCCGCAGGCCACCACAGATGGGGATCTTCGATCTCCATAGTGTCGTAGATCCCAAGGTCATGGGGATCACAGTTTTTCAGGATATGTGCCGCTTCCTTTCCGTTCTCGTCCAGGATACGGATCTCATATTCCTTATCTTCGCCGGGGAATTCCGTCAGATCCGTATATACACTGAGTGTCACTTTTCCACCGTCATGGTGCTGACGCAGATACACTTCACGCATCTGCGGACCGGTCCAGCATTTCAGACCAATCTTACGGAAAATACCGGCATCCACCAGCTGAGGACCCCAGTCCCATCCGAACATGCAATGGGCTTTTCTCACAAGCTGTGCGCCCTTCATGCTTCCGGTATTGATGAATTTCACTTCCTTACCGGGCTCATACACGTAGTCATCGATGTAACGCATAACCGAACGGAAATGGACACTTATCTCGTTCTCCCCGGGATGAATGGAACGCTTTGCGTTAAAGTCCCAGGTACGGTGCATGTTGTTGGCATAGCCGATGATCACGCCGTTTAATGAAACCTCTGCAATGGTATCCAGCCCCTCGCAGATCAGTTCCACGTTCTCTTCATTGCATACTTCCTCGGGCACGTAGAACTTTCTGGTGAACACGTAATCGTAATAAAACAATTCCGTGATCTCGTATTCGTTCATTCGGAAATACGGGTCTTCGATCCTGCCAGCCTGCAACAAGCCCGACAGAACGGTCCCGGGCACATTCACGGGGACTGCATCCACAAACTCATAGCTTTCCTTTACTTCTTCCCGATATCGTTTATCAGCCCCCTCCTGATGTTTCTGCGTCAGGAGCCAGGTGCCGCCCAGATCTATGTACTGCATGTTCTTCTCCTTGTTGTTAAAGTATTTACTCCAAAGGTCTGGTCACTTCATACAGCCAGTCGCGTTCTTCCTGTGTCTGCAGTTTCGGTGAAACTTTGTCATATACCGCCTGCTGATACTCGTTCACACGCTCCAGTTCCCGTTCTGTCAGGTACTTGGGATCCAGTGCTTCTCTTTCCAGAGGTGCGTAGGTCAGCATGGAGAACTTCATAAACTGACCGTCAGAGGTATGCACATCTTTTTGTACCTCAATGATATTCTCGATCCGGATGCCGTGGCTTCCGGCAACGTATACGCCGGGTTCATCGCTGACGATCATACCCTCTTCCAAGGGCACATCATGACTGCCAAGGGGTTTCATGCGGATGCTCTGAGGTCCCTCATGCACGTTCAGGATGTAACCGATACCGTGTCCGGTTCCGCACTTGTAATCGATGCCCAGCTCCCACAAAGGTTCTCTGGCCAGCACATCCAGATTGGTTCCGCCACATCCGTACAGGAATTTTGCATGATACAGGTTCAACATGCCGGCAGCGGTCTTGGAGTAATGGAGCTTGTATTCCTCAGGGATGGGTCCAAGAGCGATGGTTCTGGTAACATCCGTGGTTCCCCGATTGTACTGACCGCCGGAATCCACCAGCAGAAAGCCTTCGGGTGCACAAACGGCTTTGTCTTCCGGAGTTGCTTCATAATGCATCATCGCTGCATTGGCGCCGTACGCGCTGATGGTGGGAAAAGACAGATCCACAAAATCCCCGATCTCTCTACGGAAGGAATCCATCTTCATGGCTGCGGAGTACTCGTCAATCTCCTCTTTGCCGATGTGCGTTTTCACCCAGTAGATAAATCTTGTCACAGCTACGGAATCATCCAGGTATACATCCCGGATCTGTTCCAGCTCTGTCTTAGTTTTCACGGCTTTCGGCAGGATCGTGGGGTTATCGTCCCGAACAACTTCTGCCTTGTTTTCCATCATTTTTACAACTGAGTAACTCAAGTTTGCAGGGTCAGCCATCATTTTTTTACCCTGCAGATCGATCTCTTTCAGCGTTTTTACAAATTCACCGTAGGGCTTTACTTCAATATGGTTTTCTCTGAAATGCTGTTCTGCCTGCTTGGTCACTTCTTCCGTCTGTACAAAGAAGATCATGGTATTAAGGCCGATGAGACCGTAGCTGAGTGCAACAGGATTACATTCCACATCACCGCCACGGATGTTCAGGAGCCACATCAGGTCATCCAGTTTGGAAAGAACCAGCCAGGATGCACCTTTTTCCTGCATCTTCTCCCGTACCAGCTTCAGTTTTTCCTGTGCGGTACGGCCACACTTCTTTTCTTCCAGGACCCACAGAGGGTGACTGGGAAGTGCAGGTCTCTCGTTCCAGATCCGGCCGGCCAGATCCACTTCATGAGCGATGCGGATCTCTTTTCCTTTCAGAGCCTTTTCCAGCGCTTCGCCGTATTCTGCGGACACGCATAAACCGTCAAATCCAAGACACTGTCCCTGTTTCATATTCTCTTTTAAGTACTCGGAGATCGTGGGAACCCCTTCTTCCCGCATCTTGAACAGTTTGATGCCGGTTCCCTTCAGTTCTTTCTCCGCCTGTACAAAGTATCTGCCATCGGTCCAGAGTCCCGCGGTGCCGTCTGCACCCACCAGCAGATTACCGTTGGATCCGGTAAAGTTACTGAAATACTCTCTGGCCTTAAAGTAATCGCTGACATATTCAGATGCATGATAGTCGGATGTGGTGATCAGATAATAGTCCATCCCCTCCGCCTTCATCTGCTCCCGAAGAGCTTTTAATCTGTCAGGGATCTTCTTTGCATTCTCATCCGCAGGAGTCTTTGCTCCCATATTTTTGATGCCTTCCACGATCTTGTCGATTGCACTCATAAATCTACCTCTTTTCTGCGTATTTACAGCAACACGCTACTTTCAGTTTACCCTATCCACGAGCGAGGTTCAACGAATTTCCTCTGTCTTTGAGGGTAAAAAAATCCCTTTTTAAGATTGTCAACACAACTTATCTATAGTACAATGAATTGGTAGTACAAATAGTTCGTTTTGAACGAATCGGCGCACATTTTCTGCACCGTTTTTTTTGTTACATGGTAGACACAACGGAGGATAAACAGTTATGGAACACATGAATGACTTCGACTATTCGATGGTCACTCCCGAGCTTGAGGAACTCGCGGAACTGAGCTATCGAAACGACCTGATCGATCCCGACCTGTTCACCAAATACGATGTAAAACGCGGGCTTCGTGACTTAAACGGACGAGGCGTGCTTGCAGGACTCACGAACATCTCCGATGTGTGTGCGTCCAAGGAAGTAAACGGAGAACGCATCCCCGTCCATGGCAACCTTTATTACCGCGGATACAATGTAAAAGAGCTGGTGAAAGGCTTTACAAACGAAGGGCGCTTTGGATTTGAAGAATGCACCTATCTTCTGCTGTTCGGACGCCTTCCGGATGAAAAGGAGTTATCACGGTTTCGTGAGCTTCTTGGCCGTTACCGTTCTCTTCCTCCCACGTTTGTCCGGGATGTGATCATGAAAAAGCCCAGCAAGGACATGATGAACACTTTGGCCAGATCCGTTCTGACCATGTATTCCTACGACGACAAAGCGGATGACGTAAGCCTGCCCAACGTCCTTCGGCAGTGCATTCAGCTCATCAGTGCCTTTCCGCTGATGGCGATCTACGGTTATCAGGCTTACAGCCACTATCATGAAAACGATTCCCTGTACATCCATCAGCCAAACCCGGACTTAAGTACAGCGGAAAATATCCTGCATCTTCTGCGTCCCGACAGCAAATATACGCCGCTGGAAGCCCAGATCCTGGACGTGGCGCTGGTGGTGCATATGGAGCACGGTGGAGGTAACAACTCCACTTTTACCACCCATGTGGTGACCTCATCCATGACCGATACCTATGCGGTCATTGCAGCCGCCCTCGGTTCCCTGAAAGGGCCCAGACACGGCGGTGCCAATATCAAAGTGGTGCAGATGTTTGAGGACATGAAGGAAAAAGTGTCCGACTGGACAAACGAAGGTCAGGTGGCCGATTACCTGAATGCGTTACTGAATAAAGAGGCCTTTGATAACGCCGGGCTGATCTACGGAGTGGGACATGCCATTTATTCCCTCTCCGATCCTCGAGCAGTAATCTTTAAATCCTTTGTGGAAAAACTCTCCGAAGAAAAAGGAATGCACGAAGAATTTGCCCTGTACGATCTGGTGGAAAAACTGGCTCCCGAAGTTATCTCCTCCCACCGGAAAATGTATAAGGGTGTCAGCGTCAATGTGGACTTCTACTCCGGTTTCGTTTACCGGATGCTGAATCTCCCCATGGAGCTGTACACCCCTATCTTTGCCATCGCCCGTATTGCCGGATGGAGCGCTCACAGAATGGAAGAACTCGCCAACAACAGCAAGATCATCCGTCCTGCCTACCGTCCCATTTTAGAACAGGATCTGCCGTATATTCCGCTGCAATCCCGTTAGGATCCGAGGATGCCCACAATTTCACGTTGGCATACACCGTCTCTGCGATGCCGTAAGCGCCGGCCATTTCGCCCTCGCGGCTGATACTCCAGGACGCCAGAACAAGCTCCGGATCCTCCGCCAAGAGCGGCATAAAAGGCGATCTGTAAATATCCGTATCACCGGCCCGGAGTACATAGTACCCGGGCTCTTTTTCTAAAGCAAAACAATGGAAGAAGCTGCACACGCTCCCGGCCCCTGCGGGAACGGTTTCTTTTAATGTCACTATGCCGTTTTTCAGGGTATAGAGTCCAAATTCTCCCTGATCCTGTGCGGACAGATTAACGGTCAGGCCGCTGTCTGTCAGGAGCGCCCCCCGGGTAAAGCCTTCCGCCTCTAACTGCGTCTTCACAAGTTCCATTTCGTAAGCATCACGAAGGATGTTCAGATCCAGGACCGGACGGTCACACTCCAGCTGTTCCAGAAGTTCCGTATAATCGTCATCTACACGGATCATCAGTTTATGTTCTGCTTCATCTACGATGCGTACATCAAAATTGGACAGATCGACGGTAGCCTCCCGGAGTTTCCGGATTCGTTCTTCTTCATCTGCGTTCAGCAGCGGATCATACTCCTCAGGTTCCGTAAGCATGCGGATCTCTTCCCATTCTCCGTAAAGTGCACCGGCGAACATGCTGTATCCTGCTTCCTCCCGTGTCTTATCCCAGGCATCCACGAGGATCTCATATAACTCTTCCGGAAGGGCGATCTCTTCTCCCAGATGAGCATTCACATAGGCGAGATTAACGATCCCGTTATACTGCTTCTTTGCATCCAGGAGCTTATATGCAGTGGAAAGGCTCCGAGTGTACACTTCTCCCGCTCTTTTGATCCCGTCTTTGATCTCGCCGCTTTTCCCATCAAAATAGCAGGAAAAGGTCACTCCGCTCTGATAGGTCATGGCTTCTTCATCTGCCTGTCCGGAGATCACATAAAAGCCGGGATCCTTGTGTCCCATTCTCGTTACTCCAAGGGTGATGGCCGCAACCGCCACCGCAAAAGAGATCACAAACAGTACCGTGCGGAGTTTTACATGCTTATCACTGACCTCTATGATGTCGAGGTCATGGTCTTTTCTGAAAAATCTCATCGTTCTTACCTGAAATAGTTCTTACCCAAATGACTTCTTACCGAAAATACCCCGCTCAGAGAGCAGGGTATTTTGCTTATGCATTCTCAAATCTGATCTTCTTGTATTTCTCGATCTCGGAAGGAGAACCGAATACCATATGACCATTACCGATATCCACCAGTTCCGGCTTCTCCGTGCTGTAATCATGCATATCTGCATTGTACACGAACAGCTTCTTCGTCTTCTCGATCTTGGGATCGGGAACGGGAATGGCGGAGATCAGGGACTTGGTATAGGGATGCAGAGGATATGCGAACAGTTCCTCTGTTTCTGCGATCTCCATAATACGGCCTTTGTAAATAACCACGATACGGTCACTGATAAACCGTACGATGGAAAGGTCATGTGCAATAAAGAGATAGGTCAGTCCACGCTCTTTCTGGAACTTCTTTAACAGGTTCAGAACCTGTGCTCTGATGGATACGTCCAGTGCGGAAATGGGCTCATCAGCCACGATGAACTCCGGCTCCATCACGATGGAACGGGCCAGGCCGACACGCTGTCTCTGGCCGCCCGAAAACTCGTGGGGATATCTGGTCAGATGCTCCGGTAAAAGACCTACATCTCTGGTGATCTTTTCAATCTTGGAAATACGATCCTTCTCATCCTTGTACAGATGGAAGTTATAAAGTCCCTCAGAGATAATGTACTCAATGGTAGCTCTCTCGTTCAGGGATGCTGCGGGATCCTGGAAGATCATCTGGATCTTACGGATCACTTCCCGGTCGTCTTTTCTGGAAAGCTTACCGGAAATCTTCTTGCCATCGTAGTAGATGGCACCGTTTGTGCAGGGATTGATCCGGACAATGGCACGCCCGATGGTGGTCTTACCGGATCCGGACTCTCCAACGAGGGAAAGAGTCTCACCCTTATAAATATCAAAGCTTACGTTGTCAATGGCTTTAAATGCCTTTTTACCGCGCCCAAAGACCACATCCAGATTTTGGATAGACAACAATACTTTTTTCTCTGTATTAGTCATTTGCTGCCTCCTCATCAAAATCAATATAGGTCTTTAAGATCTTCTCATGCAGATTGCGGATGTTCTCAGGAGGCTCTACCTTGGGAGCTCTGGGATCCAGCAGCCAGGTCTTGGCATAATGAGTTTCGCTCACCTTGAACATGGGCGGCTCTTCTTCCAGATCGATGGCCATTGCATACTGGTTTCTCGGTGCAAATGCATCTCCGATGATCTTGTTGTACAGAGAAGGCGGTGTTCCGGGAATGGAGAACAGGTCGGTACCTTTCTCGCTCAGCTGCGGCAGAGAAGAAAGCAGCGCCCAGGTGTAGGGATGCTTAGGCTCATAGAAGATCTCTTCTACCGTACCCATTTCCACAATCTGTCCGCCGTACAGCACGGCAACACGATCTGCCACGTTGGCAACAACACCCAGGTCATGGGTAATGTAAACGGTGGTGAAGCCCAGTTCTTTCTGCAGATCTCTGATCAGACGGATGATCTGTGCCTGAATGGTAACATCCAGAGCGGTTGTAGGCTCATCGCAGATCAGGATCTTGGGCTGACAGGACAGAGCGATGGCGATAACGATTCTCTGTCTCATACCGCCGGAATACTCGAAGGGGTAATCATCAAATCTCTTCTCGGGATCGGAGATACCTACCTTTCTCATGATATCCAGAGTACGCTCTTTTGCTTCAGCAGTGGAACACTTCTGGTGTTTCAGGATAACGGTCATGATCTGCTTACCGATGGTGATAACCGGGTTAAGGCTCGTCATGGGATCCTGGAATACCGTTGCGATACGGGCACCACGGATCTGTTGCCAGTCCTTGGTGTATTTCAGTTTCGCGCAGTCAAGGATCGCGTAACCGTGAAGGATCTGTGCTTTCTCATCAAAATCCAGGAATTCCACACGGAAAGTAGCGGTCTCGAAAATGCGGTTTCTTACGTTGTCGTTGTTTAAATCCTCGCCTGCAGACATGGCCAGTTTGAAGGCTTTCTGCAGCTTGTTCAGGAACTTGAACTGGGTGTACTTGGGATAACGATCGATGGAAAGCAGTACTTCATATGCCAGGATCTTGTTCCGTTTTAACACCTCATCGGAAAGACCGTTTACGTTTCCTTCCTTGTCGGGCGTAGCGATCTTCTTCTGTCTCTCTTCTTCCAGTTTGCGCAGCTCTTCTGCATCCGCTTCAGCTTTTGCGTTGTTCGCTGCATATTCTGCAGCATGTTTTTTCCGAAGTTCCTCTTTTTCTTTTTCCAGCTGTTCTTTCTTTACGGAAAGCTCTTTGATCTCCGCGGATATATTTGCATACTCATCGGCATCAGCCTTTTTGTCCAGCGTCCACAGGAAGTTGTTCTTGTCTACAATGGAATCGGAGATCTTTTTGATCTTTGCGGCGAAATCGGCATCTTCCGCTGCGGAAAGGCTCTTTGCCTCGG
>JAEEGL014577085.1_pt1 | contig 10680 bp, 8 predicted proteins | sample 9134231 | NCBI WGS metagenome assembly JAEEGL01 (sample SAMN16246548, study PRJNA631951) | gut metagenome | biome: gut microbiome; feature: rumen; material: fiber-attached | host: Bos | place: Iran: Karaj | collected 2018-10 | reverse complement strand
TATTATAGGCCTTGTGCTTGTTTTTCATATTGTTCTCTGGCTTTTTATGATTCTTGTATGTCTTACAATAAGTCTTAAAAAAGAATATACAAAGCCTTCTAAATTCTATAATTGGGTTTTTGTTCTCTGGTATAGATATATGATGATTGCAGGCCGTCTTAGGGTTCATGTTTCCGGATATGAAAAGGTTCCTTTAGCACAAAGGTTTTTACTGGTTTCCAATCACTGTTCTAAATTTGATAATTTTATTCAGTGTGCAGTTCTTAAAAAAACTCAGCTTGCTTATGTTTCTAAGCCGGAAAATTTTAAAATTCCAATAGGAAGACGTTTTATGCGCAGAGGCCTCTATCTTCCAATCGCAAGAGATAATGCGCGTGAAGGTTTAAAAACAATTCTTAAGGCAATTGAATATATAACTGCAGATAAGGTTTCTGTAGGAATTTTTCCGGAAGGAAGCAGAGGAGTGGAATTGCAGGAGTTTAAGCCGGGTTCATTTAAAATTGCAGAAAAAACCCGCTGTCCTGTTGTTGTATGCTGCATGAAAGGAACCGGAAATATTCATGTAAACTGGCCATGGAGAAAAACAGATGTTTATATGGATATTCTTGAAGTTATTGAACCTTCAGTCTGGGATAAAAAAAATACGGTAGAAGTTTCTCAGTATGCTCATGATATTATTTATAATGATATAAACAAAAAATCAAATATAGAAAATATGGGGTAAAAAATGATTTATGTATTTTTCAACAGTCTTTCTAATAATGGAAAGGCCGCTTCTGCAAAAGGTGAACTCGAAAAATTATTCGAGGGTAAAGAGCTTAAGTTTATTGATGTATGTTCAATAAAAGATGCTGCCGAATCCTGCCAGTCTCTTAGTGCAGATGATATAATTGTTGTTTCTGGTGGAGACGGAACATAAAGTCGTTTTGTAAATGATGTTTATAAGCTTAAGCTAACAAACGAAATTTATTTTTATAAATGTGGAAGCGGAAAAGACTTCTTGAACGATGTACGTGATCGTTGCGAAATAAAAGATAATCTTATTCCAATGAAGCAGTTTATGGAAAGTCTGCCGGTTGTAACTGTAAATGGTGAGTCTCATTATTTTATTAATGGAATTGGTTATGGAATTGACGGTTACTGCTGCGAAGTTGCAGATAAAATCCGAGAGACTTCTGATAAGCCAATTAATTATGCAGGAATTGCAATTAAAGGAATGCTCGGAAAATTCAGTCCTCGCCGCGCAACTGTAACAATAGACGGAAACTCTGTAACATATAAAAGGGTCTGGCTTGCTCCAACAATGATCGGCCGTTATATTGGCGGCGGTATGATTATTACTCCGGAGCAGGACAGATTAAATAAGGAACACGTAGTTTCGTGCTGTGTAGTTCACGATTCAAACCGTCTTAAGACACTTATCGTTTTCCCGGGCTTTTTCAAAGGCGAGCATGTTTCGCACAAAGAAATGGTAGAAATAAAAACCGGTCACGAAATCAAAGTTGAATTTGATAAACCTTGTGCACTTCAGATAGACGGCGAAACTTTCCTTAATGTAAAATACTACACAGTAAGTTATAAATAGTTTTCTTTCGTACTTATATCATTTCTGAGCTGGAATTTCTGCTCCGTAGGATTTCCAGCTCAGAAACTTCTCTCTGCATCCTATGTTCACATTAATAAAATCACTTCTCTAAAAACGTTTTTTTCTATATAATTGCATTTATGGCAACACAGCATAAACAAATAGACGCGCAGACTTTGGAAAATCTGCTTTATTTAAGTCGTTTGTCTCCGGAAAGTACAAACATGGAGACTTTAAAAAAACAGGTCGACGACATTGTTGGATATTTTGATATTCTCTCTAAATACGACGACAGCGAAAATCCGTATGACGCATATCCGCGTACCGAAGCAGACAAGCTCCGCGGCGATACTGTTGTAGAAGGACTTGAAATAAGCGACGTAAAGAAAGTTTCAGAAAATTTCATGGACGGATATTTTCAGGTACCAAAGGTTTTGGGAGAGGGTGCTTAATATTTTGGCGTTGCCGCCCGCTTTGCGGTCGGCCGGCTGTTCCGCGGTTCACTACCGTTCAGCCTCCTCGCTCGCTTCGCTCCCTGCGGTGGCCGCTTCGCGCCGCTCCATAGCCTAACGCAATTCTTCAGGAGAATAGATTATGTACTATACAATAAACGAAACCAGAGCCGCACTTAAATCCGGCGAAACAACCAGCGAAAAACTTGTTCGCGATGCTGTAGAAACTTTTAACAAGGACAAGAGCGCACCAATTCCGCTTAATGCCTTTATAGAAATATATGAAGATGCAGTAGAAAAGGCCGCTGCCGCAGATAAAGAAATTGCAGCAGCACGCTCTGCCGGATCAGATGCTATCGAAAAACTCTTTGCAGAAAAACCTCTTCTTGGTATTCCATTTGCAAATAAAGATAATATTAACTCAAAAGGACACCGCCTTACCTGTGCTTCAAAAATCCTCGAAGGCTATGTTGCACCATATAACGCAACAGTAATTGACCGCCTGGAAAAAGCAGGAGCAATTCCTCTTGGACGCTGTAATCAGGATGAGTTTGCAATGGGTTCTTCTACAGAATATTCATGCTATGGTCCGACACGTAATCCAATTAACCGCGAGTTTGTATCTGGCGGTTCTTCGGGTGGTTCAGCTGCCGCAGTTGCCGCTAATCAGGCATTGTTCGGTCTTGGAACAGAAACCGGTGGTTCAGTTCGTTTGCCTGCTTCTTATTGTGGAATTTACGGTCTTAAAACAACATATGGAGTTCTCAGCCGCTGGGGAGTTGTAGCTTACGGTTCATCTTTAGACCAGGTTGGTATTCTCGGCCACACTCCTGCAGATATCGCTGAGCCTCTTTCCCTTATGTGCGGCGTAGATATGTACGACGACACTTCTGCAGATTTGCCGGAAGGTAAATCTTTGAATAAACTCGAAGCTTTGAGCGACGAAGAATTCAAGGCTCTTAAAATTGCAATTCCAAAGCAGTTCCTTAAGACAGAAGGTGCAGATCCAGATGTTGTAAAATGCTTTGAAGAAACACACAAGTGGTTTACAGATAAGGGAGCAAGCGTAGAAGAAGTTGATCTTCCTATCCTCGATGCTTCAATTGCCGCATATTATGTAATTGCTCTTTCTGAAGCTGCTTCTAACCTCAGCCGCTTTGACGGTATCCGTTATGGCCGCCGCGTAGATGATGGTCAGGGTTATGATGAGCTTTATGTAAAGACCCGTTCAGAAGGCTTTGGTCCTGAAGTAAAGCGCCGTATCGTAATCGGAAACTACGTTCTTTCTGAGCAGTTCTCTGGAGATACTTATAAAAAGGGTATGACAGTCCGTGCCCGCATTCAGCGCGAGGTTGCAGCTGTATTCGAAAAGTACGACATCATCTTGTGTCCAACCTGTCCAACTGCTGCATTCAAGCTTGGTGCAAAGGTAGACAGCCCGCTCGAAATGTATCTTTCAGACCTTTACACAACATTCGTAAATCTTGCACGCATTCCTTCTATCAACGTTCCGGCAGGACGCACAAGCGCAGACAACATGCCGATCGGTATGCAGTTTGCGGGCGCAATGTTCAGCGAGAAAAAGATTTTGCGACTGGCACAGAAATGGGATGATGAGCATCGCAACTGCGGTATACCAGTGAACGATTAGATCTATGCTCATCTACAGTTTTGCTTGGCGCAAAACTGCTAAAAACAATTCTATTTTTGCGGGGTTTTAGTGCGGGGTTATTTAGAGAATTTAAAGAACTTTCCTTTTACTAACCAGGCGAAGCCGAACAGGAGTAAGAGGATTGCTTCAACAATCATTACAAGCCATTTTGGATATGCTAAGCCAAAGATGCCTGCAATTATTGTGATAAGGAACAGCACCATAATTGCAATCATTGAATAAGAACATACTTTATAGATTTTATTATTCAAAGTGTTGTTACCGCGTGTAAAAAGCCATCCGATATTAAAAGCCAGCAGGGCAAAAAGCAGCATTGCACATACAGAATGAATTACTGTAGAAATGCCGACCGGAATCTGGAAAAATCCTACATATTCAATTCCATAAGGATTATCGCATGGGAAAAGAACAACTCCGAATGCACAAATTCCTGAAAGTATATTAATAACAGTATCTATTGTTTGATAAGATCTGTAGCACAAAAGAAAAATTGCACACGCGCCCAGAATAATTGAAAGCGCCGGCGTAATGTAGTAAGTTACACTGATAGAATACCACCACGAATCCGGCTTGTTTCTTACAAAAAGCCCGCCAATAATACTGATAACAGGCAGCAGCATTCCAAGTGCGCCAAGCACATTTCTGTGGAGCAGAGGGCTGATTGGTTTTACGTTAGTTTTTTCATCCATAATTAAAAAATCCTTTTTTATATTACTTAACCTTCATTTCAAAAACACCGTCCCACTTCTTTGGTGGTGGATTTGTTTTAAAGTGTGCTATACGGTCAATGAATACTACAGATGGCATGTCCTGATATTTTTCGTTACATAACTGAAACATTTCTTCGGCTTTATCCCACTGCTGCTTTCGGTAGGCTTCCAGTCCTTTTTCGAACAGGTCTTTTATTTCAAAAAGCTTGTCCACTGCGGCTGCCTTTGTCTGAAGAATTTCATAAATACGAACAGGTTCATTTTTTCCTTTAACCTTAATAAAATCAAGCTCTCGGCATACAAAGGAATCTTTAAGCTTGTCAAAAACTGCTTCGGTAATAATTGCCTTTGAGCCATAGGCTTTATTTGCACCTTCGAGTCGGGCTGCAAGATTTACTGTATCGCCGATTGAAGTAAAGTCCATGCGGCTTCTAGCCCCTACCGAACCAAATACGACTTTTCCTGTATTAATTCCAATTCCCATAGAAATGTAGTCTGAACCGTCTGCAAGAGCCTGCTGCTGCTGTGCGCGCATTGCAGCACGAATTTCCATAGCGGCTTTACATGCATTGTATTCTTTTTTAGGTCCGGCAAAGAAAGCCATCATTTCATCACCAACGAATTTATCAATATCTCCGCCGTTGTTCAAAATAATTTCTGTTTCTATATCAAGATAGTGATTAAGAATTTCTACAACATCCTTTGGCTGTTTTCCTTCGCAAAGTGTTGTAAAGCCGCGGATATCTGTAAACAGAAAACACAGTTCGCGCGACGTTGTAGATTTTTTAATATCTTTATCTGCTGCCTGAAGGGTAGAGAAAGAAATATATGGAATTATTCCACGGATAATTCCAACCATGTTTTTAATTTCTTTAGACAGGTCTTTTGTTTCGTCGCGTGTTTTAATTGAATCTATAAATGTAAGCTGTTCAGCAGAAATCTTTGAGTTTCCGTCGAGAATCTCTTCCAGTGTATTAGAAGACTTACGAACGTTAGTCTTAAGATATAAAAGAGGATTTGTAATAAAATCTGCAATAAGAAGTGCAAAAATAATTGCAATGTAAAGGAACATTACAACCATTGTATAAACATAAATTTTTACGTGGAAATATGAACGCATAAGGATTTCTGTTTTGTAAGTTACAATAGAGAAACCTACAAGTTTAAATCCGGCTTTGCGTGTAAAAGAAACAGGGTAAATATATTTACATAATTCACCGTCCAAAACCGGCTGCTTTTTATAAGTACCATTCATAAAGTTTGTAAAATATTCACGGGCTTTTTCTGCACTGATTTTTTTCTCTGTGTCAGGAATGTCTTTTACGTGGCCTGTTGCAGTTGTATAAGAGAATACATCATATTCAGGCCATGCGATATTGTCGATTGTAACTTCACTTCCATCTTCATTAGCAACAAAAGAAACTTTATCTCCTTCCTTCTGGAAAATAATGTTTCCAGGAACGCTTGCTGTAATAATATCAATTCGTTCAAAAGGACAGTCTGCATAACTGTTTGCTTCTTTCTGCTGTGTAAAGTAAGGTGCAATCTTTTCGTATTTTCCATCTGCAGAATCATAAACTGTAGAAGTCTGTTCTGCCTGTGAACGTCCTACATCGCTTACTGCTTCCGTAAACATTTTGTTGTAGCTGCGCAGAATAAGAATTGTAAAGATTACCATAATTACGGCAATAACGCTTATGATTGTAAGAGTGAGTTTTGTCTTAATTGAAATTTTTGTTTTTTGTTTTGATTCAGCCTGAATCTTTTTGTATTCAGCAAATTCAGGATTCATTTCGCGCAAAAACAGAATTCCAAAAATAGACATAAAGGCATGAGAAATGAATGCAGCTCCAAACGAGGCGTAAACTGTAATTGGCAAATGGAGGAACCAGCGCCAGCAGTTAGCAAAAATAATAAGGCAGGTAACCGAACAGAACAGGTAGAAAGTAAGGCTTATATATGTAAGCACATAAAGAACTGTATTTACTTTGCCTTTAATAAAAAGCGAAATTAAAAGGAATAATCCTGTAAACGGAACAAAGTAAATCATAAAGTATACAAGATGAAGAGCGCTTTCCTGAATAGAAGAAGCCTGTGTAAATGGAAGCAGGTAAGGATAAATAAGATTTGCAGTGCTTTCTGAAGCGCCAAGACTTATGCTTTCCATTCCCATAGGAAGTAAAAAAAGTGCAATCATCATTGCCGCAGGAATAATTCTGCAGAAAAAGAAAAAGAACTTTTTAGAATTAAACCTTAGTTTTCCTTTTATTGAAATTTTAGATTTTTTTGCTTTAGATGCTTTGTTTTTCATTTTAAGATTCCAGTTTTTTGAAGATATAATATAGAATAATATTCTATATTATATATATGAAAATTTCTAGCGCCGGATTTTTTCCCAAAGAAATCTGCTTTATAATTTATTGCTTTTTTATTTGAGGGAAATATATTATTGCGAATAAAAGATTTCGCAATTAAAATGACATTATCCATGCGTGATCGCTAACGCGGAGTTTTAGGAGAAGTTTGCAAAAAATACCTCCCTGTATTTTTTGCAACTGCAGTTTTGCCGTTGGCAAAAACTGCATATATCGCGCATCCATGCGCGACCGCTAACGCGGAGTTTTAGGAGAATAGATATGAAAAAGAATTTCGGTAAAAAAACTTGTCTTTACCCGATGCCTGTTTTTATAATTGCTACATATGATGAAAACGGAAAGCCAAATGCCATGAATGCAGCATGGGGAGGAATACATGATGATAATCAGATTGCAATTTGTATTTCTCCTGAACATAAAACTGCATCAAATTTAATTTTGAAAAAAGCATTTACGGTAAGTATGGCAGATGCCGCTCATGTAAAAGAGTGTGATTATTTTGGAATTGCGTCCGGAAATAAAGAGCCTGAAAAAATTGCAAAAGCAGGCTTTACTGTTACTAAATCTGAATTTGTTGATGCGCCTGTAATTAACGAGCTTCCTATGTGCCTTGAATGTGAACTTGTAAGTTATGATGTTACAACAGGCTGCATGGTTGGAAATATTATAAATGTTTCTGCCGATGAAAGTGTTCTGACCGACGGCGAAATTGACGTAACAAAATTAAAGCCGATTACATATGATTGTGTAAGACACAAATATGTTGAACTCGGTCAGACTGTAGGAAATGCTTTTAGCGATGGAAAAGCTTTGCTGTAATAACTAAAAGCAGAATACTGCTGTTGTTAAAGGCGGAATTGTAATGGTTCCGTCTTTATTTTTTTTAACCTCGTTTGTGCTAAAGTCCGGCGGAAAATTAACCGGCAAATCCACTGAAACTGTTGTGTCGCCTGCAGAAACATTATTAAGCACAAGTGCAGATTGTTTTTCGTCTTTCATAATCCATGAAGAAACTGCACTGTTGTTTACATCAAAAACTTCGAATTTTCCGTTGAATGCGCTGCAGGAATTTCTGAAGTTTATAAGATTAATGTAATAATTTGTAAGTGAATTTTTATCTTTAAGCTGCTCTTTAAGGCTCTTAGTTTTTTTGTTGTAAATGCAGTCCTGTTCATTTGCCCACGACGTCTGGTATTTGTCGTTGCCGCCCCACAAAAATGGTGTTCGCTTTGTTTCGTCTTTTGTACCGCTCATCATTCCAATTTCTTCGCCGTAGTAAACAAATGGAATTCCCTGTGTAAGAATGTACATTCCTGCTGCAAGCTTAAGCTCTTCCGTGTTGCCTTTTAAGAGGCCTGCAATTCTGCTCTGATCATGATTTGATAAAAATGGTGCGTCTATATAATCCGGGTTTTGTCGCGAGTAGGCGAGAAGGTCGTTATATATTACTTGTGCATAAATATTATTTCCGTCGTCGTTCTGTTTTATTCTTTCCAGAATATAGACATCGCCCATGTCAAAATGAAAGACTGAATTTAAGCCGCCGAGCGCCTGTGCGCGAATATTTGTATGATCCCAAACTTCGCCTACGCTGTAATTCTGCGGATTAATTTCTTCAAGATAGTCGGTAATTTCTTTCCAAAATTCATTTGCAGATTCTGTTGAAGTTATAAAACCGTTAGGCATTTTTATTTTATCGTAAATGTGACCTGCGGCGTCAAAACGGAAGCCTGAAACTCCTTTGTCTGTCCAGAACTTTAAAACGTTTTTCAGCTCTTTTCTAAGTTCCGGGCAGTCAAGGTTGAAGTCGGGCATGCCTTCGTAAAATTCTCCGGCGTAATATGAATTTCCAGCTTTGTTCCACAATGCGTGGCCCCAGATTTGTTGATTTAAAGAATAGTCTTTTACATTTCCTGTATTTTCGTTTACTGGATTCTCAGAAATCCAGTGGTACCAGGCTCGGTGCGGATCTTCCGGATTTTTTGATGCCGTAAACCATTCGTTGTTTGAAGATGAATGATTGAATGTAATATCAAGCATTACGGCAATTCCGCGTTCGTTGCAGACCTTCACCAGGTTTTCGAAATCTTCCATAGAGCCGTAATCAGGATTTACCATGTAATAGTTGTCTACATCGTAGCCGTGATAAGAATGCGACGGATAAATCGGTAGAAGCCAGATTCCGGAAATTCCAAGCTGGCTGAGGTAATCGAGTTTTTGTGTAATTCCGTTAAAGTCGCCGATCCCGTCTTTATCGCTATCGGCAAAGGAACGTACAAAAAGGCTGTAATAAACTCCCTGCCGCGGATTTAATTCTCTTGCTGTTTTTGAAGTTGCAGAAGAATTTTTTGCGCATGAAGTTATGCCTGCCAAATAAAAAATTACTGAAAGTATTAATAAGATTTTTTTGAATTGTGATTTTTTGGAAATGAATTTCATAGTGATTAAAATAACTTACGTTAGTTAGTTTCCGTGTATTCCGCGTGCAGGAGACTAGCCCAGATTGTAACGGCTGCTTGCAGTTCCCGCTTTGTTTACAAAGCGGGAATGAAGCGATAGCGGAACCGTGAAAAGCTGGATTGGTAAATATAACGCAAGGCGGCAGAGAATTTGTTTATTTTCTGCCATGCCTGTGCTCCAGATTTTTATTCTTTTCCGCCTGTTCCTGCGAGCGACTGCAATAAAGATTTTTGACCAAGAACAAAGAGGATTGTAAATGGAATTGCAACTAAAAGTGCACCGGCTGCAAACATTGTAAAGTGATCTGCGGCACGTCCGTTAATCATTTCGTACAATCCAACTGCAAGTGTTTTTTTGCTGTCGGTTCTAAGAACAAGTCTCGGGAAAATAAAGTCCATCCATGGACCTGTAAAACTTGTAAGTGCAAGAAATACAATCTGAGGTTTTGCAGCTGGAACTACAACTTTTAAAAAGGCTCCAAGTGGTGTTGCTCCATCGATGTATGCTGCTTCTGCTATGTCTCGTGGAACAGTATCAAAGTAGCCTTTCATGAGCCAAGAGTTGAATGGAATGCTTCCAGTTGAATAAACCAGAACAAGCCCCCAGAGTGTATTTAATGCATTTAGCTTCCATAAAATAACATAAGTCGCAATCATTCCGATAAAGCTTGGGAACATCTGAAGAATAATCATAGATGCCATTACGGGCTTTTTAAATGGGAACGAAAAACGGCTGAAGATGTAACCGCACAGACTGCAGACTACAACTGTGATTATTGTATTTGAACTTGCAATAATCAGTGTGTTCAAATACCAGTGAAAATAATTTGTCTGTGTAAAAAGTCTCGTGTACTGGAACAGCGAAAGCTTCTGATTAAAAGGAACAATACTTGTAGAAGCAAGAGAGTTCGATTCAGAAAAAGATGCGCTGATTGTAAACGCAAGCGGGTAGAGTACAAGGAATACCTGAACAACAAGAATTACCGTAAGAAAAAATACTGCTACTGAAAATGTATTTGTTTTCTGATTTTTATCTTTCATTATAATTCACCATCCTTGAATGCCTTTGTATGTGTAAAGTTATACAAAGCAAACGGTACTAATACTATGAATACAAGAATTGAAAGTACAGATGCGAGCTGATACTGGTTTGGTGTATTCATTGTAAGTTTGTAAATCCAGGAAATCAAAAGATCTGTTGAACCTGCCTGTGTAGAAATGGTAAGGTTTTCGCTTCCAAGCATGAGGTTTGGTCCGCCGCTTGTAAGGAAGAATACCGCACCAAAGTTATTTATGTTTCCTGCAAACTGCATGATGAGTGCAGGTTTTAACTGATACATTACTAAAGGAAGTGTAATATGGCGGAACTGCTGCCAGCGGGAAGCGCCGTCTATCTGAGCGGCTTCGTATTGTGCCTGAGAAATTGC
>JAEEGL014219344.1_pt1 | contig 10680 bp, 6 predicted proteins | sample 9134231 | NCBI WGS metagenome assembly JAEEGL01 (sample SAMN16246548, study PRJNA631951) | gut metagenome | biome: gut microbiome; feature: rumen; material: fiber-attached | host: Bos | place: Iran: Karaj | collected 2018-10 | reverse complement strand
TACCGTTTAAGTACAGGTTCGTACCCATTCCGTTTAATGTATCCGCAAGATTCTTAAGATCCTTGGATGAACCGAGTTTGCTGTTGATCTTGACTTTCTTTAAGATCTTCTGCTTAACTCCGCCGTTACACCATCCCGAGAGTTTGACCGACATGTTGTTTAAGCCTTCGTTATGAAGCGTCGTGATCATATCGGCAGTTTCATCAAATGTCGTAAGCTTAAGAGGACGCGATACGGGAACACCCATTACCTGCTTGATCTTGTCAACCGCGCCTACGACTTCTATCACAACAGGCGCGTTTGCATCCGTATTTAAGCTTAAGTACTGGCCGTATTTATCCTTGAGGTAATCTCTGTAATCTTTGGCCATTTCAACGTAATCGCCCGAAGATACGAAACTGTATCTCTGTACGAGTGATTCGTCGGGAAGCGTTTCAACATACTTGTAGATATCCGAATTGGCTATGTCGCCGACGTCATACTGCTCTCTCTGTGCGACCGCATATATGGAACTGCCATAGTTGTATGAATTTGTCTTGCCTGCTATATCCGCCTGAACGGCTGCATATGAGCGGCCGTCTTCAAGGATGCAGATAAAGGAATCATCGCCGGTTGCAACACCGTATACCGCATAATATGTCCTTGTATTGTGGACTACGGCTTTACGTGACAGCGCCATATCCCATCCGTAAACATTGGCATAGTACGTATTCTGTGAAGTCTTGCCGTTATTAAAGTTGATGGTCGATCCGCCGCCTTCGGGAACTACGATATATCCTTCATCCTCAGGTCCGCCTGCGCCGAAATAAGGAAGCGGCGTCAGCGTGTAGATCGGATAATCGCTCTTGTACTTCATGTCGGCAAAAGGTATCTCAACGGTCATATCGCCGCCGTCAAGCCGGTATATCATGCTGATATCAAATATAGGCTTATCCGATGATTTAACCGACATATCGAGTTCTTTATCCGCAGTGAAATCATCATATGTATATCCGGCTTCTTCGAATATTCCCTGAAGCTTTTTCTTAACGGGTTCCTTGGTCGAACTTCTTAAGATATAAAGCTTCTGATTGGCAAGTTCCGGATAATTGGCAAGAAGTTCTTCCTTGTCATCCTTGGCCGAAAGCTTTTTGATGTCGTATTTTTTGTAATACTGCGACACAACGTTTGCGTCATTGGAATCCATAAGGGAAGTCCACTTCTCGTAGCTGTCCTTGGTCATGACGGTGGGGATCACATACTCTTTTTCAACATCACCGAGCGAATAGTCAACGCGGATGTAATCATCGCCCTGCTCGATCTCATAGATGCCGTTTGCGATACTCATGTCATAACAGTTAAGCGACGTTTCAAGACCGGTCTCTACCGCATAGGACATAATGAGCGGCGACTGGAGCCTGTTCTTTTCCTCGGGAAGAGCCGCATCATCATCCTCTGCTCCTTCGGGATTGGATCTCCAAACCTTGCCCGAATCCTTTACTTCAACCGTAAACTGCGTTGTAAGCGGATCCATCGTGAACTTAAGTTCATCGTTTTCCATGACGATCGGTGCTTCGTCGCCCGCAAATGCGCGTATCTCGATATTTTCCTCAGGCTGCTCGATATTCTGATAGTTGATTACAAAGAATATCACTCCGAAGATTATTGCAGCGAGCACAGTAGGAAAGATCAGACTCTTCAAGAAGTCCTTGATCCTGGTATTGCGCTCGTTTATTAGTTCCTGACTTTTCGCTTTTTTCATGTGAGCTCCCACACAATCCTATTATTTACAGTCTGAATAAGAACTCTCTTACCAGAGAGATAAAATACAAAACACCCTGCGATATCATACTGAAGAATATCGTAAGTATGAAAACCATGACCAGCATCGCAACTAAGGATGCAACGGTGAACAAAAGGTTCTTGCCCGCTGAAAATTCATGTATCTGACCCATTGCCGAAACGATGAGCAGCGCGGCATATATGAGCGATATAACGCTTAAGACACTGTAAAACTGTCCTTCTTCCACTGTTACCACATTGCTGAGGAGCATAAGCGGGAACTGGATCACGGGATAAGGGATCATGCCGTAGCAAGTTGCCATATATACCTGTCCGAGTTTGCCCTTGCCGTCAAACAATGTCGTAAGTGCCCAGTTTCCGACAACCCAGAGCGCCAGAGGGAACAAAACGCTTGCCAGATACAGGAAGATGTTAAGCTCTTCCCAGTACACCTGCAAAAACAAAAAGCTTGTAAATCTCAGTTTCGCAAGTCTTGCTATGAGCGTAGCAATGAGTATGGTATTGGCTGCAGCATAAGAGCCTCTGTGCTCATGTGTCAGATCCCAGAATCCGTCTACGGGATGCGTCATGCAGTAAAACGCAAACTTGAGGGATCTGAAGTATTCGGACCATGTTTCCTTTTTGGTCAATGAAGTAACCATATCGTCTCCTTAATGCCTAACGGGTTTAGTTATAAAAGATATCCGCCGTATCGATCTCACGTTTGATCGCTTTAAACCTGCTTATTCCCATCGGAACGAGAAACATGGCAAGCAGTACGACTACTATCACTGCTATATGCTCTTCAACCCATTCCTTGCGGTACTGTTTGAAAGCTTTGGAATAATTCTCGTCGTCATATTTAACTTCGAAATAATCCATCGCTTCCTTATATCTCTCCTGACGCAGATAGCTTCTGCCGATACCGATGTATGCAAGATCGTAGTTTCCGTTGATCTGCATTACTCTTTCCCAGCATTCTCCGGAACCCGTATAATCGCCCTGATCGAACTTATCTACGGCTTCATAAACCAGAGTTCCGAATTCTGTCGGTACAAATTCGGTTATCGCGCAGTCAAGAGTATCAAGGACATAAAGATCATGCTGATAGTGTTCAATTGCAACGGGACGTCTGAAGTATCCGTCCATATTGCCGTTCCCGCCGAATGCAAAGACCATGTGTCCCTGATCGTCATATCCGAAGCATCTGCCTCTGTTTCTGTCAAGACAGATGAATATATCGTTATCAAAAACTGTTACGTCCGAGAAATAAGACGGTCCTTCATATCCGCCGCCGCTTCCCATATGGATATCACCGTAGATGCCCCATTCTCCGTTCCTGACTAAGATATCGTTGCCCATCAGGTTGATCTTGCGGACTGCATCGGCTTTGTCTGCGCGCAGGTCTTCACGTGTAACCGCGCCGGTACATGCGTATATGAAGCCTTCATAATCCATATAGATATTGTCGTATTCTGTCGGAACAAAGTTCTCCATCTGCGCGCGCTGCGCCTGTGTCGCGAATTTCTTCCAGACATAATCAAGGAAATCATAGGTAACCTTGGTCGCGCCTACGAATCCGGAGAAAGTTCCGTCATTTTCATATTTAATAAGACCTTTGTTGATACCCGTTGCGATGCAGTATACTCTTTCAGCTGTATCGATCACTATCTTGTTGGGCTGGAAAGTGATCGAGGGATCCAGAGTATTGTCTACGGGCTTGTCAAAAGAAAGCAAAAGGTTAAAATCTGGATCTAACTTAAGTATTCTGCCGTTTCCCCTGTCTGCGATAAAGAAATTGCCTTCTTCCGAGATCGCAACATCCGTCGGAGCGTTGAATGTCGGATTGGGATCACCCTTAAATTCGTCAATGATCCTTAAAACATCGAATTTCTCCGAATTGATCCTTTTTAACTCTATGATCCTGTTGTTTCCGGTATCGCATACATACAGGAGATCTCCGTAAGCAAACAGGCCTTCGGGACTCTTTAACTTAACTTCCAGACCGAGTTCCGATGAAGTAAACACCTTGCTGACCGTATAAAAGTCAGGTGAATCCTGCACATCACCCCAGTAATCCAGATTGTATGTATAGCTTGTATCACCGGTCGACGCGTCAGCCAGCGCCGTGATAGGCGTTAATGCAACACTGAGCGTCCCAACCAGTAAAGCTGTGCTTATGAACCTGATGATCTTCTTCATATGCGTGCCCCTTAATCCTTAAGTCCTGAGCTTGCCATCGTTTCAAGAATCTGGCTCTCAGAGAAGATGAATATGATAATGGGAACTATCATGACTACAACAAGAACGGCTGCGCCCTGACCTGTTCTGGCGATACCGCCGCCCTGGATCTGCTGAAGCGCATATACAAGCGTCTTGCGTTCCTCTGAGTAGATATATGTTGATGCTTTATTGTTCCACAGCGCCTGAACGGAAAAGATGATAAGCGTCATCCATGCAGGCTTAACGTTCGGCATTACGATACCCGAGAATACCTTCCACTCGTTCGCTCCGTCGATCTTGGCAGCTTCTATGAGGGATGTCGGAAGACCTTCCATGAACTGTTTCATAAGGAAAAGTCCCATCGGCGATGCAAAAGCGGGTATGATTATGGCCCAGTAAGTATCGATCCAGCCGAGTTTGTTAAGTATCAGATAGTTGGGGATCTGTGTAACATATCCCGTGAACATCATTGCGACCGTAACGATCTTAAAGAACATCTGGTTGCCGGGGAATTCGTATTTTGCAAGTACAAACGCGCCCATTGAAGCAATGATCAGATGTCCTGCAGTACCGACAAACGTGATAAATACGGTATTGAACAGATATCTTGAGAATGAAACCCATGATTTTCCCAGCGTAACGAACAGATCCGAGAAGTTGTCGATCGTCGGATGCTGCGCGAGTACACGCGGAGGGAACTTAAACAGCTCATCCAGAGGTTTGAGCGCGCTGCTCACTGCGTATACAATGGGAAAGACCATGATAAGCGCAACCAAAAGCAGGAAGACATAGAGCGCTATATCTCCGGCTATGGAACGGTTTGGCTTTCTTTTTTTGATGAGAGGCTTCTTGTAAGGCTTCTCTGTGATCTCTTTTTTCTTCTTGCTCATATCAGGTTCCTACTCTCCTAAGCAAACTCTGGATAGCTTTATTACATAAGATCATCATCAGGAACAGAATCGTAGCTATCGCACATGCATAACCCATCTCGAATCTCGAGAAACCGTAGTCGAACAGGTGCGTAACTATGGTTCTGGCCGCATAGTCGGTACTGGGATATCCGCACAGCGCCATGGTAACGTCGCAGACTCCGAATGCCTGGGTGATACTCATAACGGCGCCGAACATAAGCATGGGCTTCATGTTGGGGAGCGTGATATACCAGAGTTCCTGCCAGCGGTTCTTGACTCCGTCCATATATCCTGCTTCAAACTGGGATTTGTCTACACCCTGAAGACCTGCAACGAATGAAAGGAATCCGGTACCGAGACTCATCCACAATATAACGAGCATACATATCGGAAGCATGTATTTGGGATCTATCAGCCACAGTTTGGGTGTATCGATGAGACCCATGTTCATAAGTATCGCATTGGCATATCCGTATGCATCGCCTCTGAAGAATACTGAGAAGATAACGTAACAGTTACCTGCGATCGAAGGCGCATAGAAAACTACTACCGCTACGGAACGCACCCATCTGGGAAGCTCGTTTATAAGCCATGCAAAAAGGAATGACATGATATATCCGAGAGGACCCGTGATGATCGCGATCATGAACGTATTCTTGACGCCCAGAAGGAAGATATCATCTTCGAGGATCAGGCTGATGTAGTTATTAAGGCCGATGAACCTCGGCGCTTCGAGTATGTTGTAATACGTGAAGCTGTAATAAATCGAAGCAACCACAGGAAATACGAAAAACATCGTAAACAGGATGGCATACGGAGCAAGGAACAGATAACACATCTTTCTGTTCTTTGCTTTTCTCCACGCAACCTGCGCGTTGTGTTTTCTTAATTGAAAATACTTACTGATGTACTCTTTCATTAAACATCTCCCACGATCAGTCTACGGGCATTCCGAACTCTTTACGTTTCTTTTCTATCTCTTCATCAATCTTGATGGAGTAATCGATTATCGTTTCACGCGAGTCATCCTTGTTGGTTATGACTTTACGTATTGCGTTGGAGATATGGCGTCCCGTGAAGTATCCGCCGGGAACCTCTCTGATACCTCTAGTCTGATCCCACTGCTCGTTAAGTACGTTTATATCTTCCACGCTCCATGACAGATTGGAGAAAGCATCTCTGTTTGCCGTAGCATATCTTGCACTGGAACCGAGGAGCGCTTCTATCTCACGGCCGAATCTGATCTGGGTATCGGGTGTAGCCCACCATTTCATGAATTCCCAGCTCTTCTGCTTAAGTTCTGCATCTTCGGTCGTGATCATCATGGATGCGGATCCCGTGATGAAGTCGGACCTGTCTATGTAGGTGTTGCCGTTTTCATCTGTTCTCTCAGTACCCGGGATAACCGTGAAATCCCAGAGGCCGCGGATCTCAGGCGCCGATACCATGAGCGTATTGTATGTTGAATAAGGTGCAATACCTATCGGCATCTCTCCGGATCTGAAACGGCTCACGAAATCATAAACCGTAGGAATTCCGTAATCGTTAAAGTATCTTACATAATCATCAAATGCCTTGATGCCCTGTTCCGTGTCAACCGTTGTCTTGGTTCCGGCATCGTTATACATATCTCCGCCGTACTGGAACAAAAGCGAGAAATAAAGACTTAAGTCAGGGACGTTGGACATGATCGCGGTCGAGCTGGTTGCAGTCGTTGATGAACCTGCAGCCGTAGGTATACCTACCGATAAGTTATTACCCTGTATCGTAGGCAGCTCTTCTATCAGTTCCTGCCATGTCTGGGGAACTTCAAGCTCAAGTTCTTCAAGTACATCCTTCCTGTAGAACATAACGTTGAAAGTCTGAGTCTCGGGGATCGCGTAGATATGCTCATCAAGTCTGTACTGTTCATATGAACTTTCGGAATAATGTGAGAATACATCTTCCCAGTCGTCAAACTGCGTCAGATCCTCGCATGCGTTACGAAGCGCATAGTTTACCGGCTGGTCTGCGCCTATCGACAGAACCACGTTAGGTCCGCGTCCCGCCATAACTGCATTAAGTACGGCTGTAGGATCTACGATCTCAACATTGACCTTAACTCCGGAATCGGGAGTAAAGGAATCATCGACCATTGCCTTTAAGATGGTGCCCTGGTCACGTCCGGTAAGTACCCAGACTTTGACTATTTCTTCATTGGAATTCTCATCATAGACATCGCCGACTGCATTATAGTCAACAAAGAATGATGCAAAGAACGATTTGGTCTCATGCCAGAATTTCGTAAAGAAATTGGCCTGTTTCTTCTCCGGCTGTACATCCGTTCCTGTGATTACAAGATAATCGATATCAAGTTGTGTATCGCTCATCTTGAGAGCAGCTGTACCGAGCGCGGTTATATTGTCCTTGAATGTAACAAATTCCGTGGTGATCTTCTGGGGCTTTCTGCCGAAACGCTCAAGCTGCTGCGCTACTGTCTGAGCGCTTGCGATGTTGTCGGCTTTCTGTCCCGCAAGTTCAACCGTCTCATCTACGATCTTATAAAGCCTCTTGGACTCAAGATCCATGGCTTCCATGATCTCGGGATAATTGGTGTCTATACGGTAATCGCGGTACTGGTCGGGATTGGCGCCCGTAAATACCAGTATCTTTCTGTATATCTGGTTAAGTCTGTAAGTGGAATCCTCAAGTTCTTCAAGGATGGGACCCATATCGCCCAGAGTAGCTTCAAGGCGTATCGTATGTGTACCTTTGGTCAGATAGAAGTTATAAGGTGTTCCCTCTGCATCTGCCAGATCTTTGTATTCCCAGTCATTCTTGTAATCAAAGGAGATCTCGTCCAGATCATCAAAAGGAACTTCTCCGTCTATATAGACTTTACGGGATGAAACGCTTCCTCTTGAATAATTCTGGCGGCCCTTGATGCAGATATTGTAATATCCGTCTTCGGGAATCTCGAATTCCCACTCGATCCACTGTCCGTTCTTACGCCATGTCTCGCCGCCCACATAATTGAGCACGGTATTGGTAACCGAGTTGGGCATGGTCGTCGGTGAGGATCTGTCATATTTTGCATACAAGGAAGATTCCGAACGGGCTGTTGAAGTCTCGCCCTGTACGATAGAAACAAAGTTCTTGGTAGATTCAGAAGAAGAACCGGCATGCGCCGACTGATAATCCGAATAAGTAACGGGATCGGTATCGCCCATAAGAGACATTGCGCGGATGAGCATCGGCTCGTTATCTGCTTTGATGGTTATCTCGTTATGGCCTTTTGTAAGGTAGAATTTATAGGGCTCTGTGATATAGCCCATGTCATCGCGGAAATAAGCTGTCTGCCAGTCAAATATCTCAACCTGTGTAGGTCTGATCTGATTGCCCTGGTTGTCGACTCTGACTTCTCCGCCGTCTGTCCAGATACGTGTAAAAGAAATATTGCGTGCATCCTCAAAAGGGATCTCTCCGTTAATATATACGGTACGCTCTGCGGGAACGCCTCTGGATTCTGTGATCAGATAATCGATAAAGAGTGAATACATGCCATCTTCGGGCACGTCTGCATTAAATGTGACTACGGAACCGGTGTCCGTAAATAAAGATTCTGATGAATAAAGATCTGATTTGGAAGCTTCTCCTTCTTCAACAGTGTAATCAAAGACGTCAATATCGATCACGGCATCTTTGGGAGAAGAAACATCGCTGTGCTCAGCAAGATAACGTGTATATGTACCTGTTCTCTCAAGGCCTTCAACATCCGTCGTAAGATCTACGCCCTCATATTTTGCATGGAAATCTTCGACATCACGCATGGCAAGCAGCACACAGACCAGCACAAAAGCTGCTATGACTGCAAGAGTTATAAGAACCTTCTTAAGAAAACTGTTCATATTCCGTCTCCAATAAACGGGCAAAATATGCCCTTTGATCACACATTGTATTCATTTTATGATGTTTTTCATTTTGCTTCTTATCAGATATTGCTATTCTCCTATTATTTCTTGCGATAAAGTATCAAAAAATAACTTTCAGAAATTGTTCGCTTTTCACAAAATACCGCATTATGTCAATAAAGGTTTGTCAAGATGTGCAAGTTTGTATTAAAATGATGCTCAATTATTGAACTAATAAAACGCAATAGTTGACGAGGTTATTATGGCAAACACTTCTTCACCCATAGCGCACGCTCCGCTCCAGATAGTGCGTGTACGCGACATTTCCCATACCAATACAGACTGGCACGGCCGGGTTCTTCATATGAAAGAAGAAACCGAGATATTCCCCGATGACAGTTTTATCAGAATATGGCAGAACGAACAGTGCGACCCATATCCCATCCACTGGCATAACGCTTTTGAGATAATACTTCCCGTTGAAAACTATTATGACGTAACAGTTGAACAGGATGAATTTCATTTAAACCCCGGCGAGATACTCATAATCCCCGCAGGAAAATCGCACAGCATACTCGCTCCCGACACCGGCCGCAGATATATACTCCTCTTCGGTATAGGATCAATGGCCAAGATCCGCGGGTACAGCAGCATCATAAGCCTCTTAAACTCGACAATGCTCATAACTCCGAATACCACGCCGGAGATCTATAACGACGTATATACCAGGATCACCCAGATGATCAGCGAGTTCTTTAACGATAATGACTTCTACGAGTTCACTATCTATTCTAATCTGATGAGCCTGCTCGTATCTGTCGCAAGATACTCTCTTGCCATGAACCGCGACAGCGTATCAAGTTCCTACATGACCAGAAAGAAGCATTTCCACAGGTTCCAGCAGGTACTTGACTACATTGATGCTCATTATGCCGAGAACCTGACGCTTGAATCGGTCGCAGAATACGGCGGATTCTCAAAATACTACTTCTCCAGACTGTTTAAGGACTATTCCGGTTACAATTTCTATGACTATCTCGTAATGAGAAGAATAAAGGCTGCGGAGCTTCTGCTCACACAGCCCAAGATGACCATAACCGAAGTTGCCCTGCAGTCCGGGTTCTTAAGCATCTCAACGTTTAACCGTTCATTCAAAAAGATCAAAGGCTGTACGCCCGGCGAATACAAGGCAATATACACCAGAAACGAACTGCCTTACTAAACGAATTCCGTCAGGCATCGTTCATCTACTAAAACCACAATCCGTGGGATGAAAGCCACTCTACTATCTTCGCCCAGAAGCCCTTGTTCTCACTTCCGTCTGACTGAGCTGCATCCGTGCCGGCATCAGGCGCATTACTTTCCGGTTCCGAATCATAATACAGCATATCATCTTCAAGTACCTGATCCGATTCTCCGGGTTCTATAGCATTTTTTGCTTCTTCATCATCAGCTTTCAGTTTATTTACAGTGATATCATCTATGAACATATCCGCAGATCCGTTTGTTTCAACATAGAGCGACGCCACGTCCCAGTCTTCCGGAATATGAACGCAGAATTTAAGTTCCGTCCAGTCACCGTTTGAAACAGCCGACGCGATCTCGAATACGCCTCCGTCGCCCTCTACGCCTGTAACAATATTCGCATCTTCCGTCTTGACCCACAGAGCGCCTGAAATGTACTGCCCCGCAAAGCTTGATATATCAAGTTTCAAGGTCGCATCAGATTCACTCCTTGAGACTTTGAGAGCATAACCTTTGGAAATACCTTCGGTATGATTCTCTGTAGTCAGCAGCATCAGTTTCGACTGGTGTCCCGTTCCCCTTGACAAAAAACCAAGCTGCTCAAGATTTGCTATATTGGATCCCGTCGCAGTCTCTTCGGGTTCAAAGTC
>JAEEGL013135021.1_pt1 | contig 10680 bp, 11 predicted proteins | sample 9134231 | NCBI WGS metagenome assembly JAEEGL01 (sample SAMN16246548, study PRJNA631951) | gut metagenome | biome: gut microbiome; feature: rumen; material: fiber-attached | host: Bos | place: Iran: Karaj | collected 2018-10 | reverse complement strand
TTTGGCGATTTGTAAAGGGCTGCGACCGCCGCGATGAATATGAGGGTGTGGGTCGCGCCAAGCAGGTAGAAGTAGAACTGACCCACGGAGAAGCAGTAGACCGAAAGCACCATGAAGATCAGAGCGTCCAGTATGATAGCTGCTGGCGCTTCGCTTCTTGCGTACCAGCAAAAAATCCCCAGCAGAGGTGACACCAAGGTGATGCCGTACCAGATCAGCATGTAATTTCCGGGGTCGAACCCCTTGAAAATGACCGAGCAGATGTGGTAGCTCACGCACATTCCCGCAAAAAACAGAAATACGTTTATGGCGGCTTTTCCGGGGGATCTGCTTAGGGTGGCTATGATAAGCGCCATGACCATCCAGATTCCGGTCTCCGTGAGGAGGTTCCCCAGATCCATCCTGGCCGCGATCTGCTGCCACCAGTTGAAGGTCTCAAACTCCATGCCGTCTATATACTTGGCGAAGATCCCGAGCAAAATTCCTATGGCAAAGATCGCGATGCTTGCAAAGATGTCGCGGCTGCGGTTACGTGCGCGCCTTGGCTCTCGTATTTTATTAAGTTTATTGGTTAACTTCGTGTTTTTCATATGAGTGATTGTCTGTGGTTTATTATACAGTCAGGCTGCGGATTTTTTGCGCAGGGACCAGAACTTGCGGCGGGCTCCTTACTCAACCTTCGGGCCGCGTCCGAATATGCTGCGGCGCTTCGGCTCATCGTCGTCGCGCTCTCCGTGATATTCTTTCTCGGGTTTCTTAGGGGCACCCGGATCGTTCTTGGGCTGCAGGTGCTTGCCAAAGCCGCCGATCATGTTCCTCACTGAATTTCCGACCGATGTAAGCCCTCCAAGGAACTTCTCCTGTTCATCCTCCGGAATCTCCGAATACCCATCGGGAAGTCCGTTTGCCTCTAAATACATCTTGTCTTTGTAGTAGATCAGAACCGGTGCCATGTCAATTATCATCTTGCCGCATCGTCTGCAAAGATATCCCTCTGAAACATTTTCGATGTCTTTCCCGAGCAGAAATTCCCTCATCTTCTCATAGCCTTTGAAGTCATCCCGCAGGGGTAATATATCCTTTTTCTCAAAAGAATCGTGCTCGCCTATATTCTCCGCATGCGGTGTCCAGCAGGCTTCAATGGTCTGAGGCGCGTATACGTAACCCATCTGCATGGGATGGCCACAGAAGGGGCAGTCCTTTTTCTTGCCTAAGATGGTACTTTTTAAGTTTGAAAATACTTCCTCAGGAGTTGCTCCGTAGATGTATTCGCAGTTGACGGGGTCGGAGTTTTTCTCAAAGACCGGTTTGATGTCATTTGCGTCTTCCGCATCAGCAAAAACCCTGTCGATCAACTCCGGCCAATTCTTATTTATCTCTATCAAGGTCTCCGCGCCTTCTTTATCGAAAATCACGAAGTGACTCTTGTCTGCCCCGCACAAATCGGCCATGATCTTCGTCTCCTGAGCGCGGTCATAGGCGATTTCGTCTTTCTCATATTCCATCCACATGGTCTTGAACTTGAAGCCCTTGTTGTCTGGCGCGGAAAAATAGGCCATGTAATTATACTGCGCAGTCTTCTCACCCCTGGGTTTTCCCAAAGAAATTATGGCTCTGTCCGAATCCATTCCCATGGAGTGGTAAGTGTAAAGTTTATCGTTATACTTGAATTCTGCCATTTTTTGCTCTCCTCCAAAATGTTTTTTACACGCTAAACCCACGCCCCGTGGTGGAGCGTGGGCTTATCATAAGCAAAATTATTCAAGCACTTCTTTTGCTGCAGCTGCAAGGCCTGCAAGTCCCTGGATTTCTGAAGGGATAATGATCTTGGTAGCCTGTCCGTCCGCTGCCTTCTCGAAAGCCTCGAGGCTCTTGAGCTTGATAACGGATGAGTCTGCTCCAACTTCCTTGATGACCTTGAGTCCGTATGCGGTAGCTTCGTTTACAAGTCTGATGGCCTCAGCCTGACCTTCAGCCTCGCGGATAGCCATCTGCTTCTTAGCTTCTGCTTTAAGGATAGCTGCTTCCTTCTCACCTTCTGCGACAAGGATAGCGGATGCCTTGGTACCTTCTGCGTTGAGGATAGCTTCACGCTTTTCTCTCTCTGCACGCATCTGCTTTTCCATGGCCTGCTGGATGTCTCTCGGAGGTGTAATATTCTTAACTTCTACACGGTTGATCTTGATTCCCCAAGGGTCTGTTGCTTCGTCGAGGACGATTCTGATCTTGGAGTTGATGTGCTCACGGGATGTGAGGGATTCATCGAGTTCCAGATCACCGATGATGTTTCTTAAGGTTGTAGCTGTCAGGTTTTCGATAGCTGCCATGGGGGATTCAACGCCGTAAGCATAAAGCTTGGGGTCTGTGATCTGGTAGTAAACTACCGTGTCGATTTCCATGGTTACGTTATCTTTGGTGATAACGGGCTGAGGGTCGAAGTCGATGACCTTCTCCTTCAGGGATACACGTCTTGCCACTCTGTCGATGAGAGGCAGCTTGAAGTGAAGACCTACCTGCCAGGTTTCCTTGTAGGCGCCGAGTCTTTCAACTACATAAGCTTGAGCCTGAGGAACGATCCTGATGTTGGTGACCAACAGTCCAATGATTACGAGAAGTACTACTGCAAGTACGATGAATGTGATAATTGTAGGCATTTCTTTCCTCCTTAATTACTCCTTTTAAATATATTATTTGACTATTAACTTAACACCTTCAATGGCCTTGACTTTAACAGTCACGCCCTTTTCGATGATCTCGTTCTTGTCAGCTGCCATGGCGCTCCACTCCTGACCTTTGCACTTTACAATGCCGGTGTTGTGGGGCGTGATGTCCTCAATAACTACGGCCTCCTCACCAACGAGCGCGTCGACATTGGTCTTCTGGGAACCAGTTTTGAGCTTATTCACGAAGACCTTTCTGGTAGTGCCCAAAAGCACCAGGGATACTACTAAGAAAACTATCACCTGCGGCATGATGCCTACCTTAAAAAGTGCCAGAAGCATCGCAATAAGTGCGCCGGCTGCAAACCAGATGGTGGTCAGTCCCACCGTCATCGCCTCGATGATGATGAAAACGATCGCTACTGCCAGCCAGACAAAGACCATGCTGATGCTCAATCCTGCTACATTTAACATATTTGTTCTCCTTTCATAAAGATGTTAAAGTACTATTTTGATTTGTTTATCTGTTACCAGGGAGTCCGCAGTAACTTTGCAATCGTAAGCTACTATCCTGACTCCACTCTTATCTGCTTCTCTTAATGCCCGGCTAAAAACCGGATCGTGCTCCTCGTTCGGGCTGAAGTCCAGCATGGGCTTCATCTGAATCACGAAGATCACGTATGCAAGGTAGCCTTCTGCCTTGGCTTTAATGAGTTCCCTCAGGTGCCTAGCCCCGCGTTCCGTCGGCGCATCCGGAAAAGATGCATGCCCGTCAAACTCCAGCGTCACACCCTTGACCTCCGCAAAAGCTCTTCTCCCGGACACGTCCTCGAGATAAAAGTCAAATCTCGAATCCCCGTACTTTGTCTCCGGCCGGATGAGTTTCAGCTCGTCCAGACCTTCGAGTCTGATGCGGCCCTCTCTGAGGGCTTCCAGCACCACCTTGTTGGGGGCCTGGGAATCGACGTTTACGGTCATGGTGTTGGGGGCGGAGGTGGTCTCCGCGGTGGCGGGGGTGGTTGGGTTGTCGGCGAGGATTGCCACGCCCTCCTTGTCGGCGGGGGGTTGCGCGAAGATTTTTTGCGCTATTTCGGGGGCGACCTCCTTCTCAGCGGCTACCAGCGAGTATCTCATCTTGCGGCTTCCCATCCGACCCTCGAAGTCCTCCATGTAGACGGTCTCGCCTTCTTTCAGGATCTCGCCCAGGCGGCCGGTGTTTTTCACATGGACTGTCTCGATGCTGCCATCGATCTCGACCTCTGCGATGAAACGGTTAGGTCTTCTTATGAACTTGCCTCGCACGATTTTTTGATACCTCACATATATATTATAACACCCTTTAAAATCATGCTCAAGTGGTGAAAACTATAACTTTTCTGAGGCGGGGTTTGGGGTGATTTTCGGGGCGGCGTTCGGGGCGGCTTTCGGGGCGACTCATACATAAACCCTGTAATCGGTCTCTTATGTATGAGTGGACTCATACATAAACTCTGAAATACGCCTTCTATGTATGAGTGGACTCATACATAACCCTTGAAATACGCCTCCTATGTATGAGTGGACTCATACATAAACTCTGAAATACGCCTTCTATGTATGAGTGGACACATACACAAACTTTGAAATACGCCTTCTATGTATGAGTGGCCACCCATAAACCTTATAATCCATCATTTATGGGTGGTTTTTCTAAAGCCGGCCGCAGTAAATATCTGTCGACGCCACCCATAATCCTTATAATCCATCATTTATGGGTGTTTTTTCTAAGGCCGGCCGCAGTAAATATCTGTCGACGCCACCCATAATCCTTGAAAATAAGCGTTTATGGGTGGTTTTTCTAAGGCCAGCCGCGGTATATATCTGTCGACGCCACCCATAAACCTTGATATCCGTCATTTATGAGTGTTTTTACCAAGGCCGGCCGCGGTATATATCTGTCGACGCCACCCATAATCCTTGAAATCCAGCGTTTATGGGTGGTCCCGCCAGAAGCCTCGAACCCCAGCCGGCCGGCCTGACCAACCTTTACACTCGGAATTTTTTGCGCTATAATGTTCGTGTATTTTCGCAAAGAATCTTCCCCGCCACTGTGTCTTTCCCGCATTTGCATTTTTTGCGCTATAATGTTTGCATATTATCGAAAAGAGGCTTTCCCTTGAGAAAACATCATTATGCGTGGACTATTTGTGCCGCTGCTACATTATTGATATTTATAACCATGGGAGCTGTATCCAACGGCTTCTCTATTTATTTGCCCTACATCAGGGACAACTATGGGCTGACCAACGCGGAGACTTCGACGCTGGTGACCATGCGTCTTCTGGTGGCGTTTTTTTGTATGCTGCTGATTGGCAAGTATTATGAGTTTTTCGAGATCCGGCTGGGCGTGGCCATGGCTTCTGCCTTCGGAGGGATAGCCTTCGTGCTGTATTCTTTTGCGCATACGTTCCCGACTTTTGCGGTTGGCGCGGCGGTTTCCGGGATCGCTTACGGGCTGGGTTCCATGGTTCCCGTGTCGATTTTGATGAGCCGCTGGTTTGACGAGCACAAGGCCCTGGCTATCAGCATCTGCTCCGCCGGGAGCGGCCTGGGCTCCATCATTCTGCCGCCGGTGATCACGGGGCTTTTGAGCGCACTAAAAATGAGCACGGTGCTCCTGATTGAGGGGCTTTTTATCATCGTGGTGACCGCGCTCATTTATATTCTTATTCGTAATTATCCTGACGAGATGGGTCTGAAGCGTCTCGGCGAAAACCGCGAAAGGCTGGCGCTCGCCGCTTCGTCCCTCAAAAAATCCGCACCCCAGACTTCTCCAATCGCAAAAAACATCCTCGCCATTTCGCTCATCGCCTGTTTCTTTATGGGCGCTCAGGGCAATCCCGGAATCATGCACCTGCCGGTGCTTTACACATCTTCGGGGTTCACCTCCGTTTTCGCAGCGACCTTGATAAGCATAGTCGGCGCGGCTTTGACCGTGGGCAAAATCATCTATGGCGAGATCACCGACAAGCTCGGTGGCTTCCGTTCTTCGATGATTTTTTGCGTATTGCTTGTGGTCGGTAACGGCCTTTGCTGCACGGCGTCTCTTGGTTCGCCCCTGCTTGCTTTGATTGCCGCGGCCTTCCTCGGTGTCGGCTACTCAGTATCGACCATCGGGCCATCCATCTGGGCGGGCGACCTTTCTTCGGAATTCGAATTCGCTAAGGTGGTTCGCTTCTTTCAGATTTCCTATTCTCTTGGGGCGCTGATCACTGCCAGCGTGCCCGGCATCCTGGCCGACCACTTCGACGGGAGCTACATTCCAGCCTTTATAATGTTTACAGCCATGGCTCTGCTCGCTTCGGTGCTCATAATGGTTTCATATCTTAGGAGCGGGCGGAAGTGATGGCTGATGCCTAGCGCACCCCGCCCCCACGCATCAAATCTCGAAGACATCCCCTGCGCAGGCTATCTTCACCCGATCCCCCATCTTCATCCTGAAGCGGATGATGGCGTTCATGCCGGTGCAGTGGACCGGGAAGATTTCCCGCACTCCCATGTCCTCCATCTCGCTTATTACCTGATCGATGAATTCGTCCGACGCGCAGAAAAGGTGCATGCCCGCGACTACGCTGTCGATTTTTTTACCGGGGATGACCTCCTGGATGTATCTCAGAATCGGAATGATCCCCTGGTGGCTGCAGCCGGAGAATACGTGAAGGCCTTTTGAGTCTTCGATGACCAGGGTCTGCTCGTGCTGCATCTGATCGGGCAGAAGCTTGTTCCCCACCTTTATGAAAAAGTTCTCCGTCGGCGTGAATCCCTCGATGGCGGGTACGTTTCCGACAACCCACGCCTTATCGTTTATCTGATAGACGCCCTCGGTTCTTATGATCCTGTCTTTGTTCCTTTCCATGAACTCCTCGGACCAGGGCACGCCGATGTTTCCCGGAAGATCCAGCGCTACCTGGTAGCTGAAGGCTTCCTTGTGGATGTACACGGGTGCATGGTCGTTCACGTCGAAGAAAAACTCTGTCCCTCCGGTATGGTCATTGTGCCCGTGGCTTATTACGGCGAAGTCCACCTCATTGAGGTCCAGCCCAAGGCCTTCGGCATTTCTCACCAGCATGGACGATGCCCCCTGATCCATCAGGATTTTCTGACCGTTCGCCTCGACCAGAAGGGACAGCCCCCACTCCGCATTGCACTCAGTAGATTCGGTCTTGTTATCGATCAAAAATGTTATCTTCATCTTCTACCTCCACGTGTACAGTTTTCTCTTCCAGCAAAGCTTCCATCTCAATTTCTTTGCGCCTGATGGCGTCGCCGAATCCGGTCAGCGGATCGAAAGCACCAAACTGCTTGGCCCGGTCCGCAATCGACATTTTCGGCCGCTTCGATATGGGTCGCTTCTCATGAACGTCTCTCATTTTTTCTCCTATTTAATATACAAATTATACGATCGAACCGATATCCTCAAGGTTCCATTGCGCAAAAAACCTAAGCCCGAGGCCCTTCCCTTCGATGAAACTTTTGATTTTTTCGAAATCGGGATGGGCTGAGAGGTCTCCGTTAAAGATGACCTCGTCTCCGACTCTCCCTGAGGCTCCTCCGATAAAGCCCGTGGGATAGCCGTCAAGCTTCACATGCCCTGGGCTTACGAGGCATACGTCGAGCCCCGCTTCGCTGCATGCCGCTGCGATCCCCCGGTCATAAGTTATTATAGAATCTTCGTCCACAACCACGATGCTGCACTTGGCGTATCCCTGCTTCACGTCAACCGGGATAAGGTCCATGTCGCGCGCTTCACTAAGAAGTTTCTCGTCCGTGAACTTGAGGTTGTGGATGAAATATTTTCCTGTTGAACAGGCGTTGTATCTCACGTCCCCCGGGTATTCGGCCTGAAGAAGCGATCTGTCGCCCATGAAGATCCGATCTCCTTTAAGTCTGCAAATAATCAGATCCGGATGGTTGCTGATCGGCGGGGCGACGTTTAAAAGGGTCTCCATGAAGACCACCTCAAAGCCTTTACTTTCTATATATTCTGCCAGTTCTTGGCGGGCATTTTTTGCGAGATATATCTTACTTTTCATTTCCGCTCTTGTGACCGCCGATCTGAAGATTTCTCTCGAGGGTGGTCGCGCCCTCTTCAAGGTTCATGCCTTTGAACATGGCGTTTTTTCCGAATTTTTCTTTTATGTTGTTGATGGCGACCTGCATCTCGTTCTCTTTTTTGAGGCTCTCCTCCTTGGCGGTCTCGAAAAAGTTCAGCTGCTTCTCCTCAGACTTTTCCTTGATATTGTTGCAGTTGATGTAGACCCGCCTTATGGCCAGCTCGTCGTCCATGATTCTGTCGTAGAGTTCGGCGATCTTTTCGACCATGATGTTTCCGGCGTTGGTGGGAAACTCCATGGAGATCGTGCCGTGGGCAGGCTCTACCTCCAGCTTGTTGGAATATCCGACCTGGAGGGTGACCGATTCTGTGACCACGTTTTTCTTGACCATCTCGAGGGCGATGAGTTCCATCATCTCTTTTACGATGAGCTTGCCCTCCTTGAAGGAGTAGTCGCGCATGAGAACCTGCCCTCTTGAGATGGAGTTGGTCTTCGGCTTGTAGGCCTTGATGTCTTTTATGGTGGTCGGCTCTATCCCCCAGGCATGGTCGATCAAAAGCTCCGCGTCGATTCCGAAAACCTTATACATGAGGTCTTCGTCTGCTTCGGTGATGTCGCCCATGGTATAGATGCCGTACTTGGCAAGTCTTTTGGCGGTGCCGCGGCCTACCCTCCAGAAATCGGTGATGGGCTTATGATCCCAGAGTTTCTCCCTGTAGCTGATCTCGTCCAGCTCCCCGATAAAGTCGGGTGAGTGCTTGGCCGTGATGTCCAAAGCGACCTTGGCCAGATAGAGGTTGGTGCCGATACCGCAGGTGGCACGCACGCCGACCTTCTTGGTGATCTCGTCCATAAGGAAGCGCGCCATCTCTCTCGGGTCTTTATTGTACAGTTTCAGGTAGTCTGTCACGTCCAGAAAACACTCGTCTATGGAGTACACGTAGATGTCATCCTTGGATATGTAATTGAGGTAAACCCCATATATTTCTGCTGAGTAATCTATGTATTTCTGAAGTCTCGGAGGTGCCATGATGTAGTCTATGCTTTTGGGTATCTCAAATACCCTGCAGCGATTCTTGACGCCCAGGGCTTTCATGGATGGAGATACGGCAAGGCATATGGTCTTGTCCGAGCGTGAGGGATCCGCCACGACCAGATTGGTCGTCATGGGATCCAGTCCCCTCTCGACGCACTCCACCGACGCATAAAACGATTTCAGGTCGATACAAAGATATACTCTTTCTTTCATTGGTGTTGGTTATTTGCGGTTTGTTGGCGGTATGCGATTGCTTGTTCGCGCTTGGTGGCTTGCAGGCATGCTTGCGGCTTGCCGGCTTGTCGGCGGTGCTACGCTTCCGCCTGCTCTGACGCGATCTTTCTCAAAATCTTCGCCAGCTGGTCGGGGCACGAAGTCGGTCTTCTCCCGCAGGTGATCCCCTCTAGCTTATCAGCCAGCTCTACGATATCGCATCCTTTTGCGAGACTCACGATGCCCTTGTGGTTGCCGTCGCAGCCTCCGTAAAATTCACAGTTAACGAGTTTGCCGTCTTCCACCTCGACTTCGCAGCCCATGGCGCAGACGCCGTACATAGGATACTGTCCCTTCATAAAATCCTTTTCCTTTAAAAAATATTTTTTTCTGCTATAATTTATATGTAAAGTATATCATAAAAGACCCGATTATTAAACATGGACGACAGCAATTTGTTTCTCAAAAAAATTGAAGAGCGCTTTGACAGATTCCTCTCATCGAACACCATCGAGAACTATGATTTTTTGAGCCCGGAAGAGCAAAGCAAGGCCGACCGGCTGATGAAAAGCATGCGTTCTCAAGGCGCGTTTCTCTATGGCGGCTACAGCGAGGCCGAGCGCAAAATCCCCATCTTCATCCCTGAATATTTCGACGTCACGGATGAAGAAGGCGCGATTGGATTTTTTGCGCAGGAACCGGAACTCTGCCCGCTCGTCATCCTCGATCTCGAAATCCCGAAGCACGAGAGCTTCGTGCCCGGACACCGCGACTACCTGGGCGCCCTCATGGGCGAGGGCATCAAGCGGCAAAAAATCGGCGACATACTGATACGGCCGGGCGGCGCGCAGATCGTCGTCCTGAAGGAACTCGCGGAATACCTCAAAAGCAGCCTGATCACCGTGGGGCGGGCGAGCGTCACGGCGAGGCTCCTCCCGATCGACAAGATCGACCCAGGCGAGGTCCATCTGGAAAAAATCCGCATAAACGTGCCGTCGGCGCGACTCGACAACGTGATTTCCGCCGTCTTCAGCCTGTCCAGAAAATCCGCGCAGGAGGCAGTAGCTCGCGGGCTGGTGTTTGTGGACGGAATCCAGCTGATGAAGCCCGACTACCAGCTAAAGCCCGCGCAAAAAATCGTCCTCCGAGGCAAGGGCAAAGCCATCTACCTGGGCACCTCCGGCGTGTCGCGAAAAGGCAAGCTCTACGTCGAGGTAATGAAGTACGTGTAGCGGGTGCGGGGGGGATCCTTTGCGCGGGGCTTCTTTGCGCGGGGCGAGGCGCTCGGCGTGCTGGGTGCTTGACTCTCTGGGGTTCACACCTTTTTATTATCAGATGCTATTTTGGTGTGAGTTACGTTGCTGTGACTCACACCTTTTCTGTTCTGCGAAGCCTTTGGGTGTAAGTTCGCTCTACAGGACTCATGCCCTTTCCTTTCCATGAGGGCTTTAGGTATGAGTTTGCTCTCCTCAGGTATGTGTTTTATCCCCGGGGCTCATACCTTTTCCCTGCTCCGAGGGCTTTAGGTATGAGTTTGCTCTCCGCAGGTATGTGTTTTATCTCCGATACTGGTCAAGTCCTAATTTGTGTGTAAAATGCTCATCCTGTCAAAATACGATTATGCAGCATCGAGCATTGCTTGCTGAACAGCAGCAATATCTTTAAGTTTAGGAAAGAG
>JAEEGL011945080.1_pt1 | contig 10680 bp, 7 predicted proteins | sample 9134231 | NCBI WGS metagenome assembly JAEEGL01 (sample SAMN16246548, study PRJNA631951) | gut metagenome | biome: gut microbiome; feature: rumen; material: fiber-attached | host: Bos | place: Iran: Karaj | collected 2018-10 | reverse complement strand
TTCCTGCTTGTAGGTCTCTATCTGGCGGTTCTGGCGCTTGATTTCAAAACCGGCCTTCACCCAGCGGAAAACACTGTTGGTGGCAATGAACCCGAGGAAAATGGCAAACGCCGCGGTGATCACCACGGCATACTTCCCGAAAGAATTATGGTTGCTGTTCCAAATGGGATGTTTCATGAATGCAAAAATACAGAATAAATCTGAATTTCAAACGCTTCTATATGCCATTCCTTATCTCATACATCCTGTATCCCACCTTGCGGATTCCGGCAACCGTCTCAGGATAAGGGGTGTCGCATACATCGGTGAAGCCCACCTGGAAGTTCTCGCCGTCAAAACGGCCGGTGGTCGCCTGGTCGGAATACTGGTGCCAGTGGACGCCGATAATGTTGGGATGGCGGAGGGCCGATTCAACATACCGTACATAGGCCTCGGCGCGCCTTTCCTGGGTTTCAACCTCAATCAGGCTGCAGTGGAACATGCCCCGGTCCATGGCCCCGAAGTGGAATTCCCCTATCATCACCGGCTTGTCCACACCGTCGGGAAGTTCCACTGAATCAGTGGTGAAGGCGTAACGGTTATAGCTTATGACGTCGCAGTATTGCGCCCCGATGGTTACGAGGTCGGGGGTATAGTGGGCAAAACGGCAGCCCATGTACAGCACCCCGGGGGCCAGCTTGTCAAAGGCCTCGCGGATGTTGCTGTAATACTTGTGGATGAGAGAACGGTTGAAGGCAAGGAAGTCTGCCTTGTTCTTACCGGTAGTCTTGATTTCGTCACGGTTGGCAAGAAGGGCGTCCCAGGAGGCGAAAGAAGATTCCCAGGCCTTATTCAAAGCATTGACTGTCTTGTATTTCGCCTTCAGGTCTGCAATGAATCTCTGCTTGGCTTTCTGCTCCCCGGGGCATTGCAGGACCACTTCTGCCATATGGGTTTCCTCGCCCCAGGCAATCTCGTTGTCAACGAAGAAGCCAAGGCACCAGGGGTCCTCGACTTCCTTCTTCCGGTCAATGAGCTGCTTTTCGATGGAAGCGTTGAAAGAGGGGTCGAACGGATCCATTACAGGCCAATATCCCCGGGTACCGGCAATCGGAGCCGCCACCACCTCCAAACGATCCATATAAGGAGTCCTGTCCATCAGGCAGATTTCCTTGTCGGAGGAATTGGCTATGGTATTCAGGCCCCAGCTGCGGAGACGGCGGTGACTGATGTCGGCAAAGGCTTCCAGATAATCCTCGCCATATTTGCGATAGAGGTTGGCCGACGAAAAATCATATGTGGAATCGATGTCACGGGCGGTATAATACGGCTTCAGCAGCGCATCGTAGGTACGGTAGAACCGGGCGAATTCCGACCCCTCTTCCGGCAGGTCCTCGAAATAATGGCAGCGGTTGGGAAGATTCTTCCCCTCGAGCGGGGTGACGGCGCAGGAATGCGAAACGCGGACAACGCCGTGGGACCAGAAGAGGTATCCGTCCGGGTCCACCATCCACCATTTCCCGTCCACCTTCTCGACGCGGAAATGGCCCGTGGCCTCCAGTCTGGGTCCGCCCGTCCATCCGCCGTACCTTGAACGGTCAGAAGGACCGGGATTTGCGGCGAGGTCCTTTTCCTCGGCCTCACGGGCCTTTTGCATGTCCTCGTTGCAGTGGACCTTCCCGGGCCATTCGGCATACTTGAACTGGCCGTAACGGTCTATGAACGGGAAGAACTCATCTGCGGTAAGCTCCATCACCTCAGGGAGTTTCTTCCGGCCGGGAATGAGTTCGACCTCGGAAACTACCCATTCCGCATCGGGATAAGAGCGGTAGTTGAAGAAGGTCACCTTCGCAATGTGGGAATAATCTATCTCTGTGCTGTGGAAACCTGTAAGACGGCCGTAAGGGTCGTTGCGCATCAGGCGGAAATCTTCCAGTATTTCAGGATGGGGAGCCGGAGCCGGAAAGTCCATCGTGATTGTCCGGGTACTGCATGGGTCCAGCATGTACTTATGCAGCAGCACACCCTTTTTTGTCACATTCCCTGGGTTGTCCACGCCGTCCTGGACCAACCTCACCCAAAGCAGGACCGGCTTGTCCGACCTGTTCTCCACCTTCCACCTCATGGCCTTGTAGGGGGTCCAGTCGTGGCTGGAGGTATATACGGCAAAACCATTTGTCCCATAATCGATGTTCTTCATGACCACCTTGCCGGCGGCAGATTCGACCAGGGAAGCGTTGTTTCCGCGGATACTGACCCCTTCCTCAGAAAGGAGCCCGACTCTCTTGGGGCCGCAAGCCGCGAGTATCGTCAAACTTACAGCCACAATAATCCATCTATGATTCATAGAACTGCGTTGGATAGTGTTATAATGTGATTCTTTGCAAATTTATGTATTATTAGTAATTTTGCAAAGGCTTTGCCTGGTTTGGGAAAACGACAAATACTATTAATATCATTATCATGAAACCTACACTTTTGGTACTTGCAGCCGGAATGGGCAGCCGCTACGGCGGACTCAAGCAAATGGACGGGCTCGGCCCCTCGGGAGAAACCATCATCGATTATTCCATCTACGACGCCGTGAAGGCCGGATTCGGCAAGGTGGTCTACATCGTGAGGGAGTACTTCAAGGAGCAGATGGAGGCCGCAGTCAAGGCCAAGTACAGCTCGGTGAAGTGCATCGACGGGGAACCCCTGGAGTTTGTGTTCGTAACCCAGGAACTTGACAAGATCCCTGCCCGTTTCACCCTTAATCCCGAGAGGCAGAAACCATGGGGTACCGCCCACGCCGTCCTCATGGCAAAGGACGTGATCCACGAGCCGTTCATCATCATAAACGGCGACGACTTCTACGGCCGCGACTCCTTCCGCATTGCCGCCGAGTGGTGCCGCAGCCACCAGAATACCGAGGGGCAGTACAGCATCATCGGGTTCGAGATGGACAACACCCTCTCCGAGTCCGGCGGAGTGTCCAGGGGAATCTGCTTCTACGACGAGGCCCTCAACCTCACCGCCATCGCCGAGCACCTCAACATCATGAAGGATCCCGACGGGGTTGTCCGCGGCGACAATTCCGTAACCGGCGAGCATGTGGAACTGGATGCCAAGGCGCTCTGTTCCATGAACATGTGGGGCTTGACCCCCGACTATTTTGCCAAGAGCGAGGCCATATTCGAAGGCTTCCTGGAACAGAACATCAACGAGCCCAAGAAGGAATTCTACATTCCCTATGCGATGGACTGCATCATCAAGGGAGGAATCGGCAAGTGCGACGTACTCGCCACCCCTTCACGCTGGTTTGGCGTGACCTACAAGGAAGACCGTCCCGGAGTGGTGGCCAAGTTCCAGCAGCTCGTGGACGAAGGAATCTACCCTTCTCCCCTCTATTGAGCAATGGAAAGGCGCAAGATAAGGGATTGGAACCTCTTCCGGTCCTGGGCGTGGTATATGCCCGGGATCGGGGGGATGTTCGCCCTCCTGCTGCTTCTCATAGGCGGAATGCTCCTGGGAAGCATGGTCACCATAGCGGTATCGGCAATTTATTCACCGGAAGTGGCGCAGTCCTACGGGATGCTGGTCTCATATCCGCTGCAGTTCCTTCCGGCCATGGTCTTCGTCGGCTACAAGAGCCGGATGAACGCCCTGTTCGACGAGGGGGTTCCGCTTGACGATGACAACTTCGGGAAATGGGGTGGCCTGGTGCTGGCCGTGGCTGCGATAGTCGCCACCCTGGCCGCCCAGACGGTCTCCGACCTGGCCAACATGATCCTCCCTCCCCTGCCCGACATGCTCAAGAAGCTGTTCGAGTCCATGACCGGAGGTCCGGTATGGGTGTCGCTCCTGCTGGTCAGCGTGTTCGCCCCCTTCTTCGAGGAGTGGCTGTGCCGGGGCGAGATACTCCGCGGACTGCTCCGGAAGATGAAACCGGCCTGGGCCATAATCATTTCGGCAGTTTTCTTCGCCCTTATCCACGGCAATCCCTGGCAGGCGATACCCGCATTCCTTCTGGGATGTATCTTTGGATATGTCTACTACCGCACGGGGTCGCTCAAACTGACCATGCTGATGCACTGCACCAACAATACATTAGCCGTGATACTAGCCCACATCGACGGCATCAAGGATGCGGAATCCCTGATGGAGGTAATACCTCAGCCTTGGTATGCCGTCATCGTCGCTGTTTCCGTGGTGATTGTGGCAGCGTTCATACTGATGGTGTCCAGGATACCCCTTAAAGCATCCTCTCCTCTCCCAGCTCCCGGTGAGTGAGGAGCACCCTCACGTCAAAACGTCCGGCCAGCCGGGCTGCAAGATGCTCCGCGCAGTAAACTGAGCGGTGCTGTCCGCCCGTGCACCCGAAGCTGACCTGAAGATTGGTGAACTTGCGCTCCATGAAGCGCTTGACATGGGCGTCCACAAGGGAGTAGACGTTGTCAAGGAAGGACAGTATCTCGCCGTCGTCCTCCAGGAACTTTATCACCTCCTGGTCCTTTCCGTTGAACTGGCGGTAATACTCGTATTTGCCCGGATTGTTCACGCTGCGGCAGTCAAAGACGTAACCGCCGCCGTTCCCGGTGGGATCCGACGGGATTCCCTTCTTGAAGGCGAAGCTCCAGATATGCACCTGGAGGCGGTGGTCGGTGGCCGATGAATAGAACTGGGGCATCTCGGTGAGGGACTGCAGGACACCGGTGAGGTATGGATACCGGCCGAAAGGCTCCCTGAGAAGGCGCCTGAGGTTGTCCAGCGCATAAGGGACGCTGGCCATGAAATGCGGCTTCTTCTCAAAATAGCCGCGGAAGCCGTAGGCCCCCAGCACCTGGAGGGTGCGGAAAAGTATGAACAGTCTCAGCCTTTCCCTGAAAGACTCCCCGTCTATGTCCATGAATTCCTTCAGCGCATCCAGATAGGTCGACACCATCTTGTCCTTGAGGTCCTCGGGATAGCGCGAGCGGGCCTGCCACACAAAGGAAGCCACGTCGTACCAGATGGGACCGCGCCTACCGCCCTGGAAGTCGATGAAGTAGGGCTCGCCCTCGCAAAGCATCACGTTCCGGGCCTGGAAGTCCCTGTACATGAATGTGTTGCCACATTCCTGCAGAAGGTCCTCCCTCAGAAGGTCAAAGTCGTCCTGGAGGAGCGTCTCGTCGAATTCCAGCCCGGTTGCCTTCAGGAAGCAGTATTTGAAATAGTTGAGGTCAAAGTTTATCATCCTCGCGTCGAACTCCCGCTGGGGGTAGCAGACGTCCCAGTCCAGGCCGTCGCCGCCGCGGAACTGTATTGCGGGAAGGCGCGACATGGTCTTCAGAAGAAGGGCCTCTTCGTCGGGCGAATAGACTCCCCGCTCACGTCCCCTGGCCACGGCGTCGAACAGGCAAACCCTGCCGAGGTCGGTCTGCAGATAGCACATCCAGTCGTCCGACACCGCCAGGACTGCCGGAACGGTAAGGCCCTTGGACCGGAAATGGTTGCAGATGGATATGAAAGCGCGGTTCTCCCTAACGTCGGTGCCGATTACGCCTATGATGGTACTGCCTTCGTCCCGGAAAAGCCGGAAATAACGTCTGTGACTGCCCGAACCCGGCAGTTCCTCGTACCTCAGCGGGGCCCTCCCGACAAACTTCGTATACAGGTTTACAAGGGATTCTTCTGTCATAAATGTCCAATTTGCCTCAAATTTACAAAAATTCTCACTATCTTGCGGGACTATGGCAAAAATAAACAACGCATACTGCTCGGACAAGTACCAGTATACCATGGGAAAGTCCTACTTTGAATGCGGGATGGCCGAGCGCATCGCCGTATTCAACCTGTTCTACAGGAAGGCCCCTGAGAATAACAACTGGGCCGTGGTCAGCGGAACCGAGGAGGTGATAGACATGGTCCTCCACCTTGGGACCGAACCCGAGGAGTTCTATGAGAAATTCCTCCCGGGCGAGGAGTACAGGGAATTCCGCAAGTATCTGTCTACCATGCGTTTCACCGGCGACGTGCACTGCATGAGGGAGGGCGAGATAGTATTTCCCAACCAGCCGATAGTCACGGTCGTGGCTCCCCTTGTCCAGGCTCAGGTCCTGGAAACGCCCATGCTCTGCATCCTTAACCACCAGATGGCCGTGGCCACCAAGGCGTCACGTGTGTGCCGCGCCACCAACCGGCCGGTCAGTGAATTCGGTTCCCGCAGGGCGCACGGTCCGTGGGCTGCTGTGATGGGTGGCAAAGCCGCCATGATCGCCGGCTGCGCCAGCTCCTCCAACATCCTCACCGGCGCCATCAACGGGGTGCCTTCCACGGGGACCATGGCACACAGCTTCGTAACTTCCTACGGCAGTTCGGTCAGCGGCGAGCACCAGGCCTTCTGCGATTACATAAAGACCCATCGCGGCGAGAACATCATCCTCCTTATCGACACCTACGATACCCTCCGCTGCGGCGTCCTCAACGCCATCAAGGCCTTCAGGGAGAACGGGATAGACGACAGCTATCCATACGGATACGGCGTCCGCCTGGACAGCGGCGACCTCGCCTACCTCTCGCAGGAGGTCAGGGCCATCCTCGACGAGCACGGTCTCCCGGGATGCAAGATATTCGCGACCAACAGCCTGGACGAATACCTCATTTCCGACCTGGAGCGCCAGGGCGCCAGGATTGACAGCTACGGGGTGGGTGACGCCATCGCCACCTCCAAGGCCGCCCCCTGCTTCGGGAACGTGTACAAACTGGTCCAGATAGACGGTGAACCCGTCCTCAAGAGGTCGGAAGACAAGATAAAGCTCATCAACCCCGGATTCCAGATAACATGGAGGATTTCCGCCCGCGACACCTCCAAGAGCACCGAGATGGACGGTTATGTCTACAAAGCCGACGTCACCTGCCTCCGGGGCGACCGGCTGGACACTGCGATCCAGCATGGCATGTCCATCAGGATAAGGGACGAATACGACTCCTACAAGGAGATGTCCTTCGCCGAGGGCGAGTACGTAGCCAGGCCGCTCCAGCACCAGGTTATCGCCAAGGGCGCCCGCTGCGTCCCCTTCCACGACCTCGCCCAGAAGAGGGCGTTCTACAAGGAGACCCTCTCGCATTTCAGCCCGGCGGAAAGGCGCCTCATCAACCCCCACTACTACAAGGTGGACATATCCGACGACCTTTACGACAAGAAAATGGAGATCCTTGACTCGCTGGTAAAGGATATTTCCAATTTCAAGCTTTAGAAGGCACAACTATTGCAATTGTACCATCGCCAACACAAACACACATCATGAAGAATATTTTGAGAATCGTGCTTCCGTGCATCCTGCTCCTTACCGCGGCAGGCGCAACCGTGACGGCCTGGGGCCAGAACCCTTCCCCTGCCACCTCGGTTGAGGCTGCGGCGGACACCTGCACGGTGGTCCTGGTGGATTTTGGCCCCAACAAGGTCAAGGTCATCAAGATCGTCAAGGAGTACCTGGGAATAGGACTCAAGGAAGCGCATGACCTGGTAAACGCGGCCCCGTCTGTCATCAAGGAGAACGTTCCCATGAAAGAAGCCCGGGAACTCGCCGACAAACTCACCGCCGCTGAAGCCAAGGTGGAACTGAAGACAAAGGAGTGACATTCCCTTAGATGAGGGGAGCGTGGCAGGAATTACTGTTGCCGGCAGCTGCCGTAGGGCTTGCTGTCGCGGGTCTGTGGGGCAGGTCCCCGCAGACGGTTTTTTCGTATTCCGCCGCGCGTGACATTCCGGCTGAGGTCCTCCGCCTGGACACACTCCGCACCGACACCCTTTCTTCCCTCCCCGCCGACACTACAGCCCTGACCGCTCTTCCGGACACGGCTGCCGTCCATTCCCCTGCCGACAGCCTGGAGGATGAGGGCTTCCTCTTTGGGGAGCAGGAAGACACAGTCCCCGCCATAATGGCCCGGGACACGATGAAAGTACCTGATTCCCTGAAGTTTACCGATCCATTCCTATATAGGTGGTACGTAGCTGTCAAGGACTCCCTCACCCACCGGATAGTGGTTGATTCACTGAAGGCCGAGGGAGATTCGCTGGACTGGCCCAGGATCGACTCCCTCTACCTCGACGATTCCACCAGGACCGCAAAGCGCAAGTTCGACGAGTGGTACGCCTCCCTCGACCGCAAGGGCCGGAAGAAATACCACTACGAGCAGATGCTGCCCATAAAGATGCACAGGATCGACAGCATCCTCAACCGGAAGGACAGCCTCCGCAAGGTCAAGGACAGCATCATTGAATCCACGCCCAGGATACTTGAAACCTTCGCCGTCCCGGATTCCATGCAGTACAGGAGGCTCATCTCGTGGAAGCAGGACCGCTATTTCGGGAAGGTCAGGCTTGAGGAATGGGACACCACCTTCAACTACCATTTCCGCGACTATCCGTTCCAGAGGGAGGACATCGGCGGATCCTGGCTGGGTATGGCCGGGTCGGCCGTCCAGACCTACGATTTCTTCAAGAGGCGCAGCGGTACCGGAGTCAGCTGGTACGACGCCTACGATTCCTGGACCTATACCCCCGAGAGCATCCCCATGTTCAACACCAAGACCCCGTACACGGAACTGGAATACTACGGGACCCTCTTCGCCACGTCCATGAAGGAATCGGACAACATCCGGATAATGACCACCCAGAACATCCTGCCGTCGCTGAACTTCACCATGGAGTACAAGAGGTACGGCGGAGAAGGCATCCTGCAGAACGAGGCTACTGCCAACAAGACCCTGGCGGCAACTGTCAACTGGCTGGGCAAGAGACATTTGGTACATGCCGGATACATCTACAACAAGGTAACCAGGAAGGAAAACGGCGGAATCGTGGACCACAGGTGGATCAGGGACACCACGGTGGATGCCAGGGAAATAAACGTCTGGCTGTCGGAAGCCTCCAACAAGATAAAGAAGAATACCATATTCCTGGACCAGTCGTACAGGATCCCCTTCTCTTTCCTGAAGAAACTCGGCAAGAAACACAGGAAAGCCCAAGAGGCCGAAGAAGAAGGGATGCCGGAAGAGGAGTCCGGCGGGGAAACCGCCGCAAAGGACGATGACGACGACGTAACCACCGCATTCATAGGTCATTCCTCAGAGTATTCCTCCTTCAGCAAGCTTTATACCGACGCAATAGCCACCACCAACTCCTCGGGAAGCGAGTTCTTTGGCGGAGCATTCTACATGAATCCCCTGAAGAGCGCCGACTCGCTGAGGGTATCCAAACTCGACAACCGCATCTACTTCCGGCTCCAGCCATGGGCGGAAGACGGAATCGTGTCAAAGATAGAGGGCGGCGTGGGCGACCGGCTGCTGAGCCACTATATGATGCGCTCGCCCGGGGACTATATCAAGGTGCCTCGAAACACCGTCTGGAATTCGGCCTACGTATATGCCGGAGCGGAAGGCCGCCTGAAGAAATACATCAGCTGGAACGCCCTGGGAAGCTATACCTTCCTGGGTCACGACGTCAACGACTTTGACATCCAGGCGAATGCCGCGTTCAGCATCTACCCCTTCCGCAGGCACAAGGACAGTCCCATGACCATATCCGCCAGGTTCTCCACATCCCTCAAGGAACCCGACTTCTTCCAGCAGAACTTCTATTCCAACCACTACCGGTGGAGCAACAGTTTCAGCAAGGTATCCACCACCGTCGTGGAGGGCAGGTTCTCGGTGCCGAGGTGGCGGCTGGATGTCGATGCAGGATACTCGCTGCTGGGTAATTACCTGTGGTACAACACCTTGGGCGCACCGGAACAGGCTTCTGCACCGGTGAGCGTATTCAAGGCGTCGCTGAGGAAGGACTTCACCGTTGCCAGGTTGCTGCATCTTGACAACAGGGTGCTTTTCCAGAAATCCTCCGACGATTCGGTGCTGCCCCTTCCCCTCGTGGCCGTAAACCTCAGGTGGTACATCCAGTTCAACATAGTCAGCGCCGACGTGATGAAGATGCAGCTTGGCGCCGACGTCAGGTACAATACCCCCTGGAACGCCCCGGCCTTCAATCCGGTGGCGGGTGTGTTCTTCGCCCAGGACAAGGAAAGGTACGGGAACTGCCCCATAATCGATGTCTTTGCCAACATCCAGTGGAAGAGGGCCTGCGTGTTCGTGAAGCTGGAGAATGCCGGAATGGGCTGGCCCATGACCAGGAAGGACTATTTCAGCGCACATAATTACATTTCCACCACCCGCGCCGTCAAGTTTGGCATCTACTGGCCTTTCTACGTACAGTCGGGCAAGAAGAACACCCTCAGCAGCAAGGCCGGAAGCGGTGGCGGCAGAAGCGGAGGCGGCGGATTCGGTGGCCTGAGCGGCCTCAAGAGCGGCCTCGGAGGGGCAATGGGCGGATTCTGACAGGGATGAAAAGCCGGTACGGCATATGGACCTTCATCATTTATCTGCTGTGCACTGTTGCGGCCCTGTTTGTCGTGCCTTTCCAGCAGAGGGATTCCCTGGTCCGTATCAATCCCCTGGACCACGACAAGCATACCCTTGAATGCGCTATCCGGCCCGGAGACGACTTCAACTATATCTTTCTTGGAAAATTCTCCTCGGACCTCGGGCTCGAGTGCAGGATAAACCACTCCGCGGACGATATCCGGGACTCGCTCAGGAGCGGTGCGCTGGACCTTGCCGCCCTGGGGGAAAGCGTCCTGGAATCAGGCCTCGGCGACAGCCTGGTGGCCTCCCGCCGGTTTGGCG